>Ga0207733_100031_pt1 | contig 159124 bp, 164 predicted proteins | sample A23P3SouthBayCA_FD_187735 | JGI IMG/M metagenome (GOLD analysis project Ga0207733, IMG submission 187735) | Aerobic enrichment media microbial communities from Eden Landing Ponds, California, USA - A23 P3 (SPAdes) | ecosystem: Environmental > Aquatic > Marine > Unclassified | place: Emeryville... | reverse complement strand
AAACCGAATCCGAGTGGGCCCAGGTGTCCACCGACACGGTCGAATTCAGGAAATCGAAATGCTCGGCGAGATGGGGACTGAGCGCCTATTCAATCAGTGGGCCACAGAAGAAGGCATAGTCGATGAGAACAAGAAGGGGGTTCAGAAATCGAGCGAGTGGAAGAACACCTCGAAAATTGACCGGAATATTGTGCCGGACGAGATGCTGAACGATTTTGAGGCCATCGGCATATGTTGTTCTCATATCAACAAAGAACTGGGGAACGATCCTCTCATTGCGATAACTACCTGTCGAACGGAGGGTGAGTTCGTGAACGCTGCACGAAAAGAGATCGAGCTTGTTTTCGAGAACCCCCAATACTCCTTGCCCAAATCAATCAGTAATCTCTCGGGAGTCGTAGAAGACCATGACAAGTTACTCGAATCTGGGTTGATTGATCTAGAATCTAGCTCGTTAATCAATACGTTTGACGAGATCATCAACCAAGCTCGTGCCGCGAAGTCGGCGATTAGTGATATTCAGCAGAAACACGGCTACTGGAAGAACTTGAACGAGTATATCGAAGATATCGACAATATGTTTGACACTTCCGGCCGGCACCTACAGTTGATCTATAAGTCCGGGTTGAAGACATACCTCGAAAACCTCAGTCAACAACGGGCTGACGGAACAGACCGATCAGATCATATCCGAAAGAAGACGCTATACACGGCGCGGGTGATCAAGAGGCTCAGCAATTTCATTATTAATCTCGCGCTTGCTGCCAAATCTATCCTCTCCCAGCGCAACATTCGGCCCACACTCGCTACATTCTTCAACAGCATTACCGAGTGGAACCATCTGATTGAGGAAACAGCCCCTGGGTCCGGCAACCTAGAGTTCGCTCAGCTTTCCAAGTTAGATCTGTCTTCTACGAATGTAACTCCCCTCCGTGAGCGGTCGACTAACCCGGACCGCTACCAAGATACGGTGGTCGCGCTCCGTATCGTGAACGAACTGCTCGACCCTGTGATGTCACAACTGGAGGCGATCGAAGCCGTCTACGAGCATACTTACAAGGTTGATGAATGGAAAGAAAGATACGAAAAATTCTATCCGGAGTCCAATTCCTCGGTTATCGAAGATATCGAAACCACGTGGGCATTATGGTACGACATGAAAGACTCCACCGCCCCAGACAACGAAGCGGCGGCCAGTCGTTTGAAGAGCCATCTCAATAACCGGTTCTCGGAAATCAAGGCTGAAACCGATGATGGATATTTCCAAACTGGAATGGATGACTCCAAGCACATTTTTACTAGTTCTCGCGAGGGGCTGCTACGATATCTCCAAGCACTTCTGGAAGCCTCAGATGATTTGGGGATTGTCGAGCGAGTCGGAGTCTGTAAAACGCGGCCCAATGAGGTGCGGCGAAACGTGGAGACCGGCAAGTTCAATTCGGATTTAGCACATCGGTTGTCGAATCGGCTAGGTGAGTTCCCGCGGGCCGTTGCTGATTACGAAGAACCAGCTGGAGAGCATACCCTGACACTCTCCGAGGACGTGTTAGCTGATGTCTTTGACCGTGATCTGCCCAGCACGCTAACGGACTGGAAGGTGAGCAAGCGGGCTGAACAGATCACGTCGTTCAACGGTGTCAATCGGCGGATAAAAGTTCATGCGTTCCACATAGATTCCCCGACCACTACAAATGAGTGAGATCGATGACGGTTTTATCGCCGACCAGACGTTCTCACATCTAAACGCGTCAATCAAACTCGCCGATCAGAAGGCTTCGGTATTATTGAGTGGGCAGCTCGCCTTTATCGGCCTCTACCTGAATTTTTTCGGAAGTTCAATCCAAGGGAACAATGCACTCCTGACAAGTAGTTCGCTGGTAGGCATCCTATCATTGGCTGCTGTCGGCTGTGCTATCTCCGTGATAACGCCGCGAACCGTTGATACCGATGAGGGCCTGTTTCTCTGGGAGAGTATTCTGCAGCGAGAGACATGGCGCGAGTACGAAACGGATATTGCGGAAAAAAATACAGGAGAGTTGCGGAGCGAAGTTCTCCGACAGAACTACCACCTAGCGCAGGTTGCCACAAGAAAATATCGAGCATTAAAATTTGCGCTCGTTTTCAGTGGTGGGATGCTACTATTAGCTGTAGTGTCGGTAATCATTTGGATCTAGTGAACCTAACCGTAGGACCGCTTCCGATTTGCCTCGGTGAGTTCGTTCGATGGGCGAACGATTCCGAACGAGCGTGCTTCCCGCTCAGAGTCGCGTACATCTGAACCAAGGTGGAATAGTCATGATCAATGAGTCCTTGGATGTGAAAGTAAACATAGTTGACAGGCTGGCAATCCCCCGATCGAAGTCCCCACGAGTGTCAACCGATCTACGCCGGGGACTGCTGAGAGACTTCATGGTCGTCTATCAGCGTTCTAGAACGTTGAACCAGGTTGACGCTAGAAGTCAACGAGAAGATAGATTCACGGTCGGTGTGAGCCCCACCGAAGATTTACAATCCCACTTGTGTTTGAGCAAGTTGGCTTGAGTATGCCAGTAAACAGTACGGTACACGAGCGGTGGAGCCTCGCCAAAGACGAACTCACGGCCGCGCAGGCTGCTGCAGTGATACTGACGGCTGGCGCGTTGGGATTCGCGCTGGTGTTGATGCAGGAGCCGGCCGCCCACGAGGCGATGCACTCGTTCCGCCACGCAGCCGGAATCGTCTGCCACTGAGATGATCGTCGAGTACCTGGTCCGGGGCGTCAAGGCGGGGGTCGTCGCAGGCGTCGTCTTCGGCCTCCTGCTCGCGCTCGTGGCGAACCCGGTTCTCGGGTACGCCGACGCGATCGGACACGAAGACGGAACCCACGACCACGAGGAATCGTCGACGGCCCACAGTAACTCGTGGCTGTCCCTTCCCGACGGGATCAGCGTGGTCTCGGGCGTGCTGTGGGGGGTACTACTCGGGGCTGTTGGGTTCGGCCTCGCGTACTACTTCCTCGAACCCGTCGTTCCCGGTTCTGGATCAGCCAAGAGCTACGTGTTCGCCACAGCCGGGTTCCTCACGGTGTCCGGCGCACCCTGGCTCGCTGTTCCTCCTGCACCGCCGGGCACCGTCCACACGCTGGGTGTCCAGACGCGATTCCTCCTGTACGGTGGCATGATGATCACCGGGGCAGTCGCGGTGGTCGCGAGTATGCTCCTGTACGGACGACTTCACGCAAACTCGGATCTCTCGACTCCGTCCGCCGTCGCCGGCGGACTAGTCCCGATGGCGGTGCTTCTGGCGGCGGCAGCTGTGCTCCCAGCCGACCAGACAGTGGTCACGCTTCCGACCACGCTCGCTGAGGGCGTCGTCGGGCTGACGATGTTCGGGCAGGTCCTGATGTGGGCGACGTTGGCAGTGGTTCACGCCCGACTCAGCGACGAGAGCGTACGTGACAGCACAGCAACGGCCGACGGACGCGTCGGCCACAGCGCGGGGGGCGACTGATGCGCGAGCGTACCGCAGAGGTGTACGAGAACGGGTTCACCGACCACGTGCTCGTCTGCACGAACGCGCGTGACTCCGAGTACGCGGCCTGCGCGGAGGCCCACGGCGACGCGGTCCTCGAGGCCGTGAAGGAGTGGCTGCGGGACCGTGGAGTGTTCTGGTCGCGGGTCCACGTCGCGGAGACGAGTTGCCTCGGCCTCTGTAGCGCCGACGGAACCGCGGTCGCGATCCACCCCCGCGGTGTATGGTATTCAGACGTGGTGCCGGACGACGTGCCCGACCTGCTCGAGGAGCAGTTCGGGTCCGAGGCGTCGGCACTCGGGTCCGGTCAGCGTGACCACGAGGTGAGATCACCGTAGGCGAACCAGCCCCCGTCGGCGTCCGTGGCGACCCGCCAGCGACGCGTCTATTCGTCCATGAACAATTAGATTTGGGTTAAGACAACCAAAATTGTTTTGTGGCTTTCCTCGTCTTGTCAGTGTGATGCCCCGGACAGAGGCGATAGAGCTCCCGCACGACGCGAAAGCGGGACCGACAAAACCCGAAGTGCGAGCCGTGACGGTATCGAAACTCGGCCTCACCGAGACGGACCACTTCGTCGAAGTTGGATCGTGCACCGGCGCCGTGACGATCGCGGCAGCCCGTCGCGCCGGTCGAGTCACCGCACTAGAGCGGAAGCCCGAGAAACTCGAGGTGACACGGAAGAACCTGGCTGCGAACGGGCTCGAGGACGCGGCGGTTGATCTCGTCGGGGCCGAGGCCCCGGAAGGACTCCCCGCGGACGCCGATGCGCTGTTTCTCGGCGGGTCGCGAAACTTCGAGGCGGTCCTCGACCACGCGGTCGACTCCGGTGTCGAACGGATCGTGATGAACGTCTCTCGACTGGAGACAGCCGGACAAGCCGTACAGGCGTTTCGCGATCGAGGGATCCTTGCGGAAGTGGTCCAGTTGCAGGCGAGCTACGGGTACGAACTCGCAGGCGCGACGAGCTTCGACGCCGAGAACCCGGTGTACGTGATCACCGGCGGAGCGGGGAGCGACGACACGGGCGGTCAAGAGGTGACAGCGTGACGCTGTACGGTGTCGGGCTGGGTCCGGGTGACGCCGACCTCATTACCGTCAAGGGACGCCGCGTGCTCCGGTCGGTCGAGACCGTCTACACGCCGGGCCGCCTCTCGCGGTCGGTCGCGGTCGAGCACGTCGACGCGTCGACGCTCGGCGATCTCGACTTCCCGATGACGCGTGACCCGGAGGAACTGCGCCGCGCGTGGCGAGCGGCCGCCGAGGAGGTCGCCCCCGTCGTCCGGGACGGCGACGCCGCGTTCGTGACGCTCGGCGATCCGAACGTCTACTCGACGTTCGGCCACCTGCGCCGAACGCTCGACGCGTTCCACCCCGACGTCGACGTCGAGACGGTTCCCGGAGTCTCGGCGATGACCGCGTTCGCCTCGGCGCTCGGCGTCGAGGTCGAGGCGGGTGCGGGACTCGCGCTGCGGGAGGCGGACGCCGGAAAGTCGCCGACTGGACCCGACCGCATGATCCTGTTCAAGGTGACCGACGCACCGGCGACCCACGAGGGCCTCGTCGACGGCGGTTACGAGGTGACGTACGGACGGCGACTGTTCATGGAGCAGGGGGAGACGCTCGTGACCGATGACCCCGAGGCGGTCGCCGATCGCGACTACTACACGCTGGCGTACGCTCGGCGACCCGACGCCGGCGAGGCCACCGCGACGGCCGCGTTCGCGGAGACGGCTGCCGACGACGGCGATTCGACGGAGGCGGTCGACGGATGAGCGACGCGGCTCCAGAGCCGGAGACCGACATCGTCGGCGACCGCGAGGGGATCCCGTTCGTCGGCGCGGGGCCGGGCGATCCGGGGCTCCTCACGGTACGAGGTCGGGCGCTGCTCGAGCGGGCTGACCTCGTCGTCCACGCGGGCTCGCTGGTGAACAGCGAACTGCTGGACGCTTTCTGTGACCACGCCGAGCAGGTGAACTCGGTCGGGAAGGACCTCGAGGAGTTGGTGCCGCTGATGCGGGACGCCCACGAGGAGGGCCGCACGGTCGTTCGCCTCCACTCGGGTGACCCCGCGATCTACGGCGCGGCGCTCGAACAGATGGACGCACTCGAATCCGAAGGCGTCCCGACCTACTTCGTCTCGGGCGTCACGGCCGCCTTCGCCGCGAGTGCGACGCTCGACACGCAGCTCACGCTCAACGAGGTGGCGAACCACGTCGCATTCACCCGGCCACAGGGGAAGACCCTGGGACCCGAGGAGGACCACATCTCGGAGTTCGTGGAGATGGGCGACGTCACCACATGTATCTACCTCGGAACCCACGCCGTCCGGGAGACGATGGACCGCCTGCTGGAGGACGGGGCCGACCCCGACACCCCGGTCGCGGTCGTCTACCACGCATCCTGGCCCGACGAGGACGTGATCCGGGGGACCGTCGCCGACATCGCCGACGCCGTCGAGGAGGCGGGGTACCGCGCCTCCGCGCTGGTCGTCATCGGCGAGGCCGTGACCGGCGGCGGCTACGAACGCTCGTACCTCTACGGTGACTGGGCGAGCGGCGGGAGCGAGGACGAGGCGACAGATGACGGAGCGACTCCGACCACGGAGGACATGACATGAGCACCGACGACGAGACTACGGACGCATCGACCGGCGACACAGCAGGAGCGCAGGCCGACGGGGACTCGGGCGGCGGGCACTGCTCGACGCCCGACTCCGACGGCGAGGTCGCCGAGACGGTGGGGATCGTGACGTTCGAGCGGAAGCGCGAGACGGCCGAGGAGATCCGCGACGGGCTGGCCGACCGCTACGAGCGCATCGACCTGCTCGAGTACCACGGCGACGTGTTCGCCGACCACTGGGGCGAGTACGACGTGTTCTGCGGGCTGATGGCCAGCGGCATCGCCATGCGGAAGACCGCCCCTCTGCTGGACGACAAGTGGGAGGACCCCGCCGTCGTCGTCGTCGACGAGGAGCTGACGTGGGCGATCCCGCTCACGGGCGGGCATCACGGCGCCAACCAGGTCGCCGACGACCTCGCCTCGCTGGGAGCGGTGCCCGCGATGACGACCGCCAGCGAGGCCGCGGGCAAGCAGGGCGTCGAGGAGCGCGCGAAGGCGCTGGACGCCCACGTCGTCAACGGCGACTCGACGGTCGCGACGAACCTCGCCGTCCTTGACGACGAACTCGGCCCGGTCGCGCGGCTGGACGGCCCGCGGGCCGTCCTCGTCGGCGACGACGTGACCGTCCTGAAGCGAAACAGCGAGCCGGAGGACGGCGTCGTCCTCGGGACGGGCAGCGTCTCGGGCGCGACCGCCGAGCAGTTCGACGCCGCGTGGGAGCGCGCGCTGGAGGAGGCCGACGCCGACTGGGACGACGTGGAGTTCGTCGCCACCGGCACCCGCAAGGAGGAGGAGTCGGGGCTGCTGGCGGCCGCGGAGGCGCGCGACCTCGGCGTGGTCAGCTTCGAGAGGGAGACGCTGGAGGACCACGAGGGGCCGACGCCGTCGCGCTCGAAGGAGCTGATCGGCTGGCCCGGCATCTCGGAGGCGTCGGCGATCGCCGGCGGCCGCGATCACGAACTCGTCATCGAGAAGATCGGCTACGAGGACAGCGTCACCGTGGCGGTGGGGCGATGAGCGGCGACGTGGACGACGGCGACGCCGCCACGGAGGGTGTTTCCGATGGGCCGCTCCTGCCCGACTCCCGGGCGGCCGCCGGCGGCGATCCGTCGGAGGTGGCTCCCGACAACTACGGCACGCTCTATGTGGTCGGAATCGGTCCGGGGCTGCCGGGCGAGATGACCGAGCGCGCGCGCCGCGTGATCGAGGAAGCCGACTGCGTCATCGCATCGAACCTGTACCAGGCGTTCCTCCGGGACGACGGTACCCTACCGCCGGAGGAGGAGCAGGAAGAAAGCGACCAAGAACTGGTCCGCTCGTCGATGGGGAAGCAGGTCGAGTTGGCACGGGAGGCGTTCGAGCGCGTCCGCGACGGGCAGGACGTGGCCCACGTCTCCGGGGGCGACCCGAACGTGTACGGGAAGTCGGACCTGCTGTTCACGATGGCCGAGGCCGAGGAGGCGACCGACGTTCCCGTCGAGATCGTTCCCGGCGTCACCGCGGGCCTGAGCCTCGCGGCGACGCTGGGTGCGCCGCTGTCGAACGACTTCTGTACGGTCTCGCTGTCGGACAAATGGCGCGGCTGGGACGAGATCGAGGAGAAGCTTCACGCCGCGGCGACGGCAGATTTCGTGATCGTCCTGTACAACTGCTGGCGCGACTACGAGCGCGCGATCGAGGCGATACGCGAGGCGCGCCACGACGACGTGCCCGTCGCCATCGTCAACGACGCCGGCCGGGGCGAGGCCGGCCGCAACGTCGACGGCGAGACGTACACGATCACGACGCTCGGCGAGGCCACCGAGCACGACGAGGAGGTCGGCGGGATGGGGACGTCCATCCTCGTCGGCACCCACGAGACCGAGGTCTGGGGCAACGACTACCGCGACTATCTCGTCACCCCGCGCGGCGGGCGTGACGTGGAGGACTTCTGAGCGATCACCACCATGAGCGATAACACCACCTGCGGCGGAACGACGGACGAGACGGACGGCACGGAAACCGAGACGGAGTCGACCGGCTGTGGGGCCGCGACCGACGGCGGGACGACCGCCGAGGCCGCCGAGGCCGACACGGAGTCTGCGGGCTCGTCGGCATGCGGCGCCTCCTCGGCGGGGAGCGCCGATGGCGACTCCACGAGCGCCTGCGGCGGCGGTGCCTCCAGCGACACGAAGGAGAAGGTGGAGGCCAGCGTCGACGACTTCGACGCCGACCCCGGCAGCCTGATCGCGGTGGGACTCGGCCCGGGTCACGCCGACGGCATGACTGCCCGGGCGAAGTCGACGCTGGCGGACGCCGAGCACATCGTCGGCTACACCACCTACATCGACCTCATCCCCGACGAGATCACCGAGCAGGCCGACGAGCTGTACGACACGCCGATGTGCGGCGAGGTGTCCCGCACCGAGGAGGCGATCGACCGGGCGCTCGCCGGCAACGACGTCGCGATCGTCGGCTCGGGCGACCCGAACGTGTACGCGCTGGCGGGGCTGGCGCTGGAGATCCTGGAGTCAAAGGGAGCGACCGCCTCGATGGTCGACTTCGAGGTGGTCCCGGGTGTCCCGGCGGCGCAGTCCTGCGGCGCCCGACTGGGTGCACCGCTGGTGAACGACTCCGTGTCGGTGTCTCTCTCCGATCACCTCACCCCGATGGATGAGATCGAGTCGCGGCTCCACGCCGTCGCCGGCGAGGGGTTCACCATCACGATCTACAACCCCTGGAGCCGCAAGCGCCGGGAGAACTGGGAGACGGCCTGCGAGATCCTCCGCGAGCACCGACCGGACGACACGCCGGTCGGTATCGTTCACGGGGCCGGCCGGGAGGACGAGGAGACTGAGATCACCACGCTCGGCGAACTCGAGGACTACGGCGAGACCGACCTCGTGGACATGACCACGACCGTCGTCGTCGGCAACGAGGAGACGTACGTGTGGGACGACCGGATGGTCACTCCGCGCGGCTACGAGAGCAAGTACGACTACTGAGATGAGCGAGCCAGCTAGCTACACGGTGACGGTCGACCGCGACGCCTGCGACGGCGTGTTCGCGTGTCTCGTCCGCGACCCGCGGTTCGTCGAGGCCGACGACGGCCTCGCGGAGTTCGACGCCGACGCCGCCGAGGCGGTCGAGCGGACGGACGCGAGCGTGACGGCGACGTTCGTGGACGATCGAATCGAGGAGGCGCAACAGGCCGCCGCGGCGTGCCCGCTCGACGCCATCGGCGTCGAGACGGCGGAGGAAACGGACGCGACGGGGACTACGGAGGTGAGCGAGCGATGAGCGACCCGCCCGAGGCGACCGTCCGGGACCGCGCGACCGACGCCCCGCTGCCGGACGCCCCGGACGATCTGCTCGCCGCGACGCCGGAGGCGGCGTATCTGTGGGGCCGCGTCGCCGCCGACGGCGCGGTCGCCGGCGACGAGGTGACCGTCCGCGTCGGCGACGCCGCGGCCGCAGAGCGGGTGGCCGCCCTGTTCGGCGGGCGCGAGGTGGACCGCGAGCGCGAGGTGACCGAGCGTGCGTACGCGCACAACACCGAGGTCACGCGCACGAGTGACGAGTACGTCGTCATGGCGGAGACGCCGGCGGCTCGGCGAGCGGCGGCCGCGTTCGGCCTCCCGACGGACGACGAGGAGTCCGGGGGGTATCGCTTCTCGGCACTTGCCGACCATCGCCGACAGCTCCTTCGCGGGCTGATCGAGGGCTGTGGCACGGTGTGTTACAAGTCGGACGCGAACGTCGTCGGCATCTCCGTCGTCCACGACGACGAGGCGCTGCTCGCGGCCGTGCGCGACCACCTGGACGCCGCGCCTGTCGACGCCCCGTACGGCGAGGTGAACGACTCCTCCTCCGGCGGCTACTGGTTCGGCGTCGCCGACGACGCCGGCCCGGCGCTCGGCGAGTGGCTGTACGACGGCAGCGGGGGGTCGGGACTGTTCGCCCCGCAGCGGCGACGCAAGACGCGCCGGAGCATCGAGCGCGTCGGTGAGGGGGCGAAAGGCGATGCGCCCACGAACGGGGAGGTGTCGGAGCCGTGAGCAGCGAACCCACCGCCACCCCGTCGTCGCTGTCGGACGAGGCGGTGCTGCTCGTCGGCCACGGCTCCCGACGCGAGAAGTCCAACGAGCAGGTACGGGAGTTGGCTGCGGACCTGGAGTCCCGTCTGGGTATCCCCGTCGACGCCGGCTTCCTCGAACTCGCATCGCCGGCGATCGACGAGGCGATCGCCGGGCTGGCCGGCGCCGTCTCGCGCGTCTCGGTCGTCCACCTCTCGCTGTTCGCCGCCAGCCACGTGAAGAACGACGTTCCCTTGGCCGTGAAGCGCGCCCGGGCCGAGCATCCGGGCCTGGAGATCCGGAACGGCTCGCACCTGGGCGTCCACCCGGCGCTGGTCGACCTGCTGAACGACCGCGCCGCGGCCGTCGAGCGCGATCTGGGCGTCGACCGCGGCTTCGACGACGTCGCTGTCGTGCTGTGTGCCCGCGGCTCGTCGGACCCCGACGCCAACGCGGACGTCCACAAGCTCGCCCGCCTGCTGTACGAGGGGCGGGAGTTCTCCGACGTGCACGCGACGTTCATCGGCGTGACCGAGCCGACCCTCGACGAGACGCTCCACGACGTCGCCAGAACGCGCCCGGACGCCGTCGTCGTCCTGCCGTACATGCTTGGCGACGGCGTCCTCACCGGACGGATCCGCGAGGGGGCCGCCGAGTTCGACGACGAGTACCCGTACGTCGAGGCCGGCTGCGGCGACCCGCTCGGAACCGATCCCCGGCTGCTCGACGTCCTCGGGGACCGGTGGCAGGAGGCGCGTACCGGGAGCGTCGAGATGTCCTGTGACACCTGTAAGTACAAGGTCGAACTCGACGGCTACGAGGCCGACGAAGGCGGCGCGCGGGCGATGCTTCGGGCGCTGACCCATCAGGCGACCCATGCCGACCGCGACGACGTCGACGACGACCCACACGTCCACGACGCCCCCGCCAACCACGTCGCCGTCTGCACGAACCAGACGTGCGCGGCCGCGGGGTCGCCCGCAGTCCTCGAGCGCCTCCGACAGGCGGTCCGCGACTCCGACGCATGTGATGCCCGCGTCACCCGCACGTCCTGCCTCGACCAGTGCGGCGACGGTCCGATGGTGGCCGTCTACCCCGACGGCGTCTGGTACGGCGGCGTCGAGGAGCCCGACGCCGACCGGATCGTCTCCTCGCACCTCGACCGCGAGCGCATCGTCTCCGACCTCGTCCACGACACACTCCAATGAGCTGTCTCGAACTCGAAGCCCTACGACTCGGCCTGATGAACGTCCTCGGAACCGACGACCGCGCCGCGCGCGAACACGCTGAGACGGAACTCGAGGGAGAATTGGAGGGCCCCATCGAGGGGCTGGCGACCGCCGAGACGCTCGACGAGCTCCGCCGGCACCTCGATGCGGCCCTCGTCGATCTGGAGGAACAGGTCGCGCGGCTGGAGGACGACGACCCCGAGGCCGATTACGTCCGCGGCCGGCTCGTCGCCGTGCGCGACGCCGAGCGGAGCCTCGCCCGTCTCGCGGACCACGGCGAGGGGCTGCTGGACGGACTCGGCGAGACCCACCACGACCTCCACGATGCCTTCCCCGTCGAGGCGTGAGGCGGCCGGCGGCGACGCCGGCCCCGACTCGGGGTCCGGAGGCGGATCCGGGAGCGCCGCGCCGTCGCTCGACGCGCACGCGACTCGGCCGCTCGGAGCGGTCGACCCCTGCGGGTCCCGCCAGCGAGGCCGCCGCTCGGCGGTCGCACTCGTCGACGACCTGGTCGTCGTCGGGACGGCCGACGGCGACCTTCGGGCGTTCGAGCGCGGTCCCCGGGCGGGTGGCGGAAGCGACGGCGAGCACGGCCTCGGATCCGAGCGCTGGCGACGGTCCGTCGCCGAGCCGGTCGTCGCGCTGACGCCGTTCGACGGCGGCGTCGTCGCGGGCACGCGCGGTGAGCGTGGCGCCGTCGTATCGCTCGACGCCGACGGGACGGAACGCTGGCGCGTTGAGAGTGCCGACGACGTTGGGACGCCGGCGAAGGAAACGAGATTCTGGCTCCCGTTCGTCGCCGCACTCGCGACTGAGGGTTCGCGGGCGTACGCAGCCGCTCGGAGGTACGAACGCCGCTCCGCAGCCGTTGCAGACGGCGACGGTGGGACTGCCCGCCGCTTCGAGAGCGTCGTGTACGCGTTTGACGCCGACGGAACCGTCCGCTGGCGACACACCACCCGCGCATCGCCCGTCGCGATCGCGACCGACGGCGACCGGCTCGCGGTCGCGTATAACCGCTGTCCGGAGCCGGACGCCCACCGCGAGGGGCTGGTCGTCCTCGACGCCGAGACCGGTACCGAGCGGATCCGGTGGGACCCGAGACACGCGTCCGACGCGGCCGCTCCAGCCGACGCCGAGCGCGCGGTCGGCGACGTCGCGCTCACACCGGACGGGTACGCCGTCGCGAGTCACGCCGACCGCCGGGGGTACTTCCTCGACCGCGACGGCGCGGTGACCGAGACGATCGATCTGGGCGCGACGGTCGAGCGCGAGCCTCCAGACGGCGAGGCGTCGGAGCGGGTGTACGCGTACCCGAACCACGTCGTCGCGACCAGCGCCGGCGCCGCGTTCGTCCTCGGGAACAGCTTCCCGGAGACGGGACGCGAAACCGCCGCCCGTCATCCTGCTGAACACGCTGTTATCGGCGTGACCCTCGACGCGGAGGAGCGCTGGCGCGCCGACGTCGGCGGCTTCGCCCACCACGTCGCCGGCGCCGCCGGGATACTCGTGGTGCCGACGGCGCAGCACTTCCGCGACCGCGACCCAGCCGTCCACGGCGTCCAGCTGATAGACCTCGCCGATGGGACTTCGGTGCGAGCCGGGACGGACGGGGTCACCACGTCGGTCGCGGTCGACCATACCGAGGTCGCGGCCGTCGAGGAGCCCGTTCAGTACCACGACGGCGACGCCGAGGCGCACGGTGCCTATCGGCTGCACAGCTGGAGGCGGTAGCGTGACGGACGGACAACGGGTGCGTGGCGATCGTGGGGCGCCGTCTGGAGCGTCAGCCCCGTCCGGCCTCGTCGGCCGCACGGTCGACTCGGTCGGCCGACAGCGCCGACAGCGGGACGCGGTCGCCGCCCGCCGCCTCGACGAGCGTGGGCACGACGCCGTCCCGCTCACCGGCATCGACCACGAGCGTCCGGTCGACGGCCTCGCGGAGGCGACCGGCCGCCTTCCGGACCGCCGCGGTGGGGCGATCGGCGGCGTTGGCGCCGCCGTCGGTGACGACGACCGCGAGCGCCGCCTCCGGGTCGGCGCGAGCGCACACCTCAGCGGCCGTGTCGAGCCCGGCGGCCAGCGGCGTGCGGTCGCCCGCCGGGAGGTCCTTGAGGTGGCGAGCCGCCCGCCCGATGTCGTCGGTCGGCGGCAGCAGCACGTCGGGGGAGTCGCCGGCGACGGCGATCAGCGCGACCGCGTCTCGGTGCTCGTAGGAGTCACGCAACAGCTCCACCGCGACGCCCTTCGCCGCCCGCATCGGCCCGCGCATCGATGCCGACGCGTCGACGACGAAACACACCAGCGTCTCGGCGTCGCCGGACCGGACCGACCGTCGGAGGTCCCGGGATTCCACGCGGTCGCTCCCCCGCTGGGCGGCCGCCCGGACGGACGCGCCGGCGTCGACCGGGTCGCCGGCGGCGGGGTCCGCGCGCTCCGTGCGTACGCGGGCGCCGCGGCCGTCGGGATCCGGAGCGGCGTCGCCGCGGCCGCCGCCCGACCCACTCCCGGGCGCCGTGTCGGGTGCCTCGACCTCCGGCGCGGCGGCGTCACCTACGCCCGCCCGTGCCGAACCCGGGACGATGGGCGTCGCCTCGTCTCCCGCCTCGCTGTCGGTCCCTCCGTCGCCGTCGCCGTCCGCCGTGTCGGAGTCGGCTCCCGTCCCATCCGCGCCCCCGGCATCGCCGTCGCTCGGCGCGGTCGAGGCGTCGTCCCCGTCTCCGGCCGGGCCGTCGGCGGAGGTGCCCGCGGATTCCGACTCCGGCCCGGACGCGCCGTCCGAGCCGGCGCTGTCGTCCCGCGGATCGCCGTCGCTCGGGCCGGGTACGTCCGTCTCGGAGTCGGTCCCCTCGGGGGGACGGTCCCGATCGCCGCCGTCCCGCCCGTTCGGCTCACCGTCGTCGCCCTCCGCGTCCTCGGCGTCGGTCGCGTCCTCGGAACCGTCCGCGTCGGGGTCGGTGTCGTCCCCGTCGCCGAGGCGGTCGTCGATCAGTTCCTCGGCGTCCGGCGGGTCGTCGAAGGGGTCGCTGCGCAGGCGGTGCGGGAGCGCCCAGGAGAGGGCCGTCCGCACGTCGCCCTCGGCGACGCGGGTCCGCCCGTCCAGCGCGGCGAGCGCACGGGCGCACCGTGCGGCCGCGATATCGCCGCGGTGGCCGTCGACGCCGGCGTCCCGGCAGGTCTCGACGACGTCCCGGACGAACGGCTCCGGGAGCGTCACTGCGGGGAGCAAGTCACGGACGTCGTCGACGGCCGCTTCCGGATCGACGACAGCGGGATCCGTCGGCTGGCGGTCGTCGACCGTCGAGCCTCCATCGTCGAGCCCGCCGAGCGCCCGCTCCACCACGGCGACGCGGTTGTCTGTGTCTCCCAGACCGGCCACCTCGACGGCGAGATCGAACCGGTCGCGAAGCTGGGGGCGGAGGTCGCCCTCCTCGGGGTTCATCGTTCCGATCAGGGTGAACTCGGCGGGGTGGGCGCGGGAGACGCCGTCGCGCTCGACCCTGTTGACGCCGGCGGCGGCGGCGTCCAACAGCACGTCGACGAGGTGGTCGTCGAGCAGGTTCACCTCGTCGACGTACAGCACCCCGCGGTTCGCGCGGGCGAGCAGCCCCGGCTCGAACGACGCCTCGCCGTCGAGCGCGTCGGCGACCGACAGCGAGCCGACGACCGCCTCGCGTGTCGCTCCGAGCGGGAGCGTGACGAACGGCGCCGGGTGGGTCGTGACCGCCACGCTCGCGCGCCGTTTACAGTCGGGGCACTGCCGGTCGCGCTCCCCCGGCGGGCAGCCGAACGGGCAGTCGGCGACGACGCGCCGCTCGGGGAGCGCCCCCGCCAACGCGCGCGCCAGCGACGACTTCCCCGTCCCCTTCTCGCCGCGCACGAGCAGCCCCGAGAGGTCGTCGTGCGCGCCGACGGTCACCAGCGCCCGCTTCAACTCCGCCTGCCCGATGACGTCCTCGAACGCGGCGTCGGGGGCGGGCGGCCCGCTCGTACGGCCTCCATCAAACACACTTGCAATACAACAACGAATATTTAGAAACTTATGACGACGATCGGACTGTACACGGCGACGGAGAACGAACTCGGCGCGGTGGCGACGGCCGTCGACGAGACGGACGTGTCGCTGGCGGCGCGCTCGAAGAGCGACCTGGGCGACCCGACCGACGTGGACGCCTTCTGCGACGAGCTGGCGGAGGCGGACGCGGTCGCCGCGGTGCTGTGGCTCCACGGCGGCGTCGACAGCATGCCGGGATACGAGCGGGCCGTCGACCGATTGGCGGAGCTCGGTATCCCCGTGGTCGTCCACTCGACCGGCGACGCGTTCGCCGCCGAGGACACCACCGCAGACCCGGAGACCGCCGGGCGGGTCCGCGAGTACCTCGAACGCGGGGGCGCGGCCAACGCCGCGAACCTCCTGCGGTTCCTCGCGGACACGTACGGCCCGGACGAACACGCCTACGACGACCCGGTCGCGCTCCCGTCGGAGGGAGTGTATCACCCGGACCACCCGGGCGCGAGCCACGACGAACTCGTCGCGACGTTCGATCCGGATCGACCGACCGTCGGCGTCTGGTTCTACGAGTCCCACTGGACACACGAGAACACCCGGTACGTCGACGCTCAGGTACGCGCGCTGGAGGCGCGGGGCGTCGACGCGCTGCCGGTGTTCTGCAACCCCGCGGGCGAGGAGAACGGCTGGGACGCCGAGCGCGTCACCGAGGAGTGGCTGCTCGACGGCGACGGCGAGCCGGTCGTCGACGCGATGTTGTCGTCGTTCATGTTCGCGCTGTCGATGGACGAGCGCGGCCGCGACGCGGCTGACGAGGGCGCGGCCGCCGAGGAGGTGTTCCTCGACCGGCTCGGCGTTCCAGTGATCCAGACGGTGACGACGATGCGTTCGCGCTCGCGGTACGCCGCGAGCGACACCGGCGTCATGGGGTTCGAACTGGCGTTGTCGGTCGCGCTGCCGGAGTTCGACGGGAACGTGATCACGCACCCGATCTCGGGCAAGGAACGCACCGACGACGAGGCGGGGATCGGCTCGGCGCCGAAGCAGCACTTCCCGATGGACGACCGCGTCGAGCACGCCGCCTCGCTGGCGGTCAACTGGGCCCGACTGCGGCACCTCCCGAACGGGGAGGCCGACGTGGCGGTGGTGCTGCACAACTACCCGCCGAGCGACGACGGCATCGCCACCGCGTTCGGGCTCGACACGCCCGAGAGCACGGTGAACCTCCTCACGGAACTCGACGCCCGCGGGTACGACCTCGGCGGCGGGTCGCCGGAGGACGGCGCGGCGCTCATCGACGCGCTGACCGCCCAGCTCACCCTCGACGACCGCTGGGTCGCTCCCGAGGACGTTCGGGAGCTCGCGGTCGACACCGTCGCGCCCGACACCTACCGCGAGCGGTTCGCCGAGCTCGACGATGGGTTCCGCGACGACGTCCGCGATGAGTGGGGCGACCCGCCCGAGCGACCGTTCGCGATCCCCGGCGTCGAGTTCGGCAACGTGCTCGTCACCGTCCAGCCGCCGCGTGGATTCGGGATGGATCCGAGCAAGGTGTACCACGACTCCGACCTCCAGCCGCCACACGAATACGTCGCCTTCTACGGCTGGCTCCGCGAGTCGTTCGACGCCGACGCAGTCGTCCACATGGGCACGCACGGCTCGCTGGAGTGGCTCCCGGGGAAAACCGTCGGCCTCGACGCCGAGTCCGCCCCGGACCAGCTCGTGGGCGACCTGCCGAACGTCTACCCGTACGTGATCAACAACCCCGGCGAGGGGACGCAGGCGAAGCGCCGGTCGTACGCCGCCGTCGTCGACCACCTCACGCCCCCGATGGCGAACGCGGGGACGTACGACGACCTCGCTGAACTCGAGGAACTCGCCGACCAGTATCGCGAGGCCGGCACGACCGCCGCCCGCGGCGATGAGGGCGAACGACTCGAACGGCTCCTCCGCGAGACGGTCGATGACCTCGACCTGGCCGTTGAACTCGGCGTCGGCGGCGACATCGACGAGCGGGTCGACGTCCGCGGGCCGGAGGAGGCCGGCACGACCCTCACCGAGGGCGAGGTCGAGGGAGACGACGTGGACATCGACGAACTCGTGGAACGGATCCACGCCTACCTCACCGACGTGAAGACGACCCAGATCCGGATGGGGCTCCACACGCTGGGGGAGCCGCCTGCGGGCGACCGGCTCGTGGAGTACCTCGTTGCGCTCACCCGGCTCGAGAACCCCGGCGCGCCGAGCCTCCGCGAGTCGGTCGCGGGCGTCCTCGGCGTCGACTACGATCGCATGCGGTCGGAGCCGGGGGCCTACGACGAGGCCCTGGGGATGACGTACTCGGCGGCCGCCGACCGCGTCCACGAGGTGAGCTGCGAGCTGGTCCGGACGCTCGCCGAACACGGCTTCGACGTGCCCGCCTCCGAGCGGGAGGCGGGCCCGGACGACGAGGTCAACATGAACCTCCTCGTCGTTGATATCGACACGGTCGGTGACGCGCGGGCCCGCTCCGGGGCGCATGACGACCTCCGGGAGGCGCTCCGCTACGTCTGCGAGGAGGCGGCGCCACGCGTCGGCGGCGCGCGCGCCGAGGTCGGGAACGTCGCCGACGCGCTCGCGGGCGAGTACGTCCCGCCGGGCGGCAGCGGCGCCCCCACCCGCGGCGGCGTCGACCTGCTCCCTTCGGGGCGGAACTTCTACACGCTCGACCCGCGGAAGGTGCCCGCCCGCGCGGCCTGGGAGGTCGGCCGCGAGGTCGCCGACGGCGTCCTCGACCGCCACGTGGACGAGGAGGGGGAGTACCCCGAGGAGGTCGGCGTCGTCGCGTGGGGGACGCCGACCGTCCGGACACGGGGGGAGACGATCGCGCAGGTGCTCGCGCTCATGGGCGTCGAGCCGGTGTGGTCGGACGCCGGCCGGATCGAGACTGTCGAGCCGATCCCGCTGGACGAGCTCGATCGACCGCGGGTCGACGTGACCACGCGCGTCTCCGGCCTGTTCAGGGACGCGTTCCCCGCCGCAGCGGGGGTGATCCACGACGCCGTCGACGCGGTCGTCGACCTCGACGAGCCGCACGAACTGAACTACGTGAAGAAGCACGTCGAGGAGGAGACGGAGGAACTCGCCGAGGCGGGGATCGACGACCCCGAGTCGGCTGCGCGCCACCGCGTGTTCACGACGAAGCCCGGGGGCTACGGCGCGGGAACGAACAAGGCGGTCGACGAGGGGAACTGGGAGGACCGCTCGGACCTCGCCGACGTGTACACGCAGTGGGGCGGGTACGCCCTCGGCTCGCGTGGGAGCGTCAGCGAGGCGCACGACAGCTTCGCGCGGCGGCTCTCGGGCGTCGAGGCGACCGTGAAGATCGAGGACACCGACGAGCAGGACGAGTTCGACTCCTCCGACTGGTACGCCTTCCACGGCGGGTTCATCACCGCGGTGACGGAGCACGCGGGCACCGAGCCGGCGTCGTACGTCGGCGACTCGGCCGACCCCGACGACGTCCGGGTGTACACCAACGAGGAGAAGGTCAGGAAGGCGATGCGCTCGCGGGTGCTCAACCCCCGCTGGCTCGACTCCATGGAGGAGCACGGCTACAAGGGTGCGGGCGATCTCTCGACGACGGTCGACGTCGTCCTCGGCTGGGACGCGACCACGGGAGTCGTCAGCGACACGCTCTGGGAGGCGGTCGCGGACGCGTACGCCTTCGACGAGGAGCGTCGCGGGTGGATGCAAGACGTGAACCCCTGGGCGGTGGACTCCATCGCGGACACCCTCTTGGAGGCGATCGACCGGGACCTGTGGGATGCGGACGACGACGACGCCGAACGGCTCCGCGATCTGAAGCTCCGCAACGAGGGGGCGATCGAGGAGCGGCAGTCCGGCGATCCGGACGCGCTCGCGGAGTTCGCCGACGACGATTGAGCTGACAGAGGAAAACATACAATGAGTGACAAAACCGACACGACGGGAACCCGTGACGCGGAATCGACCAACAGAGAGGAGTACGCCGACCTCGGCGCGACGACCGAGGCGGCAATGGACATCGCCGAGACGAGCATGGACCGCGTCCACGAGCTGGTCCCGCAGGAGACGCTGGCTGACCGAGTACGTGGGAAAGCCGTCCATGCGACTGGCGACCCGGAGTTCCAGCACCTCGTCCGGTTCACCGGCGACGATGCCTCCGAGCCGGTCAGGGCCGGCGCTCGGGCTGTTCTCGACGAGCGACCGATCGTCACGGACATCACGATGGTGAAAGCCGGGATCACGGGCCGCGGGCACGACTGTGAGGTGCGAAAGGCGATCGGAAACGGGGCCGAACTGGCAGCCGAGACGGGGATGACCCGAACCGCGGCGGCCGTCCTCGAACTCGACCGCGAGGCCGTCTACGACGGTGCGATCGCGGTCGTCGGCAACGCCCCGACCGCGGCGCTCGCGCTATCGGACTGCATCGAGAACGGCACACGCCCGGCTGTCGTCGTCGCGACGCCGGTCGGTTTCGTGAAGGCGGCTGACTCCCGTAAGCGGGTCCGAGAAGTCTGTGACGCCCACGGCGTTCCGGCGGTGACGAACGTCGGTCGACGCGGCGGGAGCGGTCTCGCCGCCGGCTTGACGAACGAGCTCGTCCACGTCGCGAGCGATGTCAGCGGGGATGAGGTAGAACTGTGAGTAACCCCGACGAGGAACTATCGCTGCCCGACCGCCCGGGCGTTGCTGCCAGCGCGCACGCCGAGATCGATTCGGACGACGACATCGACAAACCGGTCCACGCCGTCGGGATCGGGCCCGGGAACCCGGGCCTCCTGACCCGCCGTGTCGCGGATCTCCTCGCCGAAGCGGACGTGGTCGTCGGCTTCGAGACGGTCGTCGACTACATCGCCGACGAGACGGACGCAGACCTACTCACCTGCGGTTACAGAGACGAACGGGAGGCGCTTGCACGATTCGGCCGGCGAGTCGGCGACGGTGACACCGGCGTCGCCGTACTGATGGGCGATCCAAATCACTCGGGCTACCAGTTCCTTGGAAAGGTGGAAGCGGCCGTCGACTCACCGGTTCGCGTCGTCCCGGGGATATCGTCGGTTCAGATGGCTGCGAGCCGTGCTCGCACGCCGATGGAGGAGTCGACGTTCGTCACGCTCCACGTCAGAGGCGACGTGTCCGCCGACCTCAATCGGCTCGAGCGTGACGTAGGCGACCGGAACCTGATCGTCATTCCACGACCCTACGACTGGATGCCCGAGGACATCGCGGGCCGGCTCGTCGATTCCGGGGCCGACCCCGATCTCGAGACACACGTTCTAGAACGGTTGACGCATCCGGACGAGTCGATCACACGGACTGATCTCGGTTCACTGGCTGTAGATCTGGGTGGTGACACTCCAGAGGACAGCGCGTTCACCGATCTGTCGATCCTCGTCGTTCGCCGATAGCTGCCTAGTTCAGAAACGTTCCCAGACAGACCCCTCAGATCGGCCGCCTCACAGCCTCTAAAGGAAATCGTTCGCTGCTCGAACAGAAGCCTGCAGCGCCCATATTTTTGAAGGGTGTAATCGCCCGACAACGCCGAGGTGGACCGCTGATCGAACGTAGCACCAGTGCTTTCGTTCGACAGTCAAGCAACAGGTGATTTCAATTGGGATTCACGTACAGGCAGATCAATGGCAACTCAGAAAATCAATCACCGATTGTCGTGCACGGGTTTATTGTTAGATGGGAGGGATTACACCCGAACGAAGAAGTATTGTCTCTGTTAAAATACTATTAATTCTATACTTCTTGCACTAAAACAGTCGTTTGATAGCTGCTGCGGATGTAACAGTCGGTTCGATAGAGCCGTGATGTCACAAAAAATATACTGCGAGCATCGTTCCAGTCGTGTATGGGTTCCTCGCTCTCCCGCCGTCGAATGCTCCGCCTCTGTAGTCTGACGAGCATCGCGGCGTTCTCCGGCTGTGTCGCTGATCCGGGAGACAACGGTGGTATATTAGAGATTCTTCGCACAGATGCACCAGACGAAGCAACGGTGACGCCGTCAAGCGATGAACGACTTCGCTCCGTCGAGCCGATTCAAACGGCGCTCAGCCGTGCCGCGGAGCGTTCGGTTGCCGACCAGCGCCTGGACAGTTCGGAGTTTTCAGCCGTCAAAACGGCGCTTTCCCCGCTACCCTACTACGAACGCGGCCCGCAGAACGACTTCACTGGCATCTCTGGAATATACCTCCGCCACAACGCCTCGACGTATGTCGCCTCACTGTGGCCCTACTGTACGGATTCGATTCTCGGAAGTGCAGAGAGTGAGGAAGGCGACTACGGCCGGGGTGGCTGTTTGGATCCCGAGGAGCGTCCCGGCGACTCGGTAAATGGGTCTACATGACCATCGCTCCCTGAGTTCTGCAAGCTACGGACTCGCTGCACAAACATGGATGAACCACTACGTTACGACCCTACGAGGCCCACGACTCGTTCGAAGACAAACCCGAACGAGCACGGACGTTTGCAGCCGAGTATGACATTGAGCGCACTGTCTTGGTGGACGACGTTGATGGAACCGCCCACAGAAAATACGGAGGAATGCCGAACTCGGTTCACATCGTGAACCCCGACGGTGTAGTCTTGATGCGAGGTGACCGGAACGATGTACAGACAGTGAAGAAGGTACTGGAACACAGGGACAAAAACGGGATCTACAAGCGCGATGTCTATCGAGGTCGCCCTGTATTCTTCACACAAAAAAGGCGTCCTGAGAGTGCTAATCGGTGCAGGTCCACGGGCCGTTTGGGATTTCATCAAGAATGCGCCAGCACTCGCACTGATGCATCTGAAGAAAGAGTTCAGAAGTAACCAATCGGAAAGATAGCTTGCTGGATACGCGCACTGTATCAATCAGGCACTACGGTTTTACAGAGAAACACGTCCGGAAACCGCCGTCGGGTAACTGCTGGAGGGTACTACTACTGATCCCACCAGCGAAAATTATTGCAGTTGCTTGCGTACTTCGTCGATATATTCGCGCTTGAGCTGGTGCGAAGCGTGCCTTGTATTCCCGTCAATTTCGCTCTCATCGACCCATTCGATATTCACCATGTGTCGTGGATACCTAGTGGTTCTGGCTATCATACCGTTCATTGCTCTCTTTGAGGGTCCTATCCCCTACTCCTCTCGTAACCGACGACGTACCTCAACACCACGGAGGGCCTGACCGTCCGCGTCTGCCAATACTTTCAATATTCCTTTCATATTCTCTGTTAGTTCGGTCAGATCACTACTACTGTTGGAGCTCACCATACTCTCGAATTTTTCTTGACAAATATTTCAACCTTTCCACCGTTTCCCAAAGGGGGGGTCAAGCAGTAAACAACCGATGAGTATCGTCTCTGTATAAACCAATCCACCTACACTATTACACTCCTGACGGGTAGATCGGCCGTTAGAACGATGCTGGAATGTATCGACGCCGGTTCTGCCAGATTTCTTTGGGTTTCAGAGACCTGTGCTGAACACAGAGTACCGGAAGACTATCTTGACAGCGCCGTCGTGTGAGTGCTAACTGGACGATACCGCTGTGACAACGTGTGGTTTCACTCCGATATCGAGAACACGCGTCCACAGAGGACGAATCCCTCCCACTCGCTCTGTGAGAGTGCGTGTGATGCCATTCAGCCTAGAAATAAGTTTATGAAGCCTGAGTAACGGCCGTTGGAATGTCTGAGATACCGGACAAATCATGAGTGAGACCCCTCCAGCTGAGATAGTTCTTGAGAGTGTCCTTGACGCCACCTGTGAGGTTGCACTTCTTCTTGACTCGGACGGTCGCGTCGTTGAGGATCTCCGGAACGACAGCGACAACGATCTATTCGACCACGGTGGAGAAGAGTTGACCGACGAGATGTTCAGTAAAGAATTCTCGTCTCCTCGGGACGAACAGTTCCGTGCCACCGTACAGGAGGTACTCGACTATGGAGAAGCACAACCGGTCGAGATTTCGGTTGACGTTGCGGGGAAAACGAGAACGGTAGTGGGGGCGGTGAGTCCCGTCGGTAACGAAGACCCTCGGTTTGCGCTATTGACGATTGAGAATACCACTCAGCAGGAAAACGAGCAACAAATTCGTGACCTGCTCAGTCGAGTCTTCGAGATTGCTCCCGTCGGCATCGTTGTCGTGGAACCGTCCGGAGACATATCACGGGCGAATGGACGAGCCGAGGAGATTCTCGGACTGGAGAGAGACAAGATCACCAGTCGGACGTACAAGGATTCGGAGTGGAATATCACCTACGACGATGGCACGGCGATCACTGCCGACGAGCACCCGGTAACAAGAGTCCTACAGACTGGAGACCCAGTTGTCGGCCTAGAACACTGGATCGAACAACCGGACGGAACGAAAAAATGGCTTTCGAGCCACTCAGCCCCGGTGTTGGACGAGGTGGGTGACGTTGAGCGAGTTGTGGTCGGCCTCGACGACATCACTCATGCGAAAGCACGCGAGGAGCGGCTTGAGTGGCTGGTCAGAAGTGAGGAACTAGCGGATATCGCCGGCTGGGAACTCGATCCCGAGACAGACACTGTCAGGGGCACGGCCGGCATGAGCCAGCTACACGGCGACGACAGCTATCCTCTCCCGCTGGAAGAGGTCATTGCCCTGTACCACCCCGACGACCGTCGAGACGTGCGTGACGCGATCACCGCCTGCCGCGAGGAGGGCACACCGTTCGAAGTCGAAGCCCGTCGGCAGACAGCCGACGGGTACGAGCGCTGGGTCCGTATCGGTGGAGAGCGTGTTGAAGAACAGAGTGAGCAGCGAGTCCGTGGTGTCGTCCGAGACATCACAGTAGACAAAGAGCGTGAGCAGCGCCTCAGCGTGATGAATCGGGTCTTACGACACAACATCAAGAACCGGGCGAACGTCGTACTCGGGCATGCTGAGCTGGTAGCAGACGAACTGGAGCAACTCGATACTCCGGAGGGCATAAGATCGAAACGGCGAGAGCTACTCGACTCAATCAAGAAGGCATCGAAAGAGAGTCGGAGCCTCCAATCCGAGGTTCGCGTGTTGGAGGAGTTGCTGGCCGACCTGCCACAGACATCCGTAGAGCGTGCAAGGACGAGTGTCGAAAAGATCAGGACCGCCTCAACGGATCTCACAGAACTATCTGAGAAGGTGCGTGCCTTTGACGACGCAATCGACCGTATCGGCACACATGACAGTGTCGAGCTTGGGTCACTCATCGACGCTTTGGTTACCGGGTACGCCAAGGACTATCCCGAGGCCGACATCCACGTCACTGGCGACGACGTGACAGTGACGGGTGACCGAGAAGTGCTCCGCGTGATTCTCCAGATTCCGATCGAGAACGCGCTCAAGCACTGTGAAGCTCCAGAATTGACGGTCTCGGTGACTGCGCCGGCGTCTGGAGAGGACCGTGTCGTAGTCCACATCGAGGACGACGGACCGGGAATCCCCGAGATAGAGAAACGAGCGATACAGGGCGCCGGAGAGACGCCAACCGCTCACAGCACGGGCCTCGGGTTGTGGACGGTCCAGTGGCTCGTTCGGCGTATCGGGGGAGCGGTGTCCGTCATGGAGAACGCGCAGGATGGAACGACGGTCGAGTTGGAAATACCAATGCCCTTCGACAGTAAACAAGCCCTCTCACCGAAGTAGCGGGTCGTCTGCTGCGGAAGTCGTGTCGGAGGGGAACGACTCGGGGGCGTGTAACCGGGCAAGACCTGAACCAGGTTGCGTCTGTGGTAAGCAACGCATAACTCGATAATCACGTGTCTCTTGTGGTCTGTGACCGGTCAACCAGATCCTCTCTGGTCCGATCATAACGACACAGCTAGACGAGCGGGGATCGATGGCACCATCTAACACGTCACACGGTGTGGTACTCGCATTCCAAGGTGACGCGGACAAGTGGACTAAGTCGTGGATCAAGAGGCTAAATGGCTCCGCCGAGTACAGTGGGGCTGGTGAGGGCTGGGGATTCGGTTCAACGGACAGCAAACTCCGTCCTGTATACAATCTCTGTGTCTTGCAAGGGAAGCATGGGAGTCTCGGCTAAGTGTCAGAAACGGCGATTTTGAGACGGGCGAATCCAGACGCCTCACGCCTCAAAGGTCGATTCGTTCGATAGTCGAGCAACGGGTGATTTCAAGTCCCTACGGACCGTCCGACAATCGACTGCTTGCGAAGGTCTGGTTCAGGCTGATATCGGGGATTACTGTGGTTCCGCGACAGTCATGACTGGAACTGGTGCAGAGCGAACCGTTTTTTCGGCCACACTCCCGAGCAGAATCCGATCAGTACCACGTTTTCCTGTGGTTCCCATCCCGACCGTGTGTATATCGTTCGATTCGATGATATCGAGGAACTCCTCGACAGGTGACCCGTGTTCGATATGACGGACGGTGTTGGCTACCCCGTGCGTTTCGGCATGCGAGACGACAGTGTCGATAGCCTTAGCCGCGGCTTGTTCATTTTCTTTCCCGGAAACAGTTGACCGGACATCAACACCGAGTGCTGCATCCTTCACGACAGATACCACGTGGACAGTCGCATCTATCGTCGCCGCAAACTCGACGAGATATTCCGCGGCGTGCGTCGCTGCGGCACTCCCATCGGTTGGAATGAGGATGTTCTCGTAAGGGAACGTCAGTTGTTCATCGGGTTGCATGCGGACCGAGAGAACAGGGACCGACGAGAGACGGACAACTTTCTCAGAGACACTTCCCACCAGATACCGTTCAATCCCATCACGGGCATGAGTCGGCATCACGACCAAATCCTGATCGTATTGATCGGCGTACTCAACGATGGTCGGAGCTGGGTTACCTTGAACGATGTCTGTCTCGTACGCGTTCCCGAGTGTATCGAGCGTGTCTTCGGCCTCCTCGATGATCTCTTCACCTTGTCTTTCGAGAACGTCGATAGTGTGCTCCTCGACGACGGTGACGCTATTGCGAGTCGTGTCGGCAACGTATAGTACGTGGATTGTTGCGTCGGCCCAGTGAGCGATTTCGCTGGCGTGATGGAGGACCTCTGCTGCCCCGTCGCTACCGTCGAACGGGAGCAGGATATTGTCGTACATCGATGTGGCAAGCAATTCACCGTGTACTTCCGTAATAGTTTTCACCAACTCCACAATAGCGATCAATTGCGACGTAGAAGAACTGAGCGATCAACTACAGTTCTCATACGACGTTACCGTTACGCCCTGCCGGTCAGTCCGATACGTCCTCGTCGTTAGACGGTTCCTCCCCAACTGATTCGACCGTGTCGCGGTCGATAGTCACCCTGACTTTCTGGATACGAGTGTCATCGACCTGTTCGGCCCGCAGCGTGACGTTCTCGTACTCGAATTCCTCGTCCTGCTCGACGAGACGTCCCGCGAGATTGAAAACAAACCCCGCGATACTCTCGAACTCCTCACCCTCCGGTAGTACGATATCAAGCGCCTCGTTAACTTCCTCGATATTGACCGAGCCGTTGACTAGCACGGTGTCGCTGTCCACGACCCCGATCGGATCGTCCTCGTCGCCGGAAAGTATCTCACCGACGATTTCCTCGGTCATGTCCTCCATTGTGATGAGGCCCTCGGTGGCACCGAACTCGTCGATGACGACGACCATATGGAGTCGGTTCTCCCGCATCTCTGAGAGAAGATCATCGACATTCTTTGATTCAGGGACGTGGTGAGTTGGACTAACTACGTCTTCGACCTTGAGATCCGAGAAGGCGTCGTAGTCCGAATCCTTCAAATTGCGGATGTCGAAGACACCGGTCACGTTGTCAAGCGACCCGTCATATGCTGGCAGGCGTGCGTGTCCAGACTGGATACACTTCTTAATAGCGTTCTCCACGGTTGCATCGGTGGAGATTGCCTCCATGTCGAGGCGTGGGGTCATCACCTCCTTGGCGGTGGAATCCGTGAATCGCAGGGCGCGCTGAAGCCGATGGCGTTCCTCCTCATCGAGGACGCCTTCGCGCTCGCCGGTCTGAATCATGTTGCGAATCTCTTCCCGACTGGTGTAGCTCGACTCGACGGACGGACTGCCGCCGGTTGCCCTGTTCACAATGCCCGTTAAGTAATGAAACAGGGTAATGAGCGGCCACAGTGGCTTTTCAATGATTTTGATCCCACGGGCGACGCGTCGTGAGTGTAGTTCCGTGTTCTCGACGGCGTAAGACTTCGGCGCGCTCTCGCCGAACACTAGCACCATCGAGGTGATGCCGAGTGACGAGATGATGACTGCCGGCCCGGCGTCGAAGTAGAAGCCGACGATGGTCGTCGAGATGGAGGACATCGTGATGTTGACCATGTTATTCCCCACGAGAATCGTCACAAGCAGGCGATGGGGGTCTTCCTTGAGAGACTTGACTGCCCGCGCGCCGCGCAAGCCTTGCTCGACCATCGCGTCTACCTGGTGGGCCGGCAGGGAGAACAACGCGATCTCTGACGATGAAAAGAACCCCGAACCCATGAGAAGTAGCAGAATCAAGACGATGCCAATCGCCGTGACTGCTGTCTGACTGAGTTCGATTCCGGCGATTGGCACTGTGTACTGTAAGAGGCTACTACCGGATGCTGCTGTGAACAGAAGTGCCCACATGACATAATGTACTGTACGAGCACAAAAATATCCCAAGCAAAGAAATACTGCTTCCTGGAGCCACACAAAAAGGATGCAACAGAAGGATAGGCTCTCTTTCCAAGCTATGTCTTACGTGTTCACCTGTATACCGAGAACCCTAGTTTGAGACCCTCGAATCCGGCCGCCTCACACTTCAAAAGACAATTCGTTCGATAGTCGAACCGGAGCCTGCAGCGCCCATCTTTTTGAGGGGAGTAATCGCCCGACTGCGCTGGGGGAGAACCACTGTCGAACGTAGCGCAAGTGCTTTCGTTCGACAGTCAAGCAACAGGTGATTTCAACTGGGATTCGCGTACAGGCGCATCAATGGCAATTCAGAAAATCAATCACCGATTGACACAGCAGCTTCGTACTCGGCCAGACCGGGCCTGAGATTATATCCGGGACGCCTTAACGTCGAAAAGAGGTGTGAATTGGGCCAGAAGAACTAGGACGATCGCCAGTCCGAGGGCAGGATATTCGACCGCGACCACCAGCCATTTCGCTGATTGCGTGGTGTTCATCACACTGATGAGAGTGGTGGAATAGCTATCGTGGTTTGAGTAAATCAGGATAACCCAGAGATTTTCCAACGAATCGAGAAGCCGTGAACAGACGCTCAGCATCATCCCGAACTTCGGAACCAGAACTAGACGATCGTCGAACGACAGTCGCTTCAGCACTATGGAGTGAAGCGAGAAGAAGAGGAAGAACCCGGCGACGATGAAGAGATAATCCAGCACAGAGAGGAGTACAACCGAATCCATGACCGGTTCGAAGGCCTGTAGGATGCTGTCTACTTCAGTCCGAGTTGTTGCCTCCTGTAGATCTGCGGTCGAATAACCGGAGGTCTCGATCTCCCTCGTGACCGGGACGAAGCCAAAGACGATCGTTCCGACGAACACACAGAGCGAGATGATTGCGACGACACCATGAGCTCTGGAAGAGCCGGTCTCTGCGTACGCTTCGACCGGTCGGAAGACGCTGGTCTCTCCTCGCATGTCTGGGACTATTGCTATCGGTTGTTGACCACCCGGGCATAAAGAATGAGTTGCCGCTACGATTCAGATGAGTTGCTTTCCGGTTGGCTCAGCGTGTTGGAGGTCAGTCTCAAAAGCCCCCTCCGTAGCTCTGTGAAACTCCTCCACAGATTGGATACTCTGTCTGGTTGCGGTCAGTAAAGGGCGTATATTTTGCATAAGAATTCTCAAGAAGTAATTCTCATCGGGTGCTCAATATAGTCGTCAGTATCGTCCGCAATCAGTTCTCCGGCGCTTTCCTACTGCTTCATCAGGGAACAGACCGTATCGTCGTGTATGAAGACAATTCACCGGTTCGGGTTGGCGGGTGGCTTCGTGGTATTTTCGGCCATCGTGAGCCTGGTCGCGGCTCCGTCGCTCCCTGCCGAGCTTGTCACGCACTGGAACGCTGCCGGAGACCCGGACGGCACCATGTCGAAGGAAGTTGTACTCTGGCTATTCCCTGTTCTGACGGTGGGACTACTCGCCATGTTCGCCGCGATCCCCCGGATTGATCCACTTCGAGAGAACATCGCCGAGTTTCGAGCCTACTACGACTGGTTCGTCGTCGTCTTCATGGGGTATATGTTTCTGGTCCACGTCGGGATCATCGCGTTCAACCTCGGGTACGAATTCGACTTCACGGCCCTGATTCTGTTTGGCGCGGCTGTCCTGTTCTACTACGTCGGCGTCTTCCTCCCACACGCCGAGCGGAACTGGTTCGCCGGTATCCGGACGCCGTGGACGCTCAGCAGCGACGAGGTTTGGGACCGAACCCACGCGCTTGGCGGCCGGCTGTTCAAACTCACCGCTGTTCTCACGCTTGTCGGTCTCTTCTTCGGCGACTATGCACTCTACTTCCTTCTCATTCCAGCGCTTCTGACAGCCGGGATTACTGCCGTGTACTCGTACTACCTGTACGCGCAAGTTGAGCCCGAATCGGATTCACCCCCGGGGCCGAATCTATGAGCCGAGAACATGAAACCACCATCACGTCTCCTGGCTCCGGTTTTTGACCTCGTTGAACGCGATGAGTAGGTACAGCACGCCGAACCCGCGGATTACTGGAACGAGTCCGCCCTTCCATTCGACTGTCTCTGGGTTTTCGTACGAGATGTTCATACTGAACCGGAGTGCCCGCTTCGGAACGAAGAGTGCAATAGCACCAGCCAGTCCAAGGACGTACATCGACACCCGATACACCGTCCCTCCCAGTACACTCACGACCACGAAAATCACGCCTTCCGCTCTAATCGCTGGCGTAAACGAGGGGCTGGGGCTCACTTCATCAGACTCTTTGAGGGCGAATTTCTCGAACGATTCCCGGATCCGTGCTGGAACCAAGGCCATAACGAGTCCCACGAGGACGAAACCCACTCTGACCATAACCGGCAGTACGCCGGGGGAGATAATAACAGTAGGTCTCTGTTGAGTCCACTTTCTTCGTCCCGTGACTGGCTACAGTCCCAGCCCACTAGTCAGATCAACCGTCTCGTGACGTTTCCCCCTATGTACGTCGACTGAGATCTCCGATACAACAATATGCAGTACATGCAAAGGACGAGGCTATGGGAGTAATCGAACTTGACGGGTTGACAAAGGATTACGGGGACGTTCTTGCCAACGACGACGTCTCGTTCACCGTCGAAACTGGCGAGATCTTCGGCTACCTCGGGCCAAACGGTGCAGGGAAAACGACGACGATTCGAGCATTACTGGGACTGCTCGAACCGACATCCGGTACAGCAACTGTTCTCGGTGCAGATGTTCACGATGAAAACGCACTCATCGACGCCAAGCAGCGAATCGGGTATTTGCCGGCGCATCTCGGATTCAACGAGGAAGTGACGGGCGCAGAGGTCTTGGACTATCACGCGTCCGTCAAGGGTGGTGGTCGACGAGACGAACTCCTCGAAATATTCACACCCCCGGTCGAACGTCCTATTCGAGAGTATTCTACCGGGAATAAACGTATGCTTGGCATCGTCCAAGCCTTCATGCACGACCCTGAACTCGTCATAATGGACGAACCGACGTCTGGACTCGACCCTCTCAAACAAGAGGAGTTTAACGAGTTCGTCAGGAAGGAATGCGAGGGAGGGAAGACGCTATTCTTTTCGTCCCACGTACTGAGTGAAGTTCGTCGCATTTGTGATCGAGTCGGAATCCTTCGTGATGGGAAACTCGTCGGATTAGAGGATATCGAGACGTTGATGGGACAAGGAGGTATGCGTGTCCAACTTCGGACGACTGATGAGGCTAGAGCTGATCTCGCAGCGCTCGATGGGGTAATTGATGTGCAGACGTTCGCGGACGGCATCCAGTTTATTTACACGGGTGAGTACAACGCACTGCTCAGGGAACTTGCGACCCATGACGTGCGTGAGATCAAGATTAGCGAACCGCCACTCGAAGATATCTTCATGCACTACTACGGGGCAGATGGGTCAGTAGAATCCAATCAGAAGGTGCAGTCGGATGTTTGAAACCACCCGATACGAGACGAACCGTCGGCTCCGAGGAACACTGATTCTGACAGTCGGTGTGAGTCTCTACGTGGCCTTCATCGTCTGGTATTTCTCCCTCGTCGATGCATCAGCCTACGAGCAGATAGCGGAATCAGTGCCACCTGCGATGAGGACCGCATTCGGCATTCAAACGATTGGAACGATCGAAGGGTGGCTCGGAGGACAGATTTACACATTCGTCTGGTTAGTGGGTCTTGGGGTTTACTTTGCATACTCAGGGGCGGGACGGATCGCAAGCGATATCGAGAACGATCGAATGGATCTATTGCTCTCGTTCCCAGTTTCTCGGAGCCAATTGCTTCTCGAAAAATTCGCGTCGATGTTGCTCCCACTTATCATGCTGAACGTGGTCGTGGGCGGTGTCACGTACGGGTTCGTGGTGGCGATTGGCGAGACGATCGATCCGATGCATCTCGTGTTGGCGCATCTCCTTTCGATCCCGTACCTCCTCGTCTGCGCTGCGATTGGAATAACTCTCTCAGTACTGGTGAATCGAGCGGCGGTTGCGGAGCGGGCTGCCATCCCCGGCATCGCGGAGGCCGTCGAGCAGCACCTGGGTGAATCGAGCGGCGGTTGCGGAGCGGGCTGCCATTGGGCTGATGTTTGTTCTCTGGCTCGTCGAATCAGCAGTTGGCGCGGCGGAAGATTTCTCGTGGATTCAATTCGTTAGTCCAACGCACTACTACTCACCAACACCGGTTTTAATCGACGGAACGTATGGGATATTGGACTCTGGAATCCTCCTTGCTGGATTGTTCGGATTGCTCATCGTGAGTCAACTTCTGTTCCGGCGGCGAGATATCTAGATAGATCGTCTATCTGTTTCTGAAGGAATATTTGTACTTTCTCACCCGATCTTCGAACACAGTTCCATTATCCAAAATCAGACCGGTTGTAACCTGACAGACCACATCATTTGTTTGGGAGATGATTTTGTCCATAGCTTGTATGGAACGAACAGCTCACTCAAAACGGGAGGAGACCCCGTCCACGCGGCCAGCCTTGAGACTCGCTTCGGTTGCATACAAGAGTCCCCCAACCAGATTCTCGCGGACCGATTCCGCGGGTGTGAGGTGTGCAAGTCGTTGAGTTCGGTGAGTGTCTCGTCGACTTGTTCCCATTCAGTCGTAAACCACATCCCCGGATAATCCCGCCACAGCTGTCTCACTGCTATCGAACTCGGGATAGACCATTTCACGGATTTCCTCCCTCATCTCCTCCTAATCAGCTATTTGTCGACTAATCAACCTATATTTTTCAGCAGAAGGGATACGTAGTTCGGGCTCTATTGAAATTCTCAGAGGGTTACAGGTTCGTCCGGTAGTCTGACCGGATGGAAGCCCTCCCGAAGTCACAGTTACTCCGGTTTGTTGAGCGGGCGTATCACTTGGCTCAGCGAGCTGTCGCTCGCTACTCATCGAAATTCTCGAAACGGCGATACACACTTCATCAACACATCGTCCTCCTCTGTCTCAAGATGCGGAAGAATACGACGTACCGGACGCTCCTTGACGAACTTATTGAGATGCCTCGGGTTCGGAACGCCCTCAATCTTCAGGAAATTCCGTCTCCTTCGACGTTGTGTAAGGCGTTCAACCGCCTTGAAATGGCTGTTTGGCGGGTTCTTCTCAATCTTTCAGTCACGCTTCTTCCGACTAACGGTGTCGTCGGGATCGATGCCTCTGGGTTCGACCGAAGTCACGCCTCAAAGCACTACACGAAGCGAACGAAGTTGACGATTCAGCAGTTGAAAGTCACGCTCCTCGTGGACACAAGGTCAAACGCTATTTTCGACGTACACGTAACGACGACACGAAAACACGATGAACTCTCGCCTCGAACGGAAATACGGCGCATTCGTCCGCTCACGTCACTGATGGAAGCAGTTCCGGGAACTCGTTGTCGTCTGTCTCACTCACAATATCGACAAGGCAATCTGAACGCTAGATATAGAGAAGGTACATATCGCTCCGACGGTTTCTCAGGGGGTGTCGTGTCCGGTCGAGAAGCTCCGTAGCAGTTGTACCCCGGCAGTAAGTATAATGACACCGCCAATCACGCCAGTGGCACTAAATACGAGACTCTGCCAGTAAAGGAGACTTGTAACAGTCAGGAGATATCCAGTATGGGCCAGCGTGACGATGCCAACCCCCAGTAGTAACGCGATCACAAGCAACCACCGACGAATCTGCTGGAGGAGCATATCCGATTCGGAGGGCATCACCAGAATTTGATCTCCTTTTGGTATGATTCTCCCGATTCTCCCATCATCAGTAGATGCGCAATTCTAACTAACGACTGTTTCAGCTGGAAAAGTGTCGAGCCAATAGGATTTCAACAGAGCCGTTATTCTGTCACACTACCTCGATGCCCTCAATGACGAATCGGTGGGCCTCGATATCCTCAAGCATCGCACCCCAGCCGCCGACGGACACTGTCCCGTCCGGTGTCTCAAGCGTGAGCACGGCCTCATCGGTGAACGATGCGAGGGCCGGGCCGTCGCCCTTCCCGGGAGTATAGGTTATGTCGACAACCTGGCCTGTCACCTCTCGATCGGACCCGTCCTGGCGTGATTGCCCGTAGATAGTCATGAAGATCTGCTTTCCAGCATCGAATTCTGGCAGGATCGTCCGGATGCACTCTCTGATATTCGTGTACGTCCGGGGGGACTGCTCATCTCGGACACTGTACACGAGGGGCCACGGCTCCCAGAACGCTGTCTGGAAGTACCAGTCAAACATCCGCGACAACGAGTAATCGTTCACCAGCAGACCGTACTCTTGGCTCGGATGCGGTGTCTCCTCAGGGGTGAAGGAAGCGGACATCCGGTCGGACAACACGAGAAACGGCGTCGGGAGCCGTCTGTGTCGAACTTCGGTAACTGTCCCTTCGAAGTCGATGTCCGGCAGCGTCTTGACTCCGGTCAACGTCACCTTCACGATGACGCCGCGCTCGAAAGCAGCAGCGAGGTCATCGCGGAACGATTCGAACCGATCCGGAGTCATCGCGATCTCTAACTCGTTTCGAGCATCGGCGATGTGTTCGCGGGCCCGGTCGTACACGCTTGACACCGGCCGGATCACGCTGACACGGTGGTTCTCTACCTTCGGCTCTTCCCACCGGTCTTCGAGTTCCTCGCCGGCGGTGCTCACTGTTTCGGCGTAGGAATCCAACCGCTCGACGACGTCTGCGGGGTCGCGAGCACGCGCGTGCAAGCTTCCCTGTTCGTACGTCTCGACGTACCCCTCTCCCTCGAGGTTTCGGAGAACCTCGTAAACGCGAGCCTGCGGAACGTCACTTGCATCGGCGATCTCGGTCGCTGACGCACTCCCCAATTCCAGCACCGTGACGTATGCCTTGGCCTCATATTGGGTGAGCCCCACGTCCTCAAGCGTCGAGCGAAGCGTGTCCGTATTCATGGAGTACAGTTGTACAGGTGCGAATTAAAGCGTGGCTCCCTTCGGGAGTCGCTCAGTCTCCATCGCTCGATTGAAGATCGTCTCGCCGCTGTCGCTGTCGAACGTGTGGACTCGATCACGGGGAAATCGTAGCCGAATGTCCTGCCCGGTCGAGATGTCGTACTCACCGGACACGGAGGCGACTAGTTCCTGATCGACAATACTGACGTGAAGCAAGTTCTCACGCCCCATCGGTTCGACGACATCGACCCTCGCGGCGACTGTCGCAGGCCCGGGGTCCGTCGCCAACTCGATGTCCTCGGGACGGATCCCGAGCGTAACGTGCCCACGATCGCCGAGCTGTGCCGACTGCTCGTCCGTGAGTTCGTACGTGATATCGCCACGACGGCCCATGCCAGTCTGGGGGTTGTACTCCAACTCAACGAAGTTCATCGACGGGGACCCGATGAATCCGGCGACGAACTGATTTGCCGGTTCGTGATAACACTCCAGGGGCGTCCCGAGCTGCTGGAGGGACCCGTCGTTCAATACTGCGATCCGATCCCCCATCGTCATCGCCTCGGTCTGGTCGTGGGTCACGTAGACCGTCGCGACGCCGAGTTGCTCGTGGAGTTGCTGGAGTTCGGTCCGCATCTCGGTTCGAAGCTTTGCGTCGAGGTTCGATAACGGCTCGTCCATCAGGAACACTTCGGGCTCCCGGACGATCGCTCGGCCGAGCGCAACTCGCTGTTTCTGTCCGCCCGACAGCGCGTCGGGGCGCCGATCGAGCAGCTCCGTGATGCTGAGCATCCCGGCGGTCTCGTTGACACGGGCGTCGATCTCGTCATCAGGGAGGTTGCTCGTCATCTCGAGGCCGAACCGCATGTTCTCGGCCACCGTCTTGTGGGGATACAACGCGTAATTCTGGAACACCATGGCGATGTCCCGGTCCTTCGGCTTCGCGTCGTTGACGACCGTACCACCCACCCGGACTTCGCCGTCGGTGATCGTCTCAAGCCCGGCCAGCAGCCGGAGGGTCGTCGATTTCCCGCACCCGGATGGACCAACGAGGACGAGGAACTCACCGTCCCGAACCTGGATGTTGAGATCCTCGACCGCGACAACGTCTCCCTCGTCGGAGTCGAACGTCTTCGTGACCCCGTCGTATTCGACGGCGGGACGCTGTGACTGGTCCGCTCGTGCCATAACTTATCACACGCCTACTTTCGCACCGACTTAGTCGTTACTACTGTAGTAGTAGATTATGGGCTATACCCGACGAGCCATGGAATGAACACAGGAGCGACATACCCGAACCACTGGGCTGTCCACGCGATCCCGAGCCACAGAAGTCCCCACGGCGAGGACACGACGACCGGTCGGACGGGCCATCCCGCACCGGCGTGAGTCATTTCCCGGGGGTACAAGAAATCGGCGACGAAGTGGGCGGCCATTCCGAGCGTCACGAAGTTAATTGCGACTGTAGTTTCCGGTGTCTGGACGCCGATCTGGTCGAAGAAAACGTACGCTGTGCTCGGAAGTAGGAGCGTGTGAAACACCCAGGATCGGTGGAAGCGCTCGGTCACGGCGTCCACGTCCGGGAGCAACACGCCCACGAGCAACGGAACCGCGATGAGCGGGTGGTATCCGAACGCGACGGCGATGAACGCGAGCGGCACGATGCTGGCGATATGGATCTGTCGATCCGTCACGACTCCCCCTCGACGAGTAATTCGCCTTGATACGCCTTGACGACACGAATCGCGCCCCCGCCCGCGGTTTCCTCGTACGCGACCACTTCGAGTACCGCGAACAATCCAGGCAGCAACAGCGGCACCGCAATCCCCAGTCCAGCACAGATCAGGATAACCAACCCGACGAACAACACATGCAGCGCAGTGAACGTAGGCATCGCGAGCAAGTGTCGTGCCGCATCCCACAGTGCTCGCCACGTGCTCGGTGCGCCCTCACGTGTCAACAGCGTCGCCGCACGAAACGTCACCGTGATTATAGCGACAAACGCGTAGATGCCGAGAAGTGACCCTATCAGAAGCGGACCGCTCCGGCTCGCGATAGCGGTCCCGGCATACCACACGGTCACGATGGCAACGGCGATCGGCAGCACTGTCAGGAGCGATCCGCGACGAAATTCCGAGCGAAATGTCCGCACGAAGACGCCGAGTCGCTCTCGGTCGGTCGTTCGCCCCCCTGCCGTCCGCCCGGTCACACCGGTGTGTGTCGCGGCTACGATGGCGATGATCGCGGGGCCGAGCGTCACGACCGGGATTACGGCCACACTGAAGAGTAGACTGAGCGCAACGACGCTCGTCAGGTCCGAGTAGGCTGCCCGACCGAACGCCGCAAGCGCGCCGGCGGGGTCAAGCGTCGGGCGAGAACTCACAGTACGGTCACCGAGCGTCCGGGTACATTAGTGCTTATTCCTACCGTGCTCCGCGTCGAGGTCATCGCCGGCGATCGCTTGGAGGCAGGCAAGGGGGGCTGCAGCAGCCCACGCCTGCGGCTCACACGCTTCTCCATACGTAACGGGGATATCGGTATTCCCGCGATCGAAGCCGGCAAACAGCTCCGGCAGTCGGTCGTTCCCCCGCGCTCGTGCGGCGGCGATGAGGCCCTCAGCGATCTGACGGGCGCCGTCTGTCCGCCCGTATCGAGCCATCCCGAGGGCGACGAGCGAGTTGTCATGCGGCCAGACACTCCCGAGGTGATAGCTCTGTGGATTGTAGGCCCCGTGGCTCGACGCGAACGTCCGGAGTCCCCATCCGGTGAACATATCTGGTTCAAGCAACCGGTCCACTACCGCGTCGGCACGCTCCTCGGGGACGATCCCGCTCCAGAGGCAGTGTCCCGGATTCGTCGTGATAGAGGGAATCGCGGTTCCATCACCGTCGATGCCGACCGCGTAGAACTGTTCGTCCGGGAGCCAGAACGCCAAGTCGAACCGCTCCTTGAGGTTACTTGCAGCATCCTGCAAATCGAGTGAGCGTGAGTGTTCGTTGGCTTCGCGGGCGATCTCGACACCACGGTCGAGGGCATCATACGCGTACCCCTGTACCTCGGCGACCGCAAGCTGCCCGCTCGGGTGGGTGCCGTCGGGGTAGACGATACCGTCGTTGCTGTCCTTCCACGAGATATGGCGGAGTTGGCCGTCCTCATGGTCGTCGTCCACGGGGTATGAGAGAAATCCCTCATCGGCAAGCTCTCCCGAAATCCACGAGAGAGACCGACTCACCGCGGGCCACAACTCCGCTAAGAACTCGTTATCGCCCGTTCGTTGCCAGACCTCATGGACAAGCACGACGAACAGCGGTGTCGCGTCGATCGTCCCGTAATACGGGCGGTGTGGGACCAGCTCGCGAGCGGCAAGCTCGCCGTGGCGGATCTCATGAAGGATCTTGCCGGGCTCGGCCTCTATTGCTGCGTCGGTCTGTGTCGCTTGGTGAGCAGCCAGATACCGACACGTCCCCTTGGCGATAGTCGTCGACAGCGACAGGGATTGATACGCCGCGATGAGCGAATCGCGACCGAATGCAGTCGCAAACCACGGCACGCCCGCCGAGAAGATCGGGCCGTGTTCCGTCTTCTGGCGCAGTTCGAGGAGGTTCTCTCGACTCTCTCTCAACACGTCGTCCCACGCGTCTTTAGAGTGGGCGAGCGACGTCTCCGTCTGCCACGTCCGATTTCGATCGTGAACGTCCTCCCGTGCAGCATCGACCGCCGCCGCCGGGGGTTCCGACTGCCCGTCAATGGTCACGGCAATTGTGAGCGAGTGGGTTTCCCGCGCATCGAGTTCGAGATCGATAGCTAACGTTCCATCTCCACGAGCAGTTCCGTTCCGTGTCGACACTGAAACCGGGTCGTCTCCTCCCACCTTGAGCGAGACATGTCGACGGAAATTGATATCTGAGGGGGCGTACGTGAACGAGAGTCCACGGTCGCTCGTGGCTGTGTCAACCATCCGGTCGACGTCAGCGACCATCCCCCGAACCTCGAACAAGTCATCAAAACACGACCCGACCGATATCACGACCTCAGTCTCGACCGCCTCGTCGGTGAGGTTCGATATCGAAACCTGCTCGTAGAGTCCATCCGTCACGAATTGTCTGCGAGACACGTGGAGCTCGCGAGATCCGGTCTCTAGCGGTGTGCCGAGGTGGAGCAACCGCTCTCCCGGCCGACGATCAGTGACATCCAGCGTCTCGAGTTCCGGACCGAGCGAGAGCGTGTACCGATCGAGATGGCGAGTATCGCGGTGATAGAACCCATCGTGCTCTCGAGTCGGCTGTCCCTCGCCATCCGTTACGAGGAAGGTGGACCCGGAGACGACCGTGCTATCGCGCTTCATCTATTTCGCTATTGGATAGGCCGTTCATAAACGCTCCGACCGTTACTACTGTAGTAGTTCAACAGAGAAAAGATATTAGTAGGTGTACTCATACGTGGGGAACGAGCATGACAGACGATAGCAGGAACAACGGGAGCACGCGGCGACGAGTCATCGCCGGGCTCGGCGCAGTCGGTGCAGCAGGTGTTCTGGCGGGCTGCACCTCCGGTGGCGGCGGTGGCCAGAATGACAACTCGGAGACCTCGGGCGATGATAGTGGCGGTGGCCAGTCTACAACCGAGGGGACGCCAACGCCGGTGTCCGCAGACCTGACGCTCTCCGGCTGGGCTGCGAACAACGAGGAGTCAGCGTTGCTGGACGAGTTGGTCAGCAACTTCAACGACGAAAACGACGGGATCACCGTCGAATACAACGCGATCCAGTCGAAGTACAAACAGAAGCTGCGGACGCAACTCGGTGCCGGGAACGCCCCCGACGTGTTCTATGTCGATTCGGGGTACTTCTCGTCGTTCGCGGATGCGGACGTGCTGCTTCCGCTCGACGATCTCGCAGCCGCCGACTCGTTCAACACCGACGACTTCTTCCAGCCACTCCTGGATGCGTTCCGCCACGATGGGACCCTCTATGGGATCCCCAAGGACTTCTCGACGCTGGGCCTGTTCCACAACACCGCGATGTTTGAGGAGGCGGACGTCGGCGTCCCAGAGACATGGTCTGAGCTGTCCGATGCGCTGTCGGCGCTCGATGCCAACGTCAGCAACGAGAACTTCAAGGCGCCGATGATCGAGTACGCGAACGGTCGTGCGTGGTGGGCCTTCCTCTATCAGAACGGCGGGCAGGTCCTTTCCGACGACGGCAGCGAAGCAGTCTTCGCATCCGATTCTGGTGTCGAGGCACTCGAGTTCCTGGTCGGGCTCAAGGAGGACGGCCTGCTGGCAGTCCCGAGCGATCTCGGGTCCGGGTGGCACGGTGCCGCCCTTGCGAGCGGTGAGGTCGCAACTGCAGTGCTTGGTCCGTGGGGGCTTCCCTTCCTCGAGGGCTATGAGAACAACCCCGATATCAACGAAAACGTTGACATTGCACACCTCCCGACTCCGAGCGACGGCGAGCGGGCGACGATCGCGTACACGGTCTCCTACAGCGCCTCCGCGAACACGAGTTCGGCCGCGGGCTCGAAGGAACTGATCCGGAGTCTGACGAGCGACGAGGGGATGGCCCAGTGGGCACGCAAGGGGCTGGCCCTCTCCGCGCGGAAGTCACACAGCGAGCTCGACTACTATGACGAGCACCCGCGTCGGCGGACGCTGCTCGAAGCCGGCGAGTGGTCCCACCCCTTCTCATTCGGTCCGAACAGCGAGGCGATCGCCAACCGAATCCGTCCGCAGCTTGAGGCCGCGATGCTCGGCGAGAAATCCCCGTCCGATGCACTCTCGACGGCCCAAGAGAAGATCAACTCCGAGGTCCTCTAACCGGTATGGCGACGGAACCCCTGCAGTCCACAGCGGAGCGTACCACCGAGCGCCTCCGGAGTGTGCTTCACAACCTGAAGGGGTACGCCGGTATCACCGAAGACCAGAACAACCTGATGGGGTTCGCGTTCATCGCCCCGAACATCCTCGTCTTCTCGCTGTTTCTGTTGGGGCCGGTTCTGTTCGCCTTCTATGTCTCGTTCCAAGAGTGGAGCATCCTCGCCGGCGCGGGTGAGTGGACGGGCATCGGAAACTACGTCGACGTCCTCGAGCCGCTTCCGATAAGCTACGTCGACGGAAGCCTCCAGTGGCGGCCGGAGGTGTTCATGGATCCATCCACAAGCCTCTGGTGGTACTCGCTGAAGAATACGTTCGTGTACGCCATCGGGACCGTGCCGCTTCAGATCTTCGGCGGGCTCGCGGTCGCACTCATGCTCGACAAGCGGGTCCGGCTCAAGAAGGCGTACCGCGCCGCCTATTTCATGCCGGTAATGCTGTCGGGTGCAGCCTCAGCGGTCATGTGGCGGTGGTTCCTCGCCGGTGACGGCGTTATCAACGGGATCCTCCCGACGTTCCTTGAACACAACTGGGCGGGAGACCCGGGAACCGCCCTCGGCGGGGTCATGTTGATGGCCATCTGGGGTGGGATCGGCTCGAACATGATCTTCTTCCTTGCAGGGCTCCAGAACATCCCCGAAGAACTGTATGAGGCTGCCCGAATCGACGGTGCGAGCCGCTGGCACCGCTTCCGCCACGTCACGTGGCCCAGCCTCGGAAACACGAACTTCTTCGTGTTCGTCATGGCGATCATCTCGGCGTTTCAGGTGTTCGGCATCGCGCTGGTCTTCTCCCAGGGTGGTCCGGTGTACGCGACGACGACGACAGTGCTACTCATCTATCAGCGTGCCTTCGAGGAGGGTGCCTTCGGTGAGGGCGCAGCTATGGCGTTCCTGCTGTTTCTTCTGATCTTCGCGTTCAGCTACTATCAGTACCGCTACCGTGAGGAAACTGAGGTGGACTACTGATGGCCCGGTCCGACTACGAATATCCGGGGTACGAGCGCAGCGGGGTCAGTTACTGGTCGAAAACGACGATACTGTATCTGCTCGTCACTGCGGGTGCGCTGTGGATGACGCTGCCGTTCTGGTGGACGCTCACTACCTCGCTGTCGGCGTCTCCGACGGCCGCCACAGTCTCGTTCATCCCGGCGGAGTTCACCTTTCAGAACTTCATCACTCTCTGGGAACGGCCGGACATTCTGCTTGTCAGGTGGTTCCTCAACACAATGCTGTTCGCGGGTGCGGTAACCGCGTTCAACCTCACCTTCGACTCGTTGGCGGGATACGCGCTCGCGAAGGTCGACTTCTGGGGTCGTGAAAAGATCTTCCTCGGATTCATCTCGACAATGATGATCCCGGGGATGGTGACGTTGATCCCGGTGTACCTCCTGCTGGTTGAGCTAGGATGGGTCAACACCTATCAGGGTCTGATCGCCCCGCTTGTCGCCCAACCATTGGGGATCTTCCTGCTTCGGCAGCACTTCAAAAGCTTGCCGTCCGCCTTGGGAGACGCCGCGAAGATCGACGGCTGTAACGAGTTCCAGACCTTCTACAAGGTGTACCTGCCGCTGGCGAAGCCCGCGCTGGCGACGTTGGGCATCTTCACGTTCATGGGCGCGTGGAATAACTTCCAGTGGCCGCTCATCATCGCGAATGGTGCGGAGATGTACACGCTCCCGATCGCGTTGTTTGCGGTCCGGAACCAGTACTTCGCCGAGTGGGGGCTGATGATGGCGGCCGCGCTGATCATCGTTGCTCCAGTAATCGTCGCCTTCTTGGCTGCTCAAAACTACTTCATCCAGGGGATGAGCCTCTCCGGGATGAAAGGCTGACAGGGACCAAAGTCGTAGGTGAATTACTCGCGGTGGGCGTCTGTGTGGTGGTCCGGAAGACAACTCGTCGCGAATCTAATGTGCATCCCATTATGACCTCCTCTTGTCAGCCAGTATCGCGGACACAACTTTAGAACCTCACTTAAATGAGCGAAACTATATTAATGTGTTGTCACAATCCCGTCATATGAGGGGTCGGAACGAACACACAACTAGGCGGAAATTCCTCCGCGCCGTTGGGGGTCTAGGCGCGGGTGCAGGTACTGCAGGGTGCCAAGGCTTGTTGAATTCCTCAGAGAGTGATTCGCCCACGCCTGGAAAGCAGACCCAAGAGAGTGAGGTATCGGAGTCTCCCAATCCCCAATCTCTCTCCATTGCGGACCAAGTCTCTCAGCGGCAGTACAATGCAGCAAGAACTGGAGTGTCCGAAACGACGCCGTTAGAAGAGCCACTGGAGGTGGTGTGGGAAGTTGAATACGAAGGGACGGATGAGGGACGAGTGTATCACCAGCCCATCGTCGCTGATGGAACCGTGTTTTTCGCTGTGCAACTTGGAGGTTCACGATACGGATACGCGGTTGATGCTACCACTGGAGAGGTAGAATGGATCCGTGAGGGATTCTTCCCTATAGCTGTGGATCAGCGTCGATTGTATGCGTTGGGTATCGGTGAAACTGGGAGTGGTGTTGAGATAATCACAGAGACACTGGACCGACAGCCACTGTGGACGTTCACGATTGAACCACTGGAGCTGGAAGATCGGCTCTCATATCTCACTCTCGACGCGAACACTGTGTACATATTGGGGTCGAATCTGTACGCTGTGGACCGGTCAACTGGAGCGCTCAAGTGGGTTGCGACGGCACCCGGTACCGTGGATGGAACATCGACGTACGGATACGGGATGGCTGCGAGCGATGATCACGTATTCCTCCCTCGGTTTTCCGGCTATCTGTACGCGGTGGATTCTAAGACCGGTGATTTACAGTGGTGGTACCGACCACCGGTCCTCACAGAAGACCGGCAACCAGCAGTCCCAGCCCAAGTTACCCCTGCCGTCGCTGATGCTGTTGTGTATGGTGGCAGTAGCGATGGAAGAGTATACGCATTGGACGAGAAGACAGGTGACCAACAGTGGCTCACCTCTCTGGAGCACCCACTTCGTTCTCATACATCACTCGTGGTGCTAAACGATCTCGTCATTGTTAGTGATAAGAGCGGGGTGGTATACGGATTAGATGCTGGTGATGGGACGATACTTTGGCGGAACAAAACCGACACATCTGTTCACCAGTCTCCACTTGCCATCAGCGATACTGTGTATACATTTGGAAGAGATCAGATCTGGGCAATAGCTAGTGATGGCACTGTCTCGTGGGACGCAACGCTGGAACCAAAGCGGTATTTGCAAGGTCCGCCTGTTATCGTCGATGGCTTCCTGTTTATGCCGTTGCGGAGCCGATTCATCTGTTTGAGATAAGAGGAAGCGCTGATTACGGGCAGCTCCCACCAAGTTAGTTCCAGAGAGGGTTACGGAGAGACCGTGCAATTTGTCCTCGGCTTAGGATAGAGATCATACGTGTACGGCTCCGTATCGAGATGAGGTGAACCACCGGCGAACGTAGCCCAATCATCGTTATCTTGTGATCCATTTGTCCCAATGGAGTAGTGCACATAGTCGTCCGGGGCGTTGTAGTTCATAGTGCTCGGATACTCGTCAAAACCCACCTCATAAGAATCTACACCAGGAGCCGTTTGAGAGCCGATCCCGCGAACGTGTCCAAGTTCATGCATAATAACGCTAGGCGCTGGAGCTGCAGTAAATAGCTTTTTTGGGATGTTTGCAAACCCCCCGACGTCGCCTTCCTCTTCTAACACGGCTTCCTCAGTGAGAACAGCGTAGTGGAATCCACCACATTGGGCATTCTCATATTTTTTGTGATATGATTCTAGATCATCATAAGTAAAGGGATCTTCAGGGGGAACCTCGGAGTCGATCATAAGATGAAGCGAAATACCCTCTGACCCATCCGGGTTTGAAACAGGTGCAGACGCGAAGACCTCAATGAGTTGTGACTGTTCTGATTGAGAAAGTCGGCTACCAGGGACATAATCTATTTCGATAAAAACATCAAATCTCGTGGGATTTGCATCTGAGAGGTACTTTGATTTCACTTCAACGCCGTCTAGTAATCCGTCGCCATCCGTATCACGAACAGTCGGATCGGTGTTATTCGAGCGTTCATTGTCATCAGCAAGACCGTCGTTATCTGTATCACGTAACGCTGGATCAGTTCCGATCTCTATCTCATTTTTGTCTGGAATCCCGTCTCCGTCAGTGTCGGAATCCAAGGGATCAGTGTTCAGTGCTAGTTCTTGGGAGTCATTAAGACCGTCACTATCTGAATCAGGATCCTCAGGGTTAGTGCCCAGCATCTGTTCACGAGCGTCACTCAGTCCGTCCCCATCACTATCAGTCGTCCAACTACCATTTTCCGAACCGCTGGGACTGGTGGTACCATTCGCACTCCAAGTTACATCACCGGTCGGACTCGTTGTCCCAGCACTCGCTGCTGAGACCAGAGCAATGCAAAAAATGAGGCAAGCCGCAGCCAATATCAACGCACGATTGGATCTGTAAGTGGACCCAATCTTTTGGAAAAAGCGCCCAATCAGTTTATTTAGTGTCATTTCTATGAGCAGAACTAGCAACATGAGCAGATAAGTTTACCTACTAGACAAAGCCAACAAGCGGAATATTACCGAATTGTATCTACTACCAGGCCCTGATTGCCAATGGCCGGTGCAGGACCTCGAGAGCGCGAACCCGCTAGCCCATTCGGTACTCTCAATACCCCACAGTTCAAATGTGGGGTAACAATGACCGACGAGTCGCCACCTGCACCGCCCGAGGATGCACCCACGTACGTCGTCGAGCCACTCGAACGGCAGCCGGCTGTCCGACTTCGCGAGATCGCCGCCTGGGCAGCCAACCTAGCCGACCACAAAGCGAGCACTGGGCGCGACCGCGAACACCAAGAAGAGTTCCGGCGCCGCGTCGAGGCAGCGGGACACTCGGCTGACCACACTGACTACGAGGGTGTGCCCGAGCACGCGTACATCTCGATCAAGGAACCACAGGACGGGTACGAGTACGCTTACTGGCAGTGGCGCTCCGAACCCGACGTCGATGCACCCGACATGAACGAGGCGATTGGCCCGCTCGAGAAGTCGTGATCAGTACTATCCACGCCCCTCAGGGCTGCACTACTCCGCTTCAAGAACGGTCTCCAGTTCATCGCGACGTGTGTAGGCCGCCATGAGCGTTGTCCCAGCAATCGTGGCGATCTCCTCGTGCGTTGGTGCTGAAGCGAGTTCGACCTGATCGTAGGCGTAGATGAGACACGCGGCGGCGATTCCTGCCCGCGAGCGATTGATCGTCTTCCACGCTTCGTCGAGTGCTTCGAGACAGACAAACGCCTCTGTCATCACAGCATCGGGTGGATTCGCTTCGAAGCAACAGTGAATACGGTCTCGACATCTGTGAGCACGAGCGGCACCTCACCCGTGCCCTGCAGCAACTTGACCGCCTCTCGAGCAGTGATTTCATCGACATCGATGTCGACGTTGCAGTCGGCGTGACCGTCTGGACGTTGCCGCCCTCAGCGGCGATCACAGCCCGCTGCTCAACGGGTGTCGTTGTCCCCAGCTCCACCGGCTCGCCATCGCGAATCGCCACACGATCGGCTCTGGGGCACGATTCGTGCCCCAATCCGGGTGTGCTCACACTGCCTGCGTTGCGCGCTCGTCGATTTGGGGGTTCACAAATCAAGTAGGATAACCCCGGGGGCGGGTGCGCTGTAGACCCTACTCGTGATTTCCCGCGTCGTCGACGCCATCGAGTGGCACTCGCTCAACACCGACAGCGTCGTAGGCTGTCTCTGTCGAGAGAATCGGCTCGTCGCGTGTGTGAGCAATTCCCGCGTGGATCGCGTCGGTCGGTGTCAGGCCATATTCGTCGATGAACGCGGTTGCGGTGAGGAGCGCTGCTTCATCGGCCTCAGGACGGACTGGGACCAACTCCAACAGATTCGGGATGAGATCGGTAACGGGCAACGTGTACTCGGCGGCTTCGGGGTCGTAGAAATAGACGAGAAACTCGTTGTAGGTCGTGAGTGAGGTGTGGACATCGTACTCCTCGAGGGCGGCCTCGGCATCTGCCTTGAGCCAATCTGACGGCTTCGCCAGCGCAAACAGAAAATCGCTTTCGACGTACATCCGACCCTACGCCCCGCCATTCCGATCGTCGTGCTCCGCGCGCTCGGCGTCGATCTCCTCGCGTGCCTTTCGACGAGCGTCCGCTTTCAATTCGTCTGAGGGCGTGCCCTCGAGCGAGTCACCAACTGCGTCTTCAACCGCTGCAAGCGGGTCCTCTGCGACGGGAAGGAGCGCGACGTGCGAGGGCAACTCGACGATGCGATATTGCTCGCCGAAGCGCTCGCGAACATCCTTCGGCAAGTAAATTCGTCCTCGATCGTCGGTGTTCGTGCCCATACTCCCTATTCAAGGGCGTGTGGGGAAACTCTTTCCCGTATTTACGATAGTTTTCACGTACATCTGTAGGAAGTCGTAAAAGAGAGTCCACTCGGATCAGGGACGGTCCTCGAGGAGGTGACTCCCAAAATGTCGACCAGCGCCACATGGGGGCCAGCTACTTTTTACGGCGGAATCCAACTTGTATGGTCGCGGAGGGTTGTCTCGGGAGTCTCCATCGTCGCACCGCACTTGGGGCAGTAATCTTCGATCGCATCCTCGTCGTAGAGATAGTGATCGCACTCGGGGGGGCTGGCTTGGAAATACACGTCGTCCCAGTCGAGATCAGGCTCTCGACCGTAGAGACAGAATGTACTGTGTCCTGACCGCCCTCGATGGTTCGTCACTAACCGAACGGGACAGTACATGCACTCGCGGAGTTTGATTAACGGCTGGTCGGAATGGTTCGTCCAGAGCGTTTCTCGCCGCCCCCATTCGTGAAACCCCTTCGGCCCCCGACAGCGCTCTATCTCAGGTCGTGTCGCAAGCAGCTTCTCCACCTGTGCGGGATGGTACCGGCTTCCTACCCACTTCCAGAACGGGTCTCGGTCGTACTCACGGACAATCGCGTTCTTAAGCGCTTTCAGAGGAAAGTCAGGGCCGTGTTCATCGCTCGCGGTGTAGGTGTAACTGCCGTCAGGCTCGTGAAGCCGGCGTAGCTCGCAACCCTCGGCAGTACAGATATCGTACGTAATCAGGTCATCCTGCCCGCGGGGATGAGCATGGGGTGGCATCCGCTCCCACGCGTGTTCGCCGTCGTAGAGAAGCGCCTGGCAATTGGTAAATCGGCTTGCTTTGCTTGTCCGTTGGGCGTATCCAGAACCATCGTCTTGCTCAAATTCGGCCCCGATCGTGTCGTAGTTGAACGTATCGAACAGGACTGTTGCCGCGCGTATCCAGACAACCGAGTACTCAGCGGCCAAGTAGTCATGCGTCACCTGATGGACGTCCTTGTCCTCGTGACTGTGCTGTACCTCAACGGCGAGCCCTTCCCCGAAGTACAGGTTCGAATCGTCAAAAGTCGCGAGTGCATCGGCCCGGCGTTCGGTCACAGGTGTCGGCACCTCGGCCACGTCGACGTCCAACTCTTCGAGTTGCTTGAAACGGAGGTTGTTCCGACGGACCGTGATGAGCCGCTTCGAATCAACGATGTAGGGATTGACCCATTCTCGCCACGTATCGTCGTCAACGTGCGTTCGTGGCATCTCAAAATCCGGGCCCACACTCTCAATACAAAACTGCAGCATCGCGATGCCAGTTCGATGATTCGCATTCGGGAGGGAGTGTCGGAGGATCAAATTCGACATCACCTCTCCAGCGACGGTCGGAAGTGGTGCTCCTCAGGATACGTGATTGTGCCCGTTGAGGGTACGCTGGTTAGCGGTCGTCCCAATACATGCGTCTCAGTTGCTTGAGAACGTATACAACAACGGGAACAAAAAGACACCTCAGCGTGGTTTTGATTGACTACCGTGTCTCTGCAGTGGTGACTGCAGTTGAAAAATCAGCTAACCGCTCGGACCCAGTCTGGCGCCACAGACAGCCGTTGTACTCGTACTCACGGAGGTACCAGCAGTCTCCCTTAGCGTCCGGCGTGATCTCTACTTTTCGAGGGCAGCCTGTTTGTGGAGTCAACTGGAGTTCGTACGCCATGGAGCTAGATGCTTCCGAAATAACCTCCTCAAGTGAGCGGGGGCTGTCTGGTCTGTTCTCATCAGAATCCATTCAGGAACCACCGTCTGTCCTGAAAGACAACAAATTCAAAATCGACATATTCGGCGCTATTCGATGCAGCAAGAGGCGTCCAATAAGGGCTGGCAAGGACACGATCGCGAGGCAATTTTGAGATGTGTTGGTCACTGCACCACCCCTTGTACCATCATCGTATATGTACCTGAGGGGGGTCGTAGGGTGGACAAACACAGGCTGTAGTAGAACAGGACTCTGAGAACGCACAGTCATCGGCGCAGATAACACCGCTACCGATCAACAGCAGCGCCGCTACCGCCTCAAGCTTGGTGGGGTTGACCAACGGACGCCCCCAGTAGGTAGCCGCCGGCGAGGAACGCAACGCTCGCCGCGCTGAGCTGGTATGCACTCGCGGGAAGGTGGCCAGCGAACAGCGCCCCCGCGAACACGAACTGGAGCAGTATCGCGGCCGCAACGACCTGCCGGGTTGAGGGGGCGGCTGCTTCCATACCGTCAACAACGGTGGAGACTGCCTTATTATTCATGGCGGCGATCACGGAACTTCCCGACAACCGGATGGACGACGCATGTGGATCGAACCCGGGTCCGAAGACTTCGACCAAGTCGTCGGGATCAACTTCCTCGGGGCGATGAAGGAGCCGGGGGCAGTCGCGTACAACAAGGAGGTCTCGTTTATACGCGGAGCAGGCCGAGTGCCTCGGGGCTTGACCCCGAGGGTGAAGGCCGTAAGATCAGGTGAGTGTTCCACCGTCGACGTCGACGAACATACGCCACGGTCGCTCGCGGCCGCCGGCCTCGGGACGTTCCTCACCCTTGGGCGCCACGTCACCGCGTACGAGGGCTCGAGTGTCACTCGCGACAGTCCGCCCCTCCCGACACGCGACTCGCTCAGGGACGCCGAGAGCGACGCACAGCACGCTCACAGAGAACCGCTGTTCGAGGGCCACACTATCACCCATCCAACCGACCACGATGCCTACGACGAGTTCACACAGCACCGTGCGGTGAAGCAATTCGACGACACCAAGTCCGACTCCGACCGGCCCGACCTCAAGAGCGGATCCAACAGCAACCGGAACGAGTTCTACCAGCAGACGATCACCGCGCTCACCGGGCGCGACGTGGGAGAGCGTGGTCCCAACCCACTGTCCCACGTCGGGGACTCGGAGAACTACTTCATCCCGCTCAGTCCTGATGTCGCATATGACCACAAACGGAAGGTCGCCTACACGCCGCTGTCGTACATGGCGTGCATAGTCAAGGTCCGTCGGATCGATGACCCCGAGGGCGAGTTCAGTGACGAGGAACAGCTGCACACGTGGGTCCGGATCAAGGAGCGGACGACCATCCTCAGCGACGATGCACAGATCCCGTGGAAGTTGCTGAACGAGGCTGGCCTCGAGCTCGGAACGCTCGAACCCGAAGAGATCCAAGAGACAGAAGTGAGCGTTGGCGACAAGACCATCACCGTCGACAAGATCGTCAACGACCAGAAGTTCAACGCAACTATCGACGCCTTCCGCGAGGAGTACGGTGTCGACCCCGGGAGAAGTAAGAAGATCAATAGAAGCATGCTCAAGGATGAGGGGGTAACCACAGAGGACTCAATCACCCGGTTCGCCCAGTATCACATGACTGATGGAATCGAGTTTGATGACAAACGAGCTGACCACGTTCCCAAGGTCGAGACGAAGAAAGTCTTCGTTGCCTACGAGGAATACTGCGCGATCAATGGTATTGAGCCGTCGCAAGATAACCGGAAGAAGGCAAGGTTAGTTGATGAAGTCAATGCAGAGAAACAAAGGTTCCAGTTGGACGGTGAACGTGCCTCTAGAATCGTCGGTTCAGAACTCACTGCTACAGGCGAAGTATTAGCACAGCAGGGAGGATGGGGTGAACGTAGTGAATAGGTGCGCGATCGACTGAACCCAAATTACCACAATTCTGATAATGTAATGGTGTGGTCCGAGTTGGATTGAGTGATTGGATACACAATCGACTTCCAAGCCCAGACACGACCCGTTCTTCGAGATAGTAACCATGGGCCGAGGGGGACTCTCCGTCAAATCAAGAGTCAAGATGGAATAATGATTTCTAATTAGTTCGTTCTTGATTTATTAGCACACTGAACGAGAACATCAACGTTGAATGAGTATCTTCGGGCCGGAATCAGGTCGAATAGAGATTTCTTCTCTTACTTAGTTTAGGCAAAACGGATAACGGATATTTTCCTACCTAAGATAGACGTTCGACTCTCAGATGCGTCCGCGATCTGGTCGCCGCTGTCAGTGAAACTCGAAATAGGACTGGAATCAAAATTGGTGGTCTACTCGTCTGATCACTCTTTCCGATATCTGATATAACAATAGAACAAGGTGCTCGCGAGCCTCTTTGATGGCGAGGAAAAGAAGCGTCAACTGAACGGAAAATAATACCTGCGCGGTTAGGAATCCACTCCTCGGTGTTCCAATATCTGAGTTCATCAGTAAACCGAGTAGCAATTACGCTACTCATCCAGTGGTAGTCAGATCCAGTTCAGACCACACATCGAGCGCGGCCCCTGAAAGTAGACTCACCACCCAACTTCCCATAGTTAGAAAACGTGGGTTAACGAGTCAATAATGGAAATACCTTGGAACTGATATGTGCCACAAGGGGGTGCCACAAGGGGGTGCCACAAGGGGGTGCCACAAGGGGGGGAGGCAACTCAAACGTGAAAATAACCATACTGCGGAGGGTTAGGTACTGCTTCTGCTTGTTCTCAGTGCCATGCACCTGAGATAGCATTATTAAGAAACCCATCGGAGACAAAATCGCCCTACATGAAGGGTGCCACAAGGGGTTCCACAAGGGGTGCCACAAGGGGTAAAGACGACCAACTATTCATTCAGTTATTAATCTCTTGTATCTGGCGAATATGAGGGTACTGAGTCCTATATCTCGTGTTCAGATTATTTTCGTCTGAATAGTTTATTTCAGGGTTTGTGGGAAGGGCCGGGGTACATAAAGCCCGTATTGAACAACCCCCTATATACTGTTACGGAGCAAAGCTCCTGTCTCCAAGGCCGACAGGCCAGGCAGAATCGAAGACACCGCCAAGCGGCCAGTGGGGCCTTCGACTTCTCTGGGAGCTGATATAGGATTGCGTGGGTGGGGGGTTGGCCATGGCGACAGCAGAAGATGGACGACTGGCCGATCGCCAGGAGGGAAGGTGGCCCCGCCACAGCGGATCGGCAGTCGCCGATTGCGACTGAAGATGGAGGGTGGGAGATACTGGAAGTGGTGGAGGGTTGGCCCGACCCCAGCGGTGACCTCGAGGCAGTCGGCGCTGGCTGGAAGGGGATGGACAGACGAGCCATCCGGCTCTTGATTGACTACCCGTCAGGGGGGTCCGCAGTCGCCAGAGGAACTATCAGTATCTCGATACATCCACGACTCTCAAGCCGAGCGGCTGGTGGACATCCCGTGGGCGGTCGGCCCAGGAGTCACCATCGACGACGGTGACCGCGACGTCTCGCGCTGGGGGGACAGGCGGTGGCGATCGAGGCGGAACACCGCCGGCGCGACACGGGCCGTCGACGAGGTCGTCACCCCAGCGCAACTAGAGTCGATCCGCACGGGTGTTTCCCACCCCATCCACCGGGGGGATGCACGGGGAAGTCCGCTCGTGTGATCGACGCGTGCCAGTGGAAGCCCCATGGTGACGACCTACCAGTGACGAGTGAATATCGGGGGCCACTCACCACGAGCCCCATGGGGACAGATGCATATCGACTCGGTGGAAGCAGGGTGGTATCGAACCCGGACCTACCAGATATCTGATACAGTACCTCGACTGCGACAGCGACCGCTGAGTCAGTCGTGGTGCCCCAGCCTGAGCCGGGAGTCGGTACGGTCGACCCGCCGCGCCTCGCTGCGCGCCTCGGCTCACGAGTCGCCCTCGTCCGCAGACTTATTACATTCTATTACATGTGCCCATCAACATCGACCAGTTCGACGAAGAGCCCGGGGATGTCCTCAACCTTCAGACGGGGACGCGGCCGTATCGCATCATCCAGTTCCTCGCAGAGCACAGCGAGCAGGCGTTCACGCAGACAGAACTTCACGAAGCAACGGACATCAAGCGCGGGAGCATTGGAGCGGTGCTGTCGCGCCTCGAAGAACGTGACCTCGTACGTCACCGCGGACGCTACTGGGCCATCGTTGAGGACGACCGGCTCGCCTCCTACGCGGCCCAGACCCAGGCGAGTTCAGCTTCAACGGCTGACGACTACTACGGGGAGGAGTGATCAAGGGCGTATGAGCGCGGTGCGGTGGTGAAAGGGCCTGATCTTCTCGCAGACCATGACTACCACCCGTACGTCTGCCAGATTTGGCCTGTTCGAGAAGCGATGGGCGCTGGAGGCTTCTGTTCGAGTGTCGAATGATTCCCCTTGGAGGCTGTGAGGCGGCCGATTTGAGGTGTCTCAATAAGGGAATTTCTGAGGGGTCGCAACCAACTGACTGTGTCGTTAGAACTGATCGACCCAGAAATAGTCCAGCGCTCGCTGTTAGACGAGTGGCGTCTGGCAAGGATCTGCGTGAACGCAAGGAGAGTACATGCCATCGTCAGCTCATGAACACGGGGATGACGGAGAGCCCGGAGAAAGCTATAAGTCATTATCGCAGTAATGATTATCCAGAGTATGACCTTCCACGATCGGGGCGAAGAACTCAGCGCTCTCGACACGGCGTTCGAGTCTCCGGGCCACGAGTTCTACGTGGTCTACGGTCGGCGTCGCGTCGGGAAAACCGAACTCCTCAAAGAATTCTGTGCCGGCCGACCACACATCTACTTCCTAGCGGCCCAGGAAGCCGAGAACCGGCAGCGCGAGAAGTTCGTCGAGAAGGTTGCTGACCACTTCGACGACCGCGTCCCCCTGATCGACGGCTGGGACGAGGCCCTGGACTACCTCGGCGAGAAACTTGCGACCGAACGGGTCGTCGTCGCCATCGACGAGTTCCCCTACCTCGTGGATGAAAACGACTCCCTCCCGTCGTATCTCCAGTCGTTCGTCGATGAGCAGCTCCAAGGGACCGAGTCGATGCTCGTGCTGTGTGGGTCGAGCGTGAGCACGATGGAGTCGGAGGTGCTCGGCCACGAGAGCCCGCTATACGGTCGTCGAACGGGCCAGATCGACGTGCAGCCGTTTTCCTTTCGCCAGTCTCAGGCTGTCATCGACTACGATATCGAGGACGCGATCCGGTCGTTCGCGGTCACGGGCGGCACCCCGATGTATCTCACCCTCTTCGACTACGATCACTCCCTCGAGAAGAACATTCGAACGCAGATTCTCTCCCCGACGGCGGTCCTCTACAACGAACCCGAATTCCTCCTCCGCGCCGAGTTACGGAATCCCGCGAGATACATGAGTATTCTCGAGGCGGTCGCAACCGGACACACGACGCCCAACGAGATCTCGGGGACGACCGGCGTCGATTCGGGGCCGCTGTCGAAGTACCTCCAGACCCTCCGCCGACTACGATTGATCGACCGCGAGGTGCCCGTGACGGCGTCTGCAAAACAGTCTAAGCGATCGCGATACCACGTGGCCGACGAGTTCCTCCGGTTCTGGTTCCGGTTCGTCGAACCGAATCGCTCCAGCATCCAAGAAGCCCCGGACGTCGTCTACGACGGAACGATCGAGCCGAATCTCCCCGACCACGTCGCAACGACGTACGAGGACGTCTGTCGAGAGGCCGTCTGGGAAGCGATCCGTCGCGGCCACCTCGAGTCGTATTCCGAAGTCGGACGGTGGTGGTACGGGGAAGACGAGATCGACATCGTTGGGCTCGCCCCGGACGCCGAGCGCATTCTGTTCGCGGAATGTAAATGGACGAGCGAGCCGGTTGGCCTGCCCCTCGTTTCGCAGCTCCGCGAGAAAGCCGAGCGTGTTCGATGGGGGCCGGACACGCGCGAGGAGGAGTTCGCGTTGTTCTCGAAAAGCGGGTTCGTCGATGGGTTCGCTGATGACGTAGATGAGAGCTGGTCGCTGTACGGGCTGAGCGAACTGAGGGCCCTCCTGTAGTCGAATTACTCGATTTTGTCAAAACAATATACATTACCTCTCGCAGCGCGCGTCTAAACAAGGCCGACTGATTTTGGAGGATTTAGCGCAATAACCAACATACACAATTCTCTGTCAACCGCATAGATCGACTTCTGACATATCTACCGGTTCTCACGATGTCTACAGTAGCGAGATACTGCCGCAGATCCAGTCCCCTGAACTCAAATCGCACACTGACCCGCTGTTCGTCGACGACCGTGATGCAGGCGACACGTCAGAGAGTGAGCAGTCTGTGAACGTCGTCTCTGCCGAACCGATCTCGGCACTCCGGATGCGACCACCTCGTCGACACGGCTCGAGGTCACACCCTAGTTTCGCCAGCTGGCGGATGGCCACAGCGTGGCCAGCGCGTGACTGAGGTAACAGCAAATCGGCATCAGGTACACGCGCGTTTCTGGAGTCGAATGTATAGTGGGGGGGAGGGTGATTCGTGCCGATTCGGCGGTCGCGATCGTACGGCAGGTGCGGGTGCTCGGTACCGCCGCCTACCCTATACTGAGTGGAATATCCACACCAGTTGCACGCGCATTCAAACTCGGGTCCGATCACCTCCCATGTAGTGAACGGTAGTAAGCGGACCAGAGCCGCCGTAACCGTACCAGCCGATTGCGCTCTTCACGGCCGTTGCAGCACGGCCGCCTCGATGCTGTTCACTTCCGGTCGTTACGACCATCTCCAGTAATAAACACCGTCACAGGTGTAACTGGACGCAGCGGCTGTAAGCAGACCTCAAGTCCACGGTTTGGACTCATTGGACTGTTCAGTTTCACTTCCACCCTCCATGCATGGCTGAGCCCCTTATGCACAGTTTCCGTGCGTTCTGGTATGCATCGCAACCAGCCGCACGATGGTGTCGAACTGCCCACGCTCGAGGCGGGCGTGACGCTCTTGGACATCGACGCCGACCTCGGCGCCGAGCCATTGTGCGCGCTCGTCCTCGACCAGCTCCTCTCTTCGGGAGATCAGGCGTTCTGGGTCGATGCCGGCGGGCACGTCCAGACGTCGACGCTCGCGACGCTTGCCCCACACCCCCAGTACCTCGAACGGATCACCGTCGCGCGTGGGTTCACCGCCTATCAGCACGCCTCGCTGCTTGATCGACTACCGCGGATCGTCTCGAACGCGGCCCTCGAGCGCACCGATCCGGCGCTCGTAGTCGTTCCCGCGATGGACCTGCTGTATCGTGAAGACGATATCCCCCGTGGACAGGCTCAGGAGTTGCTCGTCCAGCGCCTCGCGACACTCGCTGGGCTCGCTCGTGGCCGCGACTTGCCGGTCGTCGTCACTCGCGCTCGCGACGATGAACTGTCGGAACCGATCGAGGCCGCCGCTGGGGAGATACTCACCTGCCAGGCGACGCCGTTCGGGCCGCGGTTCACCAGCGACGATACCGAGTCCGACACAGAGACGCTCGTCTACCACACCGGCGACGGGTGGCTTCAGACGACACTGGCGTTCTGGCGGGAGATCCTCCAGCACCGTGCTCGCGCCGTCGATGCGCCGATCGATACAGCTGGTGAGTCGCCCACGGCTTCGTCGGCGTCGACCACGTCGCCGGTCACGCCCGAGGGGTGGTGAGCATGGGGCGCACGAACCCGACGTTCCGCGATGTCCTCGGGCGGATGGAAGAGGAGTGGCATGACTTCCGGCGAGCGCTACGCCGGCGTCACCAACCGTTGCTCGACCAGCTGTTCACCTACGCTCGCGAGCACGCTGACGCTGCCAGTCACCTGAACCACCTTGACCGGCTCGCGCCGGTACTGGTGAGCATCGACCTCGAGCAAGAGGATCGTATCGATGAACTCGAGGAGCGCGTTGAGCAGTTGGAGGCGCGCCTCGAGGACAGGGAATAGTGGCTCTGTTGAGATCCTCCGAAGTTGATATTTCTCGCACTCCAATCGCTAAGAGCAGGCTGTATTTCCAACGAAAGACACATTCGCCTACCTACGGTAATTATGTATATGAACACCCCACGAGGTCTGTACCGCCAGCTAGACGATCGTGTGCGTGGCCTCTCACGTGTTTCCTACGCTCTTCTCGTTGGTCTTGTCTCCGCTGTGGGTGTATTTGCTGTTAGACTCTTACTGCCGGGTGATGGGAGTTTCGGACCAGTATTGATGGGAATCACAATGGCTGTCGTCTACTACGCCTTTGACCCAAATAACGCGAACTGATGTGACCTTATTTTGTACTGATCGAAGCCAGTTTAGAACGTGTCCCCTGCGGAGGATTTCAACAGAGCCTCTTGGGTATACCTGAATCGAACACTCACAAGCCACGTTCCCCAAGCAGCGTAATTCATACATTCTCTCGATAGCTGTTCCCTCGTATGCCCTCCATCGAGTCATTTCCGACAAAACGCGGTACGGCGCGATTTACCGAGGACGCCGTTCATTTCGATGAGTCGATATTTAGGTACATTCGGTCGCTCTACCGGGAGTATTGGCAAAGTAATACCTGGTGGCGCAAGGGAATTTTTGTGGGGTACGTATTCGCCCTTCTATTCGGACTCGGATGGGCCGTCAGCGCGGTTCGAAGTGGAGATATCCTGCTATTGGCTGTCGTCGTCGGTCTGCTCGCCGTGCTCTGGCTAGTGAACTACGCCCGCGGATTCCGATCACCAGACCGGATTCGACTTGACGCCATCGAGGAAGTCTCTGCCACGAGTGGCGAGAAGGGCCTGACACGTCCCCGGATCGTCGTCACGTACACGGACGGTGAATCAACCCACAAGCGTCGTGTGAACCTCCCCTCACTCTACACGACGAATGGTGAGACAGCGTACGAACGAGCACGATCGGCGTTTGCGGAGCGTGGATTCTGAACAGGTCCTGTATCTAGCGGAAGTGGTTTATATTCTACTGGCTCTGTTGAAATCCTCAGTATTTGATACATCTTGCCCCGGTTTTGGTCTATGCAGGAGATGTATGTAACAACCAGTCCGAGCGTTTGCGTCCTTCCTCTGAAATGACTTCACGATCCAGATACCGTTGGAGTAAAGCCAGCTGTGGAGTGTCAGTGAGTGATGCCCTCCAATACGAACAAGATACTCCGATCGATCCGCCGCTGGCTGCTGGTTGTAGTGTTCCTCCTCGGGGTCAGTGTAATCGCGCTCGCTGATATCGCGTACATCGTCTCAGATTACAGCGGTGGATCTATTTCCGCAGCGATCGGTGTCGTGGGCGGGGCGGTCGCGCTCGTGGCAGGATTGAGAGCGCTCGGGACGTTTTCGACATCTGAGTGACCCGCGCCCGACCTCTGTTCAATATACAGCAGACAGTTACACCGCCATCTGATCGATCGATACAGAGCGTGAGTCTATCGGGGGTCAAACGCATAGTAGATGATTACCGTTGTAACTCCCATCATTACTGCGTGGACGGTGGTCAGCCCCTGAAAAAACAGACTCCCAGCGAATACTCCGAAGAAGCTCGCAACACCAATTGCGATGGCGTATTTTAGTCGAGGGAGACCTTCGACCCATGCCTCCAAACGGTAGTATGATTGCAGCACCATCGCCGTGGTGTTCGTTGAATAGCAGTATACAAAAATCGCACTCTGATACACTCGCAACCCCACCTACCGGCTACTTCACTACAGATAGTGTCTGAACAAGAGGATTTCAACAGAGCCAGAATAGTGTATAGATCGCGGTGAAACCCACACAACCAACAGTCCAAATCGCACTGTTCCAACACCACCAATAAAACCCCATGTCGAGCGGCACTATCGATATTGACGAGTTTGAGGACGCCGATCCCGACAAATTCGAGGATCGGACAGACACCGAACGAATCGTACTGTTTTTCGACGAAAACTTCACGACCAACGAAGCTGCCGTCGACATAGACACTGCAGTTATCTATTTCCGAGCGTGTGCTCGTCGGAATTGATAAAGAGATACACCGAGTATCTTCACTTAACAAATGGCGTCCAGTACCGATTCCTCGACGGCAATCGATGACGAGGTCCGACAGTTGTACGAGCGGTACCAAGCGGCCGAAACCGAAGCCGAACGACGTGAAATCGCCCTCGAGATGGGAGAGCTCGATGGACACCGCCACGCGGATATCTACGCAGCCCTCGAGAACGAGTGAGCGTTCACTTTCATTTGTTTAGGGGCCAAGAGTACTAAGTCAGCGGATTGCATTGAGGGACCACAAAACGACGCCCAGACACGGTATACCCTGTATTCGGCATGTCCCTCGGCCGTGGACTACTTTCACTCTGGATGGCTGAGGCATATCCTCTCTTGCAGTCTTGGACTGTCTGTGATCACCGGTACGAGACCACGGCGTGAATCGTCGCTGAGATCCGAACTACAGGGCGGCTGGCTCGGTAGGACCGCTACAGCGGCCGAGACGCCGACCGAGCAGAAGCGATAGCGATGGTGCTCACAATCGACTACGACGGCACCACAGTCGTCGAGTGGCGCCTCACGGCCGACGGTGTCGAACGCACGTGCGTCGACGACTACCGGCCGACGATGTACGTCGGGGCACCTGTCTCGGAGTTGTACGGCGAACATGGGGGGCAGACACCACGAGTGCAGCTGCCGGCGCGTGGGGCGCTTACTGAAGCGCTCCAAGACCTACGCTCGTTCCTCGAGGGGCAGGAGGCCGTCGAGTCGCACTCGGTGGACGTGTGGCGCCAGACGTTCCGCGCTGATGCCCGGCCGGTCCTCCGTATCGACTGTCGCGCGATCGACGACGTCCGATCGGTCGCGCGGCGGGTCCAGCAGTTCGGTGCCGCGGACGCCTACACCTGCTACAACGTCGATGTGACGCGGCAGTTCCGCTATACGCTCGAAACGGAGACAGATCCGGCGCCCGATACGGATGTGCGGGAGCTTCGGACGCTTGAGGTAGGGTTTCCGGCCCACGAGTCCGGGGTGGAGGCGCTACCCGAGCTCACCCTCGACGGTGAGTCAGTGGGATCAACGCCGCGGGAAGTGGTCGAGGCCGTGGGTGAGCGTGTCGCCACCGTCGACCCGGACGTGCTGGTCGTCGACACCGCTGAGGTGGTGCCGTTGTTGTTCGAGGCCGCAGCGGAGGCCGGGCTTCGACCGTTCGAACTTGGGCGTGAGCCGGGCTATACACAGCTGGCATCAGCCTCAACCTACACGAGCTACGGGAACGTCGGCCACTCGCCGGCGCGGTACTCTGTGCCCGGGAGAGTGCTACTCGACCGCTCGAACTCGTTTTTCTTTCACGAGGCAGGCCTTGAGGGCTGTCTCGATCTCGTTGAACGCGCGGGGTTGCCTTTGCAGGAGTTGGGCTGGGCGTCGATCGGCCGCGTGCTCACAGCGATGCAGATTCGGGAGGCGCGTTCTCGCGGCGTGTTGGTACCGTGGCAGGCGTGGCGCCCGGAGTTCTTCCGTTCGGCGGCGACGCTCGATACTGCTGACCGGGGCGGGACGACGCTTTCGCCCGAGGTTGGCGTCCATGAGGACGTCCACGAACTGGACTTCTCCTCGTTGTATCCGAACATCATCCGTGAGTACAACATCTCACCTGAGACGGTGCGGTGTGGCTGCTGTGATACCCCACGAGTTCTAACAGTGGGGTATAGTATCTGTGAGCGGGATGGGTACTTTCCCGCCGTGCTTGGTCCGTTGATCGACGGCCGGGATGAGATCAAACAGCAGATTCGGGAGTCGGATGATGCCGAGGAGATCGCGCGATTAGAGTCGCGCTCAGCGGCGATCAAGTGGATCCTCGTGTCGTGTTTCGGCTATCAGGGCTTCTCGAACGCGAAGTACGGCCGCATCGAGTGCCACGAAGCAATCAACGCGTTTGCCCGGGAGATACTGCTCGATGCGAAGGCAGCGCTTGAGGCTGGCGGGTGGCGCGTGTTGCACGGGATCGTCGATTCGATCTGGGTGACGCCGGCGCCGGATGTTCCTGCGGGCGATCGGCGAGAGTTGGCGGAGATCGCCCAAGAGGTGAGTTCGGAGGTCGGGATCGAGTTGGAGTATGAGGGCGCCTTCGGGTGGGTCGCGTTCTGTCCACGCCGCGGTGGGGATGGCGGGGCGTTGACGCGGTACTTCGGACGGCGTCGAGGGGAATCGTATCCCGAAGAGGGTGTTGGTGAGGCGGTGAAGACGCGCGGGATCGAGTGCCGGCAAGATGACACGCCGATGTGGATCTCTCGGTTGCAGGCATCGTTGATCCAGACGTTGGATCGGACCCACGACGTGGAGGCCGTCGTGGGGGAGTTGCGACGATGGCTTCGGCGGTTGGAAGCGGGTGAGGTTGACCCAGGCGAGCTGCTGGTGACTCAGCGTGTCTCGAAGCGCGCTGAGCAGTACCGCTACGAGACGGTGACGGTGGCGGCGTTGAAGCGCGCGAAGTGGAAGGACTGTGCACTCGAGCCCGGACAGCGCGTCGAGTACCTGGTGGTGGATGATGAGGCGACGGGGCTGGGCCGCGTGCGGCTGGGATATGAGTCGCTGGAGCGGTATGATGTCGAGTGGTATCGGCGTGAGGCGATTCGGGCAGCCGAGAGTGTCGTGTCGCCGCTGGGGTGGGATCGCGAGCGAATTCAGCGGGCGGTGTCGGGGGTTGTAGAGCCGTCGCTGGGGGAGTTTGGGTAGAGTTAGGGACGGTTCCCGTGGTCGGCCTACTGGTTCCTGACGGAAACCGTGGTCTCCAAACGTGGGTTGATTGTCTGGTCAGTAGTTCGACGCGGAGCAATGCTCAGCAGTCAAGATCACGAGTTTCGATCGATCCAGTCGCAGAATTCAGTGAAGTCTCGTGCACCAGCCTGCTCAGCGATCGCACGGAGTGTCCCGGTGTCAAGTTCATCGTGCAGCGGCACGGGGACGGTTCGCGCATCGGTATTGTGATCGGCTGGCGGTTCCCACCGAAGGATCGCATGGTCGCCGTTCGTTCGAACCCACTCGAAAATCCCGCTATTGACCATCACCTTCACGACTTCGCGCCCGGAGAAGGTTCGACGGGTCACTCGAACAGATCGGAGTCGCTGAGCGAACCGCTCGTATTCGCATCCGGGTCGATTTCAAGTTCAGCGAGGTCTTCGGGTGTAGGTTCAGTTCCCTTACCGTGATACCCTGCGACGGCTTCATCGAGATTTTCGAGTGCGCTCGCGCGTGTCGACCCTTGTGAGACAACACCCGTATCCTCATCTTGAGCGACCCAGCCATCGCCGTCTTCGGCCGGTGTGAGCGAAATCCGCTCCGGTAACGGGGGATCGTCATTCCCGGCCGTATCGGTGCTCATACGGAGCATCATTCCCTACAACCGCAAAAGGGTTCGGTGGACCAGATCCTCCGAGAAAGTTCGCGATGATGAGGTTCCGGCGGGAGGTGATTCGAGTGGCCGAATACTTGGAACCGCCGCTTGGGTGGGATCGCGAGCGGATTCAGTGGGCAGTGTCAGACGTTGTGGAGCCGTCGCTGAGGGAGTTCGGGTAGGGTGGCGTGTACACCTTCGATACGCCACGATTTGTCTGTCATCGGTGCCAAGTCCACTCGAGGTGTTATAAACACCACCCTCGTGTCGGTCAGTCCGTTCAGTCTGCAATAACAACAAAAGGGCAATATGTTGTTGATAACATGACGTACATCTACCGACGACTTCTTTTCCTTTCTTGATGGCTTCAGAATCGAGTAGAACCTGCTGATTGCCGGTAAAGATTTGCTCCATAAGCAGTCCACGGGCATTGTTGCTTTCTACTGAACAGGAGAGACAGACTATTCCCCCTGTTCAGGTTATATGCACTGATGCTTGATAGTCCGAAGCACTGATAAGTAAACTTGGAGTCCCAGAGGGCATGGCAGTTCTCCACAAGTACGTCCCGTCCAGCGATCAGGAGGGGTACTATATTTACGATGCCTATGACGGTATCAACGTCACATTCCAGGTGTCTGCTCTTGCCCGTAGGGTCCTCGATCGGCTGGACAGTTGCGAGGTTGACGAACAGCTTCCTGGAGAAGTCTTCCATACGCTACACAGATTGGGACTTATTTTCACTCGCCAGTCAGGAGTTGAACAGCCTGAAGGGTTAGCCGAGGTCTCCCGCAGTGGATCGTCAAACAAGCTCTCACCTATTGAGCGCAGAACGCTTTTTAATGAATTGCTCTCAAGTGATACTCTTCCGATCGAAGAGCGACGAGAACTCCAAGAGTACGCGGAGAAGAACGGGATAAAGACCGAATTCGGTGCAGATCTTCATCGGAACTGGGTGCCCTCACCCCCAGATGATAACGTCTACTACGGAGAACTTAAGAGAACATTCCAAGGCGGGGATTGGGGGTTCATTGCATCAGACGAGGTTGATGTCGGTGAAGACATCTTCTTCCACATCGAAGAGCTTGAGGGCATGACATTACTTCCGGGCATGACAGTCGAGTTCACCTACAGTGAAAATTCTGAAGGGTATATCGCATCCCACGTTCGGCGCCTAACCGACTCACTCGGGCGTGACTTGGAGGAAGGTTCAGAACGCCAGCAACTAGGTGAGCATACGTCTGAGGACAGTGATTACGTCGAAATTAGTGATTTGTCCGAAGGGAACTATGTTGAGGCGCAGATTGATCGCCGGAAAGGACAGAAAGGCCTCGGACGGAAGGGGTATTTGCATATTGAGCACCGGCGGGCATCGAGTGATGGGTATCTCCATATTGCCACTCGTGACGACTTCATCCCGGTGAACAAGTGGGTTGATGTACAAATCACGGCAATCCATGATGGCTACGCTGAAGCCGTCATGAAGCCATCTCCGGAGGACATTGAGCCACCGTGTTATCTACCGTAGTTAGAAAATGAGACTGGCGGTACCTATCGTCCGGACACCGCCTCCGCTGGCTTGTCGGAAACCTAAGACCAAGACACTCCCAGCCTTCTTGACAATTCAGTAACGGCTAGCGGGTATCGAATGAGCCAGGCCACGCTCGGGGCCACGCCCTACCGCAATTCCGACCTCTTCTCGGGGTACTATCTCGACGAGCGCGTCGACGATCTCGACGCCTGGGACTGCGACGAAGATGCGCAAGCCACCCTCGAGGAACTCCAACACTGTGGGAACTCGAAGGCGGGCTCGTCACCTCCTACAAGAGGACGATCTGCTCAATTCGTGGCTCGACGAAGTGCTGGACATCCTCGGATTCGGATCGCACTCGGAGACCACTCTCCCGGACAGTGAAGAGTACAAGGACCGTCTTTTGTTCGAATCGGATGAGAAGCGCCGCGACGCCAGCATCCGCAAACGCGACGGCGACCGCGACGCGATGTACTCACTCGCCTCCGTAGTCCTTGAGGCCAAGCAGTGGGACGCCGACTTCACGAAGCGCTTCGCGGAGACGCGCTCGTATCGCGACGCCTCCCACCAGATCAAGTACTACCTCGAACACACGCCCGAGCGACTGGAGCGGGGGAGCCGCACCGACGGCAAGACCTGGCGCCTCTACGGGACGAAGGACCACGCCACCGAGACCTACTACGAGGTCAATCTCCCCGAACTCCTCGAATCGGGCGACCTTGAGCAGTTCAAGTACTTCTATGCGTTCTTCCGGCCGGAGGCGTTCCGCGAGACCTCAGGCACCAACGATCCTCTCAGCGTCTTTCTTGGGAACGTCGAACTCATCAAGGCTACGTGAGAGGAGTTCGACTGCGCGCCCGATGTGTTCGGTCGTGAATGGGACATGAAGGAAGGCTTCACGAACAGACTCAGCATCGTACGACTCTGGTCCACCTACCGCTTCACAAAGGAAATCGGTCTGTGTTTTCCGGAGCTGTTCCATGTCTGCACCCTCAAAGATCGGCCCGACCTCCTCATCGGCGAGATGTTGGTCGTAGAGGTCATCAACGAAGGCCCGGATCCCGTCGCGACCACCGAGTCGAGTGTACAAGTCTTCGCTACTCATCGTCTCTTTGCTGGGATCAGATCAGCAGCCTGATTCGCAAACTCGTCAATGATGACGAGATCCGGAGAGCCACACGGGCAAGACGACGAGCCCCCGAGCCGGATCGCACCGCTCTCCCAGACCCATGCAGTGTAGATCGAATCACAGTCAGAACATCGTACCATCAAGCGGTCCCTTTTTCCTTTACACTCCATCACTCAAGCGAAATATATGGCCATTTATGTATAAATCTGTCGCGAATTAGTGTCCTAATGTGCATATTGATGGCTATTCTTGCACCCATATAAATAAAATTCTTATAGAATCTGGAGACTCCAGATCATTACTGAGTCCGGCGCAATAACTGGTCGTTTGTGCGATAGACCCTCTGTACTCTGTACTCTGGAGTAAGCTTTCAAGTACAACCGGATCTACAGCGGCGTCAAAGATTATCGGAGCTGCACTGTTATAATCAGCCTCGATGGCTCCCCCCGCGGCGACGCATCCACAATCGACGCTCTGTAACGTTCCAGCGTCCGGAGCACGGCGGGCGGTGCGCACGCTCCCCGCAGCGTCGCCTCGAGTGTCCACCCGGCCCGCGGCCCAACATCGGGTGCGAGGACGTCGACGCCGATCACGGGGGCACACTCCGCCAGCGCATTACTGAGTTCGTGCGCTCGAACACGCCCGCGAGCGGTGCACGTCATTGGCGGACCTCGACGCCGGCGCGTGAGCAGTCCGAACAGATGCTCGGGTCGTTCGGGCCGCGGACCATCGCCGACCCGCAGCCTGCGCAGGTGGCGCCGTAGACGCGAGTTATACCAGCCCTCCGGTGGCCTGGCGATTCGAAAGGGTTTGTACGACAGCTTCTTGCCGGAATGGCGTGGATTTGCGCATGGGTTCTGGCTCGTTCGAGAACCCTCACCGCTCGCGTGTTGGCGCACGCGGGCACTTTGCAGCGGGAGGCATTCTCGAATTAACCCATGCGCCAGAACTCCAAATAACTATTGCTCCGGAGCACAAATCAGCACATCGATGTCAACTCGTGGCCCTGATCCTACTGCATCTCAGGATGAACTGGAGAGGGCAATTCGGGAGCATTCGGAGCCATTTGTTACTGCTACAGATGTAGCCGAGAAGATGGATGTTGCACGTCAGACAGCTCACAAGCATCTTCAGAGACTCCATAAGGAAGGGCAATTGCGGAAATCAAAGATCGGCGGTAGTGCCGTGATCTGGTGGTACGAAGAGAATTGGCGTTAAGCGTGGTCGTCGAGGACTTTCCTACCCTTATCGGAAAGCCACCAAACTCGAACTTGTCCAATCATTCTGGTATTCACGAGCCCTTCGTCGGCAAGACTTCTAAGATACTTATCAGCGGTTTGCCGCTCAACTCCAACTCTTTCCGCTACGTCAGAAGTGCCGACAGCCGGGGAGTAGGCTTGGAGAACAGCTGAGAGGAACTGTTCATCCGTCACCTCTCGGTCAGGCCCCGGCTTAGGTGACATATTTATCGATTTCGAGTGGTTGTTAAAGTAGACGGCGGTACTATCTATAGCTTCGGAGCAATAGTTAAGTGTGAAGGGTGCAGAGTTAGGGCAAGCGACGCTACGCGGCGAACCCGCCCACGCATAACGGCGGCCGGTGTACCAGCACCGAACCGCCGCGTGGGGTCGCACCAGCCAGGAGCCGTGAACTCGGCTCCCACAGCGACATGAGCAAATCACGCCCGACCCGGCTTCAACGTGCCGGACACGACGATGAACAGCTTACACACTACCAGCTCGGCGCCCGCCACGCCGACCTCATGGAGGCCGCCAAATGACCACCCCACACTCCGACGTCGACCCCGAGGACATCACCTGGACCGATCTCACCTCGATCGAACGCACGACGCTGAATCTCATCGCCCGGCTCGAACGCGACCGCAGTGAGCAACCCGAGCACTCGCTCATACGGGGCAGCAGCCACTTCATGACTGAGACGGAGCCTGAGCTCGATCCCGACGACGAGGCACTCACCGACCTTACTGAGAAGGGCCTGCTCAGACAGACCGACACGAAGTACGTCCTCACCGACGCTGGCCAACAACTCCTCTACGTGGAGTACACCGACATCGAGAGTGTCCCCGATTCCTCGATTCGCGACGTCGGTGACTCCTTCCCGAGTTGCCCCACCTGCGGCGACCCAGTTAGGTCCCTGTCGGTCGCTGGCCCGGGCACCGTCCGGGCAGGCCCGTGTGGCTGTCTACTCCCTGGGCCACTCGATGCCGATCCGCTCACGGATCGCCTCGGGACAGCACTCAAACTCACCGCAGACGCCGACGCACGGTATCACATCCGTCAAGCAATGCAACTCGCGTTCGCGCGCGCCCACCACGCTCCCGAATGACCGCACCCACCGCACCCTATGCGATCGCCCCACTCACTACCGACGGCCTGCATGAGGGACATATCCTCACGTGGGAGGATCGCGACGAGCCAGTTACCGTCGTTGAGTGCCGCGAGACCTCAGCCGTTGTCGAGACACCGACTGGCGAACGCATCCACCTCACCAACAGCCCTGATGGCATCTTGCTCCCTGACACGGACACCCCACTCGAATCAATGACGATCATCGGAACCCGGCTCTGGCAGGACGGCGACGAGATCTGGCAGTACCTCACCGACACCTACGAGTTCCCGACTGAGTTCTCGGCAGTCGCCTGTGCGACTGAGTTGGACATGACGGTCGAAGAGATGAACCGCCGGCTCAGCGACCTGCTCCGCGAGCCCCGCTCCTCGCTGCTGTTGGTTCGCGAGAGCTATGACCGCTGGAGCGCGTACGAGGTCGGCTCCCGAACGCCCGTCGCACAGGACCTCGTGGCTAGCCTCGAATCACAAACCCCAGTCGACAGTGCAGACGCCGAGGACGACACGATCGTCTGCACGTTGCCTGCGGGGACGACCGGGGTTCCGAAGGCTCTGGTCGATATTGCGTATGACGCTCAGTGGGCCATCGCCCGCTTCGACCCTGGCGACGGTGACCAGCCCGCTGCATGCACACTAACACCTCAGTGGGGTAGCCCAGAGTAGGCGCGTCACACCGCCGCGTCCGCCGTTCGACCGCCACTCAACCGCCACACGCCGACATCATGAGTCCCAACACTGACACACCCAACAGCGACGCACAGCCCACAACTGACGATCTGGCCGAACTCGTCCGCGAACAACGAGCTGTGATCGACGAGCAGCGCGAGACGATCGACGAGCAACAAAAGCTGATTGACGAGCTCACAGATCGCGCTGACAAACTTGAGGACCGCGCGGCCGAGTCTGCCGACCTCGAGGAGCGTATCGAGCACCTCGAGCGCACAGTGGACATCAAACACGACCGCCACCTCTCGTGGGTGGACAAACTGCTTGTCGGCGACGAGAGTGGCTATCTCACAGACGAGCAAGAGGCGTTCCTCAACGAACATGAGTCAGTCATTGAGTGCCTCCAAGCCAACACTACATCCAGCGATGAGACGCAGCCAGATGACAACCCACAGCACCACGAGACCACCCGTCTTCGACGAATCGTCGAATCCATCGCCGACTCAGTCGACATCAACACCGATGATACACTCGGCGGTGCGAACGAAGACCGCATCACACGCCTGCTCAAATACGGGCCCAGCGACATCACCGACCGCGTGTATGCGGTACACAACCGCTGTCGAGATCTACTCAGTCATCTCGGAAAGTGGGGAACGAGCGCACACGACTCGTACGGCCGCCGGATCACGATCACCGCAGCGACTGTCAAAGAGAAGCTCGGGCTGAAACGCGATGAACAGCTCACCTCGACAGAAGTTCGACGGGTCTTCGAGAAGATCGAATCACTCGCAGCGGACTCACCGCGGAAGGTCGTCGCCGATACTGGCGGGCGCGGGCGCAACCGACTCGTGGTCTATCTCACCGAAGAGGAAGCAGACCGGGCTGGCTAACAGTTGGTGGTAGCCTGCCTACGTGTCTCCCCTGTCGGCCTAGCCCGCTGACGCCGATACACCCGGCTACAACACACCTCACACGCACCCGTCGATACGGTTGCTCACACTCATCAGCCTACTTGCGTGGGTCGACTACTTGTGAGTGTACCTCGCGAGCGACGGATCGCGGCGACGATCGGGACGGCCGGTCATGAATCGCGCCACACACCAGCTGTCAGGTGCCGCGCGGGCCAAGCGTCCCCGATGCGCCATTCCTCGGCACGCGTTGCCGGAGGGATGGCGGCGAACTGGGGCGGCCCGGCGAAGCGTGTTCCCGTTCTGTCGTCCGTCCAGCGGCGGATGCTCGGATAAAAAATAGAAATCACGATTTCTGAAATCGCAGTTTCTGAAATTGAGAGTTCTATTTGTGAAGGGGTGGTACTAGGTGTATGGAGCACTTCGTGGATCGGGACATCGAATTCGATCAACTCACGGACTGCTACGAATCCGAGGCGGCGGACTTCGTCGTCATCTATGGCCGTCGTCGCCTCGGTAAGAGCGAGCTCGTTCGCCAGTCCATCGCTGACCGGGACGACGCCATCTACTATCAGGCAGTCGAGTCCACCGCACAGAACCAACTCGAACAGTTTGTCGACACCGCCACTGCGCAGTTCCCGTCGCTGCGTACCGTCCGCCGTGACTGGGAGGTGCTACTGGAAACGCTCGGCAACAACGACGCCGTCGTCGTAATCGACGAGTTCCCCTTCCTCATTGAAGAGGATGAATCGCTCCCCTCACGGATCCAACGCGTCTGGGATATGGAACTGCAGGAGACCGGTATGACGCTCGTCCTCATTGGCTCCTCGATCAGCGTTATGGAGGACACGGTACTCTCTGGAAGCGCACCGCTGTACGATCGACGAACGGCGACAATCGACCTCAAACCCCTGGATGTCTCTGACGCACACCAGTTCTTCCCAGCGTACGATCCAGAGACAGCCATCACGGCGTGGTCAATCTACGGTGGTACGCCGTACTACCTCCAGACGATTGATCCCGACCAGTCTCTCGGCTCGAACGTGCATCAGGCGATCCTCTCGGAGCGTGGGCTTCTATACTCTGAACCCGAATTTCTGCTCCGTACCGAACTCCGACAGCCGAACACGTACTTCAGCATTCTTCGCGCGCTTGCTCACGGGCGTCGCACACCGAACGAAATCGCGGGGATGGCTGGCATGGAGTCTGGCTCGCTCAGCACGTACCTGCAGAAGCTTCGTCGGCTCCGTCTCGTTGAGCGGCACATCCCCGTCACCGAATCACCGACAACCTCGAAACGCGGTCGGTATCGCATCGCTGCGCCGTTGTTCCGGTTCTGGTTCCGGTTTGTCTACGGGAACCAGGACCAACTGCACATGCTCTGCGACGACGCGTACGACGAGCTTGACGCGCCAGAACTGGCGGATTACGTGAGTCCACTGTTCGCACGACTCTGCCAGCGAACGCTCCCGAAGCTCATCGATCGGCAGATCCGTGATGTAGGGCAGTGGTGGTTCAAGGAACACGAACTCGATGTTCTCGGCCTCGCCGCCGACGGGGTCGTCGCCGGCGAGTGTAAGTTCACATCCCAGCCTGTGAGCGAAGGAGTTCTCGCCGACCTCGAACGAACAACGGCAGAGATACAGTGGTCAGACGCACCGGCAGACGGGGAGCCGCTGTACGTCCTGTTCAGCCGCTCCGGGTACACTGACGACCTCAAACACGCCGCCGACACACGTACTGACGTCCAACTCTTCGAGTTAGCAGACTTGCTGACCGCCAATGCGAACGCGTGAGATGTCCAGCTAGCTGAACGGTGGTTCTGTGGCCATGTCTATGTCTGGTCCCCGCTGACGCTGTCGCTCTTTTGAGACACCCGTTCGGTGGGTTCAGGATCGAATTATCTCCTTGTAGAAAGAAAGGGCAGAGGAACCTCGCCGATTAACCAACAGTTTTCGATAGAGATGGCCCCTGTTGGTTAATACGGTGAGTACCCCCCACTCCGACAGCAGTCAGGATAGGCGTCTATCCGGCCGGGTTCGCAGCGGCCTACCTCTACACATAAGCAAGGCGAGTGCCTCGGGATGGCAGCCTACGCGGTAACCCGGCGCGATCAGCAGGGCGCGCGTCCGATCGCCCTGCTCCTGTTGGGCGCTGGCCTCTGGGCGCTGACCTATGTGGTCCAACTGTCGACGGTCAACCCGACGGAGGCCACTGCAATGCTCGCGGTTGCGATGGCCAGCGCCAACATGCTGGCGGTCGAGGTGCTCGGATTCGGCGTCGAGTACACCGGCCGGCGGACGCTGGTGACCAGACCCGACAGCAGCTCTCGCGGTTCGTGGCCCTGATCGGGCTGGTGGCGGGGCTGACCAACCCCGCCCACGGCGCACTGTGGACACTGGAGGGAGTGACGATCAGGCACGGCCTCACCATCTGGACAGTCACCTAGCGGGCCGGGATACTGGTGTACGGCCTCTGGCTCGTCGGCGTGGCTGCTATCGGGATCGCGTTCATCGTCCAACTCTTCAGGGATACTAGCGGACTGTACCGCCGCCAACTGTGGCCGTTCGTGGCGTTCGCTCGCCGGAACGACGTCACCTTCGTCCTCCCCGAACGAGTGTACGGGGAGCTGACTGTCGACGATCCGGACGTCGAGGACGTGCCAGTTGACACCGCGATCGACGAGGGCTGGGCGACGGTTGCGGCGCCGCTGGAGTTCTCCGAGCCTGTCGTCTCGCGGGTTATGGACGGCGTCCAGCGGTACATCGCGAACGCCGACGACCGGTCCGCCGACGAGGTCGAACTGGCGGACGCAGCCCTCGCCGCCCTGACTGCCCAGCACCTCACCGCGGGGACGGTGACCAAGGAGTACATCTACACGACGGATATCGCGGCCAGCGAGGGGGGCGAAACCGTGCTCGCGAGCGAGGGCTACGGGGATTCAGTGACGTTCGTGAACGGCTTCCGGTTCATCGAGGACCTGGTCGCCGGCAACAGCTGACTGATTACTAGTCTGATTCGGTGGGAGAGGACATTTGAAAGCCCTCGGCCGCTCGACGTCCCGCGACCGCCGCTGCGCGCCTCGTCCCTGCGGTGCTTGCGGGATCGGGGGACGACCGAGGCGTCCTCGCCCTTTCTGAGTCCGCCAGGACGGTGGCTAACTGGCCGAGCGACGTGACCGGCTGGACAGGTGTGTAAGCACCGGCCCGCCCCGCTCGCCGCTGCCGCCCTCCGCGAGAACTCGGGGAGTCGAGAGTTACGAACTAGAATTTATACGATTTGGTCTTCTGGAAGCCGTATGAGTAACGGATCGCTGGGGAAGCGTCGTGATTTTCGGTCGCTATTTGATGAACTGGACGGCGTCGCTCTCTGGACAGCGTCCGAACCGGGGGATTTTGAGTACATCAGTGCGGGCTTCGAAGATATCTGGGGTATCCCACCTGAGGAGATCGAAGACGACATCGGGAAACTGATTGAGTCGATTCATCCCGATGACCGAGATCGCGTTCGCGCAAACATCGAGGAATCAACCCGTGAACTCCGTGATACGGAGTATGAGGGGCGCGTTGTTCGCCCGGATGGTTCGGTCCGGTGGACGCTCAATCGGCAAGTTATACTACAGGATGAGGCGGAAAATGTCTCGGAGATCATCGGCATTTCCACCGACATCACCGATCAAAAACGACGCGAGCAAGAGCTGGAACTATTGAATCGGATAGTTCGGCACGATATCCGGAACGATATGGCGGTCGTGCTGGGCTGGGCAGAAATGCTCGACGACCACGTCGACGATGGGGGGCGCGAGTACCTGCAGAAAATCCTTGCTAGCGGCGAGCACGTCGTTGAACTGACTGAGGTCGCGCGTGAGTACGTGGAAACGGTTGTCTCGGATGAAGCGCTTACCGTTGAGCCCGTGCCACTACATTCAGTTCTGGAAACCGAGCTGTCGCTTCGCGAGGAATCCTTCCCGGAGGCAGAATTCGTCTTGGAGAACTCACCATCTGATGTGGAGGTAGCTGCCAATAGTATGCTCAATTCGGTCTTCCGGAATCTCCTCAACAACGCTGTCCAGCACAACGATGCCGACACTCCTCATATCGAGGTTTCGTATGAGGTACGAGACGACGATGTTGAAGTGCGAATCGCCGACAACGGACCCGGAATCGCCGACGATCACAAAGCCACCGTGTTCGGTAAAGGGGAACGGGGTCTTGGAAGTCCTGGCACAGGCATCGGCCTCTATCTCGTTGACACACTTGTTACCGAATACGGGGGCGAGATCTGGGTGGAGGACAATGAACCGACAGGCGCCGTCTTCGTTATCGAATTACCACGCGCTGGCTGAGCCGAAGGAGAGAGCCATATCTAGTGCCGTTCGGTGATTTCTCTCCCATCGAACGATGCCTTCCTCTGGCTTCGAGGATTCGGTAATATTCAGCGGATATTTAAACATCCGCTTGCTTCCTATATCGTTGCTTAACAGGGTTTATCGCGTCACTCGTTCGATTCAGAAAGAATCGGAAGAGATTCTTTGACACCAGACCAAGCATTCGTATGACAATACTCGTCCCATTTGACGGATCAGATCTAGCTGAAGCAGCACTTATTCGGGCGACTCAGTTCGGGAACTTGTTTGACGAAGATGTACTGGCTGTAAGTGTCATCCCAAAGGAGATACAGACTACGCCAGAGAACGCAGCTGGCTTGAACAGGACGAAGAGTTCGCTTTGGAATCTGTCGTTTCAACGCTACATAAACAGGTGACTAATTTGTGTCCAAGTGCGAATTTTCGCCACAAAGTTGTGGATCGATACGCCCGTTCTGGCACGATAGCGGGCCGATGCGGAAGTGACTACTCGATTTCCAACTGACCGCTTTTGCTGCCCTCCCTGTCGTCGTCCTCGTCCCATTCGAGTTCGAACTCGATACTGCGTTCCGTCATATTGCCAGCCGGACCTTCCCGTTCGGCTTTGACTTCGAAGGTCGGTTGGGTAGGGGGATTCAGCGTGACAGACTCGGAGCCCGCTTTCAGGCTGATAGCGTTTCCGCTGTCGAGATTGTCCGCGACTTTCCGGAGGTACGATGCAATCTCTTCTCGACTCTGGACGCTCTCCGATTTGAACAAGACTTCTTCAGGCATACAGGAGAACGGACACGGCCTGCACCGATAAATGCGCCCGCTGTACTTATTGCCCCGAGCCAAGTATTACAACGGTTCTTCGATACCTCATTCTAACTGCATAGTACGGTGATGTTTTTGAGCGCCTGCAAAGGGTGCAGGCGCGTTCGGTCCTGCCTACGCAGTACAGGTGATTCGAGATGTGTTACCACCGCCAGCGACAGGTACACCGTCTGATAGAGGCGTGATGATCGATGTCGGTCGAACTGAAAGAGATCGAAGAGGCCGAAGTCGAACTGGAGGAGTGGCTAGTCGAACAGGCCGAGAACGGCATCCCAGAAATCGTCCTGATAGGGGTCCTTCGGGACTACGCGGGACATCGAACACCTCGGCTACGTGCCGCGAATGTGGGGTGAGTCAGAGCGATGAGACGAACCAATACCTTCGAGGTCTTCCCCCAGTCGGATCAAGACCAGGCCGTCCTTCGACGGCTCCTCGATGCGTCAGCAAGCCTCTGGAACCAGCTGACATATTCGCGTCGGCAGCAGTTCTTCGCCGGCGAGAGCGTCTGGGGTTGTGAGAACTACTACGACGAGTACGTCGATGTGTTGGGGTCGGCGACGACCCAGCAGGTCACCCGCGTCAACGACGCCGCTTGGCGGTCGTTCTTCGAGACGGTCGAGGAGGCCGACCAGGAGGTCAGCCCGCCGGGCTACTGGGGGAACCAAGCCGACGGACGCGACCTGCGGACCTACATTCGCAACGACGCCTACACGATCAGCTGGGGCGAGCGCTCCAGGCTCGAAGTGCCCATCGGCAGCCAGCTCAAAGACGAGTACGGCTTCGGTCAGTTCGAACGGCTCCGGGTTGCCGTCCGCGGTGAACCGCACTGGCAGGGCGAGCAGGGCCGCCTCCACCTCACCTACGACGACGTCGACGAGACGTATCGGGCCCATCAGCCGGTAACGGTCTCCGAGACTGAACAGGCGACGTCAACCGGGACGGACGCCGCCGCGCTCGATATCGGTGCGAACGTCCTCGTGGCGTGTACGACGACTGCGGGCCACCAGTACTGGTACAGCGGTCAGGAGCCGTTTCGGCAGTTCCGCGAAACCACCGAACGCATCGCCGACGCCAAAGTGAAGCTGCCGGATGGACAGCAGACCAGCAATCGAATCCAGCGGCTCTATCGGAAGCGATCCCGACGCCGCGACCACGCCGTGAACGCGCTCCTTCGTGATCTGGTCGAGCGACTCCACGACGACGGCGTCGAAACCATCTACCACGGCGATCTCACCGGCGTTCTCGGCGAGTATTGGTCCGTCGAGGCGAACCTCAAAGCACGTACCTTCTGGGCGCATCGGCAGTGTCTCGAGCAGCTCGCGAACATCTGCGAAGAGTACGGGATCGAGGTGGCCTCACTCTCCGAGGCGTGGACCTCCCAAACGTGTCCGGAGTGCGGTGAACGCGAACGAACGCGCCAGAACGCGATGACGTCGCGGCGTTCGCGGAGCTCGTCACTTGCGAGGTCGTCGTCGGCGAGCGACTGTTCGAGGTCCTCCCACGTCTCGACATCGTAGGTCCCCTGCCACTCCTCGATCTCCTCGGTGATCGCGGCCAATTCGCTCCGCAGCTCCTCGCGCGTGTTTGCCTCGATGAGCGTCCGGATCTCCTCGAAAAGCAGTCGCGTGTACTCCGGCTGGTAGCACGTCGTCTCACCGGCCTCAACGCGACCCAGCTGGCCTTGGTCGACGAGATTCTGGAGTTCCTCGTTGGTCGTGCTCCAAGCGGCGTCGGCCTGCTCGCTGATCCAGTTGACCGATCGCGGTTCGCGATGTGACTCGGCGACCGCACGAATGCGGTCGCGGGCACTCATCGACTCAGTCCACGATTGGACACCATCTCGCGAGGATTCGGACATGGTTGGCACCTCTTACGACAGTGTTGGCGCTTCACTCGTATATGTTTGCAATCTCACATAATCAAGAGTGCGTTGCGAGTGAAGGCGTCCGGACGTTGAAATACGATACCGACAAAAACTACGAGCCAATCGATGCACGTTACTGGGGGATAGTGCGGGCTGATTGGGCCACACAACCTTCATACGCGTTGGCTGAGGGTATTCTGATATGGAGTCCGTTGCGTATCGAGACCAAATCTACCAGATATTTGCCGATCCGAACACCGGATTTGAGACTCAAATTAAGCAGGTACTCACTACGGGTACTGAATATCTCGACCTCTCCGTGGGCTTTTTCACGCGTATTGTTGACGGTACGCAGCAAATCCTTCACGCGACTGGAGATCACCCATTGATCCAGCCCGGGGAGAGCTGTCCGCTCAACGAAGCGTACTGTCGTCGAACCATCGAAATCGATAGCCAACTCGCCATCGAAGACGCTTATGCGTCCCCGGAGATCTCTGACACCGCTATTGAGACGTTTGATTTAGGCGCGTACATCGGCGCAAAAGTCATCGTCGATGGTGAGGTGTATGGGACGGCGTGCTTTGCCGATACCGAGCCACCCGACGCTCCCTTCGGTGACGCAGAACGGTTCTTCGTCGAACTGGTCGCGCGACTCGGTGGGCAAGCCATCGAACGACGACGATACGAACGAGAACTCACACAGCAAAAAGAACAGTTGAACGAACAGCGAGAGATATACCGAACCGTCATCGACGCCAATTTCGACTCCGTCTTTCGCCTCGATACCGACGGAGTGTTCACGTATGCGTCTGAAGGTGTCCGGGACCTGTTGGGCTATTCGCCGGCGGAACTGATCAGTCAACCGATAACGATCACCCATCCGGACGCACAGACCAGCGAGTGGGCGTTGAAAAATCGCGCACAGATACTGAGCGGGGAACCGGCCGAAGCCCAAGATCTGCCACTAAAAACGAAATCGGGTGACATCGTCTACACGGATATTCGCGGTGTCCCCGTCTACGACGGGAGCGTGCCCGAGTCGGAACGCTCAGAGGACGACATCGTCGGGATACAGATACTGATCCGTGATGCAACGGAACGTCGTCAGCGGGAAGGACTCATCAGCGTGATCAATCGAGTGCTCCGGCACAACGTCCGAAACGAGATGACTGTGATCCAAGGTTGGGCCGATATGCTCGCCGAGGATATAGACGGAGAGCAGGCTACCAAAGCGACGGCTATCAGGGCAGCTGCGACGCGGTTGCTTGACCTGACCGAATCCGCACAACAAATCGAAGAAAATCGCGATATTTCGCCCGAGTTGGAACCGACGGACATCATGCCGCTGGTCGACCGTATCGTCACTGAGTGTGAAACACGGTATTCGGATGTCTCGATAACTGTTGACGCGCCGGACAAAGCGATCGCGAAGACGCTTCCACGCATCGAAGTGGCGTTATTTGAGTTTGTGGACAACGCCGCGAAGCATGGGGGGAGTCCCGCATCTATCGAAATTGATGTACATGTGTCCGATCAGCAGGTAATCTGTCAAATACGCGATGACGGACCGGGGCTTCCGAATACAGAACGGGGTATCTTAGAGACAGGCGAAGAGACACCACTCGTCCACGGACAGGGGCTTGGACTGTGGCTGTGTTATTGGATCATCACGACGTTAGATGGGAAGATCGAAGTCACAGAATTCGATCGAGGGACAACAATCGGGGTTCATCTGCCGACACCATCACGAAAGTAGAGAAAACAAGAACAGTTTGGACCGGTTTCAGGATCGACATTGAACCAATTCACATACCATTCTATAGAGTCGGGTGAACGCTGCGGTGGATGAGTCCAAATGACCCGCTCATACCGTCGTTTGAATCGGGGGGCCCTCTGTCCGACTTTCCTGCATTCTTCGATGGTCTCGGTAACATAGGGTAGGATATGAACCAGCATAGCACCGAATAGATTGATGCGATGCTGATTTCACTCTCTGCATCTATCAGCCGCTGCGGTTTTAGAGAGATAGAGTCTGGAAAACACCATTAGGTAGTTACTGCTCACGAATCGTGTAGTGCAGTCAGGTGGCACGTGATGCGATTGTATTGTCAGTCTCAGCAACTGACGCTGTTACGAGTTGATGCCACCATCGATCCCAACGAAAACCCCGATAACCATGATTAAAAAGTCAAGTCCTATCGGGAGAGTGCTGTTCGGGTCTACAAGAATGAAACCGCCGAATAGAACGAACAAAATCCCGAGTTGAATTTCTGCCAATTGCTCCATAGGGGCCCATTGGATAGGATTGTTTAATATTTTACCTGTATCCAACACTTCTGTTAGGTCAGTCGTCAGTCGTTGCTGCCCGTTGTGTCCCCTCGCCTTTGTGGTCAATGCTGTCGTCCGTCCATCGTGCGATGTGTGCGTTAATAGCAACTGTGTCGCAGGTCAAAGACAGCCAAGCGAACAGACAAACACCGCCGACAAAGACTTTCCCAACGGTCACAGACAGCATGGAGGCTTCGTATGTGATTGTGGCGACCGCAGGAAGCGCCATCTCGATACTCGATGGCTGGACAATGATTGCAGCCCAAAGGTTGTGTCCAAAGTGGAGGCCAGTCGCTATCGACAACCGACCAGTCAGGACGTACGCGCCGCCCCAGAGTAGACCGTTGAGCGCACTCGTCATCACGAGTTCGACGCTGCGCCCCGCAACACCACCGCCGCCACTACTAATGACGTGCATCAGCCCGAAGCAAACCGAACTGGCTGCCAGCGCGATCACAACCGCCCGACGTGCGCCCATACCTCGGGCGGCCACCCCCTCCGCGAAATTCCTGAGCATCGCACCACGGAAAGCGAACTCCTCAAAGGCCACCTGCACCAGGAACACCACCACCGCCACCGAGGCTAGGAGCACGGTCACGCCGGGGTCGGCGACTGGCGAGACGAAGCGCTCGGTGAGGGCGGCGCTGCCGACCCCCAAGAGCACCACCGTGGGGACCGCATAGGTGAGACCGCCGACAACGGTCCCAGCAGCAAAGTCCGCGAGGTCTCTCCGGGAGACCGCAATGCCATAGTCAGCGAGCGATCGCCGATCCAGACGGTGTGCGAGCGCCACCGCAACACCCAGACCAACCGCCGATGCGACTCCCAAGAGGAGGAGGTCCAGACCGTCGACCGCGACCGAGGCGAGTGCGTCCGTATCGATGGCCGCCTTGAGCGCCGCGGCGATCAGCGCTACCGCGACCAACTGGACGCCGAACCCGACAGTAAACGGGGCCAGCCCTCGCCAGGTCGCCCTGACGCGTCCGTTCGCTCCCCGGACAAACCGGCTGAGTGAGGTTCGAAGGGACATCGTGGACGAAGCATCTCGCGGTGCTGGCGTAAGCATTTCCAGCAGAATATTACTATTGAGCAACTGACAGGTGTGGTGGGTAGGGCTTAATAGCCGTCTCCGGGGGAATCGAGGTATGCCGACTAATAGAGTGCCAGCGGCGGACCTCAAGGACCTGTTTGGGCAGGTTTCCCATGAGGTCCGTATTCGGGTGCTGGCGGAACTATGGGACGCCGACGAGCAGACGCTATCGTTCTCGACGCTCCGCGAGCGTGTTGGCGTCCGCGATTCGGGGAACTTCAACTACCATCTCGGGTCGCTGACGCCCGAACTCCTTCGCCGGGACAATGACGGATATACACTCACGTACGCCGGCCGCCAAGTCGTCGGAGCCGCCGTGGCCGGCAGTTACACCGACGCGACTGAACTCGACGTCGGCACCGTGGACGCTGGCGTGTGCCCATCCTGTGGCGGCAGAGTCGAAACCGTCTACGAGGACGGTGACCTCGTGATGGACTGCGAGGACTGCGGGGACCTCATCGCGCGCCTCCCCGCGCCGCCGGTCGTCATCGCCGCCCACGACGCCGACGCGCTTCCTCGAGTCATCAGCGACCACTTTCAGACGCAGTCAGCCCGCCTCACCCGCGGGTTCTGCAAGCTCTGTGACGGCCCCGTAACCGCAACGCCGACGATCGCAACCGACCACGAGGCCGTCACTAATCCGCCGGAACTCGACGTCACCTTCAATTGTCAGGCGTGTGGTGACATCACTCATCTCAACATCGGCGTCGTCGTACTCCACTTTCCCGAACTCCGCGCGTTCCTCCATGAGACCGGTGTGGACATCCGCGACCGCTATCTCTGGGAACTGGACATCCTACTCAAACCGAACGTCTCTGTCTTCGAAGACCCACTCAGGGTGGAACTCGTCGTCACCGTCGATGACGAAGCCCTTGCGCTCACCGTCGATGAGTCCCTCGCTCTCGTCGGGTATGAACGTCGTTGACACTCTCATGCCAGTACGGACAAAGAAGCGTTCTTCTCTCGATGCTTGAACTAACTGAAATGGTACCAGAGTATGATCTAACATTCCTTGAACTGCTACGGGAATATAGTATCAACTGGACACCACTATAGGAGTTTCCTGGAGAGTGGGAATCAATCGCCGTCTGACGAAGCCCACTCAGCATCGGCTATCTCTCCAAATACCTGCTTGGTCTCTGGTGGTTCGGTCGGAAGCTAAAGGTCGAGATCGTGTCCGAGTTGTAGAACTCCGTTCCCGCGTCAAGGTAGTTCGAAGGTGGTGCGTGAGGTTCTGTCCCGTCGGAATGTCGCCGTCATCGTAAAACGGCTTGTACTTGAGATTCTTCGCGGCGCCGTTCGCGGCGTCGTTGACGAAGCCGTTCCCGTTCGCGGCGGCGATGAGCACCCGGAGCGACGCATCCTTCGTCACCTCGGTACTGCTGTCGGGCTTCAGGCGGAGGTACTTGTACGTCTTCGAGCGCAGCACCCGAGCGATCACCTGGCCCAGCGGGAAGCCCTCGCCGTCAGAGACTATCGTGTCCGGCGTCGAGTCTCGGAACCAGTGTTCGAGCTTCGTGTCCTGCAACTGCCGAACCAGCGTTTCAGTCTAACTCGCGTAGTCGTGCCGCCTTATTGTCCATCCGTCCTAGCATCCGGTTCAGCGTCGGCTGGCTCACCTAATTCTCGATGCCCAACGACCCCTGGATATTAGAATCGTTGATGGCACGGGCTACGCCCGACTGCTTGGATATGATTTAAACTCACGGATGGAATGATCGGTTGTCCTATGGCTTCGTTCAGGGTCAGTCCCAGGGGCTAAACGGTCGTCCACGCCGAGGCGCGTAGCGCGACCGTTGAAGAGTTCCTTCACCGTATCTTGCCAACGTCTTCGCCACACTTCGATAATATTTTCGCCGCACACAGGCAACTCACATTCATGATGTCTCGCCGCGATGCCCTCCACGCGGTTGGCGCCGGAGCGACGGTGCTCCTCGCGGGCTGTTCGTTGCCGGTCGACCGGCCCGGCCTCCACCTCCGGGTCAAGAACTACCGCGCCGCCAACCTCGACGTGCGCGTCGAACTGCTGGACCCCGATGCCGAGGAGCGGAGCGGGGCGGTAGTGTTCAGCGACCACGTTACGCTCCCGGCACACTCTGGGGACGGTGACCCACGGACGTGGCGTGGCGCGGATGTGGCGCCCGCGCGGCCCTACCGGGTCGAGGTGGACGTGACCGAGGTGGGTCGGAAGTCCTACCACTACCACTACGTCCCGGACTGTACGGGGTCCGCTACGGTTGAGCCGACGATCGAAGTCGTGCTGAATGACGACCCTGGGGTAGCGTTCTCACAGACACGCTGTAGCGACGGAGTCAAGTCGAGTCCCTAACCCCGACCCTGCCAATACACAAGTTCATTAAACAGAGGATTCAGCAGAGGGTAGTCAAGCGAACGGAGTACCGACGGAGCCCTGCCAGTACCACTGATGTGTTATAGATGGAGTTCGGTCAACTGGCAGTCGATGTTGTCAGCGTTTTTTTTTTTTGACGACACTATCATCACAATCGTTGAGCGCGGGACCTAAGTGACAGACACGTTCAGCATACGGCTGTCCCCAATGCAGCAGTTGTTCCCCCCACACGCGTCACGCCTTGACGTGAAATTATTCTCGATATTCGTGGCCAACAGCGTGCCCATCATTGGATTACTTACGTTCGGCACATCGGCAGCAGCGCTGTTGGTATTCTATTGGCTGGAGCTTGGCGTGGGTATGCTCTGGACGATCGTGCGGGCCCTGTTTGCCGGCAACCCCCCCGGCGAGGAGGCCGAACGGGAACCGTTCAGCAGTCCCAAGTGGGCGACGCTGCGGTTCATCCTCCCGGATCGATTCTTCGAGGACACCGGTGACGATTCGACGTCCGACGACGGCGGCTGGAGGAACTGGCAGATCCTACTGCCCCGAACCGGCGTTGGCGTCTACCTCGGAACCATCCCTGCGCTCGTCGTCGTGATCTTCCTGTTCACCGTCGTGTGGGCCGGATTCGGGGGAGTAGTCGCTGGTCCAGTTGTTGCCGCAGCGAACGGAACCGAGACGCAGATCTGGCCACTCACCGGTGCCGGTGTCGTCTTCCTGAGCCAAGGTGGCCAGACGGTCACAGAGTACTTCTATCGTGGCGGCTATCAAGAAGCATCCGTTTGGTCGGTGGCGAAAGGGATATTCTACGAGGGACTCGTGTTGGTTGGTGCCGGATTACTCGTATTATTGAGTGTATATGCGTCTATGGACGGCGAGACCGTCAGTCTCGAGAGTGCGGCCAGTGGCCCGATCATTTTCACTGTTATTGCTACCAAGGTCCTGATCGAGCTCACCGTATACTACATCGATACGCTCGATAAACCGCTTCGTGACCTAGTTGTTCCCGATTGAGTCCATTCTTTATTAGTGGATTCATGTTTTCTGAGGGACGTCTTCTCTAACAGTAGTTGGTAGCGCGATTTCTTTATTCAGTTCAGATTATGAGATTGAGAACGAGGATCGTTAGGTAGCTACTGCAAATCGATCGTTGTTTCTATTTGTAAGTGAAAGTTTGAGCATGGCAAGTCCCTCCACTCGGTTTGTCATTAGCCTCATTGTCGGCCTGTTCACGGGAATTACTTTAGGCGTATTGTTCGCCCCAGATCCAACAGGAGTACTCGCATTCGGCCTTGCAGCAATATGTACTACCGCGATTACGGGCTTGCTCTTCCGAAGTAGTTGGTTACGTGACTAACTGAGCGATACATTCTCTCTATTTGGCATTCACGTTCTATCAGAATCTAAGTTTCCCTTAGACCATACCAGTCAAAGCTGTATCCGGTCTTCTATGCGGTAGACCCAATCTTGTATCTTCTTCTGTTTGTAGTATCCAATTGTTGAGAGCACCACTAAGACTCCGATGAGAATCACACCCACAACAAACCGACCACTTGCCAGTTCACTACCAGCATAGACCGTGAGAACGTACGCGGGGAAGCGGCCAATGATAATAGCAAATAGGAATGTTTTGAGCCGCCACGTTGTGAGACCGGCGAGGAAACAGACCGCGTCGTCTGGGAGTCCGGGGACGATAATGAAGGAGATAAAGCCTAGAAGTCCTACCCGCTCAACAAATCCGTCAAATCCAGCTATCACATCCTCGTGGAGGACTCGTTCGACGAGAGGCCGACCATATCGCTTTGTGAGAAGGAACGCGATACTGCTCCCAACTGTGACACCGAGTAAGCTATAGATTGTGCCATGAACTGGCCCGAAAAGGTACCCGCCAGCCAAGGCTATCACCTGACCGGGAATGGGTGCGAAAATAACTTGAGCAATCTGGACTAGGATGAATACTACCGGAGCAAGGATACCGAAACTATCGATCCATTGGCGGAGTGTTGTTGTATCTAATAAGTCGGGAAGAAATCGATAGGTGAGCATATAGAAGGCGATGGCAACAATAACGGTTCCACCGAGAATTGCAGCCTTCTGCGTTCGTCTCAGTGTGGAAGCAAATACCTTCATTTTAGATAGAGGAATCAGTCTCGCTGCGACTCAAACGGCTGATGACAAGGGTCAAAAACCCGAAGATAATTACTAGCCCGATCCACCTCGTTGCTGATTCAGCGAGTGAATGCAAAGCTAATAATTCAATGACAAATGAACCAGTCATTACAGCGACGAGCAGAGGTCTTTGATCCCTCGTTGTATCTGAGATAATCCCCTTCATTTCTCCCACCCTCTCCCCCAGAAATGATGCTCCGCGCCAACGGCCATCACTCGCTATAGCCAATGCTTTCCTGTTCCAGAGAAGGACCGATAAATTCCAGGTCATCGAGATATTATTCTTTTTGACAAACCAGCCTGTACGTCCGTTCCCAGGAGAACTATTTAGAATATCTCCAAGAGTCCGGGCGATGACAGAGATAATAGCGCCAAGCAGAACAAACGGATACGTAACTCCTCTGAGTGCGGCTGGGAGGAGTGAGACTCCTACCTTCCGAAGAGACGGCTGGTCAAATATGGTTCTGCCTTGTGAGGGAGGCGACGCTAACTGGTCAACGTTGACTAGTCTGTCAGAAATCACACCATCTGCACCGAGATCCCGACAGATTTGTGCTCCAATGTCAGTATTAATTGTCCACACAAAAACATCCATGTCCTTCTCCTGTGCTTGCTCAACGATACTCGTGGATAGGCTGATGCCCCAATGGGGTTGAACGTGAGTGCATCCCAACTTCTCAGCTGCTCTGAGATTTTTCTCTGGATTTATTGCGAAGATGAGCGCAATCGGAATGTTCGGATCAACTTCTCTCACTTCATGGAGTATCTTCTTATTGGCTGCCGATATTACGACCTGCGAGTCCCAATTCCGAACCGCGTTCACTACATCTTCCGCTAGACCTAGTTCTTTGAGCTCAAGGTTGAGACTGACACTTGGAGAAATGATTTCAAGAACATTAGCGAGTGTGGGCACTCCTTGCCCTGATCCGTGGACGTTGAGATTCTCCAACTCCGTGGCTGAGTAATCAGCTACTTGACCATCTGAGTCAGTTACAGCATCTACAATCCCATCATGGAAGACAACAATTTCCCCACTCCGACATCGTCGTAGGTCCAGTTCGACCATATCAGCGTCTTTGGGAATGTTTTGAAACGCAATTTCTGTATTCTCAGGGAAACTGTCCGCGAATCCGCGGTGGCCAATTAATTTCATAAATAATATGTAAAAATAATCTTCTTGACAGCTATTTGGTGCAACCTATATGCCTCTCCCTGCACTGTGTCGAAATCCGCATATTGCTTCGTCAAAGCGCGTAGTTCGTTCATTCTCATCCGATTGCTCCTATCCATCGGGGAGAAATAAACCTGTGAGACCTTTCAATCCAATTCTGGCGTGATACGGCCGTACAACGACGAATTCTGGATAATTGGATTGTGGATTTCAGGCCACTGAGTTCGAAATAGGTGAGTCTTCTATGGACGATATCGCCATACACCATTCTCCATTACGCCTGTTACACTGGGTGAACGGCGCTTTATTTTCGCCTCTGTTGAAATACCTCAGATTTGACATTAATAAGAGCCACTCTCCCCACCGGATTTCGTCGATCCGGTTAGAAACTAGCCTCTCATCAAATCGACAGATGTAAAGAAGGCTTCAACAGAGCCGATTAATACTACTTCACGAAGAAGAAAGCCAAGTGCGACGATTCTTCCTCTCATGAAGCCACTCGTCTTGACCGGGTGCGGACTGGTCGTCGGACGCACTTCTTGCATACCCTCTCGAATGCAATCTTGGAGGAGTGTGTCGAACGAAGTGTCGGAACGCTTGTCGTTGGCGACCTTGGAGGCATCGAGAGGAGAACGAGAACGGCGAAGCTCGATATTGGGGCGACCACGGTAACCTCGACTTGCACGGGAGAACGTTCGCCCGCTTCACGATGCTTCTCGACTACAAGGCGGAAGACGAGGCCATCAACGTGGATTTGGTATCGGAGCGTGACACCTCGACATCGTGTTCGGCGTACGGCCATACGGACGATAATCTGCGCGTTGGACGTGGACTGTGCGTGTGTGAGGCGTGCGATACGGTTGCGAACGGTGACGTAAAGGCGCAGAGAATATTCAATAACAAGTTCTCCCGAGTCTCCACACGGACGGCGGCCATAGGGATAAGGGCTGGTTGGCACAGCCAGCGGTTCACCTGTTCGACCGTAGTAAGGGCCGTTTCTCCCCACAAGAACAGGTAGCTAACTACGAACCGTAATATCTCATCGCCGTCGGGTATCCTCGCACTTCAGGGAGGGGAAGATGTCAAAACGGGCACCATCAGATGGTCCGTTAGGGTCGTCGTGCATACCACCAGCCAGTTCAGCAACTCGCTCCACGACGGAACAGATACTTTCCTAGGGTGATTGTGGATCGACTTGATCCGGTTCCATGTCGAGGATACCTGCATCAGCCATTGTGGTAAGGAGTCGGAAAATAGCACCTCGCTACCCGTGGTGCACACGATATGGGGACGCAAGAACGATGCTATTTCGTCCGGCAATGTCGGTGGCAAGTCATCGAACTCGGCGATATTGCCATTGTGAGCGAATACCCACCGACCGTATTGGAACGGATGGGTATTTGCGACGAACCTCTCAGTCGGCCCCAAGGAGGCTGAGACGTTCTGCCGCAGCTACGGCCATCGCTGGCAGAGTCTCAAGAACGTCTTCCTAGCGAGGACTCCATCCAAAGATTACCGCGACCGGCTGTTCTCCTTTGTGTTCGCGGCGTTGTTGTATAATATCTGGCGGCTCACCGATTCCTGTTGAAAGCTGGGGTCGACAGTCAGATGAACTGTGCACCGACTCTGACGGCTGGTGAGTATGTCGAGTTGGTTTGCTCAGCACATATCCTGCCGGATTAACGCTTATCACCGACTCGGGCCGCCTCTCGTGAGGTGCGACACCTCTTGAGTGATCGAATATAGGCTAAGGTCACGCATTCGATGATGCCTCACCGAGAGAGATATTTGATACAGCCCCGGCGTGGGCCGCCCGAACCACGATGAGCTCCGAGAACACGTGAATTTAGCCCATTCTCCGAAACTCTGATACTTTGTATACCTCTTCCCGATTATATTATCGGTTACAAATCATCCCATCCTTGCCGGATTCTCTCTCTTGGGCTTTTGAGAAAGTTTCTAACTCCTCTTTTTACAAATATTCTTGGCTCTCGTCGAAATCTCTCAAAAACAGGTACTATATCATATTTCAATGTTTGCAAGGACGTGATAAGGAACCATCCAGATATGCATAAAACGAAGGCAACTCCGAGTGATGCCTCCAAATAATTAATGACTTCTATGTTGATCTCCCCAATATAAGCATCGTAATATGCAAAGAGTGGAAAAGGAAGAAAGAAAGCTATTGCTAGCTTGCCTAACCTGCTTGCACGTTTGTCCCATTGGTTATCTTCAAACTGCTCCTCTACTTCGGCTTTTGTCTGACGGCGAATCTCCGCCGTCGTCTGGAGATCAATTTGTTGGAGGGTCGGAGCAGTCGTTGTGTCAGTGCAGTCTTCAGTCTGGATCCGGACCTCATTAATCAATTCAGCTCGATCAATACCATTGAGTTCGCAAAGTCGTTCGACAACAATGGTATTGGACGCGAGTGCCGTCCGGAGTTCGTCATCCGACAGGTCGTCGAGCGCCATCTCAAACTGCCGGTCTGGATAGTCAACGAGAAGCTGAAAGTCTAGCAGACCAGATCGGATCCGTTCTCGAATTCGTTGTTGATCTCTCCGTTTTTTCTCCTCATCAAGACCATCAAAATCATCCCGAATTCGGCTTCGCTGTGTTTGCGTAAGGAGTGATGCCGACTTACCCGCCATATTGGGCGGATATAGGCCGTAGAGGGTTATCATTTACGATTGAATGGAGTATTTGGAAAATCGGTGTATGCCTATATCGTTTGTAGAGCACGCATCCAACATCGCCTCGGTGGTTTTCGTTCCACAAACCAATTCTACAGAATTTGGGCCTTTATGGCCATATAGAGACGATATTCGATACAAAGGTCTGTATCCTTTATTATCACCGACTAGCAAGGGGCTATCAGAATGAGCGTAAACGAACGCACGAATCAGGCAGCAGTCACGGTTCAGGATGTCCGGAAAACATACCAGGTGGGAGAACCCGTCCATGCTCTCGACAAAGTGTCTCTCAACTTGAAGCGTGGTTCATATACTGCCGTCATGGGTCCGAGCGGTTCAGGGAAGAGTACGTTGATGAATCTCATCGGGTGTTTAGCCAATCCGACGGAGGGGCGAGTTATCGTCAACGGGAAGGACGTGACTCAGCTTTCCAGTAGAGAACGAACAAGACTACGGGGCATCGAGATTGGATTCGTCTTTCAGACCTTCAACCTAATGCCTCGACTGACCGCCCAAGAGAACATCGTGCAGCCAATGGTCGCCCAGAAAGTTTCACGAAGTGAGCGAAATGAACGTGCGAAGCAACTCTTAGAACGTGTTGGAATCGGAGACCGGGCAGATCATCGTCCAAACGAACTATCAGGGGGTCAGCGCCAGCGGGTCTCCATCGCTCGCGCCCTCGCCAACGCCCCAGCACTGATTCTCGCCGATGAACCGACTGGGAATCTGGACTCGGAAACTGGAGCCAATATCATGGAGCTACTCAGCGAACTCTACGAGGGTGGCCACACGATTCTCATGGTGACGCATGATCGCGATATCGCCGAGCACGCTGATAAGATCATCCACCTACTGGACGGTGTCATCGAACGCGAAGAGATTGTTGACTCGCCTGTACGGCCGACAGTTGGAGGTGGTAAGTAATGGACCTCTTTGAGAATCTACGGATGGCATGGCGGACGATTCGCGGGCACCGTCTCCGTTCGACGCTGACCACACTCGGCGTCGTCATCGGCATTGGATCCGTTATCGCGTTAGTCACGTTAGGTGCGAGCCTTCAAGGCGCGATCATTGCCGACGTGGCTGCAGGTCCTTCAAACGGCGGAGCTGCAGGTCCTCCGAAGATGACCGTTGGGAGTCAACTACAAAGCGCCGATGGCGGATCGGGAGAGGGCGGCGGCGGTCTGGCGGTCTTCACCGAGTACGACATCCAACAACTCCAAGGAACAGAAGGCGTGGAGACGGTCGTTCCACAGGGGAGCGTATCACTCTCAAGCGTCACATATAGTGGACAGCCAGTTGCAAAATCAGCAATGACGGCGACGACGCCTGCCTACTTTAGCCAGACGGGGGCAGGAAATTTCTCGGCTGGTGGCCCCTTTTCACCTGGTGAACAGGAAGTCGTCCTGAACGAAGCTGCGGCGACGATGTTCAAACAGAATGTCTCTGTTGGTGACTCGATCACAGTCACTCGGAGCGGTGGTGAGAGGATTAACGCAACTGTCCTCGGCATTCTCGAAGGATCCAGCAGTAGCAGTGAATTCGGCTCTTCAGATGATAGTCTACCACCCGAAATCTACGGTCCGACGGACCCGTTCTACCAGACCCAACTTGTTAGTCCAGCAACGGGGGAAAATCAGCGCGTCTACTCGCAGTTGACTGTCGTAGCAGTTGATCACGACCAAATTGACCCGGTCTCTAAACGTGTCACAGATTACTTCACTGCTGACTCGGATGCGCAGAGACTTCTCCCATCGTCGCATGGGGTGAGTGTTCAGGTAGTCGATGAGTCCGTCAGGCAAATGCAGAGCTTGGTGAGTACCTTCACCAGCGTCGTCACGGGCATTGCGGTCATCTCGCTTATTGTCGGCGCGATCGGTATCGCGAACATTATGCTCGTGAGCGTCACCGAACGGACACGCGAGATAGGGATCATGAAAGCCGTTGGGTTCCAGAACCGTGATATCCTTCAGTTGTTCCTCGTTGAGGCAGTTATCCTCGGGCTGGCCGGGTCCGTGTTCGGAATCATCGTCGGAGTACTTGCTGGGTACAGTACGACAGCGTTCCTCGCTCTCCCGTTCATCTTCCCGATAGAATGGGCAGGGATTGCCGTCGCCGTCGGGATGTTCGTCGGCGTCGTTGCTGGTCTGTACCCCGCTTGGAACGGCGCTCGAATCGACCCCATCGAGGCCCTTCGTTACGAATGACATTCAAAAGCACCGTGGTGAATCAGCACAAAGCTGCATCACCGGAGCAAACGGCCAAAATTTAGCCATCCAACCATCTATTCAGAATTACTGACGCCTGCAAGAACGCCTTACCGCCGTCATAGAAATGTGCCGGCATTCAGCCGAGTCAACGCGATATCGAAGTTTTGCAACCACCCTACGGTCAGGTATCGGCATTGGTTGGGTGTATAGATGTTTGGACTCGATCTCAGAAAGGGAATTATCGCTTTTCACATAATCATTGGTGTTTACGGAATTTTATTTTTATTCGTTGGGGTTAACCGGTTCAGTGCAGCGATTAAGAGTACGAATCTGACACTCTTGTGTTCAGTGATCGGTGCCATCTTTGGTTGGTTGATCGCCTGGTCAATGGCGCTGCGAACGATTCTCAACACACCTGATGTCAATATCTCTCGAATGAGAGGATTCTTTGTGCTCACTGGGGCGATATTTTTCAACAATATCACACCATTTGGTCAGGCAGGTGGTGAGCCGGTCACGGCTCACCTGATCTCTCAGTCAACCGATTCAGAGTACGAAACCGGACTTGCAGCAATAACCAGTTTTGACACGTTGAATTTTATTCCCTCAACATTTTTCGCGGTGGCTGGTGTCGGTTGTTTCTTTTTGACAGCTACATTACCTGGGGTACTGGGAATCGCAGCAATAGCGGTAGTTGTTCTTGCTGTCACTGTGCCGTCATTGCTCTTCGTGGGCTGGCAAAGACGCGACAAATTTTCGGCTCTGTTGAAATCCTCTGAGAGTTACATGTCCACCCTGTAATTCGACGAGATGAAGGCCCTCCCGAAGTCGCAGATTCTCCGGTTTACTGAGAAGGCGATCCATCTGGCACGCCGAGCAGTCTCTCGATACTCCTCGAAGTTCTCTAAACACCGCTACACACTTCCGCAGCACGTTGTTCTGATCTGTCTCAAAGTGCGGAAGAACACGACCTATCGTGGTCTGCTTGACGAATTGATCGAGATGCCACGCATTCGTCGAACCCTTGGCTTATCCGAACTTCCTGCGCCTTCAACACTCTGTAAAGCGTTCAACCGGCTTGATATGGCTGTGTGGCGTGTTATTTTGACCCTCTCAGCGACGCTACTTCCGACGAGCGGAGTTGTTGGTGTTGATGCGTCAGGATTCGATCGCAGTCACGCTTCGAAACACTACACAAAACGCGCTGAACTTACGATTCAGCAACTCAAAGTGACGTTGCTGGTCGATACGAAAGTAAATTCGATTCTCGATTTACACGTGACGACGACACGAAAACACGATAGCCAGATCGCTCCGTCGTTAATCAAGCGCAACCCCGAGAATATTGACATTCTGCTCGGTGACAAGGGCTACGACGACCAGAAGATCAGACAGCTTGCCCGGCAACACGAGGTTCGTCCACTGATCAAGCATCGTGAGTTCACGTCACTCCATAAGGCATGGAACGCACGCTTAGACACTGATCTCTACGGCCAGCGGGGTCAATCCGAGACTGTCAACTCAACGCTCAAGCGGAAGTACGGTGCGTTCGTCCGTTCACGACGCTGGTGGAAGCAGTTCCGTGAACTCACTATCGCCTGTCTCACGCACAACATCGACAAGACGCTCTGAACGTTAGATGTAGAGTAGAATCTGAAAGCCTACCTACACAGATCGTGCCAAGCGACTCAAAAATAGGTTCCAAGACCAATTCCGATTGCAACACCGGCGGCGATTTTCCCACAGGTTTGCCAAGACTGCGAGCTGAAGCTATAGAGGAGAAATCCAACAGGAACCGCTCCGATAGCCGCAGCAGTCCAGTCTGGAATATACTGAAATGGATTCATCCAGAGGTAGAGAACAGTAATACTTACTCCGCTTATAAAAGCGAAAATACGGCTCCACTGAAACTCTGACCAGTCTGGCCCATTAGATGAATTTTCTTTTCCGAGAAGATCACGCTTGGAGGGCATACTTAGAAGTCTGCTCTCCCGCTCATATGTTTTTTGTAGCGCATCAGTTGTAGCCGAATAACAGACTCCCAACTCCCTGAGATAGACCCATAGAGTCGGAACAGCGACCGATCTGTATACCCATCACACAATTTTTTCAGGTCAGAATATATTTGAAGAATAGGATTTCAACAGAGCCAAATTTTCGCAAATTATTATCAACAGGCTCACTCCCGTGCTCAAGATCGCCTCCCAGAAACTACCATGGGGTTCGCCAGTATCTGAATCGGGGATGAAAAGTCGGATTGAATGGTTCTTCAAATCAATTGAGCGAGGAGCGACCGACCACTTTCTACTAGCGAGCGAACCTGGTTACAACCCTGCATTGTGGACTCCGATCCGACATGGCGGTGTAGTTGGAGTTAGTCCTGACATGACTGTCTGGACATCACCAAACGCTCTCGCCGAGTGACATTCGTGGCACGTACGCATACGCGGCTCTATGCAAAAAAGGCGTCTTGACTTAGCTGATTCAGCAACTCCGTACAACGCTTTCTGTGATACGACGCACGGAACTCGCCCGCGGACGAACTATGATGAAGTCAGAAGTCGTTCCAGATCCGACGGACCGTTCCGATGGGATCAGTCCCGAAGGCCCGCAGCCCTGGGATGATCTCGTCTCGAATGCTCCGGAGCAGGAGGATTCCCAACCCAAACGCCAGCAGCGGTCCGCCAAAGAACAGCGCAACGAACACGAGCGCTCCATCGATCGCTAAGGGGACTGCCTCGTACGGGATCGGAATCAACGACACCCCGGGAAGTGCCAGGAGGCTCCCGATCTTGAGCGCCAGTTCCGATCGGCGTTTCCAGTCGTCGGGCGCGTACTCGGCTTCGAGTTCAGCCCTCACTGCGCTCCGAATCTCCTCGTCCGTCCGAAACTGGAGGTCCGAGACGGTTCGATCCCCTTCGGCCGTCTGCGTTCGGGTTCGTGCCCGCTGCAATACCGCATCGCGTTCGATACCGTGAAGCAGGCGAACGCGCTCGGATACGACCCGCATATCCGCAAGAGCTCGAACGATGTGTTCGTCGTCGTAAGAGTCGAACGCGGCTTCGAGTTGGTCGTCCGGGTACTCGACGAGGTGGGCAAAGTCGTCGACGCCAGCAGCGACCCGCCTGCGGATTCGCTGTTGGTCACGACGACGCTTGGCGCCCTCCACCGACTGAAACCCGTTTTTCATACGGTCCCGCTGTGTCTTCGTGAGCACTGCCGCCGGCTTGTCGGACATACGCGGAGTACGTGACAACGCCCAATTAAATTATCACACCCCGTTCGGCGTGCGAGTTTCGATCCAGTGGAGACCACCCAGTCGCACCAGTTTGACCCCCGGATCGCCCAAGACCCACATCACGTGTACGAGGGTACACAAACTGTCGAAGCGTACGTGTACGGACGTATCACGGGCTGAAGCCGACTAAAACGTCACACCGGTTCAAGATGTCGGCGGCCGACAGACCGGGTGGATGGCTTGGAACATTCCCCGCAACACGTCCTCGCTTTCCCCGAGTCGTGTGAGTCCTCAGCAGCGTAACGAATCAGAAAAGTATCCCAGGTGTAGTGCTGGTGTGTGTCGTGGAACCCCTCGTCTCGGCGACGGAGGTGGTGACTCCGAATGAGCGTTATCGCCGAGCGAAGCTCCATGATTCCGGGTACTGAAGTGGCGAGAGCATTAACTTCAGCGTTCGTGTTGGCGATCGGAGGTGGCGTTGTATCGTTCGTAGGCGTCGTACTCTTCGGAGCAGTCGGCGGCATACTGGGTATCACAGAGACGGACATCTACACGGTGGCCGATATCGGCGTCCAACTCGGGTTCGGTGTGGTCGCCGCAGGATACCTGTTCGTTGCCGACGACTGGTCCCGGTACCTGAAATTCCGTCGACCGACTGTCGAGGACATCGCCTGGATCCTCGCGCTTCCGGCTATCAGTGCAGTGCTATCGGTCGGTCTCACTACGATCCTCCCTGTGTTCGGAATCGCCGTTCCAACCCACAGTCACAGCAGCGTCGGAACCTCCGGACTGCTGCTACAACAGCCGATGTTGTGGGCGGTCGCGATCCCCGCACTGTACCTCTTTGCGGCGCCCATCGAGGAGATCCTGTATCGAGGCATCGTACAGGGCCGGCTTCGTCCCCACCTCGGGACCGCAGGAGTGATCCTCGTGAGTGGCGTCGCGTTCGGGTCGATGCACGCGCTGACGTACCTGTTCGCATCCGGTCCCATCGTCTATACGATAATCTCGATCACCGCCTTCGGCTGTATCTGGGGGTATGTGTACGAGCGAACCGAGAACCTGGTCGTGACCGCGGTCAGTCACGCGATGTTCTGGACCGTTCCGTTCTCGACGCTCTTTCCGTTCGTCTAACCGAGTCAGTCACGATCGACTTTGCCGACGTGGGGCCTGCCTTCGACGCGAAGTGCAAATACTATGGCCTCACCGTTGATCTGAACGACGGACTCCCGGACGAGCAACAAGAAACGATCCGCTACCAGTGGGAGACTATCCCGCCACAAGAACTGTGTACATGCTTCCGGTGTTTTTCCCGGACCACTACCAGACAGTCCCCCGTGACATCGTCGACGTGATGGCCGCGCTCGGGGCTTGTCGGGTCTGGACTGGGAGTGCAACCGCGTGCGGCTCAGTAGCCCTGCGGAAGCTATCGCTCCCGACGGTGGCCGTATGAGCGACGTTCGCAACCGGTTCAGTGAGTTCGTTTTGTTTGTTCCGTTCGTTTTGTTCGTTTCGCGTAACGAGCACCGGAATGTCGTACCCATCGGCGTAGGTCGACAACCGGCCGAGCATTCGAGCCTGAAAGGTTTTCGCGTGAGTTTTGCCGAGGGTGTCGTCGGCGCGGTACTGTGCGTCGACGGCCGGCGCGACGATGAGGGCGGATGTGTGGGGCGACGTATCCTCGTCACGACTTGGCGCCCCTCGACCCATGACTGGCACGAAGACCACGGCTGATCTCATCATCTGCTGCCGCGGCTATGGCGTAGTAGACGGCGTTCCCGCTCACGTAGTAGAGATGGCGGATGTATCGAATGAGCACGTTTCGCTCTCGTGTGATGTCTTGATACCGCGACCGACCGGAACTTGACCGTTCAAGCTGACGACCGGCGGCGATACGATGGATTCGGCCGGTTCAGATAGCCATTCCGCCGAGTAGTACTACTGCGCCAACACAACTGAGAAACATTCCGAGAACTCGCGTTCGTCGTTGTGACCCAGAACGATTTCCGGCAGTGCCTCTGGTGAGTAGACTATACCGTGCAAACCGTTTCGCGTGATATTCTGGCCGTCTGGAGATATCGAGTCCGATGAGGACGAATACGACTCCTGTGAGTACGAACCCGAAATTCACTCTATGGATCGTGGTAGCTTAAGATATAAAATACCTGTAAATTCCATCATCCCATTCGATCGATACGCGGTAGCTATCTAACAGCCTTTTCTAGATCGCTATCTCTCTAAAACCGCAGCGGCTGATAGAGACAGAGAAGTCATTTACCACAGACCGGTCTACCGCCAAGTAATGTCTACAATTCAGACGAAGGACATTGTCCCTCTCTTTGGGGCACTTATAATTGGATTCGTATTCTTCCTTCTCATAAACTATCTGAACCTGTTTGGCGTGGGAACTGTGGATTCTGATTTGATTGTCATCTCGGTAGGGGTCCTCATCGGGTACGTGGCTGCTCGTCTGAACGACACACGATAGATACGCAGCACTTCCGAACAGGGTTTCCAGACCCTATCTCTGTAAAACCGTAGCGGCTGATAGAGACAGAAGGTGTATGCAGCAATTGAGGGAAATTTGTCTCAGCTAGCCATCGGAGAATATGTCAGACAAATATTTATTTATCCGGATCTGTGGAAACGTAGATATATTCCACCAAAGAGGCAGAGCATTGCCACTAATAGTAGACTACCGCTCAAAACGTCTCTAAGAATGCTGGAAACACCGGAATTTTCCACAATTCCGAGGCTTCCTTGAAATATTACCAACTGAATCGTCAAAGCTAATCCACCAACTGATATCAACAGTTCTGGATTGCTTGCGCCTGTGCTGGTACTCACACCGGCTGGGACGTATGACAATTTAATGAATTTTGCTTTCTCTGTTCGGTTAGCCTACTATGGCTTTGTTGAGATTCTCAAGGTGTTTCAGGTACGCCCTGTAGGCTGATCGGATGGAAGATCTGCCGAGATCGCGTTTATTCCAGTTTTTTATCATTTTGTTGAATAACAGAATGACAAAATTCCGAACTATTCTCACAGACACGGAACGGTGACCGGTGTACACATCCATCTCACGGCTATTCTAGTAGATCAATTGTTGATTTGATAGGTTTTGTCAGATTCCGAGTACAGCCCTCGCTGCAAACAGTGCATTCTCCTTCCGTTCCCGAACCCGGCGATAAAAGTACGAGATCCACTTATTTCCATACGGTGCATATTGCCATACAGAAATGTCTTCAGCAGCTAATCGCCCTTGGGCGTCTCCGCGGACTCCCATCAACATTTGAACCTCATACTGAGCATCGTATTCTGCCCCAAGACTACGAGCTAACTCGATCATCTCTGGGTCGTGCGTCCCCACTGCAATCCCCTGTTCTCTCTGTGAAAAGAGATACTCTAGTCCTTTCTTATATTCCTCGTTGACCTGCGCCTTCTCAGTGTACGCTATCGAACTGGGCTCGTCATAAGCTCCCTTCACTAGTCGGATCTTCCCTGGGACATCAATAATTCGTGCAAGATCATCGCTGGTTCGTTTGAGGTTTGCCTGAACACACTGGCCGACTGTCCAAGGATACTCATTTGCCAGCTCAACAAACGTGTTGAGTGTCACGTCGGTTGTGTCTGCATCCTCCATGTCACACCACACGAACACGTCGTGCTCGTGAGCGTTTGCGACGATTTGGCGTAAGTTCTCGGCGAACAGATCACCTGAAATATCAATCCCGATCTGAGACGGTTTGACTGAAATACACGCCATGAGGTCCTGACGGTCGATCTCGGATATCAGGTCGATATACGTGTTAGCGTCGGCTTTCGCTGGCTCAGGATCGTCGTAGTGCTCACCAAGTAGATTGAGGATAACGCCGATCTCATCCTGATTCATGGATTGTGTATGGTTGAGCGCCGCTTCCGGAGATTCACCGGCGATGAACTTGCTTGCAACGGGTGGTAGCATTTGTTGATTGGTGGGTTTGTATTCTAAATGATCGACACTCAGCGTGACTCTATTGGACGTGGTCTACAGTTTACGAAGCTCACGCGAACTTGTTGAGAGCGTTTCTGACCCCTGTTCGGTGACTACAATATCGTCTTCAATCCGGACGCCACCAAGCTCAGGGACATAGACGCCGGGTTCAACTGTGACCGCATGGCCAGGCTCCAGTGTTCCCTCGTTCCCTTCGACGAGGTAGGGAGGTTCGTGCCCTTCAAGTCCGAGTCCGTGTCCGACCCGATGCGGGAAGTACTCACTATATCCTGCATCTTCAATGACCGACCGGGCTGCACGGTCGATCTCTTGAAATTCGACCCCTGGTTCGACGCGGTCGCGAGCCGCCGACGCTGCCTGTCGAACTACTTCATAGATCTCAACGAGTTCAGAATCCGGGTCATCGACAGCAACCGTCCGCGTAATGTCTGAGTAGTATCCGTTGTGAACGACCCCAGCGTCAATCATGACGAGATCTCCAGTTTCGATAGTCCGAGAGCCTGTATTGGCGTGAGCGTGGGCAGTCCTCTCACCACTGGTGACAATACCGACGCCGTATTCTTCTGCGTCGCTTTCAATAACGCGTTTTTTGATCTCTGTCTCGACGTCAGTCTCAGACATTCCGGGTTCGATTAACTCGAAGACCTCGTCCAATATTTCCTCAATAATCTCGACTGCAGTACGCATCTGCTCGATCTCGTGTTCATCTTTTCGAGCTCTGACAGCAGAGACTGCTTTTTCGATATCGACTACATCCTCGTCTTGAGGTGCGAACACCTCCTGCTCGAGGAGACGCGTCGAACGGAATTCGGCTCCCACCGGCTCAGATAGTGATCGTGTGTCCTTCAGCTCACCAAATGCCTTCCCAGCGGCCTCGACTGGGTCGGTTGCATCTCCGTATGTGTACCGTGTGGCATCCGGAAGCGCCGCTTCGATACGGTCCCCCTCCAGTACTGGATGGACAACAGCGGGGTCACCGTCTCGGAATAAAAACACGATCGTCGGCCGTTCACTTTTGTGCATTTGTAGCCCTGTGAAATACCGCAGCGTCTCGCCTGGAGAAAGTGAGACTACGTCAACGCTGTTGGGGAGTGTTTTGAACAACTGCGTAACTCTCTGACTAGTGCTACTGCTTGCCATAGTTGGCTATCTGTCATTACACATATAAAGCTACGTGAAGCCGATCATTTGACCGCTGATATTAGTGAGGTTAAATTAGCAGCAACTTGATCCGCTAAGTCAGATATATTGTGTTGACATAGTGACTCATTGGCATGGCAGAGCTAGCCATTAGCAGTAGTGAATATAGTAGCCGCCGAACCGAACTTTTGGACCAAGCCCGTGCAGACGGTCACGATGGGGTCGTACTGTTCGGCGCGTTGAATATCCAGTATCTCACTGGAATGTACCACCTGCCGACAGAGCGTCCGTGTATCGTCGGCATGACACAAGAGCAGACCGAAGCAGTCGTCCCGAGACTCGAAAAAGAACACGCTGAACGAGAGGACTTCCCCTTCGACGAGGTGACCACTTACTTTGATTATCCGCAGGGGGATCCCATGCAGCGGGCTGCCGAGATGTGTGAACGGCTCGGAATCGCTACTGGATCCATCCTGGCTGATGCAGTTGGCAGTCCCCCTCGGAATGGATACTCTGGTCCAGCGTTGTCCGACGTGATCCCCGGTTCTGTGACCGTTACGGAGTACATCACAGACATGCGTGAAGTCAAATCTCAGGGTGAGATTGAGCTGATCCGCGAAGCCAGCGTTTGGGCAAACTATGGACATAGACTTCTGCAAGAAAAGATCGAGCCGGGACGGCGGCCGGTCACGATCAGTAGTGAAGTCGAGACAGAGGGCACGAAAGTCATGCTCGACACGCTGGGGGACCGGTTTGAGATGATGGACTGGGCCTCGCCAATGATGTGTAAGTTCACGACTGGGGATGTGACGTACGAGCCCCACAGTGTCGATCAGACAAACCGTATTCGCCGGGGAGATAACATCGTCTCCATTGTTAAACCAACAGTCGGAGGCTACACGACGGAGCTTGAACGGACGATGTTCGTTGGTGAACCTTCCTCAGAGCAGCGCCATTATTTCGAGATCATGACTGAGGCTCAAGATCTAGCCATCGAGACCATCGCGCCCGACGTGGAGTACGCCGCCGTCGAAGAAGTGCTACGCGAGTACTATGCGGAGCAAGGCGTCGAAGAGTACGTGAAGCACCACGTGGGACACAACATCGGACTCGAAGGCCACGAGCGACCGTTTCTCGACGTTGACTATGAGGGAACCATCCGTAAGGGAGAGTTGTATACCGTCGAGCCAGGGTTCTACGTACCCGGTATCGGTGGATTCCGCCACTCCGATACAGTTGTCGTCACTGAAAATGGTACAGAATCACTAACGTACTACGACCGCGACATCGACTCACTCACCGTGGAGGTGTAACCGATGCGAGATATCACCCCTAATCCAGCCGAGCATTTCGTCGACGATGAACGACTTGACCGCATTCGTGGCCATATTTCAGAAACAGACTTGGACGGATTCCTTGCGTTCTCGCCGCCGAACTCCTATTATCTCAGTGGCTGCTATGCTGGGATGTACTCTCGGCCGGTTATCGCTCTCGTCACTCACGAGGAGAGCGTGTTTGTCGGGCCACGCTTGGAGGAACGCAAAGCCAATCGAACCGCATGGACAGACCGTGCGTTGTTCTACGAGGATAGTGATCGCCCGTTCGATGTGCTGTCCAAAGCCATCCCCAATGACGTGGACACGCTTGGCTACGACGCTGACAACGCTCGGCCCGAGTGGGTTTCCAAGCTAGCAGAGCGCGTTGAACCGTCGTTCGTGGACGCGTCGGAACAGTTCCTCTCGCTCCGTATTGTCAAGACCGACTGGGAACTCGATAAGATTCGACGGGCACAAGATCTTGCAAATGCGGGTTGTGAAGCGATGTTTGAGACCGTCAGTTCTGGTGTTCCCGAGATCGAAGTAGCCGAGGCAGTCCAACAGGCGTACTATCAGACGTATCTCGATAAGCACGCTGAATACGACATCGGGACCGCGAACGAGCTGGGTCAATACGGGTTCTCAAGTGTCCTCAGCGGCCCGCACGCACTAGAACCACATAGCTTGTCGTCGTCTCGCCAGATTGAATCCGGTGACAGTGTCGTCGGAATAGCATTGCCGTCGATTCAGGGATACGTCTGCGAGGAAGAGCGAACGTTCCTCGTCGGCGACGTCGCCGCCGAAGTTGCCGACGCAATGGAGGCTCTCGTTGAGATTCGAGAACAGGCCATTGATCGCGTTAGCCCTGGTGAGAGCGTCGCGGAAATCGATGCGTGGACCTTTGAGCAGCTTGAAAAAGCCGGACTAGCTGATAAGGTCCAACACCGAACAGGGCACGGTGAGGGTATCACAATTCATGAAGACCCCGCGCTGAACGCACAGTCTTCGGGTGAATTGAAACCGGGGATGGTGATCAGCATCGAGCCGGGCCTCTACTTCCACGAGAACGGCAATGCACTCCGGCATTCAGACACCCTGATTGTCACATCTGACGGGGCGGAGCGGATCACGAAAACCTCTGCCGACGTACTCACTGTCAACTAATGGTGACATACGATCTCCTCATCAAGGGGGATGTCTGGGACGCTCGTAATGGTGAGCGACCGAGCCACTGGCTCGCCGTGCAAGGCGGAACTATCGTTGAAGTTACCCCGGAAAAACCAGGAGAGGGGTTTGTTGAGCGGACTACAGAGGTCATCACTCCCGGACTCTGCGATATGCATGCCCACCTCGTGTGGGATGGTTCGGCCGACCCGGTTCAAACGCTCCGCTCCGAATCCGAGCAGAAAACGACTCTCCGTGCCGTCCGTAACGCCCATAAACAACTCCGTGGCGGAGTAACGACGATTCGGGATGTCGGAAGCATCAATGATATCGCGATCACCATTAGTCAGGCAATTGATAATGGCTGGATTACTGGTCCCCGTACTTACGCAAGTGGCAGGTCCATCATCATCTCTGGTGGCCACGATCCGTTCTGGGGAATCGAAAGCGACGGGCCAGAAGCATGCCGGCAGGCTGTCCGACAACTCCGAAGCGCTGGAGCGGACTTAATCAAACTGAGTGCAACTGGCGGGGTCTACGGACAAGCGGTTGGTGAAGATCCCGGGGCTGCAGAGCTGTCTGTCAAGGAACTGAGGGTGATCGTTGAGGAAGCCCACCGCTTCGACATGGACGTTGCGGCACATGCAGTTGGACGCGAAGGTATTGCCAACGCTATTGAGGTGGGCGTCGATACGCTTGAACACGGCAACCAGCTCGACCCAGAACTTATCGAAACCCTGGCCGGGTCCAGCACGACCTACGACCCGACGCTATACGTCTATGCACAGATCGCAGCGGGTGGAAATGGGAATATTCCAGAGTACGCCCAGCAAAACGCCAAGCGCGTATACGAACAACACGCGGAAGCATTCCGGACGGCGCAACATTCTGATATACCCCTTCTTGCAGGAAGTGACGCTGGTTCACCAGATGTCCCTCACCCAGGACTGCATCTTGAACTGCGACAGATGGTTCAAGAAGGAATGGAGCCGCCAGCGGCATTGGAGGCAGCGACGTTCGCACCAGCCAAAGAACTCGGACGGCCAGAGCTTGGCGTTATTGAGGCCGGGACAACGGCCGATGTTGTTACGTACGCTGCGGACCCGCGATCGGATATCACTACGGTCGCATCGCCTACAGACGTTATCAAGGACGGAGAAATTATCAACCAATAGCCGGCAAGGAGAAATTCCTCGAAAAATAGCGTGGTTTCTTTCACCGGTGGGAACTTGATGTCCTGAGAAAATCAGCCGAATACTCGACAACAGATCCTGTTTTCAGTCCCCCGTCAATGATGGTCCATTCCGACAGAACGAACCGGTCGGGCTCTCGGATTCAACGAATGAAAACCCCACTCTGTGCGAAATACGACGCTGCTAGGCGTAGCCGAGTGCCTCTGCAGCGCCAAACAAGCGCTCAACGACCATGATGGCGAACAGCGTGATCGCGATGTTGATCGTGGCGATGGCTGCGATGATCGGCGTCGCGCCAAACTGCATCTGCGAGAAGATACGGACGGGAACGGGAACGATCCCTGGCCCCTGCATGAACACAGCAATCTGGAGGTTGCTGTAACTGATGATGAACGCCAGGATCGCTGCCGACATGATTCCCGGAAGGAGACATGGGACTGTCACCCGAAGGAACGTCTGTATCTCATCAGCGCCAAGCATCTGTGCAGCTTCCTCCAGGTGATCGTCGAAGTTCTCGATCGCGATGAGCAATGACTGTGTCGCGAATGGTGTCGCGTACACAGCAACAGCAATCGATAGCCCAGCGATGTTCCCGACGAGACCGAACCGATTGAGGAAGATCAGCAGTGCGATCCCCAAGATAATCTGTGGAATGATGAGTGGGAGGAACGTTGCCGAGCTGATCACCTGTTTCAGTGGGAAGTCATAGCGGCCAATTGTGTAGGCCGCACTGAAGCTCAGCAACAAGGCAATCACTGTCGCGAGGACTGAATACTGGAAGCTCACGACGAACGAAGAAATCCACCGCCCGCTGTTGACCGCTTCGAGGTACCACTCGAGCGTGGGTGTCTCCGGCGGAATTACGTACAGTCCTTGGCTAAAACTGATCAAGACTGCGAATATAACTGGAATTAGAAGGAATATGAACGCGGCGACGAGACCGATACGCAACAGCATCCCGCCGAGTGTCTGCGTCCCAAACAGCCGCAGATCAAAGGGGAGCTTCTTGAGGACGCCTGAGAGAGCAAACGTTCGCTCCCGGCCGATGTCTGCTGAGTCGTCGGACACAAAGCTGTATTGAACTCCCTCTCTGCTCGACCCCACATCCATCACACGGCCATAGATCATGATGAGGGTAAGTGATACTGCGAGAAGGACAAACGATAGGGCAGCCCCAAGCGGCCAGTTCAAACCCGCCGCAGCTGCTTGATAGATCTGTGGACCGATCATCGGAACCTGCGGCATTCCAATAAACACGGCAGTCGCGAAGGTCCCCATTGTGAGCACAAATGAGATCAGCGTTGCACCGATAATCCCCGGCATTGACAGTGGGAACGTAATATACCAAAACGTCTGGAGTGGGTTCCCACCGAGGCTCTGTCCTGCTTGTAGGAGCGCTTGATCGATCGAGAAGAGATTGCTCAACAGAATCAGCACTGCGAACGGCATGAGTACTGACGCGATAGCGATGATCACGCCAGGCTTCGTGTTGAGCAGCGTGTAATTGACTCCGAATACATTGATGATTTGATTAACAAGGCCGCTCTGATCGAGGAGGGCGTACCAACCGAATGCACGGACGACATTCCCGACAAGCATCGGGGCAACAGCCGCTAGAATAAGCAACTTCGAGTATTTCCACGACGAGAATACAATGAAGTACGCAATGGGATAGCTAATGATGATCGCGAGAAGTGTTGATATCAGGCTGATCTCGACGGTGAGATATAGCGTATCGACGTAGAGCGAGGTTGTGAATACCTCGACATAGTTCTCTACTGTGAACGCGGCTTCCATAGTTCCGGTTGAGACATTTGTGTAAAAACTCACAATGAACATGTAGAGAACCGGGATCGCGAAGAAGACTCCCATATAAATCAGATACGGGCTCATGATTAGCAAGGGGGCCCATCGTGAGTCTTTGTAATCCTGGATGAATGCTAACAACCGATTGTGCACCGGCTCGACGAGAGGGCTAAGCTGTGTTTTCACTTTCCCTACCACCGTTGATCCGGCTCCTGATGACGTAGCCATTATTATCCACCCAGAAGGACCGGAGCATCCGGTCCAAATGAGATGTTGATCTGATCTCCCGGGGCTACGTTGATCGCCCCACGAACGGGGCTCGTTATCTGCATTTCAGTCCCGTCGGTGAGCTCGACGAAATACTCAGCCGATGATCCAAGATATGTGACTTCCCGTAGCGTCCCCGACAGAATATTGGCTTCATCAGTTTGGTCTGTCTGAATAGACAACCGTTCGGGCCGCAGCATGACCGTTACCGGGTCTCCCGGAGTGAGGTTTGGGCTTCCCACTGGCGTCTCGGACCCAGCAGTAACCTCCATACCGATCTGAGTATCGACCTCGTATTGATTATCGCCTGAGCTTACCCTCCCTTGGATGAGGTTTGCACTTCCGATGAAGTCCGCGACGAACTCGTCAGCAGGCTCCTGATATACCTCCATCGGTTCACCCACTTGTCGGATTTCCCCGTCGTTCATCACGGCCATTCGGTCAGAGATTGCGAGCGCCTCCGTTTGGTTATGGGTGACGTACACCATTGTGACGTCAAGCTCCCGATGGAGCCTCATTATCTCCATCCGCATCTCCTCACGGAGCTTTTTATCGAGGCTGGAAAGCGGCTCGTCAAGGAGCAGTACATCGGGCTCGACAACGAGTGACCGTGCGAGTGCGATCCGCTGCTGTTGCCCACCAGAGAGGTTCTTCGGATATCGATCTCCGACGTCGGGCAGCGAGATCATCTCAAGAACCTCTTCGATTCGGTCGTCTATTTCGGCCTGATCGGCCCCACTCATTTTCAGCCCGAACGCGATGTTGTCGGCAACGGTCATATGCGGGAAAAGCGCGAAATATTGGAACACCATCCCGATGTTACGTTCATACGGAGGGACTTGGCTCACGTCGTTCCCGTTCAGCTCAACAATCCCTTGAGTAGGATTCTCGAACCCCGCAATCATACGTAGTGTGGTTGTTTTTCCACATCCACTTGGGCCAAGCAGTGTTATGAGTTCCCCTCGCTCGATCTCCAAATCCGCGTCGTTGACGGCGGTAACGTCACCAAATTCTTTAGTTACGCTACGGAGATTAACGACATTATCAGACATGGTCTTTGAAGTATTGTGGGTTCGGTTGATTAACTGTACTCGTCGATAATCTCCTGAACACGTTGCTGCCAATCGCTCCGGTTCTCTGCGATAAAGTCGAACGGCGGAACACGGAGGTTCTCAAGATCTGCTTCTTGAATGAGTTTGTCTTGAACGCCTTCAGGATATTCGATACCCGGGACGGGATTGGTGTAGTACATCTGCTCAGCGATAACCTGTGCTCCATCCTGCTGGAGTGTGTAATTGATGAAATCACCGGCGGCTTCAACCTTCTCTTCGGGGATGTTCTTGGGAATAGCATTGCCGAAGTTCGTCGTGAACGCCCCTGCACTCGGAATCGCAAACCCGACAGGGCCCTCCTCGCCCCATGAAGCGGCACGTGCACTCCAGTATCGAGCAACATCAAGCTCGCCGTTCTGCCAGCGATTTCCGTACTCGTCGCTTGAGGTGATATACACAGGATCCATCTCAGCGACGACTTCTTCGTACATCTCAAACGCTTGGTCCATCGCAGTTGGATCCTCTCCGTCTGTCTGGTGCAATGCGAACGCGAGCAAGTCATGGGTCGGGTCCTGGGTAAACAGCCCAACGCGACCTTGATATTCTGGGTTGAGGTAGGCGTCCCACGATTCAGGAGGAGAATCCATCGTCTCCGTATTGTACAACAGAGCGCTCGCTGCGAATATTTGGAGTGTCCAGTAATCGGACTTGAACTGGCTTGGAACTTCGGCGATCCGTGGAACGATCTCCTCATCTAACTCAAGCCAGAGGTCCTCGTTCTCACCACGAACGAGTCCAGCACCATCCTGCTGTGAGACGTCCACCGGCGGGTCGCTACGCTGAGCGATAAGCCTGTTGAAGCGGTCTGTGTTGTCACCGACAACGTACTCGAGCGTAATACCCGTGTCTCCCTCGTAATCATTGCAGACGGCCTCAATCATCGTCTCTTGCCAGCTGCCGCCCCAAATACCGAGGATGAGTGAGTCCACTTCACTGCCACCACCACCACCCATACATCCAGCCAGCCCAGCAGCGCCAGCAGCGCCTGCTGCACCAGCACGCTTGAGGTATTCACGACGGAGTAGCCCTTGCTTGCTATCGTCTGTCATGGCAGTCACATCATCTCAGGACCATCAATATAGTTCTAATTGTAGGGGAACTTATCTCTTATTGCAAGAAACACGTTTTACCTACAGCTGTTTCATATAGCAGAACTATTAAGTCAGTCTATTCCACACACGAGTTCATGTCCGGAGAAAATAAGCTAACTACGACCGCCACATCTCTGGAAATTCTGGAGATGATTGCAGAGGATGGTGGTACAACACTACGAGCTCTCGTTCAAAAGACTGGACTAGCAAAGAGCACTGTCCACAAGCATCTGTCTACACTCCAAGCAAACGATCTGATCGTTAAACAGGGGGAGCAGTACCTACTGGGACTCCACCACTTGGCACTCGGTAAACAAGCCGTTGAGATGCGGGATCGATACCAACTCGTTAAAAAAGAAATTGAGGAACTGCGAAATCGAATAGAGGCGGACATGGACTTCACGGTGGAAGAAAACGGTCGTCTGATACTAGTTTCGGAGGCAACCCGGACCGTGAATGAGTCGATCTTCGTTCCGGGAACGAAGTTCTATCTCCATAACACAGCAGCTGGAAAGGCAATACTGGCTTCTTTCTCTGAACAACGCGTAACCGAAATCTTAGACGAACACGGTCTCCCACAGCGTACAAGCAAAACAATTCAGTCCCGATCTTCGCTTCTGTCTGAACTGGACGCTATCCAAAAGAGGGGATATGCCCTCAACGATGGGGAGTGTGTTGAGGGGTACCGATCGGTTAGTTCGGCTATCATGAACCCAGATGGGTCTGTATTAGGGGCAATAAGCATCGGAGGGCCCACCTATCGAATTGATAAGGCACGGCTGAAAGATAATTACGCAGACATCATCTTACAGACAACTAATAGTATAGAAGATAAAATATCTTAGTGGCTTAGACCATCGTTTCTGTTTCGATTACATGAACTATTTAGTGATTTCTTTCCTGCCACTCAATTACATTGGTACTCTGTGACACGGTCGTTGGTGCAGTTTAGGAGCGATATTATCCGCAAGGTAAGCTTGTTTGTCAATTACATGAGCCCAACATTACAACCAAAAACAATTTATTCATGCTTCGTTCATTCCGGTCTCTTTGGAACACTGGCAACGGGGGGGTCCTGCTAACGATCTCGGCGGGATGGCTTGTCTCGCTCGGTATTCGAATAGTTTATCCAGTCCTTCTCCCCGATATCATCGGCGAGTTCAACATACAGCTTACTGGTGCGGGGGTTCTTCTATCAGCCCTCTGGGTTGCATATGCGGTGATGCAGTTCCCCGGTGGCGTTCTTGCGGATCGAATTGGAGAACAGCGTGTTATCTTGGCCAGTCTGATAACCGCGACGAGCGCCGTGGTAGTCATTCTGGTAGCACCAGTCTACTGGGTATTTGGTTGTGCCACGATCCTGCTTGGTGCAGGAACCGGGTTGTATGGGCCAAGCCGAGTTACGGTGCTGTCAGATGTCTTTTCTCAGAATAAAAACACAGCTGTCAGCGTCAGCCAAGCTGCTGGGAACGTTGGAAACGCTGTTCTCCCGATAACAGCAGGAATCATTAGCATCTGGCTTGGTTGGCGATACGGTTTTGGCTTTTTTATCCCTGCCTTTGTATTTGTGAGCATAGCCGTCATCCGATACGTCCCTGCTCGAACCTCAGTTGCGCCTGATGACGCTTCGTTAGTTGGCTATTTTCATGATCTAAAGAATTCCATTGACGATCGAGCGGTGTTATACGCAGCAAGCACTATGTTCTGTATATTATTTTATTATCAAGGGATGACTGGATTTCTTCCGTCGTATCTTATAGAGAACAAGAATCTTCAGCAGTCTATTGTCTCAGCTCTCTACGGTGGGTTCTTCGCTGCCGCTATCGGGTTTCAATTTCTGGCTGGGATCGTTGCTGACCGCTATGGCGAACGACGCGCGATTTCACTATTCGTCGTTCCGGGTGTCATCGGAGCTGCGGGTCTCCCCTTCGTAGAGACAAATGTGGGCGTTTTTGGCATGGTACTGTTGTCGGCGTCTATTCTCGGTGCGATTCCCCCAGCGAACACGAATATTGTTCTTCAGCTCCCCAAATCGCTACAGGGCAGTGGCTATGGTCTCCTTCGATCAATCTACATTGGGCTTGGCGCAACGGCTCCACCACTCATTGGCTACCTTGGAGATGCAGGTATGTTTGATACCGGGATCTTGCTACTTGGGGTAGTTGCATCTGTAAGTATTATTTTCTGCATCGGACTGATCCGGTCAGATCGTACCAGTGAGTGAACGAACCGCCGGATTCTACTACGCTTGCTTGAGGGCGCTTGTGAAGATATCACCGACCGATTGCCTTTGGACGTTTCTGATCGATGTGATTACGATTATCTAGTTAGATTTGATCACTATATGTTGTTGCACTATTCATATTTCTAGAACACCTGGGAGGTTCGAACGTTGCGGATCGTACAACGTTCCAAGCGTCTGGGCACACTCTCTCAGCTATTTACACAATAAATTGGCTGTGTAGTAATCGCAGAGTATCTCGAATACCTACGATCGGTTCGAATACTCCGAATAGATAGTCTCCTGTTGGGATCGAAAGGACTCCTCGATATCGCCTACTGCGTCCAAGAGGATGTCCGCTAATTCATTCTTGAGTGCCTCCTCCGAAACGCGGTAGACCGGCCCCCCAATTGTTAGCGAACCAATAACGGATCCCCCCAATCCCACGATCGGCGCCCCGATCCCGTGATATCCCTCAAAGCACTCACCGTCGTTGTACGAGTACCCTCGTTCTGAGGCACGATCCAGTTGTTCGTACAACTGTTCTTCATCGGTGATCGTGTTCGGTGCCTGTTTCGGGAGCCCCCACCGCTTCAAGATCGTCTGGACCCTTTCGTTAGAGTACTTGGATAGGATCGCTTTCCCTGCTGCGGTATTGTGTGCGAACAGTCGAACACGGTCGTGACTTACACTCTCCGAATGAAAGACGAGATTGATCCGACCGACTTCTTCGACAAGGAATTCAACTTCCGAATCCGTCTCAGCCGTGAGCTCACGCAGCTTGTTTTCAATTATCTGGTACTCGGGTTTCTGTCGCCGCGCGCACTCACTGAACTCCCTGAACCGAAGTCCGATCCGATACTGCCCGTTTTCACGGATAACGAGTCCTTGCTGATTGAGTGTATTAATGTGGGTGTACAGGGTACTTCGGGAGAGTCCGAAGCGATCCTGTACGTCTGCCACCGTGGCACCGTTCGAACGCCTGATAAAGTCAAGAATCTCGATCGCTCGGTCGGTCGTTTTGTGTACGGAGTCTGTGTTTTTCGTTGTCATGACACACACTCTAACCCAATACCATTTATAGATCCGTATTTGTAAAACATTTATCACCAAGGCGTCTTGGGAACACATCCAGATGTAGCATATTCCGTTAGCTGATCCTCAAATTCGCGTTGTTTGATAGCGGTTAACAAGATAATACGCTCGAATATCGTTCAGTACTGACTTTCGTTTATATAACTCACTGTTAGCCCGCCGGTTCCTGTTTCCTTATAAGTGTATCATTAACTGAAAATCGTACTTTTAGCGCAGTCTAAGGGGATAAATATAGACTTGCATATAGAATGCCCCAATAATATCCACTGTTTCAGCTTTAATATGAAATTCAAAGTCACGTATCTAACATCGTACTTAACGGATTTCGAATATTAGCGAGTTACGGGCAAAGGGTCCTCATGATCCATATAAATGTTTAGATAATCTCAGTATCAGGATCGGGGTGAGTGGTGATCTCGCTGGTCCTATTTATGTGTGATTTAGCCAGAGTGAGCCGGTGTGTTGTGCACAGCATCCCGTGGCAGCCAGTCCTCTAGCGGCTTAGATCATGAACTCCATCGGAGGTTTAGTGCCACTGCAAGGGAGGTTCTGGGACGAAGTTATAAGTGAGTTCACCTTTTTTGCTCAGGTATGCGACCCGTTGACTATGATGACGAGCTGACCTATCTCAAGCATGAACAAAGCGACTCGTTAGAGGAGTTTCACCGCTCGTACGAGACGGCCGTAGAGTCGGTGAAAGGTGAATTGAGCGAGTTCCACCCCTTAGAGATCGGAGGGGAGTCAGTCGAGACAGGTGACCGGTTTACTGTCGAAGCTGTAGGCGACACAGACCTGACTATTGGTGAGTTCGCAGAAGGGGGGACCCCAGAGGTGGAGTCAGCGGTTGCCGCTGCGAAGGGCGCGTTCCCGAACTGGGAGGCGAAATCGCCTGAGGAGCGGGCAGAAGTATTCACAACTGCGGCTGACATCATGCGAGACCGGAAGTTCGAGCTGGCGGCAGCACTTTCCCTCGAGAATGGCAAAAATCGGACTGAAGCGATGGCCGATGTAGACGAAGCCATCGACTTTCTCGAGTTCTACAGTCGAGAGTTCACACGGTCAAACGGCTATCGGTTCGATACCGGAGAGCCGACTCCGGGGCAGCATACGACGAACCTGTTGCGGCCCTACGGGGTATTCGCCGTTATTTCGCCGTTCAACTTCCCGATGGCGCTCTTAGTCGGGATGTCGACGGGTGCACTGCTCACCGGCAACACTGCAGTCGTGAAGCCGGCGAGTGCGACCCCGTTGGTGGCCCACAAGTACCTCCAGATCCTCTACGAGGCGGGGATCCCGGAGGGTGTTGTCAATCTCGTCCTCGGGGGCGGCCGATCGGTCGGTCAACCACTCGTCGAACACGAGGACGTTGCGGGTGTCGCGTTCACCGGATCGCGAGCAGTCGGTCTCAGCATCCAAGAGAGCTTCATGGAACTTGGCAAACGGGGCCCTGTCATTGCCGAACTTGGGGGCAAGAACCCAGTCATTGTCAGTGACGAGGCCGACCTCGATGATGCGGTCGAGGGCGTGATGAGAGGGGCGTTCTCCTTCAGCGGCCAGAAATGCTCGGCCACATCACGAGTATACGTCTATGAAGACATCATCGATGAGTTCGTTGATCGACTCGTTGCGGAGACTGAGAATCTAACCATCGGTCGCCCGGAGGACCGCGAGACGTTCATTTCTCCGCTGATCAACGACGACGCGCTGGAACACTACCTCTCGATCGTTGAACAGGCTCGAGAGGACGGTACAGTCCTCACTGGAGGATCGAAAGTCTCAGACACAGACCTGCCGAATGGCCGATACGTTGAGCCGACGATCGTTACGGACGTTCCCCACGAACACGACCTTGCCCGGGAGGAGCATTTCGTTCCGTTCCTGACCGTTCACCCAGTGTCCGATCTCGACGAGGGATTGACAAAATCTAATGACAGTGAGTACGGACTCTGTGCCGGCCTGTTCTCGACGGATGGCGACGAGATAGACCGTTGGTTCAACGAGATCGAATCCGGTATGGCATACGTGAATCGGTCACAAAGCGCGACGACCGGCGCGTTGGTCCAGGCCCAACCCTTCGGTGGTTGGAAATTCTCGGGGACGACTGGGAAGTTCGCCGGCGGATACTGGTACCTCCAACAGTTTATGCGCGAACAGAGCCGCACCCGCGTCAAGTAACGCCGGGGAGCAACCAAAACTCAGAATTCCGTATAGGATAGCAGATGGCGTGGCAATCTCAACGGCTCACTAATCAACGAGGGAACATGCAATGAGTACCATAGACCGGAACGGTAGTGAAACCGTAGTCGTCATCGGCGGAGGGATCATCGGCCTCGCCTCGGCGTACTACTTAGCACAGCGAGGCGCTGAGGTTACCGTCCTCGAAAAGTCCAGTACCGGAGCAGGGAACACGGGGCGTGCGAACGGCGGGATTCGGGCCCAGTTTACGTCTCCCGTCAGTTCGTCACTGTCGAAGGAAAGCATCGCTGTCTGGGAATCGTTTGAGGAGGATTTCGGCGTCGACATCGAATACCGGCGCCCGGGGTATCTTTTCCTCGCACGCACTGAATCGACGGCCGAGCAGTTCAAGGAAAACGTGTCAAAACAGAACGAATTGGGTATCCCCAGCCGTTTTGTCTCCCCTCAGAGGGCCAAAGAGCTCTGCCCGGAACTCTACCACGAGCAATTCGTCGGCGGAACGTATTGTCCGATCGACGGGATGGCCGATCCGCATCTCGCACTCCAAGGATTCTCCGAGGCCGCACGGACCTCGGGCGTCGAAATCAGGACGAAAACTGAAGTCATCGATGTTCTCCAAGACGAGTCAGGTGCGGCGGTCGGCGTCGAAACGCAGGCAGACACCATCACGGCAGATTTCGTCGTGAACGCGTCCGGTGCTTGGGCAAATGAGATCGGCCGAATGGTGGGAGTCGATCTTCCGGTGCACCCGAAACGTCGAAAATTGATGGTTGTAGAGCCCCAGAAACCAGTCAGTGAAGACGTGCCGTTCACAATCGATAGCGATCTCGGCGTGCATTTCAGACCGGAACGGGAAGGCTCGGCTGTAGCCGGCGGACACTTCAACGACGACGACCCCGAGAAGGACCCCGACAATTTCTCTACGTCGACGTCTCTTGAGTGGGCAGCTGAAGTCATCGAGCGGGGATCACAAGTTGCGGGATATTTCGGTCCAGAGACACGGGTGAATCGGGGCTGGGCCGGGTTGTATGCCGTAACGCCAGACCATCATCCGATAATCGAGGAAACAATCCCAGGGTTCGTCAATGCCGTCGGGTTCTCCGGACACGGATTCATGCAGTCGCCGGCGACCGGCCAGATAGTTGCAGAGATCATCACTGACGGATCACCATCCCTCGTAGACGTCTCGGAGCTGACCGCAGACCGGTTCGCCCGCGGCGGGTATCTGAAGGAAGGGACAGTGATCGACTAAGCGGCATTCTTGTGTCAAACAGCCCTGGGAAGCCCCGTCCGCTCTTGCAGACTGCCATCCGACACCTACTCGAGACGGTCGCGAGGTCACTCCAGTTCGGCCAGTGCTTCCTCCGTTGAGGCGTTCTCGTGGACGATCGCGGAGACAGCTGCCGTCATCGCTCCCGAGTCCTCATGCTGGAAGACCGATCGTCCCATCGAGACACCGCTCGCTCCGGCGTCCATGACTCCCCGAACTTGGGTCAACATCTCTCGATCCGTGCGGGGCGATCCGCCTGCCGCGATGACCGGCTTCGCCGTGGCGTTCACGACCTGTGTGAAGCTCTCAGGATCGCCCGAGTATCCGGTCTTGATGATGTCAGCACCGACCTCCTCTCCGAGTCGGGCCGCATGCGCGAGTGTGTCGGGATCGTCCTCGGCAACCCCCGGGCCACGAGCATACGTCATTGCCAACACCGGGACCCCGAATTCGTTTGCCGACGCGACGACGTTCGCGAGGTCCTCGATCTGCTCGGGTTCGTGATCGCTCCCGACGTTCAGATGGAGCGAGACCGCGTCAGCTCCGCGCTGAACTGCCTCCTTTACTGTTCCCGTCAGTCGTTTATCGTTCGAATCAGGGCCGACCTTCGTTGAGGCGTTCAGATGAATGACGTACCCGGCATCGTTCTTGTTCGGATGCACGCGCCCAGCCAACCCCTTCTGTGTCAGAACAGAGTCCGCCCCCGCGGCAGTCACCTCATCTATTGTCGATTCGATGTCCCTGAGTCCGTCAGTGGCGCCGATGGTGATCCCGTGATCCATCGGGACGTTCAAGATCTTTCCGTCTGTGCCGATCCGGTTGAGGCGTGCTGTCGTACCGATCTGCATCGTGCCGGTATGCGAGTCAGTCTGTTAAGAACGTTGGGCCCGGTACACTAGGGGTTCACACCCTTCGGTCTGACTGCGACGCGGCAGTAGACCTAAGTGCGATTCTACAAGTTAGTGATCCAACATCATGCAGCGTGCGATTCAGATCGGAACCGGAGGGCAAGGTTCCGCCTGGTGTGCCGAGTTTCTCCCTCCGCACATCGCCGATGGGCGGATCGACGTCGTTGCTGCCGTCGATATCGACCCTGACCGACACGAGAACGCAGTTACCCACCTCGAGATCCCACCGGAAAGCTGTTACACGGACGCGGAAGCTGCGTTCTCGGCACATCCAGAAGCGGACTTCTGTACTATCGTCGTCCCACCGTGGCATCACGAGGAGATCGTGGACTTGGCGATCGAGTACGACCTCCATGTCCTTTCCGAGAAGCCGATCGCTGACACCCTCGAGGCTTCGGTGAGGATCGCCGAGAAAATCGAAGCTTCGGATGTGAAAATGGGAGTCACAATGAGTCATCGGTTCGACCGTGATAAGGTCGGGCTTCGTCGAGCGATCCGGTGTGACGAACAGGGAGAACTCGACTATTTGATCGGCCGGTTCACGTGTAACGCTCGATCCTACGGCTCGTGGGGTGCGTTTCGACACGAAATGGATGATGTACTGCTAATCGAAGGAGCCGTCCATCAACTGGATCTTCTCGCCGATCTGGCGGGCGCACGTTGTGCGAGTCTCTATGCGGACACATGGAACCCCACATGGGCGGAGTACGAGGGGGATGTTCAGGCGCTCGTCCAGATGCGGTTCGAAAACGGTGTTCGGGCGACCTGGGAAGGTGCGAAGGCGAACGCGACGACGCTGAACGGCTGGGGACATGATTACGTCCGTGCTGAATGTCGGGACGCGACTGTCGTTCTCGACGGTCGCGACCTCAAACGGTACCGATACGTTCCCGAAAACGAGGCGGTAGACGGGAGCGCCGATGAATCGGACGCTGAGACACTTGGTCTTCCGGACGACGGCCCGTGGATGAACGAGCGACTCCTCGCGGACTTCATCGATTGGGTAGAGGGAGGTCCGATGATGGCAACGAACGTTCGGGACAACCTCCAGTCGATGGCGCTGGTCGATGCAGCGATCGAATCGAGCAGGACAGGAGACCCCGTCGACGTCCAGCGACACCTCGCGGGAACGAAAATGGATATCGACGTCAGCGACTAGTGCGCTCTCTTTGGGATACCGAGTGTACCCTTCCCTCTCTTCGTGAGTAACAATTAATATACATGCTACCGCCACTCCTGTATGGCATTGACTAGCGTGCCAACTGAGGAGTTCGAACGGAGGATCGACATCATCAGAGGAAAGATCGCTGACGCCGGTGCCGACGCGCTCGTGTTGTTCTCATCCACCTCGATCGAGTGGCTCAGCGGGTTCCACCATCTCCAGACCGAACGTCCTGTTTGTTTGGCTGTGACGGACGACCAGATCAGTATTACAGTGCCACGGCTGGAACTCGACAGGGCCATCGATGACGAATTCCCGCTGCTGGAGACGGTGTACAACTATTACGACTACCCTGGTGGGACGCACGAAGGGACAACCTACTACCAACACTCGTCAGCGACGCCCGAAGGAAAGATCGCCGAGATGCTCTCAGATCTGGACGTCGAACTCGTCGTCGCCGATATGAACGGCGCACCGGGGTACTGGGGCTACAGCGGCCCCGCACTCGAGGAGTTCGCCGACGTAGCGGTAACCGAGACCGTAGAGTGGATCACCGATCTACGGAAGGAGAAATCCGATGTCGAGATCGAACTCATGGAGGAGTCGGCGAAGTGGGGCAATCTCGCTCACAAGAAACTCGAGGAGTACGCCGAACCCGGGAAACACGAACTATGGGTCGCCAAGCGTGCCAGTCTGGACGCCTCGATGTCGATGCTCGACACGCTCGGAGACCAGTACGATTCACACCTGCGCGGTGGGTTCCCGGCCCACGCCGGCTTCCTTTCCGGGTCGAACACGTGGCTGCCCCACGGGCTTACGAAGAACCGCGAACTCGAGTACGGCGACATCATAATCACTGGTGCGGCGGCGAACGTCGGTGGCTACACCACCGAACTCGAGCGGACGATGTTCATCGGCGATGCCCCCGACCACCACCGCGAGTATTTCGCACACATGCGGGAGATCCAAGAGATAGCTATCGACGCAATGGGCCCGGGTGTGCAAGCGTCAGCGGTCGATCAGGCGGTTCACGACTACTGTGAGGAACAAGGCCTCCTCGAGTACACACAGCACCACACCGGCCACAATGTCGGTCTCGGCGTCCACGAGCGGGAGTTCCTCGATCGTGGGAGCACGGAGGTGCTCCGCCCCGGACAGTTCTATACTGTCGAACCGGCGCTGTTCATTCCGGACACCGCAGGCTACCGCCATTCGGATACGATTCTCGTGACGGAAGACGGAACACGGTCGCTCACGTACTATCCGAAGGACCTCGAGAGCAACATCATCAGTGTCTGAACGGTGAGTCGCCATCACCAAAGCCTGTCAGTGGAACTACTGACCGGGGCAATCTAAAAGGTGTGAGGGATTCACTGTTGTAATCGAACCATGACGTTCTCGATAACCGCAGTCGACGCGAGCGAAGAGAAGGTGGGTGTCGCCATCGCGTCCGTGTTTCCCTCCGTCGGGGCAGTCTGCCCGTGGGTAAGCGACCGTGGTGCAGTCTCTTCGCAAGCGTGGGACTCCGGCGCCGACTACGGTGAACCAGCGCTCCAAATGCTGGCCAACGACTTGGATCTCGAAACAGCCGCTGAGGCGCTGATCTCGAACCGTGACGGCGGGGTGGGTACACAGCTTCACGGTGTGACGACGGAAGGAGAGTCGTTCACGTACACCGGCGAGAAGTGCAACGAGTGGGCCGGCCACGTCGACGGCGGCGACCACACGACGGCTGGCAATCTTCTCGTCGGTCCCGAAGTGGTGGAGTCGATGAGCGAGGCGTTTGAGTCAGGGAGTGGTCCACTCGAACGGAGACTCATTGGCGCACTCGAAGCCGGAGAGGCTGTCGGCGGCGACAAACGTGGGGACAACTGGAGCGCAGCGTTGCTCGTCCACGCGCCGGAACCAGAGCTATACCACAATCTTCGCGTCGATGATCCGGGCGACCCGATTCGGGGTCTCCGAGATGGGTACCAGAACGCAGTTGAGGCCACGGGGGAGACTGATCGCTCGCAACTGGAGGAACAGTGGGGTGGCGAGGTGCCCGAGTCGGTCACGAACTACCGGATCAAATACTGAGTCCTCACACGGTCGCAACCACCATTGAAAAAGCGGAGGCCGAATCAGTCGTAGGTGATCCGGGGGTCGAGGTAGCTGTACGCGATGTCGACGAGGAAGTTCGCGGCGATCACGATGATCGCGTAGACGAGCACGAGCCCCTGAACCACCTCGTAGTCTCGCTGCAACACCGAGTTGACGAGTAGTCGGCCCATGCCGGGCCACGAGAATACGGTCTCGATGATGACCGTGCCGCCAAAGATCGCCGGGATCTGTAGCCCGAGAACGGTGATGACGGGTATCATCGCGTTTTTCATAGCATGGGTGTAGATCACTGTCCGCCGCTTGAGCCCCTTCCCTCTGGCTGTACGGATGTAGTCTTCGTTGAGGACTTCAAGCATCGATGACCTCGTCAGCCGTGTCAACAGGCCCGCACGGCGGGTCCCGGTCGCCACTGCCGGGAGCGTGATATGTGCGAGCCAGATGCCTGAGAAGATCGCTCCCTGTCGGCCGGAGATGGCGAAGACGTCCGTCTGGACCGAGAACAAGAGGATAAGAATCAGCCCCAGCCAGAACGACGGCATGGAGATCCAGAAGATCGCGAAGACCATCGAGACGTTGTCGACCCAAGTGTACTGGCGGACGGCGCTGACGACACCGAGGGGGAGTGCAATGATCAGGGTGATCGCCATAGCGACGAGCGCGAGCTCCATCGTTGGAACGATCCGCTCTGCGATCATCGCTGACACCTCACGTCCCGTGCGGAACGACTCCCCGAGGTTCCCTTGGAGTACACCGAACACCCAGTCGATGTAGCGGATATGTGGAGGTTGGTTGAGACCTAGTTCCCGTTCCAGTTCGGCGATCGCTTCCGCTGGTGCGTTTCGTCCCAGTGCGATCTTCGCTGGATTCCCCGGTGCGATGTACATCAGCGAGGAAATGACGATCGAGACCCCGAACAGAACGGGAATCGTCACGAGGAATCGTCGGATCGTGTACTTATACATACATCACACCGGCGGTCGTCTCGGTCGGACATGAACGGCCGATTCGTATCATGACTTGGTGAGTACGCTGTGGTCGAGTGGATTGATCGGGGGTGGATCGAACCGGGGGTTCCGACGGATGGCTCCCTCTCCCATCAGAGGAACAGCTCCATCCGCTGGGCGTACGGCTCCACCGGCCACCACTGGTGCTCCTTCCAGTTCTCGACGCCGCCGACCTCGTTCTTGTATCCGAAGATCTTGTTGTATCCGAAGATGGGCGCAACGGGTGCCTCTTCAAGCATTATCTGCTGGGCCTCCCTCACGTTCTCCGCGCGTACATCGGCGTCCGGCTCAGTTTTGGTGTCGTCGATAAGCTGATCGAATTCCTCGTTCTCCCAGATCGAGAAGTTACAACACCCGCCCTCAGTGAACCATCGGGAGCTGTGTAGGGCGTTCTCGAGCCAGCCCAGTCCGTACGTCCCACCCAGTGCCATCACAAGCAGATCGTGTTCGCCCGATTCGACTTGGTCGTACAGCGTCCCCGCTTCGAGGATTTCGAGGTTCACGTCGAATCCAACCTGCTTCAGCATCGGTGCGACGGCACGGCCGACGCGCTTCTCACGCTCGATCGTGAACGTGAAGAAGTCGATAGTGAGGTCTTGTCCATCCCTAGAGCGGGTTTCACCCTGCTGTGAGTTCGTCCATCCGGCGTTCTCGAGGAGTTCCCGAGCCCGGTCAGGATTGAACTCCTGGCCCAACTCACGCGACCGCTCGGCGCCGAGTGAGTTGCTGTGGTTCGGGGTCACGCAGTTCCAGATCGGGTACCCTTCACCGGAGACAGTCGACTCCATCACCGCCTCTTTGTTGATCGCGTGGACGACAGCTTTCCGTACGTCCGTCTCGGTGAACGGTTCTGATTGGCAGTTCGGGCAGACGTACGCTTGGCGAGTGAACTGTTTCCGGGCGAGTTGGGTGTTATCGTGGTTCTCGATCTCCTGTGCGTAGGAGAGCAAGACGGATTTCGACCCGTGGACGTCGCCGTTGGTCAGTTCGTTGCGGAGCGTCGACCCCTCCGGATGGTGCTCGAACCGGAACTCCCCCGCGTATCCCGGACCTTGGTTGGTGAGGAAGTCCGGTCCCCACTCGTAGTCCTCGTATCGCGTGAAGGTGACGGCAGTACCACGGTCCCAGTTATCGAACTGGTACGGACCGGTGCCAACGACGGTCGACTGTCCGAACTCCTCTCCAGCCTCCTCGACGGCAGTTGGGGACACCATGCTGAAGTTCCAGATGGTGAGACGCCGCGGGAGCAGGGGAAACGGGTCGTTGTACTCCATGTAGAACTCGTAGTCGCCGGTCGCCTCGATAGTAGCGATGTTCTCAGCGGAGATATCGCTCGCGACCGGTGAGTTCTCCCGGATCCGGTTCAGGTTCCATACGGCGGCTTCCGCGTTGAACGGCTCGCCGTCGTGGAACGTGATCCCCTCTTCGACCACGAAATCAAACCGGGTCGCGTCATCGTTTTGCTCCCAATCGGCCAGGAGGTGTGGTGTAGGTTCACCCTCGGGATCGTCGCGGAACAACGGCTCAGCGAAGCTCGTGATGATCTCCTGCTCCGGCAGACGGTTGGCTTTGTGTGGGTCCAACGTTTCCGCAGCGGAACCCATCCCAATAACGAGCGTATCGTCGCTCCGTTTTGTCTCCGGGGCCTGGGTTTCGGTATCTGAGTCCGTCTCCGTTTCTTCCGCTCCTCCACCGGTTGTCGAGCTGTCTGTTCCCGAGCCGTCGCCACCGATACAGCCGGCGAGAGCTACACCTGTTGCACCTGCTCCGATATGACGGAGGTAGTCACGGCGGTCAACGTGCTCTCCGTCGCTATTGGCATGGGTTGCCATACCAGCATGTACGAATAATTGCTAATAAAGATTTTGCAGTTTGAGAGGGATACGTGGTCGAATACGACCGATTATCCGGCTATCGAGTGAACGATCCGCGTCTCTAGGCGACAGAAACAGCCCCCTGAATCAAAACTTTAACATGATTGAGCGGAATTGCAGACGTCATGGCACAGAGTAGCACGCAGTCAGCACCGTCCGGAACGACCGGACAGGGCGCGACCGATATCAGCCGTGGGGCGCGGCTTCGGTCGGTGTTACGCAGGCTGTCCAAGAACTGGTTCGCAGTGTTCGGCGCGATCGTCGCTGTCACTCTCGTTCTGACAGCTATTTTCGCCCCCTTTATCGCGCCGTACGGTCCGACGGAAACAGACTACAACTCCATCAGGGAATCCCCCAGCCTCGACCACCCGTTCGGAACCGACAACCTCGGTCGGGACATCTTCTCTCGTGTTGTATTCGGTTCCCGATACACGGTGTTCCTCGGGATCGTCATCGTCGGAATCCAGATGGTGATCGGGGTGTCACTCGGGCTCATTGCCGGGTACTACGGGGGGTTGATGGAATCGGTCATCATGCGACTGGTCGACATCAGCCTCTCGATACCAGGGATCGTGTTGGCACTCGCGATCGCGGGGATCCTGGGTGGGGGGATAGAGTCGTTGATAATTGCCGTCAGCCTCGTCGGTTGGCGTGGATTCACACGGCTCGTTCGGGGGGACGTCAAGAGCATCATGGAGGAGGAGTATATCGATGCCGCCGAGTCAGCCGGGGTCGGCGACATCCGGATCATGACGCGGTACATTCTCCCTAACTCAATGTCGAGTATCATTGTTTACACGTCGTTAACGATTCCAACGGTGATCCTCTGGAGCGCAGCGTTGTCCTTCCTCGGGATGGGAGTCCAACCGCCCAGACCCGAGTGGGGGGCGATCATCTCGATCGGACGGTCTCAACTGGCCGAACAGTGGTGGGTTTCGACGTTCCCGGGGTTGGCGATCATGGTCACCGTCATCGGATTCAACGCACTGGGCGATGGGCTCCGGGACGCTCTCGATCCGAAACAAGAGTAATCACTCACAAATTCCATAACAGACTCCAACAATGGCAGACAATATCCTGACCGTAGAAGACCTGAAAGTCGATTTCCACACCGAGGAAGGAACGGTCCACGCGCTTGACGGCGTCTCGTTCGAGGTCGGCTACGACGAAGTACTAGGCGTCATCGGTGAGAGTGGCTGCGGAAAGAGCGTCACTGTGTTGAGTGTGATGGGACTCCTGCAGTCGCCCCCCGCCGATATCGTCGCCGGGACGATCGAGTACGAAGGAACCGATCTGCTCTCGGTCTCGGATGAAGAACTGAATGAGATCCGCGGCGGTCAGATCTCGATGGTGTATCAGGACCCGATGACGTCCCTGAATCCCGTGTTGACGATCGGACACCAAGTAACGGAGCCGTTGCTCAGACACACCGACATGAGCAAGGCTAACGCACGCGAGAAGGCAATCGAAATGTTGGAATCCTGTGGGTTGGCCGACGCCGATCGGTTGATGGACGAGTACCCACACGAGTTGAGTGGCGGGATGCGGCAACGGGTCGTCATCGCGATGGCACTCGTCACGGAACCGGATCTGCTGATCGCGGACGAACCGACGACCGCACTTGACGTAACGATCCAAGCCCAGATCATGGATCTCCTCGAGAACCTACAGGAGGAGTTCGGCATGAGTGTGATCTTCATCTCTCACGACTTGGGAGTCATCAGCGAGATATCTGACCGTATTGCGGTGATGTATGCCGGTCGCGTCGTCGAATCCGCGAGTATGGAACGGATCTTCGAAAGCCCGCTGCACCCATACACGCGAAAACTCTCCGAGAGTATCCCGAGTCTCGATACGACGGTGGATCGACTTCCGACGATAGAGGGACAGGTACCAAGCCTCTACGATCCGCCGAGTGGGTGCCGCTTCGCCTCCAGATGCCCACAGTACCACGGTGAGGAGTGTGATATGGTTGATCCACAACTCCAACCGGTTGAGTCGGAAGAGAACACTGCCCACAAAGTCGCCTGTCATCTATACACGGACGTAAGCGGAGAATCGCCGCCGTGGGACGTCGGCGATGGGTACGCACGGTCTGTCGCTACGGAGGCCACGCGGGGTGATAACTGATGAGTGAATCCATCCGATCGACGTACGAGGTTGCACAGGACGACGGACTACTCACGACGACAGACCTGAAGAAATACTTCCCGGTCAAAGGCGGTATCCTCCAGCAGAAAGTTGGAGACGTCAAGGCTGTCGACGGTGTGAGTCTGGCGATCGAGGAGGGCAAGACGCTCGGGTTGGTCGGCGAATCCGGCTGTGGGAAATCTACGCTGGGAAAGACGATCATGCGTCTTCACGATCCAACGGATGGAAGTATCCACTTCAACGGCGAAGAGATATCTGACGCCGGAAAGTCACGGCTCAAGGAGATCCGGAAGAACATGCAGATCATCTTTCAGGATCCGGCATCCAGCCTCAATCCGCGGATGTCCGTCGCCGAACTGATTCAAGAGCCGATGAAGACACTGACCGACTGGTCTAAGGAAGAACGCCGAGATCGAACACTTGAACTCATCAACGAAGTCGGACTCCAGGAAGGCCATCTGCAGCGTGCACCGCACGAATTCAGCGGTGGCCAGCAACAGCGGGTCGCGATCGCACGGGCGCTGAGTGTCAATCCGAAACTCATCGTCGCAGATGAACCAACGAGCGCACTCGACGTGAGCGTCCAGGCGAAGATCCTCAACCTGCTCAGTGATCTTCAGGACACCTACGATCTCACGTTCCTCTTCATCAGCCACGATCTGAGTGTCATCAAGCACATCTGTGACGACGTCGCGGTGATGTACCTCGGCCAACTTGCCGAGGTTGCGTCGACGGAGGAGATATTCGAGGACCCAAAGCACCCGTACACGAAGGCGCTCATGTCGGCCGTACCCGAAGCGTCCGCAGAATCGATGACCGACCGTATCCTGCTTGAAGGCGACGTCCCCAGTCCGGAGGATCCGCCCTCTGGGTGCCGTTTTCACACTCGTTGTCAGGAGTACATCGGAGAAGTGTGTGAAACAGAGAAACCGCAATTCGCCGAACCGTCCACGGGCCGGTACTGTGCGTGTCACCACTACGACGGCAGTACATGACTCGTTGTCCGATTTTCACACGGACATCTGGGGGAGTCACTACCTGAACAATTAAGGAACACGTGACGAAGTGGCATGCGTGTCAATCCCATCCACCCTCGATACGGATTATAGTCGACTCGCAGACATAGTCGAACTTCAGGACGTGGACGCGTACGTTCACGTGGGCAACGGAACGGACGATATGCTCCGTTACCTCACCCGTATCGACACAGAAGACAACTTGGCGGCGTTCGTTTTGACGGCAGACAACTCCACAGTGTGTCTCCGACCCCGGTATCGATCAGAAGCGGAGCGGAAGTTCCCGGGCGACAACATCGTGGAAACCGAATCGGGACGGGGGATCACAGATGCGATCTCGGATGTCCTCGAACCCGACAGCGTTGTTCGGATCTCGCACACCACGCCGGTCGGAGTTGTCCGGGACCTCGAATCGTTCGGTTCCGTCGATGTTGTTCCGGAACCGGACACCGTCTGGTGTCAAAAGAGCGATGCAGAACAGCAGATCGCTGCACACATGGCCGATGGTGTCCAGCGTGGCATCGCACGGGCAGAAACCGTCCTCGCGGAGGCGATCGTCGATGACGGCGCGGTGCGCTGGCAAGGCGAACCGTTGACGACGGAACGCCTTCGGCGCGAGATTCAGAAGGAGCTCGCGGATCTTGGCTTCCGGGGTATGGGCAACGTGGTCATCGGTGCGGGTGACAGTTGTGCGGAACTCCATTTCACGGGAGATGTACCGATCTATGCTGGCGAGACCGTCCTGATCGATCTGGGTCCGCGTGGACCGTTCGGATACTTTGGCGATATCTCTCGGACGTTCGTTCCCGGCGAGATCGGGAAGTGGGAACGAGAAGCGTTCGAGGTGGTCAGGGAAGCACTCGATTCGGCCTTCGACGTGCTCTCCGACGGCGCCGGTCTGGGGACAGACGAACTCTACTTATCAATGGCGGAAGTTATCGAGTCGTACGGATTCGAGACGGGCCTACACGAGTCCCGAGACGACGCCGTCGGTCTCTATCACGGGACTGGACACGGGATCGGTGTCCGTATTCACGAAAAACCGTTCCAGTCGAGGGACACCGATGCCGAACTCCAAGCCGGTAACGTCATCACCATCGAACCGGGCCTGTACGATCCCGAGCGAGGCGGTGTCCGCCTCGAAGACGTGGTCGTTGTCGAAGACAACGGGTATCGAAACCTGATGCAGTATCCCTACGGATTGAACCCCGTCAACCGGAACGTCACAGAGGTCCTAAACGACGACTGATCGGCCGTTCCACCTTCGCCTTCTCGTCCAAAGTCCCCAGACCCGCTCGGTGTAGGCACGCACAATATACCTACGAGATCGCATCGCGGCGACGACTGTCACTTTCAGGGGCTGTCCCGGTGGCGCACCGCCGGCAGAAACTGCCATCTGAAGAACCCAAGACAGTCTCCAGCCCATGCAGGTTTTCTGCCCGAACTCGTCACAATTTGGACCGTTCACAGAGTGTTTTATTTCTAGTCTGAAATTCTGCGATCACGTCATATTGGTCAGACGACCCAACAGTACACCGCCAACAAAGGTCTGGCTATATACTATGAATTACATGTAACCTAATATGACCTTGGTCTGGTATTTTCTCCTATATCCAAATCTAAGTTATATTTGCATTTTTACTCTAAATATAAAAATAATTTTGTCTATAAAAATAGAATACTGATCACTAAGCTGTATTTGCTGCAGAAATGTTGTATACGCTATATCCGATATTATATATGAAACATTCTGATAATAGTAAATAATATTATGCTTCCCTGAGATCAAAGCACAGGCTATTGATACACGCAATAGTGACTCCCCATGAAATCGAATCGCAAACGGAGTTCGGTTTGAACAGAACGGATTAATGAAGCAACCTCCGAATGCAGTAAACAATGAGTACACGTTCCTCGGACACCCCCTGCTGTAAGGTCGGCCGTGGGATCGAGAAATACGGTTGCGACGGGTTGAACGATACACTCGTTTACGAATATCGCGAAGGAGATGCTAGCCTCCGAGATCTCGAACAGGTGATCAACCGAGAGTTCACTACAGCATCGCTACAGGAGACCGGTTCACCGGCCGATCGTGACCCTCAAGAGATCACCTCGATTCTCCGTGGCAACGACGACGTGTCGAAACGAGAGAAGGCCCGGGTGAGAACGGAACTCGAACAGGCCGGTGTCGAGGTCGACCAACTCGAACAGGACTACGTCTCGTTCCGGACTGTCAAGACACACCTCAACGAGCACCTCGGAGTCGACACGTCACGCACTGAGTCCATCACGAGTGACTCGGCGAAGGGTCTTATCGAGTGGGCGACGACCAGATGCACCAGTGTCATCGAACAAACTATCGAACGGCTCTCGAACGCGGACGTAGCGGCGATCAGCGATGATTTCACTGTCAGCGTCTCCCCACGTATCACATGTTACGACTGCAATTCATCGTTCACCGTTCAAGAGTTCATTGAGAACGATGGCTGCAGGTGTGGATCGGACGATGCTGAGTAAGATCAACTGTAGTTGCTGAGAACACTGAGAGCATTTATCAATTCGCATCTCCTCTCGAACATATACGATGCCACCCGAGCCAACATTTCGCGGTGATCCAGTCTCCGCGCTTCGTGATCGGGTCGATACACCCGTCGACGAGTCGCTTGAGGCAACCCTAACCGTGCAGAACATCGGAGGGATTACTGAGTGCACTGTCCATTTTTCGCCCGGCATTACGTTCCTGACTGGCGAGAACGCGACGAACAGAACTTCCCTCCTCACCGCGCTCAACGGAGTTCTTGGAGGGAGTGAACCAACACTGCGGAGTGACGCCGACACCGGTCGTGTCGAGCTCAGGTTCAACGGTGGATCCTCGTTTTCCAGAACGTACGAACGAGATCGTGGACAAGTGACGACATCCGGGAACCCATACTGTCAAGACGAGGATCTCGTCAACACGTTCTGTACGCTCCTGGAACACAACGACGCTCGGGATGCGGTTGAACGCGGCAAAGACCTGCGGGATGTTTTAATGCGCCCCGTCGATACGAACGCGATCCAACGCCAAATTCGGGAAAAAACCCGAGAGCGCGACAAACTTCAGTCACGGCTGCGGGAGATCGACCAGCAGATCGATCGGGAGGGGACGCTGATGGAGCGAAAAGAAGCTCTGGAGGCTGAACTCGAGGACATCGGATCCCAGATCGAGAGGAAACACAGTGTCGTCAACGAGTACGAAGCGGATATGGATATGGCCGCGGAGGCTGAGGAGCTCGTCGACGAGATCGAGGCCGCTCGGGAGGATGCTCGCGAACTGAAGAACCGGATCGAGGTTCTGAACGCCGAACTCGATGCCCTTCATGATGAAGAAGCGGAGTTGAAAACGGAAGCCGCCGGGCTCTATCCCGACTCGGTCAGCGAGGACTCCCTGGATACTCTACGAAATGAAGACATCGACCCGACCGAACTCGACTGGGACCCTTCGGATGCCGGTGAGTCGATCGCAGATTTGCGAGAACGAGCCTCCTCGTTGAGAGCACGAAAAGACGAACTCACCAACACGATCGATGACCTTACACGGATCATCGATTTCAACGAACGCGTCGTCAATGAAGCATCCGAGCTCCCGGGAATGACGCCGTCGGATGACGCTGAATCACCGGCAGCGGAACTCGCTCCGAACGCACAGAGTATCGAATGCTGGACGTGTGGTAGTAGCGTCGAACAAGACACAATCCAGTCGCGTACCGATGAACTCCGGTCACTCGTCGAGGAAAAACGCGGGGAGGTTACCGACATCACCGACGAACTGGAAAGGGTCCAAGAGCGGCTCGATGGCCTAGAAGAGACACGCCGGGAGCGTCAACGGATTCAGTCGAGACTTGCGGAGGTTCGAGAGGAACGAGACGATCTCGAAGCGGAGATCGAGAACGCCGAAGCGGATCTCGAAACGAAGCAGGAGGAGATCAACGCGCTACAGGACGAAACCGAGGCTACGGCGGAACTGCGCGAATCAGACCTATTGGATGCGTATCGGGAGTTGAACGAATTAGAGTACGAGCGTGGCCAGACCGCGGCCAAGATAGACGATATCGACTCGGAGTTGGCGGAGATCGATGACGCGCGTGACGAACGGGCGAAAGTGGAAGCCGACATCGAGTCGGTTCGTGACGATCTCGAGAACCTTCGAGGTCGTGTCGCCGACTTAGAGCGGACCGCGGTAGACTCGTTCAACAACCACATGGAGGACATTCTCGACCGACTCCGGTACGAAAACATCGCGCGTGTGTGGATCGAGCGGAAGGTGTCGAACTCCTCGGCCGGCATGGAGACGGGAGAGTTCGAATTACACATCGTCCGCGAGTCGGACAACGGTGTGTACGAAGATATCGTCGACACCCTCTCGGAGAGTGAACGGGAAGTGATCGGACTGATCGTCGCGCTCGCCGGGTACCTCGTGCACGATGTCGACGAAACTGTTCCATTCATCCTGCTTGATTCCGTCGAGGCGGTCGATTCGCACCGCTTGGTCGAGTTGGTTGAGTACTTCGCTGACCACGCAGTGTTCCTCTCGGTTGCACTGCTGCCCGAAGACGCGGCAGCCTTCTCTGATTCGTACGATCGAATCACGGCAGATCAGTTGTCACCGTCGTAATCCGGCTAGCGTGCTACCCCCGCTTCCAAACCACTACCGACGAACTCACGTGGGGCAGAAACCAACATAAAGTACGACCAGTAGCCAGCATGGTCTCCGAACAAACGTGGATCGATGCAGGTCGTTCACTCGTCTTTTTGATCCTCTATGGTCTCACGAGTGCAGCTCTTGCCATAACGGCTTATGCGTCGGACCTCAACCCATACCTGCGTGTCGCTGTTGCACAGTACTCAGTCTGGGTGTCGTCGCCATAGTCGACGTTGTTCCTCGCTTGATCTGGGGTGACGAACCGCTACTCGGAGTCGCAAGCCGTAGACTCGTCGTCACTCTGAGTCTCCGGAACCGTCGGAAAGTATGACTTGATTGTGAGAATGGTGAACAGTCGTCTTGTAATAGCATTGGGCGCATCATCCGCCGAGAGTCCATTCGATCTCGGGAGTGACGGTGAAATGCCGTCCACCGCGTGCGATATCGAACCCGTACAATACCAGCAACAGTGTTCCGGCCATCGCCACGACATACACGAGCAGGTTATGTCCCGACACGGTACCCGCGAGGACGTCCGGGACGTAGATAGCTGGCCACACGAGCGCGAACGCCACGTAGGAGACGCCAATCAGATGGATGGCGCCACGTCACCGTCGCTACACCGACTGAGATGGCCGAGACGCTGCCTACAAAGATCGCACAGATGCCAGCCAGACCGATGAGGACGATCGGGGCCGTACCGAGTACAGCTACACCGAAGACGGCACCGAGACCCGCGACGAGAGCGAGATCAAGGAGGCCGAGATAGCGGGACGTGACTGCCTCATCTCAACCACAACAGAAACAGGGAGAATCTATTGCTAACATATTTTGTTGGCCAGTATCTCGACGAAGTATGGTCTCCCGCAGAACTGCGCTCCAGTCCGCCGGTGCCCTCCTCGGCGGCTTCAGTGCCGGCTGTATCGGCCAGTCAGGTCCGACCAGTGACCGCGTCGAGTGGGCAACGACGGATCCGGGGGACGCCACTCCTCAACAGTGGAACACTCTATATCCTTGATCGACGAACGCTTTATGCGCTGTCGCCGACCGACGGGGGCGACCGGTGGATGGTCACCTACGAGGAAGACGCGTTCGACGAACGACTTTGTCTCCACAGCGAACTCGCCGTCGACGAGCGCAGGATTTTCATTTCGGCGTGCGACGGACTCCGCGCTCTCCGTCGGTCGGACGGGGAGCAGTTGTGGTCGGTCGGTTCCCCACTCAGGTCGGGCGTGACCGCCGTCGATGGACGGGTGTACGCGAACGGTGACGACCTGCTCGCCATCGACACTGAGGCTGGAGAAATCGCCTGGCAGGTACCAACCGGGGGCGAACACCTCACCAGGCCGGCAGCCACGGAGGATGTCGTCGTCTTCACGAATCGAGTCGACGGCGTCGTCACCGCGTTCGATACCGACGGCGAGCAACGGTGGACATATCGGACCGAGACCGAAACTCGAAGTCCAACGATCGCCGACGGAACCGTGTATGTGGCTACTGCGCCGGTCCCGGGTCGCGAGGGACGATTGCTCGCGCTGGATATCGAGGACGGAGAGATGCAGTGGAACGTCGAGACGCCGTCATTGAAGCGTGGGACCCGTCCCGTCGTCGATGCGGACGCGATCTATATCGGCTGTAACGGCCGCGACAACGGGCGTCTGGTCGTTCGGAGCAGCTCCTCGTATTCTGCTGCATTCTCTGGGGTCGTCCAACCGCGCCAGATGCGTTCTATCATTGGAATCGTATCGAGCAGATCAACGACTGCCATGTCCATGAACTGTTCGTCGAGAAGCCTGCTCGGCATGAGGGAGTGGCGGGGGACCTCCCCTCCAGCGTCGAACACTGGTCAGACACCCGCGATTGTGTATAGATCAACTTGAGGGTCAAATCGGTCGGCTATGTTGGGATCACCTTCTGCGAGTCAGTGGACTTCGAGATCAGGAGGCATAGTATGAGTAAGCCAATTCGAGATGGGTGAGGGGCAGCGGTGTAATTCTGTAGTGTTCGGCGGCACGCTTCAAACTACAAGGATATGTTTGTAACGCGTCGACGTGGTATGAACCCTTCCGGCCTTTCCCGGGTTGCTTCAACCCCAAAGGAGTTCGTCTGAAACCCCACCCACCGACCCACATCCCCCTCGGAGGGTGCGCTTCAATTGGCACGCTTTTGCAGGCCCGGGTATCGTGGATTCGCCACCACATCCGGTGGCTCCGCGATCTCGAGTTGCGGGATGGCGAACGCGTCGCCTGTTCGCCGGTAACCCCAGGGGATGGGGGTGATTGCTGAGTGGTTCCGATCGCATCCAGCGGTGCGACGGAGTGACCACTCACAGCACTCGTTCCCAGCGTGGGGAAACGATGCCGAATACGTCACTGAGGGCCACCCCTACGAGTACTCGATGGGCGAAGAGTCACCGTTGGCTCGCGTCTACGATCTTGATGGGGACGTGCTGGATCTCGATGGTGCCGGTGGTGTCGTGCGGAGTTGAGCTTCGAACAATTTGGTAGAGTGGTTCGTCGAGTTCCCGCTGTCTCGGACAGCCTACGGTATAGCCACCAGACGAGAGATAGCCAGACAACGTGTGGGAAGACCCTCGACAATTTTGAATAACCACTCTGTATGGATGAGATTCAATAGAAGCCGATATTAGGTCGATCATATACTCCCAAGACTAAGAATATTACATTTCACAAGCTTTATGCTGGAATGCATCAAGAAGCTATTGCTGTCAGGGGATATAGCATGGTATTCAGTACAGAACTCGGCACAAAGAAAGACAAGTTGAAATCTTTCTCGGAGGTGATGAACTGAGCGCTCGCACACGGCTCTGCATACCTCGGCATGGAGGGGTGTTCCCGTGTTCACTGCGATTTGGTGACTGTCCATCGTTCCTGCATCCCTCTTTCCACTACTGCCAGTGTGAGATCCCTGAAGAGACTGCCACTATCGGATGAAAGTCGCGTTTGCGCAGTGTTGCTGCCAATGTAACTGCTAGTAGTCGATTACTCGCAAGGAGAGCCACTCATCTGTAGTAACACCGGACTAGTGTAAGTTACCGGAGTCGACGATGACCGGCGAAAGACATCTGAAACTACTAACAACAGTGTTACTTTCGTGCCACCACGGTGCGTGAGCGAGCCATCACTCACACAGGTGTGATCGGATTGATGATGCTGTGGATCTAGTTGCTCTTGATTCTTCTGGGAACTACAAGCAGAGACGGGGATTACAATCATCATTATCTCGCATAACATCGATATGATTCACCAGTTGTGTGACAGAGTTGCGGTGATATACCTCGGCGAAATCGTCGAGTATGCCGACAGCCCCTCACTGTTCGTCTCACCGAAGCCTCCGTATACACAAGCGCTTCTCTCAGCGACACCGATACCAGATCCGAACAAGAGTACCGACCGGACAACGTTGACTGGGGAGGTCCCCTCACCGACGGATCCTCCCTCTGGGTGTCGGTTCCATCCACGATGTCCGGAGCGGTTTGACGCCTGTGACTCCGTCAATCCCGAACTCCGAGATCATGACGGGGACGATCACTCGACAGCGTGCTTGCTGTACGACGAGGAATACGATGAGCAGATGGGTTGATGTGACTCGACTCGAGAGTAACCCTCGACACAGTTCATATATCAGTCTCAATCTGATGGCTACGAAAACCTGAGAGGTGTGGCGGGTTCCGCACTACTGGCATAGATGAGCAGACCCGTTTGACAACTCGCCATCTCGGCCTGTTGTGCTTCCTACCGGAATCCAGGCGAGATTCCTCCTGCCACCGCCTCTCGGCATGAATTCCCTACCCACCTGGAACCTGGATCAGTTTAGCGAAGTCTTCGATCGGAATGGAAGTGTATTATCCGCGTCATTTAAGTGTGTGGTGAATTACCACACACCAAATGCCATCAGTTGTTGGGCCAGTAGGAGGCATCAAGTACGGGATCAAATTATATGGCTACTTTTTGATCATCGGGGTCATCGGGACCGTGATTACAGTAGCCGGTGTTGGAATCGCTGTGATCGGATTGGGACTCCCAGGTATCGGAACAGCCGTAGTTGCAGGTGGTCCAGAGCAATTCTCTCCCAACCTCGGACAGGTACTATTTGGGTCGGTGATCGCGTTACTTGGATTCACAATAACGCAGGCGGGGTTGTTAGGTGCAATATACAAGATCATTACCGACGCCGTCTACACTGCTAACAGGAAGTCAACGAGGGCAACCATGACAGATACGGCCCTCTCGAATGACTGATTGGTAATAGGCGACATGGACAGGTACCGTTACAATAGCTTCACTCCAGAATAGCTGTGTTGTAAATCCACAGTTGAGGATACGGTGAACCGCCTCGGGGTCAAGCCCCGAGGCACTCGTCTTGTTTTCTCTGTAGACCCGCTCTGTGACACACAATGCTCACACTGAGAATCATTCGACGAACTCGACACCAGTGATATCGAACTGCACATCACCGGTAGAACTGTCGGTGGCTTGGACCGTCCATCCATGTCCCTCAGCGACTTGTCTGACGATACTCAATCCAAATCCGGTCCCCTCAGCGGTAGATGACTGCCCGACATCGAACACGGTATCACGATCTTCCTCAGGGATGCCCGGACCGTCGTCTGCAACGTAGAATCCGTGGTCCAGTCGCCCAACTGTGACAGTCACATGCTCATCACTATGGTCGATCGAATTTCTGAAAAGATTCTCAAATAGTCGTTTCAACTGCGCTGCGTCGGCTTCGATATGTCGGGGGGCAGTCGTGAGTTCAGACTCCACCGAAAGCGCAACTGTCTCAACGTCAGCTCCCGTGACCAGCCATGTTTCATTTATCACCTCAGGTAGATCAACGCACTCAGTTGTCCCGATGTCTTGGCCCTCTCGAGCGAGCGTCAAGAGCCCCTCTATGATCGACTCCATTCGGTCATGTGCGTTCGCTATTGCGTCGAGATGGCTACTACTATCTGATTCCTCAATAACAAGTTCCAGATGGCCTTGTGCTGTCCTGAGGGGATTACGCAGATCGTGACTCATAACGCTTGCAAACTCATCGAGTCGTTCGTTTTGCGTTGTGAGTCGTTGCTCGCGGGCTTTCTGTTCGGTTATATCACGGAACATCCACAAGCGGCCGTAATGGGTCCCGTTGTTCCCGATGACGGGTGCTGTATATCGGTCAAACACCCGCCCATCCGCGAGTTCGATCTCGTCACGGGCTGTTTCCTCGGGATTCTCGTACAGATGCTCGAGTTTCTGTTGGAACTCCTCAGGGTGTGCAAGTTTCTCCAGCGCCAGATCAAGCGGCGGGTCCTCATCTCCCTGCTCGATCAGTGCTTCCGGAATGCCCCACAGCTCTATGAAGCGATTGTTGTACGAGACGATCTCGTTGGATTCATTGACGACAAGTAAGCCATCGATCAGGGCTTCTTGTTGTGCTTTGAGCAATGATCGTTGCCTGTCAAGCGTTTCCTCTCGTGCTTTCTCCTCAGAGATATCTTGATGGATGCCGATCATTTGGTCGCCATCCTGGCTCTGGAGGATCCGACCGCGAACCTCAACCCACTGGTAGGTTTCATCCGCATTCAGCATGCGGAATTGGTCATGGTACATTGACTCTGTCTCGATCGCGGTTTCGATCTCTTTCTGAATAGAAGACAGATCATCTGGGTGAACCCGGTCGGCAAATGCCTCAAATGTCTCCTCAAACTCGCCGGGATCAAGACCCAACAGCCGCTCTAAACTATCACTCCAGTAGACCTCATCTGTCTGGATGTTCCATTCGAACACGCCGGTGTCGGTCCCCTCCATAGCAAGCTCAAGCCGGCGTTGTGTTCTGTCCAACTCCTCACCTTGCTCCAATTTGTCAGTTATATTACTTAATGAGAAGACAACGCTCTCAACCTCTCCATCGTCATCAAACACCGGTGCTCCGTTCACCTCAAGCAACTTCTGCGTTCCATCAGGCCACTGGACCGTATGTCTCACCCCGGAAACCGTGTCACCTGTCTGCAGTACCTGACGAAACGGGAGCTCTTCATCGGCCATCGGCTGTCCATCCAGATCTCGGATGTCCCATTCGGGATCGTTGTATGCCCGATCGGTCAACTCGTCACGTTCTAACCCGAGAACCTCCTTGGCACGGTCATTTGCAAAGACGAACTCCCCGTCTGTGTTTAGCTGGACCACACATGCTGGGACTGTTTTGAGAATTTGTTCGAGCCGATGACGACGTCGACTGGTTTCGTGCTGCTGCCGGCGCCGCTCAGTAATATCCTGAAACTGTGAAAAAACGGCCACAACGTCCCCGGCTTCGTCGGTCACAACGCGATTATACCATGCGCAAACGATTTGTTCGCCGTCCTTGGTACGGTTCTCGTTGATACTCTTGTATCCACCCTCGTCCCTGAGGAGATCAGACACGACATCGCCAACCGCACCTCGGTCAGTATCAGGGACGATCATCTCCCATGATTGCCCCTGTAGATCAGCCTGAGTATACCCAAGTATCTCTTCGGCTGTCTCATTCAACCGCTTGAAGTTGAACTCGTCGTCCCATTCGATGACACCGATCGGAGACTGTTCAAAAAACAGATTGAGCCGCTTCTCGCGGTCTTTCAGTTCGACTTTCGTGCGGTGTCTGTTGACCGCATTTCGAATTCGGTTCGCCAGAACGGTGTACTGACTGGTCCCGTTCGCTTTTTGTAAGTAATCCGTGACACCCGCCGAAATGGCGTCACTTGCGACTTCTTCACTGCCCTTGCCGGTATACAGAATAAATGGGAGGTCAGGGTATTTCTCGCGAACGAGTTCAAGAAATTCAATCCCGTTCCGCCTCGGCATATCGTAATCGGAGACGACACAGTCGAAGGTAGTGTTGTTCAGGCGTTCGAGTCCCTCAGCTGGGCTAGTTGTGTACTCAACAGAGAACGCATCGTCTTGACGTTCAACAAATGTCGCTGCCAATTCCGCAAAATCTGGGTCATCGTCGACATGGAGAATCCGAATTGTGTCTTTCAGACTATTCATTAGGCGAAGATTGGCTGCGATAGTAAAAAACCATGTTGGAGAATATCATGATAGATACGATCAGACCAATAGCCAGTTATTGATCTAACCGGGTTTTTATCCACCTACATGTGTCAGAATACTCTTTTTGACCGGGGATAAGCAGTCTTAAATGGCGAAATAACTTGAAATAATCTTCACACAACTTGCGAACCGTGCCAAATCGTACTGGAACGAAGATCGATCTGTTCGAGTTCCGCAAGCGTCGCTTTACTGACGGGAATGGGCAGATCATCGGTGCCGTCGGAATTGGACCGGATATCCGATAGCAGAAGCTGCTTGATCGGCGCTTGTAACGCCAGTCGAAGCAGTTTGAGTAGTTTCGAAGCATCCTGTCACACGATCTCAATTTTGAGGGAATATCAGAGGATAGTATTTATTCTGAACTATACGCATACTGAATCTACGGACAAGCATGATAGGTGGCAGAGGCTTGACCCCAGCTCGTTTTCAAGAAAGCTATGGTGTACTGGCCGACAGCTGACTCAGTCGACGTACTCGACGACATCCGCGAAGCCGACATTCTGCCGGACGGTATCCAACTCAATACGAACGGTGTCGCCTTCAGACGCTTCCGGAACGATCACAACGTACCCACTATCTACCTTCGCAACACCATCGCCTTCGTCTCCGGTAGATTCGATCGCAACAACGCGTTCATCCCCTTCAGCAACAGGCGGCTGATCATACTCCTCCGGCTCTGGCTGGCGTTGTGCAGTCGGCGCTTGCTCTGTAGTAGTGGATACAGTATCCCGATTGGAATCGGTGTCGGGTATGACTGCAACCTTGTATACCTCACCTTCCTCAAGACTGCCCAGTTCGACTTCGGTTTCCGGAATCTCCAGCACGTACCGATCGGCGGTTTCCGCTACCTCTTCAGTGTACAAGGTGAGAAGCTGGTCAGAAACATTCATACTGATATTATTGAGCTATTATGCCATTATTCTATCGGAGTCTTGGAAACAGAATCGCCGGAATACAACGGACATCCATTCAGTCAGCTCCGGGATCAGGATCTTCCGTTCGTCTCGTATTTCCGAGCTCAACTCTATTGCGCCGGGTGTCCAAACCGAGGAGGTTCTGTTAGTATATCGCGTGAGATCTATACCCTCCTGAACTTCGGGGAGAGTCCAAGGGCCACGCGTCGGCCACAACTAAACTTCGGCGCCGCTCACAATTGAACAAGGCGAAAGCACACCCCTTCAGGGGTTGGTAGCTACCGAATCGCGATGAGTCGTGTACACCCGTGCCGCCTGGCGAACGAGTGCGTCGTGTGGGTCAACAGCCTTGCGACGTGTCGAAACTTGGCCAAAGGCAGCCTCCAATCCGATCTCAGCTGCAAGCGCAAGCGCTGTCGCGGCTACAGCTGGACTGCGTGAGGCGCCTGCGGAACAATGGACGAGCACGGATCCGTCATTGGCAAAGACCGATAGAACATGCTTCACTGCCCGCTGAAACTGCTCCAAGTCATTTTGCGGGCCATCAATCATTGGAACATTCACCACTGTCACATCCGCGGGATAGCCATCGGTCGGCTCACCCCTGATTACCGAGACAATTGTGGTGATACCACGTTTGCGCAGTTTCTCCGTCGCTCCGGCATCATCGACGGTCCCGACAAAGAGCCCGTCTGCGACTTCATCCATCGGGGCAGGTCACGCTGCAGTCAGTTCGTAGACGACGGTGACGCGCTCAGAGATTGAGATTGGTGCTGGATGGAGTTCAGTGTCGAAGTCAGAACTGATCGCTTCATCAAGAACGCTGTTCATGTCGGTGCTCGAATCAGCTGATCTGGCTTCTTGGACACCCGCGATAGTCTCTTCCTCGGCAGCTGCCATGACCGCAGCTTTCTCGCGCGCCCGCGCCATTGCCTGCTCGAGGGCAGCCTCCTGAAGCCGTTGGTGCGTTTCATCATGAAGCTGAAAATCAATAGATCTGATTTGGCCACCAGCAGCTGTCACTTCCTCGCTGACCGTTCCCGCCTGCTCTGGGAGACAGTCAATGTGGATATGCGCCTTTGCATAGTATTCGGCATCACCCGGCGGATCAAACAGCTCGTCTCGATGCTGGACCTGAAGGTCGACTGTCCTGACGCGATCAGACGCGACGGTCGTAATTGATTCCCGGAGCGTTTCTGCGCGGTCAGTAACGAGACCCCGCGCGCCACTGAGCGTATCACTGTCGCCACTGATGCGGGCCTTGACCGTTGCAACCTCAGGGGGTGCTTCACTGCTGCCGACTGCTTCAGTGGTAATAGTTCGTGGACTCATCCGAATCACTTGATCAATGTTTGTGTGAATACAGGTTCATCAGTGTTCGTCAGACAGTAAGTAGCGCAAGGACGTGACTCCGCCCAGTTGGTGGCTCACCACTGCCATTCGTTTCGTTGTGTGATCGAGATATTGTGGTCCATCAATGCGACAGCACCCCAGCCATGAGGAGTAGCGATCTTCGTCCTCTGCCACAGGTGGTGTGCCAGAACCTCATACCGACCAGAGCTTCTTGTTCATTGAACCAACTCAGAACGCATGGTCAGGCTCACGGTTCTCAATGATATTCATCTCAAACCAACCTACGATACCGTGATTGATGAGTTCGAGCTCCCAGCCAACACTGACGCCGTCCTGATAACAGGCGACCTGATAGACCAGGTTGACGAGGACAGCATTACCCAAGCACGACAGCTGCTCAGTCGGCTTGAGGAAGCTGCAGTCCCGACGGTGGTGGTGCCAGGCAATCATGACCCTCGAGACAGTGCTGAGCGGTTCGTTACTGGCTTCAGGTACGTTCAGCTAGCTCATGACCGACTAGTGAGTGGCACAGAGTATCCTGTAGACACACTATTCGATACGCTCGCTGTCGCCGGCTGGGGGTGTACACAGTTTGATGCCGGCTGTGAACTATCGTATGCTGCGGCCACCGCGTTTGAAATTCGAGATGACTACGGGTATGTTGATCAGTATGCTGAGCAGCAAGCAGTTCAAGAGTTGCTTGCTGCGATTGACGCACTACTTGCTGAGGAAACAACGTCTCACGAAGTGGTCGAAGAATTCGGGTTGCCTTCGGCTGCCAGCACTGCAGTTGAATCGGTCGTCACAGTTGGGACTCGCCTTATCGAGTTATTGCAGCAGTCGTCACCCGTACTCCTTGCTACCCATGTTCCGCCGTTCGGGACTGATCTCGACCGACATCACTCCGCTGAGCAACGAGAGATGGACGGTCTACATAACGGCTCCCTTGCGGTCGCGGGTGCGATTCGAGCCGCAGATCCGGCAATTGCCTGTTTTGGACACAGCCATGTCCAAGGCTATCGGATGTATGAAACTGCCTCGACACACCTGCTCAACGGTGGCTTTCGAGGAGTAACAACAATCGATCTGAGTGCGGATGGGTTTGGCTATGCTTTCCACGAGCCCGACTGGTTGCCTGGTAGTTGATCGCAACGGCTGCTATGGCTTTTTTGGGGGATACGACAGGTGACTCTTTCGTGGTCACTTCGCTGGTTGCAGTTACAAGTGTTCGCTCAGTGTTCTGTTCGAACGAACTCAAAACGATACTGACTAAATTGGGCCGGGTGACGAGTCTAAGCAACAACCCAATTTTGGGTACACCGTCTCGCAGTCTATTGTATCCCACATTCTGTGTGGTTACGATCCTACACAGTAACACACTTGCAGATCGGACCGCCGCTGAGACCACCATGGCATAAAAACTGAGTTTGTGCGACTCACACTGATATCGAGGCTCATCGGCTGAGCTCACACCAGTGATCTGTCGGTTCTGTCGCCGACGAGATGAGTAGCGGCCGACCACTGCACTGAACACACTCACCCCACCAGTTCCAGTATTCTCGCTCAGAGCGCTCCCCTCACTATGCAGTTATTGTGCAGAGCACTGGAAACGGGGAGTGAAACTCAGAAAGTAGTTGTGAGGCAAGCCGGCAGCAACCCAGAAACCGGGAGTCAACGGGGCGGATCAAGTCATGGTCTCATTCCGTATGTAATTGCGGACACACCCGGGGGTGTACCCACCAGTTCAAGACTGACTCTCCACTCACGAGTGTTCTGGTCCAGGAGCGCAGAATAATATCGATCAGAGGAATTTGAATCCCGACTCGAGATCTTTTAACTTCATCTTGTAGACACGAGACGGAATTGCGGACATACCCGGGGGTGGGTCAACCGTCACCCGAGAAGTGAATCACCAGACAGCGTGTGGATGACTTGGTCACTCGCGCAGCCAATTCTTCGTCATCATGTTGAAGTCGACGTCATTGAACCGGGAAACTGCCTCCAACACATCAAGCGCGGTCGAGGGCTCCACACGCAGTTCGAATGTGTACGCTTCACCACCGACAGATCCAGATGCCGACTTCCGTGCCCGGATGATACTGAGCATATCCAACTCGATCAGGTGGTCGCGCATCCGACGCTGTGCAAGCTGGTCCGCGTCGATGTCGTTGGTTAGTGATTTGTATACTTCATACACGTCTCGTGTGCGGACACTCGATTCACCAGCCAACTCAAGGATCGTCACTGCAGCAAGTGCAAGATGGCCTTGAGTGGTGAGCTGCTCCATCCCCTCGATGATGAGTTCTCGTTCGGCCTCATCTTGAGCCATCCGGACATGGTCGCCCAGGACAGTCGTATCATCCTCGGATTCAGCGATGGCGGCCGCCTTCCGGAGATATTTAATTGCCTGACGGGCGCTTCCTTTGTCTTGGGCGGCATATGCTGCACACAGTGGAATCACGTCATCAGAAAGCACAGCTGAGTCAATCCCCGTCAGTGTACAGTCAGTTCTGTCGACGGCCCGCGTGTCAAACACAGCGTCGATAGTGCCATCTACGCTATCCAGGTCAACTGAGACAGTGAACGACTTACCGTCAGGATCCTCATACACGAGGTTGGTATCTCGGAACGCCTTGCTTGCACGGCGGGAGAGAATATCCCGAAGCTCGTTTGCATCATACGGTGCGAAGAAGATCGAGTCATCGTAGAGACTGTCCTTCGCTGCCGGGTCGAGATTATCACGCCACTGCAGGTCATTGCTAATCCCAATGACCGACGGGTAGACGTCATCATTGACGTAGTTCTTGTCGCGGGCGCGGGGTAAGGAGTAGAGGATTTTGTCGTCAGTCCCCAGGTTATCAATCTCGTCAAGGACAATGATGATCGTGCCCCCCACGTCATTCATCGCCTCCCACAAGTGATCAAGTACCTTCTGCATCGGATGACCGTTCGGATTTGTTCCACCGAGTTCCTCACAAAGGCCACACGCAAGCGTGTAACTCGATGTGATCCCCTCACACGAGAACAGGACAGTCGTCAAGTCGAGGCCCTCCGCATCCGCGAACGCCTCCAACTCGGCTAGCTCTGCTTTCGCTGCCGCGGTTTTCCCTTGCCCTGCCTTTCCAGAGAGAAACGCATTTTCGGCACCAACTCCTCGAGCGGCCGGCTTGAGTGACCGCCGGAGCTTGAGGATCTCATCACGTCGCTCTGGGAGTGTTGAGGGGGTGTGATCCTCCTTGAGATAGCCTTCGCCACCCATCGCGAAGATTTCAGAAGTCGTGGAGTACGGAGACCGCCCCATTATCTGTGGACGTGGGTTGCACCCACATAAACCCCCACGTCCGCAATGTCTGACGTGTCCGGCACGTCCTCACGGCCCCCGGTGATGTCCGCAAATATGTAGATCAAAAAGACACGATCCCACCCGGGCCCCCGGGTGTGTCCGCAACTCTCGGCTGAACCCGAGTGGTGGATACAATCGGATAACACTCGATTACCAGCTGGTTAGCGGTGTGGACCGTCGATTCCGGACGGCCACATAGGTAACTAACTAATATCTTTCTACTAGCTAGAGTAAGTAGGTAGGTAAATCGGAGTTAGAACTAGATCTATCTCGAAACTGTCCACACAGTATGACCGTTTATATGTAACCTGCCGTACCTGCACAGGTCTCACGGCTCACCTGCTCGTCAGAATTGCGGACATCCCCGGGGGCCCGAGTGATCCTCCAAATCTTTGGTAATCACGAGCGCTGGATGCGATTCAGACCGATTGAGATATCTCAGTGCTATTCGACAGTCTCAGAACTTGGCCAGCAGTGACGCCTATTCAGCGTCGAATTGCGGACACACCCGGGCCCCCCTGGGGAGACAGCGTGACCCACAATTCAAAATGTGGGGTAACTCACCGTATGGTAATTCTCTCGTCGGTCCGATTTCACTGTGAGAATCGTGATCCGGACAAGCGCAACAGCAACAGACGTGAAAGCCACTGAGCCGTAATCACGAATCGCTGCTATTGGGATGACTAACAAATTCTGAGTTCGTTTTGGCGTTATCGTGGCCTGCAGGCTACCCACCACCACCGGCAACACCGCTCCCGATCGCCGCCCCGCAGTCGTTACAGGCGACGACATAGAACCGCTTGGAGGACCTGAACAGGCCAGCCATCTTCGCATCTAAGTCGAGGAACTCGACATCCGACTCCTCTGTGATCTCGCCATCACATTCTGGACAGTGGACCATGCCACTCACACCAACGTCGAAGGTGGACAAGTAGTTGGTTGAGAGTCAAATTCGCATTGAAGTAATCCTGATCGATGGCTGTTCGGAACCATTGAAGAGTTCAGTACTGATTTCATTTCGTGCACGACAGTATCTCACAGTGTGGGGATTCTCCACTCGACGTCCTCAAAGCGATGGCGGACGTCCCAGCTGCCCCAGACAAACACCATGGAGAGGGATCTGTGCTTCAACACACTGTGTTGGTTGCCGACGGAATGGTGTTTGCGCGACAATTTTCAACAGGATCGACCGAGTGGTTAACAAAGATACGCAGTCCACGGTTTGCGATCGGTCCGTACTCACTCTATTCGTTTTCCGGAGTGAGAGGATGCATGATATCGATCACATACTTTCCGTCACGATTGTACCGACGGTGCTCCTGACTGGTGTCATCCGTGTGGTCCACTCTGTAAGGAGCGAAGCACACACCCGACTTGCCTCATACGGCACCAACCCGACCAAGGAACGACGACGCGACCCTTGACCGGGCAAGTACTCTTATCACAACAGAACTTGTGCGTTGACGCGTTCTGATGAGTGATTCAGAGAGTGAGACCGCCCCATACGGGACGTGGTCATCTCCGATTTCCGCAGAGCAGGTTGCTCGGGCAGGAATCGATTTCGGCCACACAACGATCGACGATGGAACGGTCTACTGGCGCGAACAACGACCGGACGAAGACGGGCGCGGCGTTGTGGTCCGCCACACTGGTGACACTGTTGAAGATGTGACGCCAGAGAGTTTCAACGCCCGAACACTTGTTCATCAGTACGGTGGTGGAGATTTCGCCGTTGCTGACGGGACGATCTTTGTCACACGATTCGAGGACCAGCGAGTCTATCGTCACTCACCTGGCGGCGATCCGGTTCCGATTACACCCGAACCCGAAACGGAACGCGGACTCCGATATGCCGATTTCGAATTCTCGGCGGCTGGGGAGTCGCTGTACTGCGTCCGGGAAAATCACGATATCGTTGCAGATGAGGACGGACCCCCTGAACCGGAGACGAGCCTTGTGCTACTTGACGCCGATGAGAGCGACAACCCACAGGTGGTTGCAACAGGTCATGATTTCTACGCAGCGCCCACGCTTTCACCAGCTGGGGATCAGCTTGCGTGGCTCACGTGGGATCACCCACAGATGCCCTGGGATGGGACCGAGTTACATGTGGCAGATGTGGACGACGATGGGACCCTCTCCAATGAACGCCTCGTGATGGGCGGGCCTGACGAGTCAGTGTTTCAGCCCGCTTGGCGATCTGACGGAACATTGCACGCTGTTTCAGATCGGAGTGGCTGGTGGAACCTCTACCGCCGTGACGATGACGACTGGACCGTCTACAGGGACGAGCAGGCAGAGTACGGCGTTCCGCAGTGGGTGTTCGGACTCGCGACATACGCGTTCTTTGATGACGGGCGCGTTGCAACAGTCGTCACGCGCGACGGTGAGCAGTCACTAGAGGTGTTGACCCCAGACGGAGTACGAGAACAGATTAGCGTCCCATTTTCGGTGTTTGGGGAACGTGGATCCCCGCAACTGCTGTCGGACGGTGAAGCACTATCGTTCATCGGGAGTAGCGCAAAGATACCGTCTCAGTTGGTCCGTTGGACGGCCGATGAGGGATGCAGTGTACTTCGTGAGAGCAGCGATCTCGACGTTGATCTGGCGTACACGGCTACACCCGATCATATCTCAGTCCCAACCAGAGACGGTGAAGAAACGCATGCGTTTGTATACCCGCCGACGAATCCTGACGTGATCCCACCCGATGAGGAACGCCCGCCATTGATTGTGTTCGTCCATGGCGGCCCTACCAGTGCGACGACACCGACATTCGATCTCAGCAAGCAGTTCTTCACATCACGTGGATTCGCAGTTGCAGACGTGAACTATCGTGGATCGACCGGCTATGGACGCGCCTATCGTGATGCTCTTGATGGCGAGTGGGGCGTGATCGATGTGCAAGACTGTCTCGATGTCGCCCAGTATCTCGCTGAGATGGGCCAAGTTGACGGCGACCGACTGGCCATTCGTGGCGGGAGTGCTGGCGGGTTCGCGACGCTTGCTGCACTTGCATTCCACGACGAGCTAGCCGCTGGCGCGAGCTACTTCGGCGTCAGCGATCTTGAACGGCTGGCTGAACTCACTCACAAGTTCGAGTCGCGATATCTCGACTCGCTCGTCGGACCATACCCGGACGCTGAAGCGACCTATAAGGCCCGCTCTCCCGTGCACCACGCAGCTGATATCGACGTGCCAGTACTCCTCCTGCAGGGTGACTCCGATCAAATCGTTCCCCTCTCACAGGCAGAGTCGATGGCCAGTTCACTTGCCGCCGCCGATGTCCCGCACCATCTCCGCGTTTTTGAGGACGAACAACACGGATTCCGTCGGGCAGTCACTCGACAGACCGCTCACGAAACAGAACTCGCATTTTACGGACAGGTATTCGACTTTGACCCTGCGGAGACACTACCCGATATCGATTTGTCTACTTCAAAATCAGAGTAGCAACGGCCGTGGATGACGTATCACGGATGAGGTATCAATTTTACCCTGGCCTGATCTGTGCAGAGACAGCCATCAGATGGGGACAGTAGCTGTGTTCGCGGGCAAGTACTGTCGTGACAAGAGGTATCTAGAGTGGAAAATGTTTCTCGACGTCGCTGAGAACGATTCGATGGACGAGATCTCTGACCGGGTAAATGATTATCTGAGTAAGCCGCTGTTGTACTCGAGTGCATATTTCAATGAATATAAGCTCCAGTACGTCCGTCTTATGCGGGCAGTAAGTGAGGAAGGGAGCTGGGAACCGTGGATGAGTCCTTCATTGAGGGGATTGGTCAGCAAGCATCACACGCCTACAAACGGACTGGCGAGCTCAGATACCTTCGTGGTGAATACGAGCGAGAATACGGCCACGAGAAGACCGCTACCGACCGGTTGGCGATGCGGCTATTCGAGCAGCCGTATGTGACCGCCAGAACTGTCGCTAATATGCTCAACGTGACCCAACAAACAGCGTGCAACCCACTGACTGAGTTAGAAGAAAGTGGTGTCTTGGAAAAGACAACCGGCAGGGAACGCTACCGTGAACACAAAGCTGTGGATATCTATCTTAGCCGGTAAGTTAGCGGAAATTGACCGTTCACCGCGCAACGCAATCGTTTGATTTCAGTAATCCGAATATTGAGATCTCCTGAGTGATTCCCAGGCTGCCCCGCTCGAGGTAGAAACCGGAATGGGCGATGCTTCCACCGGTCGAAAACAAGGCTGCAGTACTGATTTCTGTGCACAACAAGATTCTACCAGCGCATGGATTCTCCACTTAATGTCCTTGAAGCGATGGCGGACGTCCCGGCGGGCCCCGACGAACATCACGGAGAGGGATCTGTGCTCCAACATACCGTGTTGGTGGCCGAAGAGATGGCCCAATTACATCCGGATGATCCAGTTGCGACACTGATGGCCTGGAGCCACGACATTGGGAAGATAGCGACCCCAGCTGAAGATCTCCCACACCACTACAATCACGATGCCCGGGGGGCTGAATTAATTCGTGAGCTTCCTGATGGGTGGCTCTCAGAGGAAGCGACCCAAATCGCGGCGGAAACGGCGAAACAGCACATGCGATTCAAGAGCCTTCCTGACATGCGAGCCGCCAAAGCAATTCGGCTTGTTACGGCACTCGATGATGTCGGCATCACTGCGGAACGGATGCGAGATCTCGTAGTTGCTGATCAACGCGGTCGGATCCCACAACGGTCTGCCGACGTTGCTGCGCTGGAGTCCTGTATTGATGCTGTGCACACTGCACAGGCGGAGCTTGACGAAAGTGAAATCGCCAACGAACAGCACCGACTGCAGGAGCTCGTCCGCCTGTACCGTGACGCTAACTCCAACTGAAATTACATCAAACTGGTTTGATAGTGTGTCTGGTTATACTGACGAGTATTACAGACCGTACAGGCTATTTGTTCAGGTTATTTGAATAAATAGATCAAATAATAGTAGCTTTCCCACTTGCAGTAGCCCTGAATAGATCTCAGGCTCTGTTGAGAACAGGTTCCACCAACTAACTCACCCACCGAGACAACTATCGACATTAGATTCCTGAGTGACGGTGATCTTGATCTAGTGTGTTGATGCTCTTCTAATACTCGCCAGATACGCGATAGCGCTCACTCAATCTTGGATCTAGTTGTATAACTGATGTGAGTAGAAATGCACTACAAACTTGCTGACCCAGCCAACTGCTCGATTTAATCTGGGCAGTCGATCTCCGTTGGGTTACGCAGTGAATTTGTCTGTCCTAGAGCTACAGAATCCATTCAGTATCGGCTTGAAAGATACATCGAGGCAGTCATCGGGTTGGAATGGACTGATTCGTGGTTGGAATGGCTGGTTTAATTGGTCTAGATGTTTCAAATTGTGCTCGTTGATATTCTTAATTTCGAGTCCTGTGTCACAGGACACGGTGGGCAAGTGGGCTGTCGTAGACAACGGTGAAACGGCACGGGAGGTCGTGTTCGACGCCGAGCAGACGATCCCGGCACGACCCTCGATGAAGCCGAGCACGTTGCCGAGCAGCATGACTAAATCGCTCGAACGACAGACAACCAAATCTACGAGTACCTCCGATATGCGGTTCTTCAGGTGCTAGAAGACGAGGCGGAACACCTCCCAGCAAACTGGACGCCGATCGACGGCCTGACAGTCGGCTACGGGAGCGATGAGGCGATGTACGACAGCTGGGGCTCCAGCGAAGACTGGTGAGAGACCGTCCCGCCGCAAGAAGCGTGTACACGCTTCCGGGTGTTCTTCCCGGACGACCACCAGACGGTTCCCCGCGACATCGCCGACGTGATGGCCGCTCTCGGGACCTGGCGCGTCTGGACAGGGTGCGCAGCCGCGTGCGGCTCGTACGACCATCCCGAGCGCCGCGAGATCCCTTACTTGTGACCCGAAGGCCATCCCGTGGAGGAAGTGCTCCACGAGTGGCCCAGTAGCCCTGTGGACGCCGTCGCTCCCGACGGTGGCCGAACGGGCGACGTTCGCGATAGACTGGTCGTCGACGAATCGTGTAGCTGTCCCGACTGGCAGCAGCGTTCATCCGAAGGGGGCTGCAAGCACCTGCGTCGTGTCGATCACGAGATCAAACGGGGCCGTGTACCCCGACCCGATGGGCGTCTCCCGGCTGATGCGGACTGATCCTGATTAACCAACAGAGCGTCCTATTCACCTCTTCTGTTGGTTAAGAAAGAGTCGCAACCTCACCCGCCGTCACGGGAGTTCTTCTGTCACGTCAGCGAGTTCCTCCTCGGTCTGCCAATGATACAGCCGACCCTCCCGCTCAAACAGCTCAAAAACGCCGTCCTGCATCCAGCCAAAGGGGTGCTCTTCGTCCTCGTACACCCGCTTGAGAACGTGGCTTTTCGCGAAGAACTCCGTCGTACCGACGAGGAGCCCCTGTTCGACGAGGAAATCACTCGGCTCCTTCTCGGCGACACCGACGAGGTAGGTCACGATATCGGCGATCAGGCAGAACTTCTGGATGCTGTTGTCCCACTCCCCGCGGATGTCGACCATCCGGAAGGCGTAGGTGTCCTGCAAGCGGTTGAGCCGGTCGACAACTAGGTTCAGCCGGCGGATCGGCTCCCGGTTGTAGTTCCCGAGCACGAAGTACGAACGCTCGTTTTCATAGACCGGGGTCAGTTCGCTCAGGGCGTGGAGGATCTCCTCGTTGTCGGCCAGCGATATCTCTTCGTCGTCGAGTTGGTCCTTTGCACTAGTGAGGACCTCTTCAGGGAGGGGCGGCTCCTCGTCGGACATACTCGACTCCTCTCAGCGTTGTGCGATATGGTTTATGGGGTAAATCACCAACTCAATCAAGTATGGTTTACTCCAGAGTGATTTACTCAAGGGTAAACTACTTGTCGCCAAGCCGTGTATCGTCCCGTATGAGCACCGACCTGGGAACTGCTGTGGGGACGGAATCCCGCGAACTCGTCCACTTCGTCACTCAGCAGACGCGGTTCGCGCTGATCAACAACATCCTCCAGCATCCCGAGCAGCTGCCCTCAATGTACGAACTCGAGGAACTCAATCCCAGCGTTAGCGATGCCACCGTCTACAAGCACATCCAGAAGCTCATCGACGCCGGTATCGTCAAGGAGATCGCTCTGGATGACGACCAGCGCCGGCAGGGCTACCCTTGGAAGTTCTACGGCCTCACGTCGGAGGGGCGGGAGTTTCTGGAGGAGCACAACTTGCTCGCCGCAGAGGAGACCCTCCAGCAGATCTACGACACCATCTCAGACAAGCCCGAAAAGATGGTCAAGTACGAGAATGCGCCGCGGCCGAACGAAAAATGAGGTCCTAAATCGAAAGTAGTGTAGTGACACACTAGACTTTTCACGGCAGATCATGTGTTGGGAAATATGAGCAGCGACAGAATCGACGCCGAAAGCAAGGTGTCTGGAAACCAAGCAAACATCCCCGCTCGGATTCGGCGTGAACTCGATATCGATGATGGTGATCAGCTCCGTTGGCATCTCGAAGAAGACGGGAGCATTCGAGTCCACGTCATCCAACAGCAAACGGGTACTTTCGCCGACTTCGATGGCTACGCTGGTGAGGAGCCGACCGATGTAACGAGCGATCACGACGCCTGGGGCGTCAACGTCAAGTAAATGCCTCGTGCACTTATCGATACGACAGTCATCTTTGCCGCCGCATACCGGCGGGATGGATCCCACGATACTGCGCTTCCCGTGCTCCAGGGCATCGACGATGGAACGCTTCCGGAGGCAGTCGTCCTCGAATACGTTCTCGCGGAAACGCTCAACGGCCTCACGACTCACGCCGGCCACGACGCAGCCGTCGATCTCCTCGATCGCATCGAAGAAAACGCCCGCTTCCACATTGACTCACTCACCACCGATGCCCTCGCGACGGGGAAGTCCCTGTTTCGCCAACACGAACCCCTCTCCTTCGTTGATGCCTGCATTATCGCGTATATGCAATCTGAGGGGCTCGGATACTTGTATGCGTTTGACGATGATTTTGACGCTGTCGAGGATGTCTATCGGCTCGATACAGCAACGAATCCCTACGATCCGAACTGACGCTAGCAGACGTTACGGGTGGCGACGACGTTCGGTCTCAGGATAGTCGCACTTCGTAATCGGCCGCTAGTTCCTGGAACTCGTCCCACTCCTAGAGCCGGTCGTTGTCGACCTCGCCGTGCGTCTCGAGGTAGCGAAGCAAGGCGTCGATTTCGTCCTCGAAGCCATACTTCGCCGCGTGCTCTCGGAGGTCCTCCTTGTCGACGTCGACGTGGCTGAGGGGAAGAAGACAGTACGAGCGGTAGCGGCTGCCGTCGTCGATTGCCAGCGTGTGACAGCAGAGCGCCCCCGGCGAGACGGCGTCGAGCTCCTCGGAGTAGACGTAGTAGCGGTGGCCGGTGAGCAGGAACTGGAGGTCGAAGGCCGCGAATCGGGCGAGCCCGGTTTCGTGGAACCCCTCCGCGTCGATCTCCGTGTCGGCCTGGGCCAGAAATTCGTCGTAGTCCTCCCAGAGAATCGTGCCCTTCGGGGCGACGGCTTCGAGGCGGTGGCGATGCAGATGGTGTGCGAGTTCCCGGGCGAACTCGTGGAGGCGGTCGAATTCGGCGTTGAACTCGTAGTGGCCGTCGTCCGTCCCGACGAACCCGCGGTCGCGAAACCGCTTGAGGACGCGGTTGACCGTGTTGCGGTAGTTGTCGCTCCGGTCGGCGATTTCGGAAACGGTTCGCGGCTGGTCGAGGTAGTACAGCACCTCGAGTGCCTTCCCAGTCAGCAGCTCGGGAAACTCGATGTGGGAGTGCTGGCGGACGAGGTCCCGGTAGAGTTCAACGGCGCGAGCATCCGATGGGACGACTCGTTTTCGACGGCCGTCGCGTTCCGTGTAGACGAGCCCCTTCTCGACGAGGTCGCCGACGGCACGGGAGAGATAACTCTCGCTGTGGTCGAGCTTCGTCGCGAGGTCGGAGATCGTGTCGCCACGGTCGACCGTGGCGAGGACCTCGAGTTCGATGCGCCGGAGCACGGTATAACATAGTACGAAACTTGTATATAAAGAAGTTTCGAGTAGTGTTACAATCAGCAGGCATGGTTGTTGTCTCCACTGACTTAACCAACAAAACTATGGATTCGCGGGTCGTGTTGGTTAACACGAGAGCAGCCGATGTCCTACGACCCCCCGACCCCACCGGTGAACCTCCCGACGGAGATCGTCACCACGCTCAACGAATCAGACCCGGAACGGCTCCGAGACGTTGCTTCGTACGCTGAAGCGCTCGCCGAGCACAAGGAACAAGAGGCCCGTCTCGAGGAGTCGGCAGATCAAGAGGAGGTCGAAGAACGACCAGAGGATCTTCCAGACGACGTCCCTGCCAAAGCGACGATCACGATCAAGGAAATCAACGACAATCGCTACTACTACTGGCAGTGGCGAGAAGATGACACAGTGACGTCTAAATATAAAGGACCGGTCAATCCGGACGAATAGCCACTGACATTTATTAGTGATGACGGTTGCTAATGGTCGGCGAACGGCCGACCCATGCCCGTCGAAGTTGAATGTGATTTCTGTGGTGAAATAGTCTCAAAACCGCCGTCGGAAGTGTAGCGTGCAGAACATCACTTCTGTGATAAGAAATATTACGGAAAGTGGCGGTCTGGACAGAAGAAAAGCAGGATCATCCTTCAATGCGAATACTGTGGAACGGAGTACAAACGATACGAAAGGACGCTCAAAAGCGATCAGACAAACACCTTCTGTAGTAACGGTTGTAGGGGCCGATGGCAGGTAGAAGATCGCCCTCAAACGGAATGTACGCACTGTGGCGAGGCCATCAAACGCGTTCAGTATGAAATCGAATCAAAATGAACGCCTCTTCTGTAGTCGGAAGTGCAAGTAGGAATGGCAGCAGGAAACAGCTACCTACGATTGGGAATCAACCCCGAACTATGGACCGTTGTGGAAAGAGCGGCGTGAACAGGTCTTAGAGCGAGATAACCGGACCTGCCAAGGGTGTAGCCGTAGCGAAAGCGAGCTTGGATACACGCCACGGGTGCATCATATTCGGCCATTCCCTGAGTTTGACGAGGAGGAGGTGGAAACAACTCACGATCCATCGAACCTAGTTCCGCTCTGTGAGCCTTGCCACACTCGGTGGGAAGGGACCCCGCTCCGACCGAAGCTTATCTGATGGACACCCCGTGTGCGAAGTGAATTCACCGACGGCGTTGAGGCAATACCCCCCGTGTGCGAGATGAATTCGACCGTCCCAGAGAGGACCCCGTATGCGAAATGAATTGACTGGTCAGGCACTCACCGCTAAAGCGGTGGGCTTGCCAGTGGATTCCCGCTCTGGCCGATACTCGCGGCAGGCGTAAACTCGCCGTTCGCGTTCAACATCCCTGACTTCAGGGCCACCTGACAGTTGGCCCGTCCAGCACCAGACTTGAGCCAGTGCTGGACAAGACGCCACCTAATATTCCGGGCAGCGTTGTAGTCTGCGTGGAGTTCTTTGCCGCACTGCAGGCACTCGAACTCGTCACTATGACGGTTGTCCTCGTGAGTGAACCCGCACTCGCTATAACTGCACCGCTGGCTCGTGTACGCTGGGTCTACCGTCTCAACCAGAATACCGTACTCTTTGGCTTTGTACTCGGTGTACTCCTGTATCGTGCGAAACGCCCACTGCTGGAACTTACTGGCATTCGAGATTCGTTCGCGAATGTTCTCTAAGTTCTCGAATGCGATGGCAGAGCAGTCGTGGCGGCGCGCCTCTTGCACGATAGCTTTCGACACGCGATGGAGGTAGTCATCACTCCATCGTGCGAAGGTGTCTCCGATGTTCTGGATCGTGAGGTGAGCTGAGCGAGTGCCCGTCTGTTGGAGACTACCTCTTCGCCGTTCGTACTCGTTTCGTTTGTGATTGAGGTAGTCCGCATTGCCAAGGAATACACCGGTACTGGTGACGGCGAGGGAGCCGTCTACGTTAAGGTCAACGCCGAGAACCGCTCTGTTCTCGACTGTTGACGCTTCCGTGTCAGGCTCTTTGGCCACAGCAACGTGGAGATAGTAGTCGCCGTCACGTTTGTGCAAGGTTGCCTCTCTGCGTTCCCACTCGTCGTTGTACCAGTAGCACTCGAACGGCGTGTCTTTGTCGTCTTCGGGTGTGACGTACTCGGCGCGAACGCGGCCATCGACGGTTGCGAGCGTGTAGTGTTCGTCGTTGTACGTAATAGTGCGAGTACCATACACGACGACATTACCACGGAACGTAGGTTTGCTCGCTGTTTTCCCGGGTTCGAAGAGCTGATTTTGGCAGCTGATGAGTGCGTCAGCGGCAAGGCTTCGCGCTGATTGGACGTGGTTCGAGTGAAGGTTGGTATCCCCACGCACGTCGTCGTAGGTGGCGGCGTTGAGGTCGCCTTGGTCGATTACTATTTCAGTTGGGTCGTCAGCCCATCCGTAGTTCGCCACGTACTGGGCAGCGTAGCGGAACTGCTCGAACGTTTCATCGAGAACGCTGTAGTCGTCCTCTGGCACGTCAAGCTTCACTTGGATGTTCCGAACAACTACCACATCTCCAAATTTGTGCCCGGTATTATTTAATGTCAACCTGTGTGGGGAGTCAGCTCTGCTATCGTCGGTTGATCGTCGCACGAAATTTACGCGCATCCTCCAACCCCGGCGAGGGAGTTTCCGAGCTGCATTTGTATGAGTCGAAGGAGGACACCCCGTGTGCGATATGAAATCTTGCGTACTGTTGTCAGACATATCTAGTCATTCTAATAACACACCCCGGAACCACCCCCCGTGTGCGAAATGAATTCGGTCCCGGCGTCGGGGATTCTTCGCGTCAGTGCCCTTCGAAGAAGTCGTCTATTTGTGCGTTGACAACGGATTTTACGAGATCCTCTTCGTGTTCTGCATCCTCGAGTCGGAAGTCGGTCTGGAGGGTTTCGGCGACTACCTCTGGATCGTCGACGAAGGTGTACTCCTTGTGGACGCCACTGCCGTAGCCACGTCCTCGCTTCTCCGACGTAACGAAATTGTAGGTCTCGGCTTCATTCATGTATCGTAGGTAGGAGTCACGCGATTTTTCATCGGCATCCAAAATATCGGTGAGGTACTGGTACACTCGATAGGCAACCGTACTGGGGACAGCGTTCAGGTTGCGCTGCGAATAAACGGGGACAATCGCGGTTGCGTAGAGCGAGAGCTTCTTTTGTGTCGAAAGACCCTGCATCTGGGTCAGCGTCCGGTCCCGCTCGGCTTCTTTCTGGGCGTCGCGAACGTGCTCTTCGCGAACCGTATCTTCTCCTCCACGGTCGGCAATTTCACCCGCCTTCCGGAACAGATCGATTGCCTTCCGCGCGTCGCCGTGATCCTGGGCTGCGAATGCGCCACTGAGCGGGATGATTCCGTCTTCGAGGACATTGTCCTGGTACGCGTCACGACGGCGTTCGAGAATCGCCTGCAGTTGATTCGCGTCGTAGTCGGGGAAGACGACATCCTGCGGATTGAATGAACTCTCTGCCCGGCCGTCGAGATCCTCCATGAATCGGGGATCGTTCGTGAGCGCGGCGACCGACACATGGCCCTTAATACGACCCAGCTGGGACGCTCGCGATAGCTGGTAGAGCAGCTTCGAATACGCCGGCTCGTCGTTCGGATCGCGTTGCCGTCCCACAAGAAGGTCGACCTCGTCAAGGATGATGATGACCGAGTCGAAATTATTGCTCAGAATCTCGTGGAACCGATCAAGCTTCTGGTCAGTCGAGATCCCACTCTCGGGGACACCGACATCAACGCCAGCCTCTTCGGCCGCGTTCTTCACGAGGCGATAAACAGCCCGGTCGTGGGACTTGATCGTCTGGCAGTTGATTTTGATTACTCCGAACCGACGTCCCTGCGAGTTCGCGAGTTCGAGAACCTGCTGGCAGACCGCATTGATGATGAGTGACTTCCCGGTTCCCGATGGCCCGTAGAGAAGCATATTGGGTGGGCGATTCCCTTGCAGTGCCGGTCGTAGGTAGGTGATGATGTCGTCCAGTTGGTCATCACGACCGACGATCCGGTCTTCGTCGATGACGGCATCTGGGTCGAGAAGTCCCTTATCCCGAAAAACAGAGTTCTGAACACCCTCCTGAAGACGGCCTTTGATAGATTGTGAGAGGGATTGTTGATCGTCCCCGTCAGCCATGTTTGCGCAGTTAGGTCGAAACTATAAATAAATATGGGTACCGTGTGCGAGATTAAATCAGTTGAATTCCGTCGATAGAGTGCGTTTAGATGGGGGATTTCAGTAGAACGATGTAACCGCGGGCGAAATCAATTGGTCGTAATAGCCCCCCGTGTGCAAGATGAAATCTCGGAAAGCCCATTGAACAGCCGTCGATGTCGAGGCAGTTCAGAGGAGCTTGGTGGAGGCACCCCCCGTGTGCAAGATGAAACATCAGACGTAGTCTCTCTCAGGATAGTACCGAACATATCCCTCGACAAACTCGCGTGGGACGAGATCTCGCCAGAAGGTCACCCCCACACCCCGTGTGCGATATGAATTTGACGAGAGGGTGGGTCGGAGTGAATCACTCGGTGAACACGGGATTCAGCCAGAGAGCACACGAGAAGCCGTAGAACAGACGATGACATCCAACCTCGGGGCGGCAAGCCAACGATCGTATCACGAAACGTACCGTTTCGTTTCGACCGACTCTAGTTCTAGTGCGGCTTTAGTTGACAGAGTGGCTATGTAAAGGTTTCCTTGAAACATAGCTCATCTCGATATCGTTGTCCTTGGGTTCTCTCCTCCGTGATATCGTGGATTTCTGGTGTCTCGTGGTCTCTCTCCTCGACCATCCCCCTCCCGTCGTCTTCCCAATTTCATCTCGCACACGGGGTGTGGGGGTTCGTCATCATAGTCTGCGTGATTAACCAACGAGGCTACGGCATCCGCCTCCTATGTTGGTTAATCTACCCCACCACTTCCGAAGGCCGTCACTTTTGGCACCCATGTCTCTGCGAGTGCTTGACGAATCGCCGACCGATCCCAGCCAAGCGGTGCCAGCACGCTCTCGACAGCTCTGACGAGTTGCGTCTCGTAGTACGACGCATCGTACGACTCGATCTCTTCGTGAACCAACGCAACCCGCTCTCGCGAGTCCTTCTCGTCGTCGACGACGACGTACTCGAGGTCCTGTCCAGGATGGACAGCGAGGTCCTGGTCACGGGCCCGCTTCAGCGCCGCCACGTTCTGGGTATTCTGCGTTTGACATCCTCCCCGCCAGCTAGACGAGGTTCCCTCCGAGGAACTTCCTACGGTCTAGGTGTTCCCGGAAGCGATATTCCCGCTGTATTGGACGGTACTCGGGTCTGTGCGCTGTTCTTTAGGACGATGAGAGCGTGGTAGCTCCGACCATACGTGGTCGTCCCACTCGAACCGCACGGGCTGTGCCATCAGCCTGACTGAGTCAGTTATTTGCTGTTCTAAGAACGTCTTCGACGCTGTAAGATCGGCATGCCCTTCGAATCCACACGAACAGGTGAGCGTATCTTTATGCCGTGTTGTCCGGCACGTTGATCCACAATTTGGGCACTTTTGACTTGTCCACGATTCCAATTGTACCTCGATATCAATTCCATACTCTTCAGCTGTCTGGGCCAGCCGATCTATAAATTTCCTGAACGCCCAGAAGCTGTGGATTTTTGCGTTAATCTCGACTGACCAGTGTGATTCCAGTATGTCGGTCAGATCACCGACATACAAAGTATCGACACCCTCGGTAAATAATCGCTCCAGTAAGTCCCTGCACAAGGCTTCCTGAGCATGGTCACGACGACGCGTCCGCTTGCGGTACAACCGCTGAATACGCTTACTACTATGGCACTTTTCTGGAAGCTTCGACTGTACCTCGGCAATTCGGCGGGTTGTCTCGCGAAAGCGCTCGAACAACTCTCGACCTTCGTACAGATATTGTTGGCCAGTTGTGGTAGTACAGGCCACGAGATTGTTTGCTCCTATGTCCAGAGCGGCCGTTTCATCAGCCAGTGGAGTTTCCCGTTTACCGTCAGGCACAGTAACGGGTTGCGAAGCTCTGAACGTCTCCTCAATTTCGTCGTACCACAGATTGAGCCGACCCTGCTTTTCCCAATCTGCCCAAGCCACCTGGCCACACAATTCGAGCTGAAGGCGTTCCCGATAGCCGAGTCCGTACTCGTTTTTTAACTCTTGACCGACCAGAATCTCGATTCGAGATCGGTTGCCCTGCTCAATGGTGTATGTGTCATTACGAATGGCCGTGCGGAGTTCACGACCTTCGTCACTGTTACCCCGAAATCCTGGTGGTTCTGGATGGTCCGTAATCGTCGTATCTTCGGGGTCGTAGTATTGTTCTTTCAGACGAAAGAATGATTTCCAGGCTTCAGTGTTCGTTCGGATTACTTGTTGAGCAGTGGCGGCACCGAGTACTCCTTTGTATTTACCTTCGAGATGACCGGTATCTGCTTCGAAAGTATCCTCGCTCTTGTAGCCTTCTTCGTCGTTATATCGCATCAGGCGCTCGTAATTGACCTCGTTCCAGAGGGCAGCGGAAGCGTCCAACAGATCCCGTAGTAGTTGCTCTCCAGAATCGGAGAGCGGTCGCACGGTGAACGTATTGGTACGCTTCACGAGCCAGCTCATAGTTTGGCCCTTCAGAACTTGAAAGCCAGCCTGCCGTAGTGAAAGTGGTATTCATTTTTGTGGTCGCTATGATCACTCGCTGGTGGAATAAGTGCTCAAAACCGCATTTTCCATCGATGAGAGGTGCTTTCGAATCTCCTCTTGATTCCATCCGAGTGGCGAGAGTACACTCTCGACAGCTCTGACCAGTTGCGTCTCGTAGTACGAGGCATCGTATGTCTTACCCGCTTCGTGGGCGAGGGCGACCCGTTCTCGCGATGATTTTTCGTCATCGACGACGACGTACTCGATATCTTGGCCTGGGTGAACTGCCAGGTTTTGCTCGCGAGCCCGTTTCAAGGCCGCCACGTTCTGAGTATTCTGAGAGTATCCTTCGAGGGGCTTGGAGACACGATTGCGTTCAACGAGGTCCGCAACCGGCACCGCTCCAGCGTGAAGGTGACTGATCGCTTCTTGAAGACACTCGAGTACAGCATCCGGCGATCGCGTTGAATCGAGCCGATCGAGACAGTCCCGCTGGACGCCTTCGATGAAGGACGGCGTCGAGCGTTGCCGGGCTTCAATCCCTCTAATCTTGAACTCGTCATCACCGGCGACCTTCCCGAAGTACTTCGTTAGTGCGCCGGCGTTGCTCTCGCGTTGCGGCACGAACGCGACCCAGTCGTAGTGCGCTTCGTGTTCAAGCCGAATCTCGACGTGGTCTGAGATTGTCGTCGCGAGCGTTTGGAGATCCTCACGATCGGCGTCGTCGACGTCGGGATCCGGGGTTACCCAGATGGAGTCGACGATCCCGTGGACGACCCGCCAGCCGCCGGTTTCCAGCCGCTGTTTCGCCGTCAGCAGAATCTCCCGAGCGAACGCGTTGATCGCTTCGTGGCACTCGATGCGACCGAACTTCGCGTTGCTGAACCCTTGATAGCCGAAGCAGGCGACGAGGATCCACTTCAGCGCTCCCGACCGCCCCTCGAGTTCCGCCAGTCGGTCCTCGTCGGGATTGTCCCGTTCCCTCTCGTGACGGATGGCTGCCTTGATCTCGTCGCGAGCGTCGATGATCGGCTGTAGCACGTCGACGAGGTAGCCCCGGTCGTCACAGATCGAGTACCCGAGGCCGGGGACGTCGTCGCGGTCGCTGTGGCAGTCACACCGGATGACGTCCGGCGAAACGTTCCGGGTACAGATGATGTTGGGATACAACGAGGAGAAGTCGAGTTCGTGGACGTTCTCGTGGAGGCCGACCTCGGGCGTGAAAATGAAGCCGCCGCGGTCGGCGTCGTGGAGCGTCCCCATCGGCTTGTAAAACTCGTGACGCCAGGAGTTCCACGGCACGAGAACGCCGCGGTCGTTGGCCTCACAGATCTGGATCGCCGTGAGCACGTTCCCGATCGACGCCCACGCGAGTTCCTGGACGGGCTTTTTCGAGCGCGACACGAGGTCGAGGACGCCGTCAATGTTCGTCTCCCCGTAGAAGAACGTGTTCGACTCGTCGATGATCGCCCGGCCGGGCACGTTGTACCGCGCCGGCGAGTGGCCAACGCGGCCGTAGCTCGAGTACGTCGACCGGCTCGCCAGCTGTTGGTAGTCCACATCCTGCCACCGACTCAGCGAGAAGTCGTCGACGCCGGCGTCCGCCGCCATCTCGTGGAGGGTCGGGATGATCTCGCTCGTCGAGCAGACCAGGACGTCCGGATCGTGTGTTCCGAGCGCCCCTTGGACGGCGGTCAGGAGATCCGTCGGCGAGCCGGTGACGGTGTCGCCCGCGACGGACAGCTCCCCATAGGTGTCGTTGCTCGTTTCGGTCACCGGGACGCTGAGCCGGAGCGTCGACAGCTCGCTCGCCGGCGTCGGATCGACGCCGGTCTCTAGACAGTACCGGAACTCCCGCGAGAAGTCGACGTTGAAGGAGGCGAGATCCCCGACTGGATAGGCCGACAGCTGGCGCGCTTGGCGGGCGAGTGGGGTGACACGGTCGATGTGAGCGACGTCAACGGCAAGGACTGGTTCCTCGTCCCGTCTAAAGCCGGGTCGTCGCGCAACCATCTCGGTCGCGACGACATCCGGGTGCTGGTCGTACACCGACTGGAGCGTCGTGAGGTCGAGGTCGGCGTTAGGGTCGCGAGGGGCGACGTAGAAACGCGGGGTGTACTGGTCTCGTTCTGTTGCGACGGCGCCGTCGGCGGTTGCCTCCCACTCTAGGACGCGGCCGTCGTCGAGGAAGTCGATGCTGAACGGCATCCAGGTCTCTCTGATGTTCGAGTCACCGATAAGCTGTGGCGTGTTGTTTCCGGATTTCAACGTAAGCCCCTAAGAACCCCTCTACTGGTGCTTTTCTGACTGTTTGTCTGTGCTCCGCTACTTCTGGAACGCTTTCCGGAATTGACCTAGGTGGGGTTGTCGACCTGACAGCATGGCAAGACAAAAGAATATATTTTGGTCATAGAAAGAAATATTTGGTCTTAGTCCGTTGGTCGAAGTATGTCAGATGACGCCCGTCGCGACGGCCCGCCGTCATTCGACCGGCCATTCGAAGGCGAGGACACGAAACAGCGCGTGTACGGCGCGGTCCTCCATGCACGAGAGCCGATGACGGCCGCCGAGATCGCCGAGCGTGCAGACTGCTCCGAAGAGTCCGCACGGACGCATCTGTCCTTCTACGCTGACCTTGGCATCGTTATCCACCACGATGG
>Ga0207733_100030_pt1 | contig 160377 bp, 150 predicted proteins | sample A23P3SouthBayCA_FD_187735 | JGI IMG/M metagenome (GOLD analysis project Ga0207733, IMG submission 187735) | Aerobic enrichment media microbial communities from Eden Landing Ponds, California, USA - A23 P3 (SPAdes) | ecosystem: Environmental > Aquatic > Marine > Unclassified | place: Emeryville... | reverse complement strand
GACGCCGAACGGGCGGGCGCCGCCGACCTGGGTGTACTGCTGGATGTGGTCGGTGACGGCCTTGGTGAGCGTCTCGACGCCGATGGGCTCGCCGTAGCGCAGCTGGTTGACCTGCGCCTGCCGTCGGGCGAAGTCGATGAGCTGGCGCGCGTCGGCGACGTGGCCGGCGCTGGCGATACCGATGTGGTCGTCGGCCTTGTGGATCTTCTCGACGGACGAACGCTCCATCAGCGGCGAGCGGATGCGCTTGTCCACCGCCAGCACGACACCGTCAGCTGTTCGTACGCCGATACTCGCCGTGCCGCGCTTGACGGCTTCGCGGGCGTACTCGACCTGGTAGAGCCGACCGTCCGGCGAGAAGATCGTGATCCCGCGGTCGTACGCCTGCTGTTGCGATTGTCCCTGCATATTTATAGATCGAGTTCGGTCGCCCCGACGAACGCGTCGTCGGCCCGCACGTCGATTCGGCCGTCGCGACCGACGGCACGCCGCTCGGCGTTCTCGAAGACGACGTTTCTCTGGTACCTTGGTTCCGGTCGGCGTCGTATATACTTTTCTTCACAGGCCCGCACCGTGCCGCTAACCCCCCGCACGCGGACGCCCACCGCCGCGCCGTCGACCCCGTCCAGACACGCCAGCACCGCCCGCGCGCGGTCGACCTCGCCCCGGCGCGCCCGCACGATCGCGTGGCCGGTCCCGTCGCCGAACGAGAAGCGGACCACCGACAGGTCCACCTCGGCGCTCCCGGCGTCACCCACGAGGTTCTGCGCCGCGAACCACACCTCGCGCTGGAACGCCCGGCGGCCGATCTCCGCGTCCGGCCACGCCTCCAGTTCGACCGCGAGGTAGCGCCACCGCTGGCGCAGGTGTTTCGGGAGGTGCTTCACGAGTCCTCACCCACCGACGTGTCCACGGTTGCCCCCTCCACGGGCTCCACACGCTCCGCGACGAGGACGCCCACCTGGTCGTGGACCGGCTCGACCGCCGTCAGCGCGTAGCCGGCGTCGGTGAACGCGTCAGCCAGCGTCCCGACCGTCGCCGGATCGTCGACCTCGGGGCTGTAGAACGGTTCCTCGGGGTCGGGCGCGCCGAAGAACATCACGTCGCCGAGGACGATCCGCCGCGGTCCCAGATCGGCGATCACGCCGATCGCCTCGCGCTTCTCGTCGTCCGAGAGGTGATGCATCGCGAAGTTGGTCGTCACCACGTCGACCGCGGCGTCCTCGGGGACCGACGGCTCGCGGAACCGCCCCTCGCCGAACTCGACGTTCGAGAGCCCGCGGTCGGCCGCCTTCGCGCGCGCTTCGTCGAGCATCCCCTCGCTGATGTCGCGACCGATCACCCGCTCGGCTTCCTCGGCCAGCGGGAGCGCGATCGCGCCCGTCCCGGTCCCAAGGTCGAGGACCGTGTCCCGGGGGTGGGGGTTGGCGTGCTCGACGACCAGTGACGCGCAAGCGCGGTACTCGTCGCTCTCCTCGTCGTCGTACTCGGCCGCCATCTCGTCGAATCGAGCGGCGTGCTCGTCGAGAGCGCGTTTCATACAGCCGGGTTCGGCCGCGGGGGCAAAGAACGCCTCGCTCCCCGTCGCTGGCCCGGGCCCGCGGACTACCGCTCGTCCCCGTCGGCGTCGTCCGCGATCGACCCGCGGTAGACGCCCGGTTCGACGAACGCGTCGCTCGCCAGTCGGCGGTTCCGTTCGACGAGTCGGCCCCACTCGGCCAGGCCCGCGCGGACCTGCTCGGCGTCGAACCCCAGCACCTCGCCGACGGCGACGAGTTCGCGGGGCGCCCGGAGCTGCAGGTGACTCGGCGGGTCGGCGCTGACGACGTACGGCGCGTCGTAGGTCTCGACGATCTCCCGGAGCTTCCGGAGCCCGCGGATCGCCTGGACGCGCCGACCGCCGTCGGCCCGGAGGACCCGACCGAGCGAGAACTCGAAGCGGACGCCGTTCTCGGCGGCCGCTTTCGCCAGGACGTGGTTCACGTCGCCGTCGTCGGCCATCGGGTGGGCCAACACGTCGACCGCGGGCTGTTCGACCGCGAAGCGGTTGATCGCCGGCGTCCCGCCGTGGACCGCGACGACCGTCTTCGACCGGCGGTGGTTGCCGACGAACCCGCTCGCTCGCGAGGGGTCCTCGGCCCGTATCTCGACGCCCTCGACGACCTCGACGCCGTAGCGGTCGGCTATCTCCTCGGCGTCGAACTCGGCGAGCGCGTCGCCGTGGTTGCGGACGACGACCCCGTCGAAGCCGTACTCGGCGGCGGTCGTCGCGTGGCGGGCGACCGTCGCCTCGCCGTCGGGGTGGGCGTGGACCGCCTCGAACCGCAGGTCGCGCTCGCGCTGGTCCGTCTCGGACATCCCGGTTTCAGAGCGCCTCGAAGACCTCGCGGGCGTTCTCGACGGCCGCGGGCTTGTTCGCGGGATAGGCCTCGACCTTCGACCGGAAAGTGATGCCGTCGCCGCGTTCGACCTCGCCCCGGAACGCCGCCTGCTTGTCCAGCGTCAGGTAGAAGGCGCAGTTGTCGTCGACCCGCTCGTCGAGCTCCCCGACAACGGCGTCGAGGTCGTCGAGGTCGCTCAGTCTGTCGAGCACGTGGCGGATCTCGTCGGCGCGCTCGACGCGCGCGGAGAGGACGACGATGCGGTCGCCGTGGTGGCCCTCCGAGGTCGCGCGTTCGATCTCGAACTCCTCGGGGAGGAAGGCGCGCAGGGCGGACTCGACGCGCTCCTCGTCCTCGGTGACGTAACAGAACGCGCGCAGGTCGACGTAGTGCAGCGGGACGGAGGCCATCGAGTACGGTTACTCCTCGGCGGCTTCGAGCTGGTCCTCGGAGACGCCGGCTTCCTGGCCGTCCTCGAAGGAGACGGTGTAGTTCTCGTCGCCGAACATCGTCTCGACGACCTGCGTGATCTGGCCTTCTTCGCCGTCGTACTCGCTGTGCTCGTCGCGGAGGATGACGTGGTCGTCCTCTTCGAATGCCATGGGCGGCGGTACTCGACGCCCCGCCAAAAAGGGATTGATCCGTCTCACTCGGCGCCGCTCGCCGCCCCGCCCGGAACGCTCGCGGAGCCGCCGTCAGTGGCCACGGCGCGGCTCGCCGCGTCGACCGCCGAGCCGGACGAACCCCGTTCGCGCGAGCGGACGGCGTCGAACAGCGTCCGGAGCGTCGCGAGCGTCGCCTCGTCGTGGGCACCGGGGTCGACGGAGACGTAGGCGGTCGCGCCGGCCGAGCGGACCCGCGCGACCAGCGCGTGCAGGAACCGGAACGCGCGTTCGAGGTCGGCGTACTGCAGCAGCGTCGACAGCGAGTCCAGGCAGACGACGGGCCGCTCGTCGCCGTCGCGGGCGCGTAGCCACTCGCCGACCGCGATGGCGACGCCAGTGAGGTCGGTCGGGTCCGAGACCTCGCGGACCGGGAGGCAGTCGCGCTCCCGTTCGAACCCGGCGACGGGCCCGACAGCGACGGCCGCGGCCGAGTCGATCCGGGCGCTCCGACCCCGGAGCGCCGTCGTCCACGCTCGCACGTCGTGGCGATACAGCACTCCGAGGACGCTCCGCTCGCCGCCGTCCAGCGAGCGGTCGAGCTGCCCCGCCGGGTCCGCCCCAAACGCCGGTTCGCACACGAGCGCGACCGAACCGGTCCCGCCCGTGCCGGCGTCGTCGCTCTCGCCGGCATCGTCAGTCGCATCGCCGTCCGCGCTCGGGTTCTCACCGCGGTCGCTCGCTCGCACACCCTCGTTCGCCCGCCTGACACCCTCGGTCATCGGTACGAGATCACTCGACGTACAGTATAAACACCCGTCAGACACCCGGCAGACGCCGTCGGAGGCGCTCGGAGCCGCAGGGAACTGGCACGGAGGTCGAAAGCTTATGGCGGAGACCCGCGAATAGGGGGGCATGACCGAGCGAACGCGCGCTGTCCGGCGGTGGCGTTTGCCGAGGCGATCCCCGCCGCCGACACGGCTGCGATGACCGCCGTCGACAACCTCTGGTACCTCGCCACCGAGGCCCGCCAGGCGGCCGAACAGGTGTACCACCGATTCGCCGACGACCACGACGACTTCGTCGAGTTCCGGACCACGCGGACGGTCTCCCGCGACCGCTTCCGGACCGTCGCCGAGCGCATCGAGTCCCAGGGGCTGCCGTACGGCGCCCACACGCTCGCCTACCGACCCTCGGGCGAACTCCTGCTCGTCGAGCAGGCCGCGATCGACACCTGGGTCCTCCCCGGCGGCGAGGTCGAGCCCGGCGAGTCCGTCCGCGAGGGCGCCCGGCGAGAACTCGGCGAGGAGGCCGGAATCGACGTGACGTACGACGGCCTCGGGGTCCTCGGCGAGGTCCGCTTCCGCAGCGACGGTCACGAGACGTGGGGCGTCCTCCCCATCTTCGAGGGCGAGGCCGACTCGACCGACCTCGACGTGCGCGACCCCGACGGCGAGATCACCGACGCTCGCTGGTTCGACGAGCTGCCGGAGAACACGCGGGACCGGTCCGTGCTCCGGGAGTGGCGTCGGGACCGGTTCGGAGAGTGAGCCGAGGGGGCGGCGGTGGCCCGCGTCGAGAGGGACCGGCCCGCCGTTACTCCGGGCCGAACTGCTCGCCCTCGCGGGCGTCGGCGCGCAGCCGTCGGATCGTGGCGCGGGCGTTGCTGGCGTCGTAGCCGAACAGCACCGACTCGGCGTACTCGTCGGCGACCTCCGTCGCGTGGACCAGGTCGTCGATGTCGACGTCGACCGCGTAGAGTTCGATCGAGAACGGCGAGTCGAGTTCGTCGACGAACCCCCTCGCGAGGACCTCCAGCCAGTAGGTCGTCGAGTAGGCCATGTCGTACAGCGGGACGACGAACTCGTCGACGTACTCCGCCAGCGCCGTCACGTCCAGGCCCGCGCGGTCGTAGATGTGCCCCGGATAGGGGTCGGGATACAGCGTCAGATACAGGTCGCCGGGCACCCGCTCGCGGGCCTCGGCGACGAACTCGGTGATGACGCTCGCGCGCCAGGCCCGCCAGTCGTCGGAGTCGCTGGCTTCGAAGGCGGCTTCACAGCGGTCGCAGTGGCAGTACTCCTCGCGGGGGAAACCCACGTCGTCGAGGCGCACGTCCCCGTTGACCGCGGCGGCGTCCTCGATTATCTCCAGCAGGCCCTCGCGGTAGCGCTCGTGGGTGGGACAGACGTAGGCCCAGTCGAAGTAGGGACGGTCCCGGGTTGCGGGTTCGCCCTCGTCGCTCTCGGGGACCAGGTCGGGGTTGTCCGCGGCGGCCTTGTTGTCCCCGAAACAGGAGACCATGTTGACGCCGTTGTCGACGGGTTCGGCCGCCCGGCCGGTCACGTCCTTGACTTCGTAGAAGGCGCGGTCGAACTCCGCCCACTCGAGTTCGGGTTCGTTGCGCGTGACGACGCCGTACATACCCGTGGGTACGGGGCGGGCGGTGTAAGTCGTTCGAAAAGGCGGTCGGAGAGCGATGCCTCAGCGGCGCCGGGTCGGCCTTGAACCCCCTACTCGCCGAGCGCCGTCTTGTAGACGACGGCGACCGCGACCAGGGCGACCAGCGCGAACAGTGATTTCTTCGACATCGAACGCACGTACGTGGCAACCGGTTAAAGTGTTTCTGGTGCGAAACGACCGGTCGGCGCTCGTTCGCCCGGTCGTCGCCCGATCGCCGTGTCGCCGACCGCTCAGTCGTTCGCTCATCGCCGCGTTACCGACCGGCCGCTCAGTCGTCGTCGCTCGCCACTTCGTTGTGCGTGTCGGGGTCGGCCCCGGAGATGTCCCGCACGGCGCCCTCCATGTCGCCCTCCCAGACGAACGAGAAGTCTTCCGCGCCGTCCACCGACGGGCCGTGGGTCCACGGCGCCTCGTACTCCTCGCCGTCGCGGGTCGTCGACATGAACGAGTAGTCGAACTCGTCGGGCATCTCCTCGGCGGGGAAGGTGTTTGGGACCGGGAGGTGGTCGAACGGGTCCTCGGGGTCGCCCAGCGAGTGCAGCGCCTTCAGCCACTGGTTCTGGTGCATCGCGTCGCGGGCGACCAGGTACGAGAGCATGTCTTTCATCCCGGGGTCGTCGGTCATCTCCCACAGGCGCGCCGCGAGGAGGCGACCGGTCGACTCGGCCATGACGTTGGCGTACATGTCCGCCGCGAGGTTGCCGCTCGCGACCACGTAACTCGCGTTGAACGCGTTCCCGTTCGCGTCGACCGGCATGGCGTTCAGGCCCGCCGAGAGGTACTGTCGGGGCAACATTCCGGACATCGCCGCGTTGACTGCGCCGTCCGAACTCATCTCCTCCCGCAGCTCCGTCGGCGCGCCCTCGAGGTTCTTCGCGACGGCCGTCGCGAGCATCTCGATGTGGCCCATCTCCTCGACGGCCGTCTCCATCAGGAGCTTGCGGTACTCGGCGTGTTCGTCCGGCACGCCGAACGCCTGGAACATGTACTGCAGGCAGACGCGCATCTCGCCCTCGACGCCGCCGATGGCCTCCTGGAGCATCTTCGCGAACGCCGGGTCGGGTTCTTCGACTTCCACCGGGTACTGGAGCTTGTCGTCGTGGTAGTACATTGGACTCCCCAGCGGGAGAACGGCCGGGTTTTCAATAGGTGAGCCGCCTTCGCCCGCAAGCACCACCAGTGACGAGGATCACAACAGGGCGCGAGAGCGGGCGCGCGTTCAAGCCACGTCGATCTGCTCGGCGATGGAGTCGCGGACGATGGTGTCGCAGTAGGTGCAGCGGATGCCGTCGTCGAGCACGTCGAAGCGGGACTCGACGGGCTCGTCCTCGGTCGTGATGCAGTGGCGGTTGGGACAGGAGAGGACGCCGACGACCTCCTCGGGGCGCTCGACGCGGTGTTTCTTCACCACGTCGAACTCCTGGACGATGTTGATCGTCGCCGCGGGGGCGATGAGCGAGAGCACGTCCACCTCGTCCTGGCTCAGTTCGCGGCCCTCGACCTTGACGATGTCCTTGCTGCCGAGGCGGTCGCTGGGGACGCGCATGCCGACGCTGACGGTCTCGCCGCTGTCGGCGTCGATGCCGAGGATGGCGAGGACGTTCAGCGCCTGGCCGGCGGTGATGTGGTCGACGACGGTGCCGTTGCGGATCTTCGAGACGCGGAGTTCGCGGTCGCTCATTGCTCACCTCCGAGCACGAGGTCCAGCAGCGCCATCCTGACGGGGACGCCGTTGTGGGCCTGCTGGAAGTAGTGCGCGTAGTCGGTGTCGTCTATCTCGTGGGCGATCTCGTCGACGCGCGGGAGCGGGTGCATGACTGTCAGGTCGTCGCGGGCCGCCTCCAGGGTAGTCGTGTCGATCTGGTACTCGCCGGCGATCGCGCGGTACTCGCTCTCGTCGGGGAACCGCTCGGCCTGAATGCGGGTGACGTACAGCACGTCGAGCTCCGGGAGCACCGGATCGAGTTCCGTGTGCTCGCGGATCGACGCCCCCTCCTCGTGGAGGTCGTATCGAACGCTCCGGGGGAGCTGGAGGCTCTCCGGGCTGATGAAGTGCTGGTCGGCGTCGAAGTTCGTCAGCGCGTGGGCCAGCGAGTGGACCGTCCGGCCGTACTTCAGGTCGCCCATGATCCCGATAGTCAGGTCGTCGAAGCCCGCCGACTCGCGGATCGTGTAGAGGTCCAGCAGGGTCTGGGTCGGGTGTTGGCCCGCGCCGTCGCCGGCGTTGATCAGCGGCACGTCGACGAACTCGCTGGCCATCTGGGCCGACCCCTCGCTGGGGTGGCGAAGGACGAGCGCGTCGGCGTACCCCTCGACCACCCGAACCGTGTCCGCGAGGCTCTCGCCCTTCTTGACGCTGGAGGACTCGACGGTGCCCATGTCGACGACGTCGCCGCCCAGTCGCTTTGCCGCCGCGGTGAAGCTCATCTTCGTCCGCGTGCTCGGCTCGAAGAAGCACAGTCCGAGCAGGGCGTTCTCGTGGCGGTCGGCGAACGCGTCCGGGTCCGCGGCCACCTCCGCGGCCCGGTCGAGCACCGCCTCGATGTCCGCCCGCGAGAGTTGTTTCGCACTGATAATGTGGTCGTGACGCATCGAATAAAGTCGCGCCCTCGATTGTCTTGAAACTCCCGACACGGGGTCGATCGCTCCGAAGGTTCAAGTACGAGAGCCCGACCACGCCGTCCCATGCTCGCGATCGCCGGCGGCAAGGGTGGCTGCGGGAAGACGACCACGGCGCTGGGGCTGGCGGCGGCGCTCGCGCGCGACGGCGGGCGCCCGCTCGTCGTCGACGCCGACTGCGACATGCCGAACCTGCACACGATGGCGGACACGGACCGCTCGCCGGGCGTCGACGCCGTCGCCGACGGTGACTCGATCGCCGCGGCGACCCACCGAAGCACCGTCGTTCCGGGCGTCGACGTGCTCCCGGCCGGAAGCGCGTCGGGACCGCTCGACCGGACGGCACTGCGCCGACTCGCGCGCGCTCGGCAGCGAGTGCTCCTCGACTGTCCCGCGGGCGCGACCGACGCCGCCGCCGCGCCCTTGCGTCACGCCGACGCGGCGCTCGTCGTCTCAACAGACGAGCAGGCGAGCCTCGACGACGCTACCAAGACCGCGCGGATGGCCGAGGCGTTGGACGCCCGCGTCGTCGGGAGCGTCCTCACCCGGACCGACGACCCGGCGTCGGCCGGCGGGGCTTCGAAGGGTACGGCTCCTCGCGCGGCCGAACCCGTGTTGGCGACGGTTCCGGAGATCACGGGGGACGCGCTGGGGGACCGAGTCGGACGCACGTCGTACGATCGGCTCGCAACGGCGCTCGCGAGGCGGAATGTTTAATCTGGTGGGATCTAAATACCCCGGTAGGATGGTCAACCGGCTACACACGGGCATAGATGTCCTCGACCGGAAGCTCGGGGGCGGGATCCCGGAGGGGAGCATCGTCGCTCTCAGCGCCCAGCCGGCCAGCCAGGCGGAGCTGTTCCTCTACGAGTTGACCGCGACCCGCGGCACGCTGTACCTCTCGCTCGACCGCACCGCCCAGTCGGTCACGGCCAGCATCGAGCAGTCACCCGCCAGTACCGGTGACCCGACGGTCCGCCACATCTCGGGCGAGGCGCCGCTCGACAACGCCAGCAAGCTCGTCAGCGCGCTCCCCGAGACCTCGAATCTCATCGTCGACCCCCTCGACGTGCTCGAGGCCCAGGAACCGCCGTCGCGGTACCGCTCGTTCATGAACGACCTGCAGAACCACATCGTCAACACGGGCAGCCTCGCTATCGTCCACTGCCTCGACGGCCGCAGCGTGCCGCCGCTGCGCGACACCACCGAACACTTCGCCGACGTGATCTTCGAGCTGAAGACCACGACCGACTCCGACGAGGTGGAAAATCGCCTCGCGATCCCCAAGTTCCGCGGGGGCCGCGCGCCCACCGACATCATCAAACTCGACCTCGTCGAGCAGGTGTCGATCGACACGAGCCGGGACATCGCCTGAGCGTCCCCGGTCCGTCTTCTCCCCGAGAATCTCTGCGCACCGTCGATCTCACGGCTCCAGATCCACGCTGTCACCGGCGGGGACGTGGTCGACCGCGAGCGCCGCGAGCAGGGCGACGACCGCGGCGAACAGGGCGACGACGGAGACGAGTGGCACCGACGAGGGGCCGATCGCGTACAGTCCGACCGCGGCGACGACTGCGACGACGCCCGCCGAGAGCGAACCGGCGAGGTGGGTCGCCGACACACCGACCGTCACGGCGCTCCGACCCACGTCGGCGCCGAGCCCGACCGCGTGGTCGGCGGCGTCCCAGGCGACCACGACGCCGACGAGGGCGACCAGCAGCGATACCCGGTCGATCCCGGGCAGGTACCCCCGCACCGCGACTGCGCCGACGAGTAGTGCGGTGGCGAGACCCACCAGCCGTCCGGCCCACGAGCGACGCACCGGGACGAGCGCGACGGCGAGTACGCCCGGTCCGGCCGTGCCGAGCACGAGCGACACCCGCGTGACCCATCCGGCGGGGTAGACGGTCGCGAGCCCGACCGCGACGAGGACAGTCGCGAGTCCGGTAGTCAGCGCGAGCAAACCGACGAGGCGGCGGCCGCGGAACCGAAGATAGCCACCGAGGAGGAGCGTCCCGGCTCCGGCCCCGTCGACGGCTACGACGGCGAATCCGAGCGGGTCGGTCGCGAGCAGTACCATCGCGCCGAGCGCGGCGACCACCGCGACCGCACTGCCCGGAAACGCCGGGCCGGTATCGGGCGAGCGGTCACCGTCCATCTCGACGGGCACCCCCGTTCGCTCGGGACCACCGCACGGGGTCGCCGGGTCGCCAATCGCCGACCGGGACCCCCATCGACCGCAGCGCCTCGATCCGGTTGCGACGTTCGACGCCCGTTAGCTCTGCACCCAGCGATCCGTCGCTCGTCACGTCCGGACTGAGCGCCGCGACGCCGCGCCCCCGTTCGGCGGCCCGGCGCACGGCGTCGACGCCGAATTCGTCGAGCAGCGGCGTCACCGTCACGACCTCGGCGGCACCGCTCGTCCGTTCCAGCACCTCGTCGACCTGCGCCGCGAACTCGTTCGCCGAACCTGACGAGGCCGCCGATCCGCTAACGCCACCGGTCGCCGTAGTGGCCCTCGTACCTGCGTTCTCGCCGTCGAACGCGACCGTCGAATCCTCGGGCGGAGCGGTCAGCAACGCGGTGACTCGTTCGCGATGGTGGCGACCGTCCCCGGGGGCGACCAGTTCGAAGCGAGGGCCGAGGCGGGCGACGCCGACGCGTGCCCCGCGGTCGAGGAACGTCGTCGCGAGAGCGGCCGCCGCGGCGCCGCCGGCGGTCACGGCGTCCGCCTCCCCGTCACCGGCCCGACGGACCGACTGCGGTCGCGCGTCGAGGCAGACGACGACCGATCGTCGACGGTCCGGCCGGAACTCGACGGTCGTCAGCGCGCCGGTGCGCGCGTAGCGCCGCCAGTCGATCCGGTCGGCGGGGTCCCCCGGTCGGTACTCGCGAGTGCGGTGAAACGCGACACCCGACCCGCCGGTGTCGACGGGAGTCCGCCCCGTCGCGCGCAGCGTCTCCCGGGGCGACGGGACCCCCTCGACCGGGACCGAACACTCCAGCGTCGACACGGTCGGGGCGTCGGCGAGCTTGTCGGTCCTGTCGGCTCCGTCGGTTCCGCCGGTCTCGCTGGCCCCGTCGCTCCGGTCCGAGCAGGTCCCGGCTCGGAGTTCCGTCTCGACGCGGACGGCGCCGCTACGGTCGTAGCAGGTCACTGTCGCCGGTCCGAACCGATGCGTTCCGGGACTGGCTTCGACGGTGTAGCTGACGGTCGCGGATTCCCCCGGCGGGAGCGCGACGGCCCGCCGCGGGGTTCCCTCGGTGACGGCCAACTTCGGCGGCACTCCGTCGACGATCCGAACGTCCGGTACGGTCTGGGAGCCCGTGTTCGTCACCGTCGCCGTGACGGTTACCGTCTCGCCGTGTGCGGGCGAGGCGTCGTCGACCCCCCGTGTGAGTGTGAGGGTGGGAACCGGATCGGTCGTCACGAGCGGATAGGCCGTGTACGCAAGGCCGACGACGGCCGCGAGAAGCAGCGACGGACGCCCGAAGTAGACGCCGACCGAGCCGACCGCGAGCGCGATCGCCACGGCGGTCAGCCACCGACCCGTCCGTTCGGGATTCGGGGGCGTGTCGCCGGGGTCCTCGCAGACGCCGTCGCCGTCGGTCACGAATCCGGCCTCCCGTCGGCCGCGACGACGGCGCGAGCGGCCAGCCGCGCCTGATACCGGAACGCGAACCGCGTCGAGACCCGCCGCCCGAGGCGGACCCGACGGGGCGCGGACCGGTCCCCGAGGAACGCGGCGGCGGCGTCGTCGTCGGTCCAGTCGCCGCGCGCGACGAGGCGCTCCGCTCGCTCCCGGGAGACCGACCGCCGACGGGCGACCGTCCGCACGGCGGTCTCCCGGAGTCGGTCGCGCGTCCGCCGTCGCTCCGCGTCCGTTCGATAGGCCGACGAGAGCGGGGCCCCGAACCGCTCGTCGAAGTCGACACCGGACCGGGGGACGGGCGCGGGTGCTTCCGGCGTCTCCACCGACAGGGTCGACGGACTGCCGAGCAGCCACCGGTGGTTCGCGACGAGCGCGAGCCCGCAGACGGCGACCGTCGCGAACCCGGCGACGACGACCGTATCACTCCACGGGAAGCGCACGGACCCGAGCGGAACGATCCCCGCGTTCACCGCCCGGTCGAGTGCGAGCGCGAACACCAGCGCCACCGCTCCGACGGCGGTCGTCGCGGCTCGGAACCGGGTTCTCCACTCCGTCATCCGGACTCGCCCCCGCAGTCGTCGGCGAGTGCGCGTCGCGCCCGCCGGACCGCGGCCCGCCGGGTCTCGTCCGGGGAGTCACCCCCGTATCTGGCCGCTCGGAACGACTCCGTGAGCGTCTCGACGGCGTCGGGGTCCAGTCCCGCTTCGACCGCGCTTCGGCGGACCTCCGCGGGCGTGCGGGCGACCGGATCGGTCGCGTCGGCCCGCTCGACGAGGTCGACCCAGGCGCGTTCGACGACGGCGTCGGGGTCTCCCCGGGGCCACTCCGGCGCAGATCGATCCCCCTCCTCGCCGCTCGGAGGGTCGCTCGCTCGCCGACGGGCCAGGACACCGATACCGCCGCCCCGCCGAGACGCGAGCGCCCCGAGCGTCAGGACCGCGACTGCGCCGACGAGCGCGAGCCGATGTCGGTAGGCGGCGCCCAGCACCGCGAGCAGCATCCGGAACACGGACGAGCCGCCGACCCCGCCACCGGTCATCTCGAACGAGATCCCGAACGTCGAGAGCAACGCCCGGAGGAGCGCCAGGAGCAACGCCAGCAGGGACGTCCCGCCGGCGGTCGAGCCCCCGGGGTCGGACGCGACGGGCGTCGAGAGCGAGGCGTCGAGCGACGACGCCGCGCTCGCGAGCGCGACCGCACAGAGCGCGGCAGCCGTCGCTACGAGCGCGCGCTTCGGGACCGTGTGACCTCGGTGCTGCATGGGCTGGAGGGTTCGCGGGTTCGGGGCGGCGATGCGTTCGGACGGACGGTCGCGGGACTCGTGAGCGAAATGTCGGTGGCTGGGCAAAAAAATGTCGGGTCCGCGGGCGCGAGAGAGACCGCACCCCACAGATTGAAACCGTTCTGTCACGTTGGCCCGGCTATGCCGCCGAACCGATACCAGCCGCTCGTTCAGTTGGTCCACAACAGAGCGGGCGACGCCTTCCGGGGCGCGATCCGGTACGACGCCGACGGTTGGGAGGCGCTGTATCTCCGCGACGACGTGGCGACCGAGGCCCTGAAATCCGCGCTCTCGGCCATCGCGGACCGGGCACGGGCCGACGAATCGACCGTTCCCGAGGCACAGTACGACCGGCTCGGGGAGAACCAGGCGACGGTCGAGCTGTACGACCACGCCGCCGTCCTCCACTTCCGCGAGTCCGCGGACAGCGGCATCGTCGTCTCACTCGACCGGGACGTGGCACAGGGGCTCGGCCAGTTCGTCAACAGCTGCAACGCGGTGCTGGACGGTCGACGGCCGGGCGCCGACGCCGACAGCTGAGCGGCGGACCCGCCGCCCGAGCGCCGCCGCTGACGGGTCAGCGAGAGCGGAGAGAGGGGGTCGCTTACTCCTCGGCGCCTTCGAGCTCGTCGACGATCTCCTCGGCGTCGATGTCCTCGTCTTCGAGCGCCTCTTCGAGGTCGGCACCGCCGCCGCCCATGCCGCCCATCATGCCGCCCATACCGCCCATCATGCCCATGCCGCCGCCGAGCTCCTCCTGAACGATGATGCGGTCGATGTCGAGCAGGTCGGTGAGCTGCTGGGCGATCTGCTGTTTGCCCATCATCCACTGCTGGTTCATCGTCAGCTGCGGGGTCGCCTCGATGTACAGCGTCTCCTGCTCGGTCTCGACGGTCTCGTACTCGGGCTCGCTCTCCTCCTCCTCGTCGTCTTCGTCGTCTGATTCGACGAGCTGCTCCTCCTCGACGGTGTCCGTCTCGAACCAGACCTCGAGATCCATGTCGAGGAACACGTCGAGCAGCGCGCTGGCGCGCTCCTCGCGGTCCTCGACCTCCGAGAGGACCTCCCAGTCGTACTCGACGTCCTCGCCGGCGAGCGGGTGATTGAAGTCGACGCGGGCGCGGCCGCCGATGATCGTGTTGATGTGGCCGTGCTCGCCGTCGATGTCGACGTGCGCGCCGGGGTAGCGGTCGTCCTCGGGGATGCGGTCGGCGCTGATGGTGCGGACCTCCTCGTCGTCGAACTCGCCGAACGCGTCGGCGGCCGGGACGGTCACGGTACCGGTGTCGCCGACCTCGCCGCCGACGATGTCCGCCTCGACGGCGTCGAAGACGTGGCCCTCACCGAGGACGATCGTGCGCGGGGCGAACTCCTGGTCCTCGCCGACGCCCTCCTCCTCGGCCACGTCGGGGTCGGTCGTGTCGACCAGGTCGCCGCCCTCGACGGTGCGGGCGGTGTAGTCCAGTTCGATGAAGTCGCCGTGCTGGAGCCCCTCGGCTTCCTCTTGCGTGTCGGACTCCGTTTCCGCCTCGGTCTCGTCGGCTGCGTCCTGCGCTGTCTCCTCGGACTCGGACTCGTTGCTCATATGGGCACGACTCGCGTTGCACTCTTAAGAACAACGTTTCGGGGCCATCGCATCGGTGCCGGTGGTCCGAGGAGGCCCGCCGCGAGGCCGACCCTCAGATCGATTCGCTCCGTCCCGCGGCGAGCCGTCCTTCGACGAAGGCGGCGAAGTCGTCGGTGAACGCCTCGACCTCCGCCCAGTCGGTGTACTCGTAGTCGCGGGCGCTGTCCGTGTCGCCGGTCGCCTCGCGCGCGATCCGCTTCATCAGCAGTCGCTCGAGGAAGCCGTACTTCGAGTAGCGGAGCGCCCCGCCGAACCGGCCGATACGGTCGGGGTGAAAGCCGGTGTCTTCGAGGAACTCCTCGACGTACCGGGCGGCCTCCGCGCGTCGCTCCGGGTCGTCGCCGACGGAGGACAGCGAGACCTGGAAGAACGCGGTCGGCAGCGCCGCCAGCGCGGCGGCGTTCGCGTCGACGAACGAGCGGACCGACGCCTGGTGTCGCCCGACGTGGATCGAGGAGCCGACCACGACCGCGTCGAAGTCGGCCACCGAGTAGTCGGTCTCCAGCGCGCCCGCGTCGACGGCGGTCGCGTCGTGGCCGCGGTCGCGCAAGCGGGCGGCGATCCGGTCGGCGATCTTGGCGGTCTGTCCCTCGCTCGACCCGTAGAGGACCAGAAACGAGCCCATGGCAGTTCGACGCCGGGCGGAGTGAAAAACGTCGCGTCGCTTCGCCCAGTAAGGCGGCGTTTGTCGCCGGTAAGGTTCGTCGACCGGGCTCGGTCGTCCGGGTTATCGGTCCACACCCGGCCCTCGTATCGGACCGAACCGACGGGTTTGAAGCTCGCCTCGGCCCTCCGACCGGTATGGAGGAGTTGATCGCCGACGCGCTCGACGACTACGCCGAGACGCAGGGACTCGACCCCGACCGCCTCGCCGAGTTCGGCCGAGCCTACCGGGAGCAGGGCCACCTGACGCGCGACCAGCTCTACGAGGTCGCCTACGAGAGTTCCACCCGGAGCGCCTATCACGTCGAGTCGAACCCGCCCGAGCGCTGTCGGGAGGTCACCGGGAACGTCCGCCTCGTCGACGGCGACTTCTCGAAGATCCAGCTGTTGACCGGGCTCTCGGGGTTCAAGGCGCCGACGGCCTCCTGCGTCCTCACGGCGCTGGACCCCGAGCGCCACGCCGTCGTCGACACCCGCGTGTGGGCGTCGCTCGACCGCCTCGGCTACCTCGACGGCCGCAAGGAGTCGTTCGACGCCGCCGACTACGCGGCGATGATCGGACCGATCCGCGCGATCGCCGCGGAGACCGGGTACTCCGTCGACGACGTCGGCTACGCGCTGTTCGCCTACGACGTGCAGGAACGCGAGGGGACGCTGCACTAGGAAACGGTCCGCCCCGAGTCGCTGCCGCTCAGTACTCGATACGCGAGCGGAACTCGGGGACGCCGGCGACGCCGAGGTCGGCTTCGAACAGGGCGCCCGCCCCGTCGCCTTCCTCCTCGCGAGTGCCGGCCGGTCCCTCGCCGGGACCGAGCGCGGTCGTCACGTAGGCGGTGTCGTAGTCGGGACCGCCGAAGGTGACGGCCGACACCTTCCTCGCCGGGAACTCGACCCGCTGGAGTTCCGTGCCGTCGGCGTCGTAGCGGGCGATACGGCCGCCGTCCCAGAAGGCCGACCAGACGCAGCCGTCGGCGTCGACGGTCATCCCGTCGGGGTGACCCGCCAGGTCGCTCGCGTCGAGGAACGTCTCGCGGTCCGAGAGCTCACCCGTCGCCTGGTCGTAGCGGTACCGGGAGATCCGGCTCGCCTCCGTCTCGGTAAAGTAGACGTGTCGCCGGTCGGGCGTGAATCCGAGCCCGTTCGAGAGCTGTGCGTCCGCGACCGCGACCGACAGCGAACCGTCCCTGTTCAGGCGGTAGAGCGCCCCCGGCTCGCCGTCGGGCGTCGGCATCGTCCCGCAGAAGACGCGGCCGCGCGGGTCGGCGATCACGTCGTTGAACCGGGAGTCGCCCTCGCCGTCGATGGACTCGACGAGGGGGTCCCCGAGCCCGTCGTCCCGACTCCACGGCTGAATCCGCCCCTCGTCGCAGAACAGGAGCAGCTCCCCCGAGTCCTGGATCGTGAACCCGCCGATGGCTCCGTCCGCGTCGAGGACGCGCTCGTGGGACCCGTCTGCGGGGTCGTAGCGGTAGAGGTCGGCTTCCGGAATATCGAGGAAGTAGACGACCGCCTCGTCGGGGTGCCAGAGCGGTCCCTCGCCGGTGTGACAGTGCGTATCGGCGACCACCTCGGGCGTCGGCGACTCGCCAGTCATCTCAGGCACCTCCGTCAGTGGCTTCGGCGGTGTCCTGGGCCGCTCCGACCGTCGCTTCGGCGGACTCGAGCAGGCCGCGCATGTAGCCGATCGCGAACAGCCGGCCCTTGGTGTGGTAGCCCGGATTCGAGTTGTCTTCGCCGGCCATCGTCGGGACGTGGTCGGGGCGCATCGGGCCGTCGAAGCCGGCGTCGACGAACGCGTCCATCGCGGCCTGCATGTCCGTGGGACCGTCGTCGTGCCAGGTCTCGACGAAGCGGTCGGCGTCGCCCTCGACGTCGCGGAAGTGCGCGAAGTTGATCTTCTCGCCGAAGTGCCGTATCGTCTCGGGGACGTCGACGCCCATCGCCGCGAAGTTGCCCTGGCAGAACGTGACGCCGTTGTACTCGCTGTCGACGACATCGAGCACGCGGTCGTAGTTCTCGACGCTGTTCGCGATCCGCGGGATGTCCCCGACCGCTTCGCGCGGCGGGTCGTCGGGGTGGAGGCCGAGCTTGACGCCCGCCTCCTCGGCGACGGGAACGACCTCGCCCAGGAAGTACTCGATGGCCTCCCACACCTGCTCGCGGGTCACGTCGGCGGCCTCGGCGCCGGGCCCGGTGCCCATCTTCGCGTTGTCGTAGCCGGTCGTGTACGACCCGCCCCGGGATTCGAGGTGGGCCTCCGTGCGCGCCCAGCGGACGCCGGCCATCCAGTCGTAGCAGACGACGGGGATCCCCAGGTCGCCGCAGTCCCGGAGAAACTGTTTGAACTCCGCGATGTCCTCGTCGCGCCCGTCGAGTCCGAGGCGAATGCGGTCGCTGATCGGGACGCTCCCCTCCAGGACGGCGAACTCCAGGCCGGCGTCTTCGAGCCAGTTCTTCGTCCCGAGCAGGTCGTCGTACGACCAGTGGGTCTTGTCGTCGCCCACCTCCAGCGGATGGACGACGGCCTGCTCGACGCCCATCTGCTTCGCGAGCTGCCAGCGTTCGTCGGGCTGGCGGGGTAAAACGAGCGATAGCTGAACCATACTCCTGGGTTGGACGCCTCTCCGTTATCGGCGTTCCGGTCGCGGAAGCGAACGGTACGACGCGGCCGGACGAACCGCCGACCGGCCGCCGGAGCCCAGGCGTCCCCGGTCAGTTCGAGGTGTCGCCGGAGCCGCAGATGTTCCCGGTCACCCACACTTCGTTGTCCTCGGTGATCTCGATGCCGAGGCCGAGGCGGTTGGCGTTCGGGTAGTCGAGCACGTCGGCGTGGACCGGGTTCTCCGTCCAGTCCTCGAAGATATCGCGGGCGACGGCGGTCTCGTTCTCGTGGTAGACCGTCTCGCCGTTCTCCTGGTAGTTGCGTCCGATGTAGCTCTGGGCGATCACCTGGAACTGGTAGTTCTCCGGTGAGACGATGAACTGTTTGCCCTGCCGCTTGAACTTGCAGGTCTCCTTGAGTTCGAACGCCTTGTAGCGCTGGGGCACCGAGAGCCCGTGCGTCTCGTAGACGAGCTCGCCCCGCTCGGCCATGGCGACGCTGTGGTTCAGGGACATCGCGTTGAGTTGATCGACGAGCGTGCCGTTCGTGTTCGTGTACAGGTCCAGCTCGTTGGATCGCCGCCAGTCGTTTAGCAGCCGGCGGAGTTCGAGTTCGATCGTTCGCTCCTCGAACTTGCGGGGCAGGATCGCCGTCCGGGTCGGGATAGCCGTCGGCGTCGGCGTGACCGTCGGCGTCTGCGTGGCGGTCGGGGTCGGGGCCGACGTGGGCGTCAGCGTCGGGAACGCCGTCGCCGTCCCGTTGCCGGTTCCGTTCGCCGCGGTCCCGTTTCCGGCGGTCGTCGCGGCCGCTGTCGGCGTCTCCGCGGATCCGCCGTCACTTCCGTCGCCCGAGTCGTTCGCGTCGTCGGGGGTCGGCGTATCGCCGCCGCCGCCACCGCCGAGGACCATCGCACCCGCGAGCCCACCGATGACGAGTACGGCGACCACGGCGACGGCGCCCGCGACGACCACCTTCCGATCGACCATACCGTTCGGTGCCCGAGTCGAGACTTAAATCTTCCCAATACACTACAGACCGCTGATACGTACCCGCTCACCCGAGCCGTTCGAGGACGTCAGCGAGACCGAATCCACCGACCGGACGCGTTCGGAGAGCGCGCGTGGCGGGTCCGGTGTCACGCGGCCAAGGGGCCGGCCGCCGGCTCGGTGGCGGTCGGTCGTCGGGCCGAGGGTCGCGTACTCGGCAGTACTCGCGTACTCTGCGGTCGCGTACTCTGCGGTCGCTCAGGCGCGCATCGCGGGCGTGCGCTCGTCGACCGGGTCGGTCTCGTCGACGAACTCCTTGACGATCTTCTCCTCGGCGCGGTGGAGCGTCTCGCTACAGGTCGATTTTGCGATGTCGGACTCGTCGGCCAGTTCGGTGAGGGTACACCCGCGCGGCGTGTCGTAGTACCCCTCTTCCACCGCGGTCCGGACGAGTCGGAGCTGTTTGGGCGTGAGCAGTTGCTCGGTCTCCATCTCCTGGCGGACGGCGACGACCTCGAACTCGATGCCGAACTGGCGGAGCTGGTCGCCGAGCGCGGAGAGCCGGTCCCGGGGCGCGGTGACTTCCCACTCGACGCTGCCGTCGACGACCGTGAACGGCAGTTCGAGCGGCGTCCCGGCGTTCTGGACCGGCACCAGGAGGATCGGGTTGGAGGTCTCGAACTGCACGAGGGCCGTCTCGGTCGTCCGCTGGAGGAAGTCGGTGTTCGTCACCTCGTCGTACTCGTCCATCGTCAGCACGACCTCCTCGACTGCGTCCGCGGTTATCTCCGCCAGCGCGACGCCCCCCTCGCCCTTCGGGAAGACCGTCAGGATCTCGAACTGTGCGTCCGGGTACTCGCGCGACAACTCGCCGATCCACACCGAGTCCGGCACGGTGATCTCCAGAGTGGCCCGCGGCATGTACCATCCTTACGCGGCGCGAGGACTATCAGTGTTCCCGAACATGTTCGCCCCCTCTCCCCCGAGGTCGTCCGGCGAGCCGAACGGCGTTCGGGAACGAGAGAGACACGACAACCGGTGGCGTCTGCCCGCTCCGGTAGGGGTTTGGGGATCGGTCCCGGTACTCCACCGCATGCGACTCGGAGGGCCGGTCTTCGCCGACTACGAGACCCCGGAGGAGTGGACCGACGCGCTGGACGACCGCGGCTACGGAGCGGCCTACTGCCCCGTCGAACCGGGCACCGACCCGGAGACCGTCCGCGCCTACCGCGAGGCGGCCGTCGACGCGGACGTGGTGATCGCCGAGGTGGGCGCCTGGGGGGCCAACCCAGTCAGTCCGGACCCGGCGGAACGCGATGCGGCGATCGCCGACTGCGTTCGCCACCTCGAACTCGCCGACGCGGTCGGTGCCAACTGCGCGGTCAACGTCGCCGGCTCCCGCGGTGACTCGTGGGCCGGGCCACACCCCGACAACTTCGACGCCGAGACCTTCGATCTGGTCGTCGACTCAGTGCGGGCGATCGTCGACGAGGCCGATCCCGAGACGGCGACCTACGCGCTCGAAGCGATGCCCGCGATGATACCGGACTCCGTCGAGAGCTACCGCAGCGTGCTCGACGCTGTCGACCGCGAGGCCTTCGCCGTCCACTTCGACCCCGTGAACCTCGTCGCCTCTCCCCGCAGGTACGCCGACAGCGCAGACCTGATCGAACGGTTCGTCGACGAGTTCGGCGACCTGATCCAGTGTGTCCACCTGAAGGACGTCGCGATGGGGAGCGACCCGCTCGTCCACCTCTCGGAGGTGCCGCCCGGCGAGGGAAACCTGGACTACCGCGCGCTCCTGCGAGCGCTCGACGCCCTCGACGACGACCTGCCGGTCGTGCTCGAACACCTCGACGGCCCCGAGGCGTACGAACGGGCGGCCGCCCACGTCCGCGAGGTCGCCGACGAGGTCGGCGTCTCCGTCTGAAACCGGCCACTGCGCTCGTCGGAGCGGCTCACCGCGTCATCGTCGCCCACTGCTCGCGAGGGATGCGATGGTCGAGCGACTCCCCGTTCTTCCAGCGCTCGACGTCGTCCAGTACCGCGTCCGTCAGCGGCGGCCGGATCCGCGATCCGCCGACGTGGGGCGTCGCGAGGACGTTCTCCAGGTCCCTGAGTTCGTGGTCCTCCGGCAGCGGCTCCTCGTGGTAGACGTCGAGCGCCGCCGCGATCCTGCCCGAACGGAGTTCCGCGAGGAGCGCGTCTTCCTCGACGATCGCCGCCCGAGCGGTGTTGACAAGCAGCGCACCGTCCGGCAGTCGGGCCAGCCGCTCGGCGTCGACCATCCCGACCGTCTCCTCGGTGCGAGCGGCGTGGACCGAGACGACCGCCGACTCCAGCGCCGCGTCGAGGCTCCCCAGCGACGCGAACGGCCACGCCGAGAGCGCCGACGGCTCGACGTACGGGTCGTAGACGGTCACGTCCGGCTCGAACGGTGCGAGGTGGCCGAGCAGTTTCCGCCCGATCGTTCCGAGGCCGACCAGGCCGACCTCGGCGCCGTGGAGCGTCCGGATGTCGGCCCCGTCCGCGTCCCACTCACCCCCGGCCGTCGCGCGGTCGAGCGAGGGGACCGACCGCAGGTGGCCGAGCAGCAGGGCGAGCGCGTGCTCGGCGGTGTGGTCGGCCATCACGTCGTTGGCGCTGACGACCGCGATCCCGTCGTCGTAGACGGCTCCCTCGACGACCGACGCGACGCTCCCACCGGTGTGAGCGACCAGCCCGAGGTCGTCGGCCGCGTCGAGGACCTCGGCGGTGACTCGCGGGCTCTCCCAGCCGGTCACCAGCGCGTCGACGCCGCCGACGCGGTCGACCAGATCCGCTTCCGAGAGCGGTGCTTCGGCCCACTCGACCGTCCCGAGCGATTCCAGACGGGTTCGGTGGGCGGGCAGGAAGAACGACTCGCGGAGGTCGCCGGGAGCGAACGCGACGAGGATGCGCATGCCACCGATGGCGCCACCCGGGGACAAAAATCGACCGGCAGTCGCCGACTCGCGGGCCCCTGATCGGCCCGGGTAGCGTGTGGCGGTCACTCGCCGTCGGCCGCGGGCTGGAACGCCCGCTCGGCGGCGCCGTTGAGCAGTTCCCAGTACCGCAGGACCGTCGCGGCGTGGCCCTCTTCGGAACTCGCACGGCGGTCGGTCGCCTTGTAGGCCTCGTGGACCGCCGCGTTGATCGGGAGTGCGGTCCCAGCCCCATGGGCCACCTCCCGGGCGTATCCGATGTCCTTGTGCCAGATCGCGAGCCCGCCCAACCCCTCGATGCCCTGGGCGAACTCCCTGTCGAGGAGCCGCTCGGACACGTCCATCCCGAAAAAGTCGCGGAGATGCGCGGGGTCGACGCCGCTGTCCCGCGCGAACTCGACGATCTCCGCGTCCAGGGCGTTCCGCCCGGCGTAGCGCATCTGCAAGGCGAGCTTCAGGATGGTGGCCTTCCCGGCCGGGCCGACGTGGAGGTGGTCGTCGCTCAGGACTGCGATAAGCTCGCGAGCCGACTCGTAGGCCGTCTCCGTCCCGCCGACCATCATGTGGGCACCGTCCCGGGGCGCCGCACGGGTTATCGGCGCCTCGACGAACGCGGTGCCCCGTTCGTCACACCAGGCCTCGCACTCGCGGGCGGTGTCCGGGTGAGTGGTCGTCGCGTCGACGACCGTCTGACCCGCCGAGAGCGCGCCGAGGAGTCCGTCCTCGCTCTCCATCACCGCTTCGACCTCCGGTGTCCCCGGGAGCGCGAGGACGACGAACGCCGAGCGACGGGCCAGATCCGCCGGGCTCTCCGCGGCGACCGCACCGCGCTCGGTCGCCGCTTCGACCTGTGATTCGTCCACGTCGTAGGCGACGGTGTCGTACTCGCTGTCGGCCAGTCGGTCGAGGAACCGTTTCCCGATGTACCCGACGCCGACCACTCCGACCGTGGGCATGGACGCACGGACGGCCACCGAGCGCATAAACGTTCGAGTCGGCGACGATCCCGCTGGGTCTCGCTGCCTTCGCCGGACGTTACTCCGACCCCTGGGCCTCGATCGTCGCGACGGCGGCCAGGTTGAGGTGACCGTCTTTTTGCACTGGGATTTCCTCGGTCGCTGCGCTCACGGGTCGCGACGCTCCCCGTTCGCATCGAGGCTTCCCTCCGGTCAGCCTCGCACTGCTCCCTGCGGGAACTCCCAGTGCAAAAACGTGGGTGAAAAAGCGCGTCTCACTACGTTCGACGCGGTGAACCGCCTCGCTGGGCTCGGCGGACGCTACTCCGACCCTTGCGCGTCGATGGTCGCCACGGCGGCGAGGTTCACGATGTCTTTCACCTCGTCGTCGCGCTGGAGGACGTGGACGGGGTCGGCCATCCCGGCGAGCATCGGGCCGACGGCCTCCGCGCCGCCGAGGCGCTGGAGGAGCTTGTAGACGATGTTGCCCGCTTCGAGGTTCGGGAGCACGAGCACGTTCGCCGGCTCGTCGATCTCGGCGAACTCGTAGTCGCCGACCAGCAGGTCCTCGACGACGGCCGTGTCGGCCTGCATCTCCCCGTCGACCGGGAAATCGACCGCGGGGTCGTCGCGGAGCCGCTTCGCCGCACCGCGGGGTTTGCGGGTCCCCTCGTTGTCGACGCTCCCGAAGTCCGAGTACGACAGCAGCGCCGCCCGCGGCTCCACGTCGAACCGGCGGGCGACCGCCGCCGCGTGGCGGGTCACCTCTGCCAGTGTCGCCTCGTCGGGGTCCTGGTTGACCGTGGCGTCCGCGACGAACACGACCCGGTTCTCGAAGGAGAGCATGTACACGCCCGCGGCGTGGTCGACGCCCTCCTCGGTGCCGATGACTCGCAGCGGCGGGCGCAACGCGGACGGGTAGTGGTGGGTCAGTCCGGTCAGCATCGCGTCGGCGTCGCCGCGCTCGACCATCACCGACGCGAAGTGGTCGCCGTCGCGGACCGTCTCCGCGGCCTCCCGACGCGTCATCCCCTTGCGCTGGCGCAACTCGTAGAGCCGGTCGACGTACTCGTCGTACTCGCCGGCCGCCGGGTCGACGACCTCGGGGTCGAACTCGAGGTTCAGCCCGTCGACCGTCCGCTCGATGGTCGTCCGGTTGCCGATCAGCACCGGCTCGGCGATCCCCTCCTCCTCCATCTGGTGAGCGGCGCGGATGATCTTCTCGTTTGCGCCCTCGGCAAGCGCCAGCCGCTTGGGGTCGGTCTGGGCCTTGTTCAGGACGATCCGCATCATCTCGCGGGACTTGCCGAGGCGGGCCTCCAGTCGCTCGACGTAGGCGTCGCGGTCGAGTTCGTCGCGGGCCGCACCGGACTCGACGGCCGCCTCGGCGACGGCGGGCGCGACCTCGAAGAGCACGCGCGTGTCCAGCGGTTTCGGGATGATGTACTCGGGGCCGAACTGCAGCGGCTGGTCGCCGTACGCCCGGCGGACGGCGTCGGGCACGTCCCGTTTCGCCAGGTCCGCCAGGGCCCGCGCCGCCGCGACCTTCATCGCCTCGTTGATCTCCCTCGCTCGCACGTCCAGCGCCCCGCGGAACAGGAACGGGAACCCCAGCACGTTGTTGACCTGGTTCGGGTAGTCCGACCGCCCCGTCGCCATGATGACCGTGTCCTCGCGGGCGGCCTTCGCCTCCTCGTAGCCAATCTCCGGTTCGGGGTTGGCCATCGCGAAGACGATCGGATGCTCGGCCATCGACCGGACCATCTCCGCGTCGACGATCCCGCCCGCCGACAGGCCGACGAGCATGTCCGACCCGACCATCGCGTCGGCGAGGTCGCCCGCCGGCACGTCGCTGGCGAACTCGCGGTTGTACTCGTTCAGGTCCCCCCTATCGGCCCGCTCGGTCGTGAGAATCCCGTCGATGTCGACCATCGTGACGTTCTCCCGACGCACGCCCAGCGAGACGTAGAACTTCGCCGTCGCGATGGCCGCCGCGCCCGCGCCGGCGAAGGTCACGTCGAGCGTGTCGAGATCCTTGCCGCTGATCTCCACCGCGTTGAGCAAGGCGGCGCCCGAGATGATGGCGGTGCCGTGCTGGTCGTCGTGGAACACGGGGATCTCCATCCGCTCGCGCAGGCGCTCCTCGATGACGAAACACTTCGGCGCCGCGATGTCCTCCAGGTTGACCCCACCGAACGTCGACTCCATGCCAGCCACCGCGTCGACGAAGTCGGCTGGCTCGCTGTGGTCGACCTCGATGTCGAACACGTCGATGTCCGCGAAGCGCTTGAACAGCACGCCCTTCCCCTCCATGACGGGCTTGGACGCCTGCGGCCCGATGTCGCCCAGCCCCAGCACGGCCGAGCCGTCGGAGACGACGCCGACCAGATTTCCCTTCGCAGTGTACTGGTAGGCGTCTTCAGGGTCCTCGTCGATCGCTCGACAGGGCCCCGCGACACCCGGCGAATACGCCAGACTGAGATCCCGTTGGGTGCTCGTCGACTTCGTCGTCCGGATCTCGATCTTCCCCGGCGGGTCCGCCCGGTGATACTCCAACGAGTCGTCTTCGAGAGTCATATCCCGTGTAGGCGAGCGGGTCGGTAAAGATGTGGGTGTCGTCGTCTGGAAGGTGTATTAGGGCGTCACCGTGGCTCCCGGAGGACCCCTCACCCCGGAGGCACGAACCGTTTTACCCCTGTGCCGACGTAGGATGGGATGAGAGAGTCCGTGACCAGTACCGACGACCCCCACGACCTCCGACGGTTCGTCGAGGCGCAGGACCCCGTCATCGACGCGGTCGAAGCGGAACTGCGGTCGGGTCGCAAGCGCACCCACTGGATGTGGTTCGTGTTCCCGCAGTTGGCGGGACTCGGAAGCAGCCGGAAGGCCCAGCGCTACGCCATCGGTTCGCGGGCGGAAGCCGAAGCCTATCTCGACCACCCGATACTCGGCCCACGCCTGCGCGACTGCACGGAGTTGGTCAACGCCGTCGACGAGCGAACGGCCAACGAGATATTCGGATCGCCCGACGACCTGAAGTTTCGGTCCTCGATGACGCTGTTCGAGAGAGTCGCCGACGGTCCGGCCCCCTTCGGGACCGCGCTGGAACGGTACTACGACGGCGAACCCGACCCGAAGACGCTGGCACTGCTCGACGACGGCTAAATCGACGGGTCACCCGAGATCGGCGCTGGTGGGGGGTGTCGGCGGTGAGAACAGGTGGGATGCTCCGTCAGGGATTCGAACCCTGGTCCTTGCCGTGAGAGGGCAAGATGATTGGCCGGACTACACCAACGGAGCGCACACGCCCTCTGTGTGTACCAAATCGTAGCGAGGATACGGGTTTAATGGTTGCGTTTCGCGCCCGTATCGGTACGCCGTCGCACACTCACGCGGATCGCTCTCGGTCAGTGCCACATCGACCGCCCGAGCGCGGGCGGTCGTCGTGGGACCCAGTGAGCGCAATCCGTATCACTCGTCGTCGAACGGGGAGCCGGCGGCCTCAGGTTCGTTCCCGCTGAGGCTGATGATGTTCTCCCGACCGACCCGGAGCTTGCTGATCGCTTCCTCCTCTTCCATCTCCGAGAGCAACATGCTGACCTTGGACTTCGACCAGCCGGTCTCGTCGACGATCCGGGCCTGTTTCATCCGCCCGTCGTTCGATTCGAGGATGTCGACGATGAGCTCTCGGTCGGTCTTGCCGACGGGTTCGTCGGGTTTCGGTTCCGGTTCGGCCGCCGGATCCGGTTCGGGCGGGCTCTCGGTCGTCGCCGGGCCGTCCGGCTCGGTCGCGGACCCGCCCTCCGAAGAGCCGCCGGTCGAGCGAAGCGACGGGAGGCCGGAGTGCCAGGCTGCGACGCTGCCGAGCCCGAGGACGACGAGGACCACGGCGGCGACCATCATGCCGCCGACGTCCCCCGAGGCCCCCGACTGCAGGACGCCGACCGACGGCTCGCCAGCGGTCGAGAACGACGACCACCCGGCCGCGTCGGTCGCTCGCGCTGTTCCGGCCCCGGCCGCCAGTGCTCCCCCGACAGCGTCGCCGACCAGCCACTGCAGCATCTATCGTAACATGCCGAGGTCGGTATAAAAACGCTGTGAATACACGTATCTCGCTCCCCTCGACCACCGGACGCGAGCGGGGCCGTCAGGCGAGCCCGACGGTCGGCACCGCGGTCTGCTGGAACACGCCTACCAGGTCCAGCAGCGCGACGAGCAGGGTGGTGACGACGATGGCCGCGGAAGGTGGGTCGAGGTGGGTGTCCGCGTGGGCGTACAGGGCGCGCTGGGCGAACTCGCCGACCAGGCCGGCGAGGACGCCGAAGGCACCGCCGACGACGATCGCCACGGTCGGGTCGGCGTTCGGGAGCGCGAGCGCGGCGATGCCGGCGGGCAGCGCCATGTGGTGCGTGACCGGGAACCGCTCGACGCCTGCGGTCAGGAAACACAGACCGGTGGCAGCGATACCGAACGCGAGGAAGTAACTCCCGGTCGCGACGGCGAGGAAACCGCCGCCGACGCCGACGACGAGCCCGAGGACGCCGACGGACAGCCACTCGGACTGGTAGGGGAGCCACGGTTCGACGACGTACCGACCGGCTAGCGACCGGGCGCCGTCGCCGTCGGTGGCCATCCGCCGGTCGCCGTCGCGGTACGGCGACATGTCGAGCAGATCGGTGTCGAGTCGACCGACGAGCGGATAGCCGAAAACCGCGCGGTGCAACAGCGCGGAGACGACGACGCTGGCGGCGACCGGGTCCCAGGGCAGCCCGAGCCGGAGCGACAACTGCGCGAGCCAGTAGCCGAGGACGCCGAAGACGCCGCCGACGGCCAGCGCGCCGGGGCGCGTGCCGAGGGCCGCACCGAGGTGTTTGGCCTCGTGATACGGGAAGTCGGTGTCCAGGTGGCCCTTGCGGCCGGCGTAGGCCGCGGCCGCGGCGGCGCCGGCGAACGCGACGTGCGGTCCCAGAACCGGCCCGTAGCCGACCAGACCGGTGACGCCCGCGTCCGCGAGGCCGGCCGAGTCGGCGACGAGCGGCGAGCCGCCCGCGCCGGTCGTGACGCGAGCGATCTCACCGATCGTTATCACGAACCCGGCGAGACCGTAGGCCGCGTAGCCACCGATCGCCGCGCCGACCGCGCCGCCCGCGAACGCCACGAGCAACACGTCGACGGCGAGCAGGCCGCCCTCAACTGCCATCGGTCTCACCCACCGGGGCGCCCGGTCGACGCCCGCCGTCGGGCCGACCGCACTGTCGTGTCATAGGGGACGGAAGTCAGAGATAGTAGTTAGTAGTGACGGATAGCCGGCGCGGCCGGACCGAAAACGCGTGTGCCGTTCGGTCGGCGCGTCAGTCGCGCCTCGTCAGGCCGACGAACGACAGCAGCCCGCCGCCCAGCAGCGCGAGGAGCGTCGCCGGCGCCGCGGTCGAGGGCTCGACGAGCGCGGACCCCGTCGAGCCGTTCGCGGTCCCGTCGCCGGTCGCAGTCCCGGCGTCGGACGGGGTCGCCGTGGCCGTCGCGCCGTCGCCGGTGGACGTGTCTCCGCTGGTGTCGTCCGTGCCGGTCTCGTTACCGGCGGTCTCGTCGCTGGCTGTCTCGTTGCCGGTCGTCTCGTTGTCGGGCTGGTTGACCTGGAGCGAGCGCGCCTGGCCCTTCTCGAGAGTGATCGTCGACGCGGACTCGTTCTCGCCGACGACCTGTCCCTCGGTCACGTCGACCGTCCCGCCGTAGCGGAACGTGTGGGTCCCGTTGGAGGTCACGTCGGTGCTGAGGCGATAGGAGGTGTTCGCGGTGACGCTCGGTTCCGTGTACCCCTCCTCGGTGGTCCACTCGTCGTAGCCGGTCGTCGAGTAGGGGACCGTCATCGTGAACGTCCCGTCGTCGCCGGTCTCGGCTTCCTGACGGTAGACGAACGTCGAGTTCGTCGAGGGGACCTCCATCTCGACGGCCGCGGTGACCGTCGCGTTCGCGGGCCCCTCACCTTCGATGGTGCCGCCCGGGACGCGCTCGAAGGCCTTCACCCAGTTCGAGCTGGCCGGCTGGAGCGCGCCCAGCACACCGGGCTGGCTCAGCGAGGTCTGGAAGGCGCCGCCCGCAGTTTTCCGGAGCCCCAGCCGGTAGCGCAGCGACTCGGTGGACGTGGTGGTACTGCCCTGCACCATCCGGTAGTGTTCGAGCGCGGGGACGCGCTCCTCGGGGAAGTTCCCGAACCCGCCGATCTGGGAGGTCGGGTCGCTCTCGACGTACTCGCGGGCCTCTTCCATCGAACCGAAGCGACGCGTCCCGTTGCTCACCGGGAACTGCTGTCCCTGGATGTCCTCGATCGTCCAGTCGAGGACGACCGGACTCGGCTCGGCGGCACTGCCGTGGAACCGATACAGCCGGATAGCCGTCGAGTTGTAGTACGGCTGCTTGTGACGCTGGAAGAGCCGGTACTGTACCCTGTCCTGCTGGCTCGTCTGGTAGTAGAGCCGGGTGTTGAAGTCCTGCTGTGAGATGTTCCCGTCGGAGTAGAACTGGAAGGGCGCGAAGTACTTCCCGCCGAGCTGGAGCGACTGCGCGCCCGCTCGCTGGTAGAACTGGTCGGTCTCGGCCATCTTCCAGTCGACCGTGACGAACCGGCTCTGGGCGTCGTCCTCGCTGAGGTCGGTCATGACCTCGTTCGCGTGGGACTCGTTGGTCGACAGCAGGAAGTTCGCGGCCTGGTCGGCCCCCTGCTGGAACGGGTTCGCGGTCGGCATCTGTTCGCCCATCACCGTGATCCAGTGGCCGTAGTCCCACCACGAGAGCGTCCCGTAGTACCCCTCGGGGTAGTCGAAGTTCTCGGTCCGTTCGAAGGTGCCGTAGTAGGGGACCGCGTCGGCGTTGTCGGCGCCGCCGAAGGTGCCCTGGTCGGGCGCGTTGTTCTGCATCCACCCGAGCGTCTCGTTCCAGGCCGGTTGGGCCTGACCGGGTCCGTTCGGCGCGGAGGTCATCTGCATCGCGAGCGGCGTCGGGTAGACCAGCGGGGCGAGCACTACCAGAACGACGGCGGCCATCGTTAGCACCTGATACGTCTCGATGTCCGTGTCGGGAGTCGAGAGGCCGGAGAACCGCGCGAGTTCACCGAGGACCATCGCCGTCATCGTCGCGACGGCGATGACGAGGTAGTAGTCGAAGCGGCGCTGGGTCAGCGTCGCGAACAGGAGGAACACGGTCCAGACGGCGACGAGCGTCAGCTCGGCGCGGGGCCGGTCGTAGAACTGCCGAGCCGCGACGTAGGCGACGCCGAGCAGCGCGATGAAGATCGTGAAGCCGTAGCGCGAGAACAGGTTACCGAACGGCAGCGACTGGGCCTCGCCGACGGTCCGCGCTGTGTCCGTGGCCGAGAGACCGACGACGCGGGTGATCTGGGTGGTCAGGAAGCCCCACAGGTCCGGGAGCAGGACGGCCGTCGCACCGGCCAACACGAGGATGATGGCGCCGACCGCGACGGGGAACTGGTAGTTGGCCAGGTCCCGGGACTCCCACTCGCGTGCGAACCACGCGAGGAAGACACAGCCCGCGGCGACGCCGAACGCGAGCATCGGCTGGACGAGGTTGTAACTCGTGGCGCTGAGACCGATCTCTTCGATGACGGCGAAGCTCAGTACGCCCGCCGTCGACAGCGTCAGCGCGCCGGCGATGGCGACGTGCTCCGGGCTCTCGCCGTGGGCGTACTCCGAGCAGATCTCGACCAGGAAGAACGTACCGAGGATGCCGACGAGGAAGACGCCCGGCGCCCACGTCCAGAGGTAGACGGCGATGGCGGCACCGGCGACCAGCGACCAGCCGACAGGGCGGCGCAGGGCGGCGACGTCACGCGCCTGGAACAGTTCCCAGACGGGCTTTTCCTGTTCGGCCACGGAGACGGCGACCATCGTCGCGAGGACGGCGGTCGTCATGAACAGCGCTTCGGCGACGTGGTGGTCGTAGAAACCCACGGTCCCGCGCCGGGCGAACGTGCTCCCCGCGAGCGCGACGATCGCGACGGCGGTCACGCCGGCGAACTTCCCGGCGAGCCGTTTGGCCAGGAAGTACGCGGGGATCGCCACCAAGGTGCCGAAGACGGCCGGTGCGAAGAGGACGACCAGCCGCACGGTGTGGTCGCTCGGGTTCCCGAGACCGACCACCAGCGCGGCCAGGGCGACCAACTGGTCCATCACGGTACCGAACTGGCTGGAGTGGGTGCCGAGGGGGAACTGCGTCCAGGGGTCGAACGGGCTGGTCTGCGGCCAGTTCTGGACCGTGTACTGGACCATCCGGTAGTGGTACCACGGGTCGTTCCCGCTGAAGAACACCGTCCCGTCTATCAGGAACTGTTTCCAATCGCGAACGCGACTCCACAGCATGAACCCGAGGAGGGCGACCATCGCCGGGATGTGGTAGTACTCACCCACCACGTCGGCGAGATCACCGGGTTCGTCGATGTTTTGGATCTGACCACGCCACTGACTCATTGACGGAACCAGTTCCATCGCGCGCATAAGCCTTGTCATCTGACGGTAAATCGGGCTCACAGAAGCGGCAGGATCCCGCCGCTTTCTTGCGGTCTCGGCCAGAACGCGTCGGCCCGAAGACCGGGCTATCGCGGGACGGCAGACGGAAAGCATATCCCCGCACCCGGTCCATGTGCGGTCATGCGCGTCTCCGTCGTGCTCTGCGAGCACACGATGGACCGCTACGACGCGGTCACCGAGGCCGCTCGCAGCGTCCTCGACCAGACGTACGACGACGTGGAACTGGTCTTCGTCAGCGACGGCAACCCGGAAGTGCTGGAGCGGTTCGAGGCCGACTTCGGCCACCGAGCGAACGTCGTCACCCGCTGTAACGACGAGAACTCCGGCCTGCTGGTCAGCCGCAACAACGGCGCCAGGGCCGCCAGCGGCGACGTGGTCGCGTTCATCGACGACGACGCTATCGCCCACCCCGAGTGGATCGAGCGGCTCGTCGCCGCCTACGACGAGCACGACGCCATCGCCGCCGGCGGCCGGATGGCCCCCATCTGGGTCGACGGCGCGGTCGACTTCCTCCCGGCGGAGTTCTACTTCCTGATCGGCGCCACCTACCGCGGGTTCGGCGAGGGCCGGGACACCCCCGCCGAGGTCCGCAACACCAACGGGTCGAACATCTCCTTCCGACGCGACGTGTTCCTCGATCTGGGCGGGTTCGACGACGAGATCGGCGGGCGCAAGGGCGACAAGAACCTCCAGGGCGGCGAGACCGAGGTCTGCGCTCGCATGCAGGCGGAGCACGGCGAGGGCGTCCGGTACGTCCCGGACGCGACGGTGGGACACAAGGTGTTCGCCTACCGCACCGAACCGAGGTGGCTGCTCGACCGGGCGTTCTGGCAGGGCTACTCCAAGCGCGGCATGCAGCAGTTCGTCCCCGGTTCGGCCGAGGAGGAAGGCGACTTCCTCGGGAAGATCATCGGGGAGTTCGTCCCGGAGCGACTCGGGGGGCTGCTCCGCGACCCCGACGCGACCGCCGCGAAACAGCTCGTCTGGCTGCTCGTCCTGACCGGCGTCGTCGGCCTGGGCTACCTGTACGGGATACTCAAGTGGCGGTGACCGGCGAGTCCGGACGACCGGCGGCGGGGACCACCTTCGGACAGCGATAACCAGCGTTAAGCGACTGCCGGGACCACCCCATCGGTAATGGCGGACCTGCCCGACGTGTGCGTCGTCACGCACCCGCTGGCCGCGGCCGGCGAGAACGCGACCCGGAGCCTGCTCGACGTCCTCTCGGCGGTGACGGGCGTCGCGCTGGTCACCGCGGACCTGCCCGCCGACTCGGAGATCCGCGACCGCCACGAACTCGTCGAACTCACCCGGAAGGGCGCCGGCGATTCCATCACTGTGGCCGCCGTCCGGTTCCTCCTGAACCAGCTCCGGATGTGTCGGGTCATCGCCGGCCGCGACGAGGAAATCGTCCTCTTCTACGGGGCTACCTCCTACCTCCTGCCGATCCTGTTCGCCCGAGCCATCGGCAAGACGGTCCTCGTCGAACCGCGCGGCGACGTGCCGCTGACGCTCCGCATCGCCTGGGAGGAGTCGCTGCCGTCCCCCGTCGCGCGGACGCTGGCCGGACTGGTCCGCGCGCTCGAACGCGCGGGCTTCGCGGTCGCACACGGCGTCGTGACCTACACGCCGTCGATGGCCGAGCAACTCGATCTGGACCCCGAGGCGGCCGACGTGTACCCCACCGGCGCGCGTTACGTCCGGACCGACGACTTCGACGTGCAGACGCCGCTGGAAGACCGCGAGCGCCGCGTCGGCTTCCTCGGCCGACTCGACGAGGAGAAGAACGTCCGCGAGCTCGCCGCCGCGGCGAAGGAGTTGCCCGACGACGTGACCTTCACGTTCGTCGGCGACGGCGACCTCCGCGAGTGGCTGGCGACGGAACTCGCCGAGGAGGTCGAAGCGGAACGGGTCGAGATGCGCGGGTGGGTCGACCACGACGACGTGCCCGCGGAACTCGACCGCTTGCGCCTCGTCGTCCTCCCCTCCGAGCCGACCGAGGGGCTACCGACGACGATCCTCGAAGCCCTGGCCTGTGGCACGCCGGTCTACGCGACGCCCGTCTCGGGCGTCCCGGACGTGGTCCGCGACGGCGAGACGGGGTTCCTGATGGACAGCACCGACCCCGCGGCCATCCGCCGGGAGCTGCTCGGGGTTCTCGACCGCGAGGACCTGCCGGCGATCAGCCGCGCGGGGCGCGAGCTGATCGAAGACGAGTACAGCTTCGAGGCGGCACGGGAACGGTATCGCGGGATTCTGCAGCGAGCCGTCCGGCGTCGCCGCCGGTAGCGGCGTGGAGCGGCTGGGCAGGGAGCGACGGACGGGACTGGGCCCCGGTCAGTATTTCTGGTCGCGACCGAGGAGGAAGTACAGCACCAGCCCCAGGAACGGTGCGAAGAAGACGACGATGGCCCAGAGGAACGCGGGGTGGCTGCTGTTCCTCTGGGCGTCGTTGTACGTCCAGAAGATCAGTGCGATCCCGACCGCGAACAGGAGCAACCCGAACAGCAGGACGAACGCCATCCCACCTGCCTGCAGGGGTATCGTCGTGGGTATCGTGGAGGGCATCACTGGCGAGAGACCGGCCACCGCGACAAGTGCTTTGTGTTCGTTCACGCCGGAGCGTCGCCTCGACGTGACGCGGTCACTCCACTTCCCGACTCCCCGAGGCGGTCACGTCGACGCCTGGGCTGTAGCGGAAGACCGGGTCGCTATCCGGCGTCGCGAAGCCGTTGGTCTCGAAGACCTCGTTCTCACGGAAACCGACCGACGCCTCGTACAGCGGCCACGGTCGGTGGCGGATCTGCGCGTAACGCAGGTCTCCAGCGGGGGTCTCGGTGTAGTAGCGGTAGCGCTCGGTGAGAAACTCGTCGAGCGAGCCCCGTTCGAACGTGAACCGCTCGCCCGCGGGGCCGTAGCGGGCGTCGAAGTCGCAGGGCCGCGCGCCGGGGTGCCAGCGCTCGCTCTCGAAGGCGATCCGCGACTCCTCGGCGCGCATCGACATGCTCGCGAAGTAGTACGGCAGGTGGTGGAAGACGCGCGCGCCGGTCACCCCCAGGACGCCGTCGGCGTCGAGGCTGAAGAAGTAGACGCCCCGGTCGGCGGCGGGGCCGTCGTCCGCCGGGCCGGCGTCGCCCTCTGCCCGCTCGCGTTCGCCCTCGTGGCTGACGTAGGTCCGCAGGTTCAACTCGGGGAGCTTGAAACCGGTCCACTCGGGGAACCCGTGCGGGCGCACCGCGACGTTCGTGAACGGAACGACCGAGAGCCACGCTCGTCCGTCGTGGGTGTCGACGGTCAGCGACTCGGGGAGGTGCGCCTGAACGACCCCGGGATCGACCGGCCAGTTGGCGAACAGGACGTGGCGCCAGCCCATGTCGACCGGCAGGTCGAGCAGTGAACGGAGAGACATCGATACCCGAACCTACGGACTGGTTGCCCATTACTCCGGGGACTCCTCGGCGGGGGCCGTCCGGTCACGCCGGCAGTTCCACCGGTTCGAACCGGCTGAACCCGAGGTAGGTCACGAGCACCGCGCCGACGCCGACGACCGTGACGGCCAGCTGGACCGTTCCGCCGACCAGCGGAACCCGACCCAGCAGGTCGAGCCCGACCATGAAGACGACGCTCCCGGCGGCCGCGGCCAGGTCCGGCCGGTCGAGGGGGAGCCGGCGACCGATCAGGTAGCCGAAGCCGACGTAGGCGTAGGCGACGCAGGCGATCCCGGCGAGAACGCCGAGGAGGCTCACCGGGATCAACACGAGCGTCAGCGCCATGAAGACGACGAGCGCGAGGACCGTCGACGCGGTGAGCGCGCCGACGACTCCGCTGACGAGGGGGTGATCGGTCGTCGCCGCGCCCACGTTGTCGAGCAGGTCCGGACGGCGGCGGGCGACCCCCGCGGCCAGCGCGGCGACGACGAACCACTGGAGCAGTCGCGTCGCCACGGCGGCGACCGGTCCCCGGTCTGTCGCGGTCGGCTCCAGCCGTTCGAGTCGCCCCACGGTCGCTCCCGGTTCGAGGACCGGGTCGCCTGCGAGCACCCGGAGGACGCCGGTCACGGAGGCGTCTTCACCGAGAGAGACGTTCGCGCCGACCTGCACCACGTCGCCCTCGACGCGGCCGTCGACCGCGAGGGTGCCACCGACGGCGTAGACCGACCCCTCGACGCTCGCGTTCGCGGGGACCGTCGCCTCGCCACCCGCGACGACGAGCGCGTCCGGGACCGCCTCGAACTCGTGGCTCCCGTCGGCGACCACCTGCAGGGTCGCGGGCTCGCCGCCGAACGCCGAGATCAGCAACACCGCGAGGACGAGCGAGAGCGCCAGTTCGATCGGGTTCACGACGGATCACCGCCGGACGCGTCGTCGCCAGCCGGTCCGTCCGCCGGGTCCGCCGGGCCGGCCCGGCTGTGGCGGTACACCTGTCGCCCGTACAGCGAGAGCCCCAGCCCCGTGAACAACAGCAGCGCGAGCGCGTTCACCAGCGAGAGGTGCGAGATCAGCGCGACCTCGGCGTGCTCGAAGTACAGCGCGACGGCGGTGCTGAGGAACGTCGAGAGGAAGCCAGCGAAGCCGACGCCGACCGCCGAGTGCGTGCCGATCGTCGCCGGCGTCGACAGGTCGGGCCACAGCGCGAAGTTGAGCGTGGTGTAGAAGCTGACCGTCAGCGCGTAGAAGAGTGGGTTCACCAGCGGCGGCGCGTCGCCGGCCAGTCCCGGCACCGCGGCCGCGAGGCGCAGGTCGAAGGTGTACAACAGGTGCGTCAGCGCGAACAGGCCGAACACCCACATGAACAGCCAGTTGCGGTCGAAGTTCGTGTAGAGGACGCCCGCGACGACGGCGCCGATCACGTGGACGACGCCGATGAGCAGGTGGATCGAGAACGCCGGCGACTGCCACGACGAGCCGATCAGCGCCGGCGTCTCGACGATCCGGAGGAAGCCGAGGCTGTCGACGAAGAAGACGCCGAACATCAGCCCGAGCGGGGCGAGGAAGGCGAAGCTTCGGAGGCGAACGGCGTCCGGACGGCAGAACCGGCCGACGCCGAACTCGCGGTGGTTGTCCGCGACGGCGTCGACGAAGCCGAGGTCGCGGACGGCGAGGGCGCCGAGGACGACCAGCCCGGGGACCATCGCGACGGTCATCACGCGGCTGAACGCGCCGATCGACCAGTCGAGCGGGTAGACGTTGCCGGCGAAGTAGGCGACGGCGGTCGCGGCGGCGGCGACGTACCCCCGGTCGCGGACCGGGACGAAGTCGACGGTCAGCGAGAAGGTGACGGGGAAGCCGACGCCCATCGAGACGGCGGCGGCGACGATCCACGCGCCGAAGGCCGCCGGGTCGCGGATCTGCGGCGCGACCAGCGTCAGGACGAACTGGACGCAGAGGACGGCGAACAGCGCCCGGAGCTTCGTTCGGAGGTCGGTCGACCAGCCCCGCCGGTCCATCAGGACGCCGAAGGTCACGGCCGCGGCGAACGTGGTCAGCGCGAGCGCGCCCATCCACGCCGAGACCGTCGTCGCCGGGAGCCCGACCAGTCGCGTCCCCAGGTCGAGCAGCCCCAGCTGGACGAAGGTGATGTTGTAGTAGTAGCCCGCGGCCAGCAGCGTGACGAACAGCCCGTACCCGACGACCTCGGGCCACGCCCCGCGGCGGACGTACTCGAAGAGCTTCACGCGGTCGTGTTCTCGGAGTGTCACCAAAACGTTTGGCCGAGCGGCCGATCGCGGCCGGTCGCGACCCGGGGGGTCGCTACTCCATGTAGCCGAGTTCGGTCAGCCGGTCGGCCACCTCGTCGGAGGGGCCGCCTGCGCGTGCGTCTTCGTGGTCGATCGGCTCCTGCGTGCCCACGTCGGGGTCGTCGACGAAGATATCGAGCACCTCGCCGTCCATATCGGTCGGGGCGTCGACGCCGTGGGCGGCGAGGACCGTCGGCGCGATGTCGCGGATGTCGATCTCCGGGATCTCGCCGCGATTCCGGACGGTGGGACCGTTCGCCACGAAGATGCCCGTCGGCGTGTTCTCGGCGGCCCAGCGGTCGGGCTTCGTCTGGACGGCGTCGCCGCCCATCCCGTCGTTGACGTGGACGCCCGGCCGCTGGTCGACCACCACGTCCGGTCCGATGTCGACGTAGGGGCCGTCGTACACCTCCTCGGCGCGGTAGACGCCGGTGAACAGCGGCTCGCCGTGCTCGTCTGTCACGCCCTCCAGGTCGGCGATGAGGTCCTCGCGAACCGACTCCACGTCGAAGCGAGGGTTGACGTAGATCGGGCCTTGCCCGCTGGCGAGCGCCTTCGTCTCCGCCGGCACGATCAGCTCCATCTTGCGTTCACGCTTGGCGCCGGCGCTCTGGGGGACGAGCTCCTGGACGCGCTCGGGAACCGTCTCGGCGAGCAGGTCCACGATGCCGAACCGCTTGGCGACCGCCAGGGCGTTCTCGCGGGTCAGCCCCACCCGCTGGAAGTAGTCCTCGACGCCGCTGGCGCGGGTGAGATAGCCGTTGTCGGCGAGCCACTCGTTGACGTAGAACTCCGTCGTCGTCGCGGCCGCGCCGTGGTCGGACATGATCACGAGGTTCGTGTCGTCGAGGTCGGCCAGCTCGCCCAGCCACCCGTCGACGAGTTGCCAGGCCCGTCTGGTCGGCGCCTCGTCCCAGAAGAAGTGATGCAGGACGTTCAGGTAGAAGAGGGTGACGTGGGTGAACTCGAGGTCTTCCTCGACGAAGAGGTCGCGTGCGACTTCCAGGCGGAGGTCGAGCAGGCGCAGTATCTCCTCGACCTCGGCGCCGCGCTCGTCGTTCGACGAGAGCAGCGGGTCGGGGTGGACCTGGTAGTCGTAGCGGTCGGCCAGTTCGTCCTCGAAGTCGGGCGGGTAGGTGTAGCCGGTGTCGAGCGAGCGGTACTCCCCTTCGACGGCGTCGGGGCCGCCCGAGACGACGTAGCCGTCGATCTCGCGGGGCGGGTACATCGAGGGCATGTTGACGACGCCGGCGCGCTGGCCGTCGGCGTTGAGGTAGTCCCAGAGCTCGGCGGTCTTGTAGTCGCTCCCGCTCATGATGTCGATGCGCTCGTCGGCCAGGTCGATGCGTTCCCACCAGTAGACGCTGTGCTTGCCGGGGTTCTTCCCGGAGGCGTAGCACTTCCAGTTGGGGTAGGTGACCGGCGGGAGGCAACTGCGGCTGGTGGCGTAGGTGCCCGCCTCGCGGAGGGCGGCGAGGTTGGGGAGGCGGCCGTCTTCGATCCAGGGCTCGGTCAGCAGCCAGCTGGCGCCGTCGAGCCCGACGACGAAGGTCCGCGTCATTGTCGGAATCCCGCGAGGCGGCCGGAAATACATTTCGTTCGTCCGGACGGTAGGCGCTCCATAGGGCGGTATCGGGGTCCGGTACCCGGTCCCGACGGGGGCGGGCGGCGGCTACCCCTCGCCCCCCTCGCCGCGAGCGAGCAGGTCCGCGACGTTCAGGTTCGCGGCGGGCAGCCACCCCAGCACGGCGGGGAGGTAGACGCCGAAGGTGCGGTCGAGGAGGACGACGACCGGCGCGAGTTCCGGCGCGACGCCGAGGGCGACGAGGACGGCGGTCGCGGAGGCCTCCGCGACGCCGACGCCGCCGGGCGTCAGCGGCAGGACGGTCACGCTGTAGGCCGTCACGAGCACGACCGGCAGGGCGAGCGCCGGCGTGAACTCCCCGCCCAGCGCCGTGAGTACCAGCCAGACGCGCAGACCGGGGAACACCATCAGCGTCCCCGCCCACCCGAGGGCGTACGGGCCGACGACGGACGGCCGCGCGGAGAGCCGCCGGAAGACGCCGGCCGAATCGTCGGTGAACGACGGGAGCGCGCCCGCGACGCCCGCGAGGCGGTCGCCCACGCGGGGGACCCGACCCAGGAGCCCCCCGAGCCGACTCGCCAGGCGACCGGCCGCGTTCATCCGACGGCCGGCCAGCAGGACGAGCGCACCCGCACCGAGGTAGAGGGCGGTCGACAGCAGGATGACGAGCAGCCAGCCGCCGCCGAGTCGGGGGGCGAACAGGCCGAGGCCGGTCAGCGCAACCAGCCCGTAGAGCGCGGCGTACAGCCCGGTGTTGAGGCCGGCGACGCTGACCGCCTCGGCCCAGTCGGCCCCCGTGTAGTGGCGGACGACCAGCGGCGCGACCGAGTGGCCCGAGGCCTTCGACGGGACGACGTGGTTGACGAACTTGATCACCAGGTCGACGCTGGCGGTCGTCCGCAGCGCCGTCGGACCGAGCCCGTTCAACAGCGCGTGCCACATCGCGAACCGCGAGCCGAACTCCGCCGCGGTGATCGCGAGGACGCCCGCGATCACGACGGCGTCGAGCGTCGCGAGTTCGGCGAGCGTGGTCGACCAGTCGACTCCCCGGGCGACGTACCAGAAGGCGCCGAGAGCGACGACCCACTGGAGCGCCGAGAGCCCCCGTCGACGCCAGGACCGACCGCCCGCGTCGCCGTCGCTCACGGCCGGTCACTCCGCTCGGCGGGCGCCGGCCCGGCTCCCTCGACGGTCCCGGCGAGGTCACCCACCGTGACGAACTCGAACGGCTCGGCGAGGATCCGCCGCACCGCGCGCCGCATGTACGCGCCCGTCCGGACGTACACCCGTTTCGGGACCCCCTCGACCGCGGGGAGGTCGACCAGCTCCCACGGGTGGACGTACAGCACCGGCGCGATGCCGCGCCGCGCGAGCAGGCGCATCCCGGCGAGGGTGTAGTCGACCCCGAAAAACCGTATCCAGGTCCCCGTCAACGGCAGCCGGAGGCGCGGCATCACCGCGGCGGGGACTTCCGCGACGTCGGCGGGCGCTGCGGGGTCGACCGCGCTCGCAGGCGTCGGTCGCTCGCCGGAGAACTCGCCGCCGTACCAGCCGGGGATCGACCGGCAGGGCACCACGCTCGAGTCGTATTCGTAGCCCAGGTCCGAAAGCGTCTCGAAGTGGTCCGGTCCGAGGTCGAACGACGGCGCGCGGAAGCCGGTGACGGGCGCCCCGCTCACCGCGGACAGGCGCTCCTTCGAGCGCGCGAGTTCCGCCCGGCGCTCGGCGGCGTCGAGTTCGGAGAGGTGCCGGTGGGTGTGCGTGTGCGACGCGACCTCGTGGCCGTCGGCCGCGATCCGTTCGACGACGGCCGGATGCCGGTCGGCGATCTCGCCGACGGTGAAGAACGTGCCCGTCGCGTCCGCGTCCGCGAAGGCGTCGCGGAGGACCGTGATACCCCCGAGGCCCACCGCCGGACGGTCGGTGACGCCGCGAGCGCCGCGGTAGGCCGGCAGGTGGGTGAAGAACTCGAAGTCGACGGAGAGGGCGGCCTGTGGCTGGGACATGAGCGATTCGACCTGCCGCTCGCTACACCCCCGCGCCACTTGGGTGGTGCGGGTGACGGACGCCGACCGGCCGTCGGACCCGGCGGTCGTGCGCCCGAAATAAACGCTGAATGACACACACGGATCGCGAGATATAAGCGGTAGACACTCGGGAGTGCTAACAGGTATGGCAGTCGTTCCCGTCGCGGTCGTTCCCGGAGTCCTCCCCGGGCTCGACAACGAGGCGCTGACGCTGCTGTTCGTCGGTCTTGCCGTCCTCGCCCTCCTGTGGGGCTTCGACAGGTACCGGACGACCTTCTCGAAGACGGAGTTCGCCCTCGCGATCGCCCTCGCGGTCGGGCTGCTCACCGTCGCCCTGGCGCCGGGGCTGTACGGCGCGCTGGCGAGCGCGTTCAACCTCGAGAGCCGGTTCCTGCTCATCCAGATCTTCGCCAACGCCACGTTCCTCTTCCTGATCCTCTATCTCGTGAGCCGGATCGGGTCCACCCGGGCGGTCGTCAGCGAGCTCACGCGGGAGCTGGCCGTCGAGCAGGCGCCGCTCGACGACGACCCCGACCGGCGAACGGTGTACGTCGTGATCCCCGCGTACAACGAGGCCGACACCGTCGGCGACGTGCTGGACTCGCTCCCCGAGACCGTCCGCGACCACGTCGTGCGGGCGGTGGTCGTCTCGGACGGGTCCGACGACCGGACGCGACGAGCCGCCGAGGCCCGCGACGCCATCGTCGTCGAACACCCGCTCAACCAGGGGCAGGGCGGCGCCCTGAAGACGGGGTTCGAGATCGCCCGGAAGCACGGCGCGGACGTGGTCGTGACGATGGACGCCGACGGGCAACACCCCGTCGACCAGCTCTCGGCGCTCGTTTCGCCGGTCGTCGACGGGGAGGCCGACTACGTCATGGGGTCGCGCTACCGCGGCCGCGACCGCTCGGGCAACTCGATGACCCGTCGCGGCGGCATCCGCGCGTTCACCTGGCTCATCAACCGCCTGACCAGGGCCGACGTCACCGACTGCACGAACGGCTACCGCGCGATCCGCGGCGACCGCCTCGGGGATCTGACCCTCACCGAGGAGCGGTTCTCCGCGCCGGAGCTCATCATCGAAGCCCGCAAGAACGGTCTCCGAATCCGGGAGGTGCCGGTCACTATCCGCGAGCGCGAAGCCGGCGAGACGAAGAAACCGGGGCTGGGCTACGCCGTCGGGCTCGCTCGGACCATCGTCGTCACCTGGATCCGGTGACGGATCGCCGCCGTGTCGTCGAGGGATCCTGCCGATGACCAAAAACGTCATTCCCACACTGGTCGAGAGGTGAAACAAATGGACGACATCGTCTTCGTCACCGCCGACTCGGTGCGAGCCGACTACGTCGACGAGATGGAGTACGTCTCCTCGTTCGACGTGGCGACCGGCATGACGGCCGCCCAGTACACGCGGCCGAGTCTGGCGAGCATCCACGCGTCGAGTTACGAGTCGGTCCTGACGGGACGAGTGAACGAGCCGACGCTCGCCCAGGCGCTCTCGGACGCCGGGTACACGTGCCTCGGATGCTCGCCGAACCCCAACACCGACGCGACGTTCGGCTTCGCCGAGGGGTTCGACCGCTACGACAGCTTCATCGAGCCCGGCAACCGCGGCAGCGGTCTCCGGCAGTACCTCGCCAACTTCGATATCCTGCGGCGGATCTACTACAAGTTCTACCCGCCCCACGCCAAAAGCGAGAACCGCCCCCGCGACCGCGAAGTGGTGGAACAGGCCATCGAGTGGTTCAACGCCGCCGACGGACCGCGATTCCTCTGGGTTCACCTCATGGAGACCCACCGTCCCTACGGCGCCGGCGACGACGCCGTCTCCGAGGCGCTCGACCAGAAGGCCTTCTTCAATCCCGAGGAACTCACCGACGCCGAGGCGGCCGAGATCGAGCGCAAGTACCGCGACTCGCTGGAGCGCGCCGACGAGAACGTCCGGCACCTCCTCGCCGAGATCGACAGCGACGACCCGACGTTCGTCTTCACCGCCGACCACGGCGAGGGGTTCGGCGACGAGGGGTACTATTTCCACCAGCCCCAGCTCCGCCGCGTCGACGACTGCCTCGTCGAAGTCCCGGTCGTCTTCGACGGGATCGACGCGGAGGGACCGTGCAGCCTGCTCGATCTGACGCCGACGATCGCCGCCAGCGCCGGCGCCGACGTGGCCGACCGATGGGACGGCAACGACCTGCGCGAGACGACGACCGACTACACGATCACCATCGCGCCGTGGCACGAGCAGGCGACGGTGCTCTGGCAGGACTTCGAGCGCCGGCTGGTCAGCCGCGACGCCCGCGTCACCTTCGAGAGCCGCGAGACGGAGACCGGGGTCGAAGACGAGGTGCCCGAGGAACTGCAGGGACAGCTTCGCGACCTGGGCTACGTGGAGTGAGGCCGGTCCGGCGACTCCCGCCGGTCCTCGTCGTCCCCACCGTCGGACGGGCGGTCGTCAACCGAGGTCGGCGAGTGCCCACAGCTTTCCGCGGATCGGAGCGGAGATGGCGACCAGGACGGCGCCGTAGACGGCGGCGCCGACGCCGACCAGACCGACCGTCAGGTACAGCGGGTTCGGCGGCGACGGCTGGAGGACCCAGACGACGGCCGCCATGGCGGCGCTGGCGACCACCTGATGGCCGATCGCGCGGTAGGGGACCCGTATCGCGCCGACCGTCCGGGTCAGGAGTATCCAGCCGAGGACGAGGTAGACGACGGTCGAGAGGAGCGTCGCGGCGGCGGCGCCGTACCAGCCGTACAGGTAGACGAGGGCGACGTTGAGGACGAAGTTCGTCGAGAAGAACACGGCGTTGATCCGGAAGGCGAGTTCGGGGTAGTCGAGGCCGTTGAGCGCGCTGATGAACTGGCGGCCAAAGGCGTAGAACAGCCGGGCGCCGATGAGGATCACGAGGATGGTCCCGCCGGTCGCGAACTCGGCGCTGTACACCTGGAGCAGCTCCGCGCCCAGCACGGCGGCACCGAACCCGCCCGGGATGAGGAAGACGCCGCTGAACAGCATGGCGTCGGTGACCAGCTCGCGTGCCTTCTCCAGGTCACCGCGGTTGCCGAGGTCGCTCAACTCCGGGAACAGCGTCGTGGCGATGGACTTGCTCGCGAGCGTGAGAAAGGAGGCGAGCGTCCACGAGGCGGTGTAGATACCGACGAGGTCGTCGCCGACGAACGCCCCGAGCACGAGGATGTCCATCCAGTTCAACGCGAGCCCCTTCAGGTTACCCAGCCAGGAGTACTGGGCGAAGGTGCGGAGGTCCGTCAGGTCCGAGCGTGCGGGAACGGTCAGTCGGTCGCGCAGCAGGAACAGGCCGACGAGCGCGAAGACGAACAGCGAGAGGATGTGCCCGTAGACGAGTCCGAGCACCATCGCACCGCCGAGGACGAACGCCACCTGACCGCCCAGCCGGAGGATCTGCTCTGCGGTCCCGAGCCACCCGGAGACGGCGACCCGCTTGTCGCCGACGAACCCGCTCTTGACGAGGTCGAACGCCATGTTGATGGTCACGAGCGCGACGAGCAGCCAGGCGGCGTCGACGCCGAGGAAGCCGTTGACCGCTCCTTCTAGAACGGCGACGGCCAACCCGACGACGACCCCGTATCCGAGGACGACGAGCATGCCGGCCGAGAAGTGACCGACCGTGTGCTCGTCCTCGGACATCCGCTTGGAGACGGCGCTGGTCATGCTGTCGCCGGGCAGTTTCACCCAGAACAGTAACGCGAGGAACTGCGAGTACACCCCGAGCCCAGCCGCGCCGAAGTAGCGAGCCGCGAACAGGGTCGTCCCGAAGCCCGCCAGCGAACGCACCACCTGCGCCAGGAAGTGCAGGACTGCGGTCCGACCGTGTTGCATGATCCGGGTAGATACCGCCGTCGCGGGTAAAAGATGCGGTTCCGAGCGGGCCCCGAGAGCCGACCGCGACAGTCGCCGACCCCGGTCGGAGAGGCCCGCCGGACGGTCAGCGCAGGTAGCCCAGGTCCGCGAGCCGGTCTTCCACGTCGTCGGTCATGTCCCGCTCGGCGGCGGCGCCGACCCGCACGCCGGCCTCGCGCAGGTCGTCGAACACGGCCGCGACCTCGCCGCCGTCCGTGTCGGCCCGCCGCTCGACCGACTGCGCGTCGGGGACGAGGAACTCCGCGGCGTCGTCGCCCCGGCGGGCGTACTTGACGACGCCCTCGTCGGTCGTCCGGTAGACCGCCCGCCAGGGACCGAAGTAGCGCTCGCGCTCGCCCGGCGGCAGGGCGAGTTCGTCGCCCGGCGGCCGGATCCGATAGGTCGAGCTGACGACCGGTCCGTCGGGGACGAACGCCGCCGCGGCGTCCTCGCCGTCGAGCGCCGCCTCGACGGCCGCCGGGAACCGCGTCAGCGACGCCGCGTCGGCCACTCGCCGGCCGCCCTCCCCGCCCGGCGTCGAGACGACCAGCGGGACGTGGGTCAGTCGCTCGTCGATCCCCCAGCTGTGGTGGCGCAGCCGCACCTCGGGTACCAGGTCACTGGGCTCGCCGAACCCCTCGCCGTGGTCGCTGGTTACCACGAGGAGCGTGTCGTCGAGGACGCCCCGCTCGTCCAGCGCCTCGACCAGCCGCTCGACCGCGGCGTCGGCCTGCCGGATCGTCCCGTCGTAGAGCCCTTCCAGACCCTGCAAGTACGGCCAGAACTCGTCGGTGAACGCGTCGGGCGAGTCGCCGCCGTCGCCGCGGCCGTGGTCGCCGACCGCGTGACCGTCGCTCCACCGGTCGAACTGCTCGTTGGGGACGAACGGCGTGTGGGTATCCATCAGGTTCAGGCAGGCCGCCCACGGGCCGCTCCGGTCGTCGAGCCACGCCTCGAACTCGTCGATGTACACGTCGGCGTCTTCGGCGTCGGGGTCCTGGCTCCCGCCCCGCGAGGAGACCTTCTCGTAGACGCCGTTCAGGAACGACCGCACCGGTCGGTCGTCTCGCAGCGCGAGCCGCGCGAACTCCGTCGGCGTGAGGTTCCCCTCCACGTCGTTGGGCGCGAGCGCGCTCTCGAAGAAGTGCGACTTCGTGCGCTTGGGACCGACGCAGGCGTCGAAGGCCTCGCCGAGGTTCGAGGTCTCCGTGACGATGACGTTCGGCGTGAAAAAGCCCGTCTCGTAGCCGTGTTCGGCACTCAGCCGGTGCCAGATGGTCGCTTCCGGCCGCAGGAAGTCCTTGTGCTCCGTGACCTCGTGTTCCTCGACGTGGTAGCCGGAGAAGATGCTGGCGTGGCTGGCGATGCTGTGAACGCTCGGTGCCCTGGCCTGGTCGAAGACGGTCGCCTCGTCGGCGAACCGCGAGAGGAAGGGGGTGGTCTCGTTCTCGTGGGCGTAGAGACCGCAGTTTCTCGCTCGAGTGCTGTCGAGCACGACCAGGAGCACGTTGGGGTCGTCCATCGCTTACCGAGTGGATTGCGCGTACCGGCGTTTATATCACGCGGATCACACGGTCGCCGGGAGCGGAGGCGAGTCGCCCGCCGCCCGGCCCGGTTCGCGCCGGTTAGCGTCCGCGAGCCAGTTCCTCGTACACGTCAAGGTGAGTCTCGAGGGCGCTGTCGAGCGTCAGGGTCATGCCGTCGAACACCTCGTGACCGCGCTCGACCTGCGCTCGATAGAACTCCGGGTCCGACGCCAGCTCGCGGACGGTTTCGAGGACCGCCTGGGGCGTCCGGTCGGACCAGACGTACGGTTTCCGGTCCTCGAACACGTCGAGGATATCGCCTTTCGCCGTCGAGACCATCGGCGTCCCGCAGGCGATCGACTCCAGTCCGACGTTGGAGGTCCTGTCGAACTTGCGCGGTGCGACGGTCACGTCCGCGAGGTTGTAGTACTCCGGGAGCGACTTGTTGTCGACGAACCCCTCGAACTCGAGGTCGTCCCGGTCGCGGAAGGTGTCGGCCATCGGCCCGTCGCCGGCGACGATAAACCGGATTCCCTCGTCGCCGGCGGCCAGACGGGCCATCTCGTCGACGATGTGCGCGCCCTGGCCCTCGTTGAGCTTGCCGACGTAGAGCACGACCGTCTCGTCGTCGGCGATGCCCCGCGCTCGCCGGATCTCGCGGATCCGCTCGCCGTCGTAAGGGTAGAACAGGTCGGTGTCGATAGTGGCCGTGCAGACCTCGGTGTCGTACCCCGTCTCGTCCCAGATCGTGTCGCTCTCGAGGACCTTGATCTTCACGTCGATCCCGAGCACCCGGCCGAGGTGCCTGTGGAACGGCGTGGGCTGAATCCCCGGTCCGACTCCTCCGACCAGCGGGCCCCGGTAGACGAGGCGGACGAAGAGGGCCTGATAGACGTTGATCGGGACGTGAACGACGTCGGCGTCGGCGAACTCCCGGCGGGCGAGACGGGCCATGGACAGCGGCTCCTCGACCGCCACGGTGTGGACCCGGGCCGGGCCCCTGACTTTCTCCGGTTCGTTGGTCAGGACGACCACCTCGTGGTCGGTCTCGGTCGCGACCGCCTCGATGATGTCGGCGGCCCGCGTCCGCGGACCGGTCCCGGAGAGAAGATAACAGAAGTACCCGATCTTCATGGACGACAGCAGTCCCAAAGCGGCAAAAAGTGTTCTCATTGGGGTTTCGAGTCCGGACCGGGGCCGTCGGTCGCGGCGCCGGCGCGTCCGCCGAAGCCGACGTGTTTTTCTTCTAGCGATGGAATACGGAGACAATGACGGTCGTCGCGCTCGGTATCGATGCGCTGGACCCGGACCTCGTCGATCCCGAGACACACGGAAACCTCGCGCTGGCCGCGCATCGCTCGATCGAGACCATCGAGAGCGTCGCGGGCGAACCCAGCACCCACGAACTCTGGCCGACGATCATCACCGGGCTCGCGCCGGCGGAACACGGGCTCACGCTGGAGGAGGACGGCGTCGCCTGGGGGAACCCGCTCCTCGAACTGGGCAGCGACGTCGCCGACTGGGCGCTCCCCGACGCCCTCCAGACCCGGATCGGCGCGTGGCTACTGACGAACACCGACACCGACGCGTTCCGGACGCCCGCGACCTACTACGCCGAGAACGACCTCTCGACGGTGTTCGACGACCGCGCTGCGACCGCGATCGGCGTCCCGAACTACGTCGTCGACCCCGACAGCGAGGACCGCGAGCACAACCTGCGGCGCAGTCTCGGTGACCTGTTCGAGCGCGACCCCGAGGCGACGGGCGGCCACACCTCCGCGGACCCGGAGACGTTCTACGAGCAGTGCATGGAGATGGCGATGATACGGATCGCCAGGGCCCGGCGAGCCTACCGCGGCGGCCGATACGAACTGGTGTTCGCCTACACCAGCGGGCTCGACCTGATCGGACACGTGACCTACGACCGGCCGGCGCTCCAGCGGGCCGCCTACGACGAACTCGACGAGTTCGTCGGCGAACTGCGCGCTGACCTGGGCGCGGACGACGAACTCCTGCTGGTCAGCGACCACGGACTGCAGGACGGCGTCCACACCCACGAGGCGATGGTCGCCGCGACGGACGAATCACTGGTCGAGTCGATAGCGGGCGTCACGGACGTGCGAGCGGCCATCGACGCGGAACTCGACCGAACCGATCACTCGGGGGAACCGAGACACCGGGCCGGTGGGGCGGACGCCGGCGACGGAGCCGGCGGCGACCACGTCAAAGAGCAACTCGAAGACCTCGGATACATGTAACCGATGACGAACATTGCACTGGTGGTGATGGACACGTTGCGGAAAGATTCGTTCGACGAGCACTTCGAGTGGCTGCCGGGGACGCGATACGAGAACGCGTGGTCGCCGGGCGGGTGGACCGTCCCGGTCCACGCGACGCTGTTCGGCGGCCGGTACTCGAGCGAGCTGGGGGTGTACGCCAAGACCACGGCGCTCGACTGCGAGAAGACCGTCCTCGCGGAGCACCTCTCGCGGGCCGGCTACACGACCCGGGGGTTCAGCGCGAACGCGAACATCGCCGACGCCTTCCAGTTCACGCGCGGGTTCGACGAGTTCCACCACAGCTGGCGGGGCCGCCGTCGCGACCCCGACATCCTCGACTGGGCGGAGTTCATCTCGGAGACGCGCGGCGAGGGGCCGACGCGGTTCCTCAAGGCGGTCAGACGCTGTTTCGCCGACGACGTCGACACCGTCGAGTCGCTGAAGTTCGGCGTCAGGATGAAAGCCCGCGACCTGGGGATCGCGTCCATCGCCGGCACGGACGACGGCGCCAGCGAAGCGCTCGAACTGGTCGAGTCGACCGCGTTCGGCGACGACGAGTTCCTGTTCGTGAACCTGATGGAGGCCCACGGGCCGTACAACGCCCCCGACGGCTACCGGACCGTCGACGTCTCCGCGAACCCGAGTTTCGAGGAGACCGTCGGTGACGGACCCGAGGCGGACCCGGCGGACGTGCGCCAGGCCTACGAGGACTGCGTCCGGTATCTCTCGGACATCTACCGGGACATCTTCGCGGAGCTGCGCGAGGAGTTCGACGTGGTCGTGACGCTCTCGGACCACGGCGAGATGTTCGGCGAGGACGGCGTCTGGGGCCACAACCACGGCCTCTATCCCGAGTTGACCCACGTGCCGCTGACCGTCTGGGACGGCGGCGACGGGACGGAGACCCGCGAGGAGACGGTGGGGCTCATCGACGTCTACCGGACGGTGCTGTCGGCGGCCGGCGTCGACGACGACGAGGCGCGGGGACGCGACCTGCGTACCGACCGCGGGTCGCGCTCGTATCTGACCGAGCGCCACGGGCTCCGCGCGGAACGGATCTCCCACCTCCGAAACCAGGGATACGACGAGGAGACCATCGAGCGCTACGACGCGACGCTCAACGGCGCCGGCCTCGACGAGGGGTCGTACGGCTGCGAGACGCTCGACGGGTTCCGGACGCGGGGCGACGCCGACGAGGCGACGATACGGGCGGCTATCGACGAGATGGTCGACTCGCTGGTCGTCAGGGACGTCTCACTGGAGGAGGACCAGGACCTTCCGAGCGACGTCGAGGACCGACTGTCGGAACTCGGGTACGTGTAGGGAGCGGGAGCTCGGTCGGACGCCGACGGTCACAGCGGCGGTCGGCCCTGAACTTTGCGGACGAACTGTCGCGCGTCGGTCACTCTCGCCTGCAGTTCGACGGGGAGGCGCGTTATCACCCGTTTGGCGAGCAGTTCGGCGACGCGGCCGTCGGAGGGGAGGCGGTCCTGGGTCTCCAGCCACTCGAGCTGCCCGTAGACGATCTGACGGTAGCCCCACTTGTCGAGGAAGTACTCGCGGGCGTCCATCAGGCGTTCGCGCTTGTTCCGGTTAGCGGTGTAGGAGCTGCCGCCGCCCGGGTAGTGTGGGAACTGCACCGCGGGACAGCAGCCGAACCGCCAGTCGGTCCGGCGCTTGTGGCCGACGTAGAAGTCGAGGTGGGGTTTCCCCTGCTGGAGCTGCGGGTCCCAGGCGTACTCCTCGACGCACTCGCGGCGGAACGCCGCGACGTTCTGGAGGAAGTCGAACTCGACGAGGGGCTGGCCGGCGACGTGCTCGGCCTCCTTGCCGCGGATGTCCCGGACGAGGATGTCCCCCCGCTCGTAGAGGTCGTGGCAGGTCCCCCGGAGCCCGCCGTGCTCGAACAGCAGTCCGCAGACGCCGCCGAACTCCGGCCGCGCTTCGAGCTGGTCGACGAGGGTCGCGACGTTCTCCGGGACCGTGTGGTCGCTGTCGGCGATGATCAGGTAGTCCTCGTCGAGCCGGTCGACGATGCTCCGGCGGCAGTTGCCCAGCCCGGAGTCGTACTTGACGTCGATGGGGACGAGGTCGAACGCGAAGTCGGTCTCGTACAGGTCGCGCCGCTCGTCGACGTGACCGTTGTCGGCGACGTAGACGGTGTCGACGGGGACGGCCTCGGCCGATTCGAGGAGGTTCCGGAGCTTCTCGGTCCGCTCGTAGACGGGGACTCCGAGGGCGACCGACGCGCCTGCGATCATTTGGCTCGACTCACCGTTGTCACCAGCCGGTTCCGCGGGACCGCCAATGAAGATTCCTGTTCGGCGCCGCGGCTCGGTCGGGACGCGGTCACCGCTCGCGGTCGGTCACGCTCTCGTGGTCCCAGATGAGGTCGAAGTATCGCTTCAGCCCGGCGACGAACGCGCCGTTGTCGGTGATCGCGGCCTGGCGCATGTGGTTGGGCACGTCCTCCTCCTCGACGAGGAGGATGGCCGAGCCGGTGTCGTAGTCGAGGCTCGGGTCGGCGACGTTGCCGCGGAAAGGGAGCTTCCCGGTCGAGAAGCGGATATCGACCGAGGGGTAGGACTCGCGGATCTCCTCGACGATCCCTCGCTGGATGGCGGGCTCGTCGCGGGGGTCCGTCGAGAGGAACTCCGGGACGAGCATGAGAATCGAGACGTCGACGCCCCGGTCGAGCGCGTCGGCGAACGCCGGTTCGACCGCGTCGAAGTACTCGAAGCTCTTGGTGACGACGTTGACCTCGTCGGTCGCCTCGTGGTAGAGCCGCCTGGTCTCGCGCTCGCTGGGTTCGCCCACGTCGACGACGTGGAACAGCTCCTCCGTGGGCGTCACGTCCTCGCTCGCCTGCTCGTAGCGGGGCTGGAACTCAGCCAGGAACGCCTCGCGCAGGTCGCCGATCGCGGCGGCGAACGTCTCGTAGTCCTGGCGGTGGTTCTCGACGGCGCGGTCGAGGATCGCCTCCGGGGGTTTGGGCTGGTACTCCTTGGGTCGCCCGGGGATCACCTCGACGAACCCGCGGTCCGACAGCGACTCGAGGACGCCGTAGATGCGGGCCTTCGGGATGTCCGTCGCCTCCGCGAGGTTCGGCGCCGTCGTCTTCCCGAGGGCCAGCAGCTCCCGCAGCGCCGTCTCCTCGTACTCGGTCAACCCCAGTCGGTCGAAGACCGCGCTCCCGTCGCCACTCATCTCACCGCTCCGTTCGCCGCGTGGGCTTAAAATGCCCCCGAAAGGTACTTACCTGTCGCTGTCGTGAGTTACTCACAAGCTGAGTAACTATGGTCGAGCTCGATAACGCGGACGGCGACACGGTCGACGCAGGCACGGACGACGACCCGGTCGAGGAGGAGTCGGCCGAGTCCGAGGCTCGGGACGACGCCCACCTCGACGACGTGGCCGACGGCTGTGGCTGCACCGAGATCTGGGAGCACCTGAGCGAGGAACGCGCCGACGACTGACCGCCCGCCGACTGGCCGCGAGGGCGCTCTACCCGGCCGCCGCGCACCGCCCGACGCCCGTTCCGGCGGTGGTGAGAGCGTCGCCCGATCACGGCGACCCCAACGGGGAACCTTTTTCTCCCGGAGCGTCAAAGCGGGGACGATGGATTACGACGACGTCTGCGTGCTGGTCCCCACGCTGAACGAGTCCGAGACGATCGGACCGGTCGTCGAGTCGTTCGCCGCCGAAGGGTTCGACGACATCCTCGTGATCGACGGCGGGTCGACCGACGGCACGCAGTCGATCGCCGAGGAGAGGGGCGCACGCGTCGTCCAGCAACGCGGTTCGAAGGGGAAGGGCCAGGCGCTGCAGGAGGGGTTCGAGCTGACCGACGCACCGGTCGTGCTCATGCTCGACGGCGACGAGACCTACCGGGCCGAGGACGCCGCGGCGATGCTCGAGCCGATCTTCGAGGGACGGGCCGACCACGTCATCGGCGACCGCTTCGCCGACATGGAGGACGGCGCGATGACCCGTCTCAACCAGTTCGGCAACGGCGTCATCAACCGGGCGTTCTCGGTCATCCACGGTCGCGACTACCGGGACATCCTCAGCGGCTACCGGGCGCTGACTCGCGAGACGATCGACCGTATCTCGCTGACCGAGGACTACTTCGGCATCGAGACGGAGATGGCCGTCGAGTGCGTCAAACACAACGTCCGCACCGAGGTCGTCCCGATCCGCTATCTCGCCCGGCCCGACGATTCGGAGACGAACCTCCGGCCGGTCCGCGACGGGGCCGACATCATCCTGACGCTGTACAAGATGGCCAAGACGAACAACCCCCTGTTCTACTTCGGGAGCGTCGGCGCCGTCAGTCTGGTCGTCGGCCTCGTCCTCGGCTCGTACGTCGCCGTCGAGTGGATCACGGCCAACACCTCACACGAGGTCCTCGCCTTCCTCGGCGGCCTGGCGATCATCTTCGGCGTCCAGCTGCTGATGTTCGGCGTGCTCTCTGACATGATCGTCACGGTCAACCGCGAACAGACTCGCCAGCTCGAGGACCTCACGCAGCGCCTCGGCGGGGAGCGAGCGCGCGGCGCCGCCCCCACCGACGAGTCCGAGCGCGCGGACGCCGGCGACGGCGGCGCGGGCGACCGACCCGAGGGGTCCCCGCCCGGGCAGGGGGCGTCGGCTCCCGAGCGGCGCGGGTGACCGGGACGGTCGACGAGCGCGACCGACTCGTTCGGACGGCTCTCCCTGGTTCCCACGACGACCGCCCGCATTCTGGCGGCCGATGTGGGAACGACCGAGAGCGATCCGTCTCAGAACGGGACGAGCCCGCGGAGCTGTTTGACGATGCTCGTCGACGCCGCCTGGCGCTTGCGCTCGAAGACCGGGTGTAAGGCGTTGAGCAGGTCGTCCTCGGAGTCGAACGACTCGCGGTCCGTCTCCGCCAGCGCCTCGGCGACGGGCATCTCGTTGCCGGCGGCGTCGTACGGGACGGTCGCGTCGCCGAACCGGTCGCGCAACTCCCCGGCTGTCGCGGGGAAGGACACGCCCGCGTCGGCCAGTCGCGCGTCGAGTGCCGCGATCCCGAACTCGACGACGTCCGGTGCTTCGTCCACGTCGTTCGACGGTGGCCGAACTCCCATCGGCCGACACAACGGCATCCACCCCCGAAAATCCTGTGGCTCGATCCCCGCGCGGCGCTCGCGGCGTCGCCGCAATTCGGCGCGCGGGCGCCCGCCTCCTACCGCCCGACTGCCAGACGGGACGCCGCTCTGGCCACCAACGATAACTAACCGGCCCCCTTTGTGGCGGGCATGTTGCAGTCGTCGCCCGCGACGGTCGCCGAGGTCCTCGAAGCCGTCCGCGCGATCGCCCCCTGGCAGCAGCTGTTTCTCGTCGTCGCCGTCGTCGTCTCGGTCGCCGTCCTCCGCCGGCTGGTCCCCGGCGAGCGCTGGGGCGACCGCCTGCGCGCCCGGTTCGTCCTCGGCGTGCCCTGGGGGACGCTGCTGACCGTCTTCGGCGTTTTACTCGTCTACTGGGTCGTCCAGGGCGGCTGGGACCACCCCAACAGCCCGCTCGTCGTCCCCTTCCGGTCGTGGTCGTACTTCTACCCGCTGGGCGTCCTCGTCGCCGGCTTCGCCCACAACGGCGTCGGCCACATCACCGGGAACCTGCTGGGCACGGTCCTGTTCGCGCCGGTCGTCGAGTACTACCTCGGCCACTACCCGACCGACCGGGGCTCGGAGTCGTTCGCCTCTCTCCGCACGAACCCGTTCGTTCGCCTGCTCGCCGTCCCGGTCGGCTCCGTCGCGATCGGCGTGTTCACCGGACTCTTCTCGATGGGTCCGGTCATCGGTTTCTCGGGCGTGGTGTACGCCTACGTCGGCTTCGCGATGGTGACGCGGCCGATGCTGGCGGTGCTCGCGCTGGTCTCCGAGCGCGTCGTCGACCTGCTGTATCGGGGCCTCCGCAACCCCTACATCACCCGCGAGCCCGGGCCGGGGTTCTCCTCGCCGTGGTGGGCCGACATCGCCATCCAAGGCCACGCGATCGGTATCCTGGCCGGCGTGCTGGTCGGGATCGCCGTCCTCGCCGTCCGCGAGGAGTACCCGAACCCGCTGTACCTGTGGTTCGCGGCGCTGGTGCTGGGCATCCGCCAGTCGCTGTGGGCGATCTACGCGCCGCTGGGCGCCAACAGCTACGCCCTCTTCCGCGCGGTCGGCGTCGGGATCGTCTTCCTCGCCGCGGCGCTCGTCGCGATCGCCGTCTCGTCGTCGAACCGGTCGCTCGTCCCGCGCCTGGAGGGACGGTCGCTGCGCTTGCCCGGACCCGACGGCTCGGTCGCCGTCCTCGCCGTCGCGCTCGTCGTGCTCTCGTCGTTCGCGGTGCCGTTCGGCTTCGCGACCGTCTCGGGGGAGCTACCGGCCGACACGGCGACCGTCGAGGTCCGCGACTACACCGTCACCTACGTCGAGAACGAGCCCAACCAGTACGTCTCGCTGGTCAACGAGTACCTCTACGGCGACGGCCAGACGATCCGTTCGAGCGGCGTGGTGGTCATCAGCGAGGACCGACGGATCTGGCTGGAAGCGATCTCGAAGAGCGGGCTGGCCTTCCAGGGGTGGGGGCGCGTCCGCGTCGGCGGGCTGGGCTGGCGCGAGACGGTGTACGCCGACCGCGAGGGCTGGTCGCTGGTCGGGAACGGCTCGGTGTACAAGGTGTCGCTCCGCGAGCGGGGCGAGCGAGCGCGACTCGCCTACGTGAGCGACGCGCGGCGCGCCCGGCCGACGATCGACGGCCGCAACGTCTCGATCGCGCCCGTCGACGGCGGGTTCGAGGCGGTCGTCACGTCGAACGGATCCGTCCTCGGCCGGGCGCCGGTCCCCGCGCAGTCGAACGCGACGACCGTCGGCGGCCTGACGCTGAACCGGACCGGCCGGGAGCTGATCGCGACCAGCAACCGGACGAGAGTCCAGGTCGCGAGCGAGTCGGTCCCGCGGGCCCAACAGGGCTGAGCGGCGCCGATCGCGGTCGCGACTCCGAACCCGTCCGGGTCACTCGGTCTCGGCGTCGCCGTCGGCCCAGTCGATCCGGAAGACCTCCACGTCGACCGTCTGCGAGTCGGCCTCGTGGAAGTCGAACTGCCGGGGCAAGTCGAGTTCCGCGGCGAAGGCGTGCGTGACGCGACCGCCGTTGTCGGCGGCGAACGACTCGACGAACGCCTCGCTGCCGTCGTTGTGTATGGAGTAGGACACGTCGCCGATCGCGGCGGCCGTCGCGAGAAAGCCCCGGTCGGCGTGTTCGTTGCCCGACTGGGCGCCGAACGGCGGGTTCATGACGACGGTCGTCGGTCCGGCGGGCGCGAGCGGGAGCGCGGTCGCGTCGGCCCGGACCCACTCGACGTCCGCGGCGGCCGCGACGCGGCGCTCGTTGGCCCGCGCTGTCGCCAGCGGGCCGGGGTCCAGATCGACCCCCACGACCCTGTTCGGCCCGCGCAACACGGCGCCGAGCGCGAGCATGCCCGTCCCGGTGCCCAGGTCGACGACCGTCCGGTCCTCGATATCGCCCTGCAGGTCCGCCGTGTGGATCAGGTGGGCCGCGATCTCGGGCGGCGTCCGATACTGCTCGAGGTCGACCCGCGGGTCCTCGAAACCGGCCACGACCCCGAGTTGCTGTGCGAGACGGGTCTTCGTACTCACGCTCTCACCTCGCGATTCGCCGGGCCGCCCGCGCGTCGCCTCGTGTCGCTCATCCCTCGACAATTTCTACCGCGTATGCAAAAACGTTTGTGAATGCTCTAGAGTAATCCTTGCCCGGTCGCGACGGCCTCAGGCGCGGGGGAGTTCGAGGACGAAGGCGGCGCCACCGCGGTCGCTCTCCTCGACGCGGACGGTCCCGCCGTAGGACTCGACCATCGAGGAGACGAAGAAGAGGCCGAACCCGGTTCCCGAAGAGGACTGTCCCTTCTGGCCGCGTCCGAAGAGGTCGCCGCGACGGTCGGGGTCGATCCCGGGGCCGTCGTCCGCGACGGTGAGCGTGACCATGGGCCCGTCGACCGCGGCGGCGACCGTCACGCGCGTCTCGCCGTCGGTGTGTTCGACGGCGTTCGTGAGCAGGTTTCCGACGACGTCGCCGAACAGGTCGTTGGCTCTGATCGCGCACTCCTCGGGGAAGGACCGCTCGAAAGCGACCCGGTCCGAGACGGCTTCGACCTGTTCGATCTTGGTCTCGACCACCGCCGGGAGCGAGACGTCCCGCAACGAGTCGTCGTCGGCCTCCGTGACGGTCTCCAGGGTCGACCGGACCGTCTTCGTCAGGTCGGTGATGTCGCGGCTCCACTCGCCGATGCTCCGGGCGCGGTCGACTCGGTCCGGGTCCTCCAGGTCGGACTCGAGGAACTCCGCCTGCGCCATGATGACGTTCATCCCGTTGAGCATGTCGTGGCGGAGGACGCTGTTGAAGAAGTCCATCTGCTCGTTCTGGCGCGTGAGCCGCTGTTCCTGCTGGTGGCGTTCGATCGCGTAGCGGAGCGACCGGACGAGGCGGTCGCCGTCGAGGTCGCCCTTCGGCAGGTAGTCCTGTGCGCCGACCTGGATGGCCTCCACCGCGACCTCGGTGTCGTCGAGGCCGGTCAGGACGATGATCGGCACGGTCGACTCGTGGTCGACGACGCGTCGCAGCGTCTCGATCCCCTCGCTCTCGGGGAGCCCGAGGTCGAGCACGAGCGCGTCGTACGTGTCGGATTCCAGCCGCTCGAAGCCGGCCGTCAACGAGTCGGCGTGCGTCAGCGACACGTCGTCGAAAAACGCCTGCACTTCGGGGTTCGCGAGGTAGTGCCTGATGAGGTCGGCGTCGGCCGGGTTGTCCTCGACCAGAAGCGTGTCTATCGACCTTTGCATGGTCACTCCGGCGGCATCTTGACGACCGTCAGCCAGAACTCCTCGATCGAGCGGACGATATCGAGGAAGCCGTCGTAATCGATCGGTTTCGTCAGATAGGCGTTGGCGTGGCGGTCGTAGGACTTGACGATGTCCTCCTCGGCCTCGGAACTGGTCATGACGACGACCGGGATGCGTCGCAGGTCCTCGTCTTCTTTGATCTCCTCGAGGACTTCCCGGCCGTCCTTGCGCGGCATGTTGAGATCGAGCAAGACCAGATCCGGACGGGGCTCGTCCGCGTACTCGCCCTCCTGTCTGAGGAACCGGATCGCCTCGACGCCGTCGCTGGCGACGTGGAGGTTGTTGATGATATTTCCCTGTTCGAGCGCCTTCTTCGTGAGCGTCACGTCTCCGGGGTTGTCCTCCGCGAGGAGGATCTCGACCGGTTCCGCGTCGGTCTCTGTCATGCGTGTCTCTCCTGGTCGTCGGTGTCGGGCGCGGGCAACGTGAAGTGGAACGCGGCGCCGTCGCCCGGGTCGGACTCGACCCAGATCTCGCCGCCGTGTCGCTCGACGATCCGCTTGCACATCGCCAGTCCGATGCCCGTCGAATCGGTTCGCGAACTGTTCTGCTTGAATATCTCGAAGATGCGGTCGTGCTGGGACGGGTCGATCCCGGGGCCGTCGTCGGCGACGGTGAACCTGACCCAGTCGGCTTCGTGGCTGCTCTCACCGTCGGTACGCTCGGCCCGGACCGTCACCGCGGGCGCCTCGCCGCCGTGGTGGACGGCGTTTTTGACGAGGTTCTGGAACAACTGGCCGAGCTGGCTCCGGTCGGCCGAGACGGTCGGCAGTTCCGTCCGACGGACCGACGCGTCCGCGTCCTCGACGAGGAGTCCGAGGCTCTGGAGCGTCTCGTCGAAGACCGAGCCGGCGTCGACCGCGGCGAAGTCGCCGCCGCGGCTGTGGACCCGCGAGTACTGGAGGAGCGCGTCGATCATACTCTGCATCCGGGTCGCGCCGTCGACGGCGTACTCCATGTACTGCGCCGCCTCGTCGTCGAGGTCGTCGCCGTACTCGGAGTCGAGCAGGGAGACGTAACTCGACACCATCCGAAGCGGCTCCTGCAGGTCGTGTGAGGCGACGTACGCGAACTGCTGGAGGCTCTCGTTGGAGCGTTCGAGCTCCGTCCGGTGGCGCTCGAGTTCGTCCTCGCGCTCGACGCGGTCCAGCGCGTCCACGGCCGCCTGTTCGACCATCTCGAGCATGGTGCGCTCGAACTCGTCGAAGGTGGTCGCGTCCGAGTGGCCGACGGTCAGCAGCCCGCGGTCACCGACCGGGACCAGCACGAGCGTCTCCAGGCGGGCGTCGGGCGAGGAGGGGTTCGAGAGAGCGTCGTAGTCCGGGACGAGGGTCTGTTCGCCCTCGCGGTAGATCGCCATCTCGTCGTGCCCCGGCTCGATCGGAGCGAGCGCGCCGACGGCCGAGACGCCCGCGACGTCGAGCGCGCTCTCGGACGCGGCCGTCGGCTCGAGCGCGTCGCCGTCCGCGTCGTCGGACCAGAACGCGGTGACCGGACAGCCGATCACCGAGTCCACGATGTCGACGACGACGTCGGCGACCTCCCGCTCGGATCGGGCCTGCGGGAGCCGTCGCGTCGCCTCGGCGAGCTCCCGGAGTCGCTGCTCGCGCCGCTTGAGCTCGGAGATGTCCCGCGAGAACCCGGCGACGTAGGCGACAGTGCCGTCGTCGTCGAAGACGGGTTCGGCGTGGACGTTGACCCAGCGAGTGCGCTCTCGCTCGTCGGTCCGGACCCGGAACTCCAGATCGGCCGGTTCACCGTCTGACAGGGCGGTCATCTTCTCCGTGACACTTTCCCGGTGGTCGGGGTGGACGCCCCGGAGGAAGTCGCTGGGTTCGTCCACGAGGTCTGTGACCGAGCGGCCCCACAGCGCCTCGTATCCCGAGTTTATCACCACCGTCTCCGACCAGTCGCCGGAGAACATCCACAGGGCGTCGTTGGTGTACTCGGTCAACCGGAAGAGCAGGTCCGTCGCCTCGTCGAGGCGCTGGTAGGTGCGATAGTCGTCGACGACGGTTTCGAGCCGGTCGTTCAGCGCCGTGAACGTCGCTTCGTCCGGACTGCCCTCGTAGGTGACGTAGCCGTCCGCCCCCGCGTTGACGGCCGCGGCCGCGACCTGCTCGCTCCCCTCGTCGGTCAGCAGGACGAACGGCAGGCCGTCGTCTATCGCCCGGACCCGTTCGAGCAGGGCGATCCCGTCGGTGTCGGGGAACGAGTACCCACAGACCACACAGTCCACGGCGTCGGTCCCGAGCCCGTCGAGCGCTTCTGGGACGGACGACGAGGCACGCGCGGTCACCGACTCGTTCGAGGCGTCCAGCCCCTCGACCACGGCCGCCGCCGTCGCCTCGTCGGGGTGGAGACAGAGGACGGTGACCGCTTCGTCCGTCTCCGCCAGCGGCCTGACGTACGTGGTCGAGTCGAGGTCGACGCCGCTCACCGCCGGGCCTCCCGACGGGCGAGCGACCCCGCGTCCGGCGGTCGCCGCGTGACAGCGATGTCTCCAGACATACGCAGAGGTCCGCGGACGAACGTAAACGTCTGTGGTCGTAATTATCGGCGGTGATAGCACCCACCGACCGCCGTCGGGGACCGCGATCGGGGCGGTCCCGCCGACTACCAGGTGCCGTGGAAGGTGTCGAAGGCGAGGTCTTCCAGGGGTTCCTCGCCGATGGCGATGCGGTACTCCTGGGGGGTGAGCATCGGCTGTTTGAACTGCGGGCCGTCGTCGGTGGTGATCCGGGGACAGCCCGTGTTGACGTAGGCGTCCATCCCGAAGTTGGTCAGCCGGTCCGGCGTCACCTCGTCCATCGTGATGAGGTAGGCGTTCTCGTTGTTCTCGACGATCTCCTGGGCCTGGTCCCAGCGGCCCTGACCGATCTTGGTGCAGAAGATGACGCCCCACTCCTCGGCGTCCATCGCGCGGTGGACCGCGCCGTAGCGCTGTTTCATGAACTTCTCCGTGTCGGCGACGGAGACGGCGTTGTTGACGGGGTCGGCGATGACCACGTGCTTGTCCGGGTGTTCCATCGCGAGGCCGAGCGGGTGGAACTTCCCGCCGCCGACGTACAGCATCTGGTCGGCGTCCACGTCGGCGCTGGCGTAGTTACAGCCCAGCACCTGGCCTTCGTGGGTGAGCCGCTCGTCGCCCTTGCGGGTGTGGACGGTGTAGCCGCGCTCTTCGAGCCACGAGCGCATCTCGTCGAACTTGTTCATGTGCTGGGCGGTCGTCACGAGACCCACGTCCTCGTCCTCGTCGGCCGCGGCCAGTTGCTCGTCGACGGCCCGCTCCATGATCGGGAAGACGTCGACGTTCGAGAACAGCGGGACGTAGATGATCTTCTCGGACTCCTTCATCGGGCTGTGGCCGAAGTGGACGAACACGTCCGTCCGGCGCATGAGGTAGGTGTCCAGGTCGCAGGCGCCGTAGCAGGGCTGGCCCGACATCATGACGCTCACGTCGTCGGGCAACTCGGCGCGGAGGTCGTCGGCGACGCGTGGGCCGCGGCGTTTCAGCCCCTCGGGGAACTGCAGGCCGACGGTCTCGGCGTCGCGTTCGTCGACGGCGTCGACGATGCGGTCGAGTTCGTAGTCCCACTCGCGGTCGTGGCGCAGCGACATCCCCGTCTTGGTGAGGTCGCCCTCGGTGCGAGGCGCGTCCTCGGCCTCGCCGCGCGAATCCTGGCTCATTGAGCAGTCGTATCGGCTCGGGCGGTAAAACGTCCGCGGTCCCCGGTGGTCCCGACAGCGAGCGACGGCCGCGCGGCTACGCGGGTGGTGAACGCGAAATCGAACCGCCGGCCGCTCAGGGATCCTCGACGACGAGTCCGTCGTCACCGCCGCGGGCGCGAGTCAGCGCGGAGACGATGCGGTCCTGAAATCGGAGGAAGCCGAACACGAGCGTCGCGAGCAGCCCACCGACGACCAGTTCTGAGACCATACCCGCGTTTCGGCCCGCCCGCGGAAAAGCCCTCGGACACCAGCGAACCGCGCCGGGCTCGGTGACTCGTGGCCCCAGAGCGGGCAGATCGAGACCTGCCGTCGGGCGCGCCACACGTTTCGGCCGCCGCCGGGTGGTCTCGTTCGACGATGGTCCTCCCGACGGCGCTCCGGATGGCGGTCGTCGCCCTCGGTTCGTTCGTCGTCGCGGCCGCCTGTGCGACCCTGATCACCCGGATCGCCGTTCGCACCCGACTGTTCGCGACGCCCGACCGCTCGCTGGACACCTGGCACGGTCGACCGCTCCGCCAGTCCGAGCGCGAGTCTCGGGAGGGACTGAACCCGTTCCTCCTCGCCGTCGCGACCGTCGCGCTCGGCGCGCTGTTGATCGGGTAACGACGGGCGGTCCCGCTCGTCCGGTGTCGACGTGCCGCGCGCAGTCGCGGAAGCTTTGCCGTTCGGGCACGGAGCAACCGGTATGACGGTCCGATCGTGGGCGACGGCGACGGTCGACTTCTGCCTCGCGACCGCCGGTCTCTCTCTCGCGCTCGTCCCGGCGTTCACGATCGCCTACGCGCTGGTCGCCGACGCCACGCTGTTCGCGCAACCGCCCCAGACCGCGGCGGTCGTCGTGGCGGTCGGCGGAAGCTACCCGTTCGTCGCCGGCGACTGGTCGTATCGACGGCTGGCCGTGTTCGTCGTCGCGCTGTACGTCGCCAGCGGCGCCGCGGGACTGGCCGGGCTCGCGCTGCTCCGGTCGATGGACGTGGCTCTTCCCTCGGCGGTCGTCGCACGCGCCGGCGCGCTCGCGCTGGCCTACCCGGTCGCCGCGGCGGCGGCGTTTCGCGACCGCGTCCGTCGCCGCCTCGGATTCCGGCCCCTGGACGCCGACGACCTCACGGGGCCGTGAGGGCGGTCGGGACGCCGGCCCCTCGCCGCACCCTGAGTCGGCAGTTTGAAAGCCGCGAGGTCCCAAGTGGAGGTAGAATGAGCATCGAGACCGACGCGGTCGAGGCGGCGGCCGACGAGGAGGTCGACGCCCTCGCCCGCGAACTCGGCGAGCGAATCGCGGACATGCCCCTCTACGAGCGCTACCGGGAGGCCAAAGCGGCGGTCGAGGCCGACGAGGAGCTCCAGGAGCAGATCCGCGAGTTCGAGAAGGTACGCGAGGAGTTCATGCTCGCGCGCCAGACGAACGAGGCGACACAGGAGGGGCTCCGGACGCTGCAGGACGCCCAGGAGGAGCTCCACGACCACCCGAAGATGTCGGAGTACCTCGAACTCCAGAGCGAACTCGAACTGCGCCTGCAGGAGCTCAACGAGATCATCTCCGAGCCGCTGACGGTGGACTTCGGCGGCAAGGCCGGCGGCTGCTGCGAGGACTGAGACGGATTGCGCTCACTGGGTCCCACGACGACCGCCCGATTCGGGCGGCGATGTGGGTCTGACCGAGATCGATCCGTCTGAACGGGGCGGACGGTCGGGGACTCGTCTCTCTCGTGGCGAAAAGCACAACGCATTAGCCACTGGTCGGTGCAGTGTGAGCCATGACAGTTGGAAGCAGCGACTGGGGCGACTGGCTCCCCCGGGCAGTGGAATCGGCGTCGCCGGACACCCTCGCGGTCTGGTATCTCGGCTGTAACGGCTTCATCCTCAAAGCCAGCGACGACACGACGGTGTTCGTCGACCCCTACCTCGGGCTGGGCGACCCGCCGCGGACCCTGCGGATGGTCCCGGTGCCGTTCGACCCCGAGGACGTGACCGAGGCCGACGCGATGTTCGGGACGCACGAACACGTCGACCACGTCCACGGGCCGAGCCAGGCGCCGATCCTCGCGAACACGGGCGCGGACTACTACACGGCCGACGCCGGCCACGACGTGATCGAGGAGGAGGACTGGACCGGCAACTGGGACGTGAGCGACGACCAACTGCACGAGATCGAGGAGGGCGACACGGTCGAACTCGGCGAGCTGACCGTCCACGTCGAGCCCGCGAACGACCCGGACGCCGTCCATCCCGTCTCCCTGGTCTTCGAGCACGAGGCGGGCACCTTCTTCCACGGCGGCGACGCTCGCCCCGGCGAGTTCGAGGAGATCGGCGAGGCGTACGACATCGACATCGGGGTGCTGGCGTTCGGCGCCGTCGGCAACATCCCCGACAAGGAGACCGGCGAGGACGTGCGCACCCAGTGGTACAGCGACGAGAACATGATCGTCGAGGCCGCGAACGAACTCCAGCTCGACACGCTCGTGCCGAGCCACTGGGACATGTGGAAGGGCATGACGACCGAGCCGACCGTGCTGCACAACCACGCCGCGAGCTTCGACTACCCCGAGAACCTCCGGATCGTCGAGATCGGAGACCGCTTCGACCTCTGAGGCGGCGACGAGCGCGGGTCGCCCGCCGCGGCGACGGCCCCTCTCGGGGGTCGCCGACGCGACCGCCCGTCCGATCGCCGATCGCCCGAAATTCCCCGTGTTCTTTCCGCTGAGCAGAGATGATAGGTTTCGGACAATAAGTATCATTAAGTTGGTCCCTAAACGAGAGAGAACACATGAGCGATTCTCAGCAGTACGAAAAGGTGTCCGTCTCGTCGGACGGGGTGACGGTGGACAAGCGGTTCGAGGAGGACGAGTTCCCGGTGCCGGCGATCGCCTTCGAGATCCAGTCGGCGCGCTCGGAGACGGTGACGGTGACGCTGGTCGACCAGGTGCCCGAGGACGTGGCCGTCGAGGACCTCGGGTTTCACCCGGAGTACGGTTCCGAGTACTGGACCATCGACGAGGACCAGATCACCTTCGAGCGGGAACTGGAGGCGGGCGCGGAGTACACGACCGTCTACGGCATCCGGGCGACCGGGACGGACAACGTCGAGCAGTTCCTCACGACGCCGACCGTCGAGTCGGTCGATCCGCCGCTAGAGGACGGTGACGGCCCCGTCGTCGACGAGGGCAGCAGCGACGTGGTCCGCGACGTGATCTCCGGTGACGGCGACGTGCCGGGGCTCGAAGAGGACGACGACGCCGACGGGTCCGACGAGGACGTCGAGACGCTGAACCTCAAGGACCCGAACGAGCCGGCGGCCACGGGCTCGAGCGGCGACGACGACGCTTCGGGGGACGGCGGCGGCGGGACGGTCGCCGTCGAGGACGCCGACGTGGACTCGCTCGTCGGCGCGCTGGCCGCGGAGATCCGCAACCAGAACGTCGACGCCGAGGACGTGAAGCTGCTGCGGAAGGCGTTCGATCTGGCCGACGACAACGGCGGCAGCGTCGACGCGCGGATCCAGCACCTCCAGACCGAGGTGTCGGATCTGCTCGCGTACACGGGCGCGCTGGAGGAGTTCCTCGACGAGAACGGCACGGGCGACGAGATGATCGAGGAGTTCCGCGAGCAGGTCGCGTCTTTCGAGTCCGAACTGGAGGAGGTCCGCCAGATGTCCGCCGGCCACGAGGAGTCGATCTCCGAGGTCGAGGAGACCGTCGCCTCCGTCGAGTCGTCGATGGACGCGATCCAGTCGGACATGGACGAGGTGCTCGGCGACGTCGAAGCCGTCCAGAGCGACGTGGAGTCCGTCCAGAACGACGTCCAGTCCGTCGAGGGCACCGTCGACGAGGTCGAGGACGACCTCGACGACCTCGAAGCGCAGGTCGGCGACATCGACGTCGAGGACGTGCGCGCGGACATCGAGGACATCGACGACGAGATCGAGGAGCTCAAAGAGTGGCGCGAACAGCTCTCCTCGGTCATCGGCGGGAGCTGAGCGGGTCGAGCGGAGCCCGGCGGGTCGGACGCGTCGGCGAGTGACCGTCCGGGCCGGGGCGGCTCCGGGTCGGCGAACCTCGGGGAGATCGGACCCGTTTTACGCGCCGCTTGCGTTCCTCTTGGCAATGACGACCGTCAGCGTCGCGGTGCCGCGGAAGGGACGCCCGCTCGAAGCGGTCCTCGACAGGCTCGCCGAGGAAACGGGCGTCGCCGGCCTGGCCGACGACGTGATATCGACCCTGCGCTACGAGAAGGCAGTCACCAAGGGCGAGCAGTCGGCGACCGGCGACGTGTACGAACGGCTCGCGGCCTACAGCGACGACGACGAGCCGACGGCGCCGGAGTACACGCTCGTCCGCGACGACCGCTCGGGGATGCCCCGCCGGATCGTCTTCGACAGCGTGACCGTCCCCGTCGACGAGGGCCTGCAGCTGCGACTCGTCGGTCGGGAGGAACCATTCCGCGCGCTCCGGAAACACGAGATGCCGCTCGGCTTCGACAGCGCCGATCTCTTCCTCGAAGAGGTCGTCGAACTCCGCGAGGAGCCGCTGGCCGAACTCGGCGACGTCAACGAGCGCGTCGACCCGCGGGACACCGACGTGCGCCTCGTCGCCGGCCTCGGCGACACCGTCTGGCACTCGCTGCTGGTCACGCCCGAGGTCGCCGCCGAGTACGACGCCGACCTCACCCGGGAGCTGGTCGACGCGTACGACGGCGAGTTCTGTATCTCCCCGCGCTACGAGCGGCTCGTCGAGGGCGTCCTCGGCACCGCGGCCATCGAGGGGATCGACTTCACCTACCCGACCGACGACCACGCCGAGGAGGAGGCCGCCATCGCCGAGACGGGTATCGGCGTCTACCTGACCGTCTCGGGCGGGACCGCCCGCGAGCACGGCCTCGAAGTCGGCGAGCACCTCTTCCCGAGCGAGACGGTGCTGTTGCGGAGCGAGCCGGAAGTGACCGAGCCGGCCGAGCGAGTCGCGGACCTGCTGGTCAGCGCCCAGACGGGGACGCGCCTGGCGGCGCGGTGAAAACCGGTCAGTTCTCGTCGTCGCTCTCGGTCTCGATGGTGTCGATGACGTCGAGCGGCACGTCACGCAGGGCGCCGCCCACGTCGCTCTTGGCGATGCGCTGGGCGTGCTCCTCGCTCTCGGCGTTGAACACTTCCATCTCCAGCACCAGTCCCACGAGCGCGGTGTCGGCCGCGATGTAGGCGGAGTCGAACGGCTCGGCACAGGCCGGGCAGTTCGTCGAACCCACGCCCACCTCGACGTAGTCCATGTCCTTCTGGTTGAGGCGCTTGCCCGCCTCGCTGATGGCGACGCCGATGGCGTCGTCGATGTTCTCCACGTCGTGAACCAACCAGGCCGCTTCCATCACTACGATGTAGTTCATACACGCTACTCCGCCTTTCTCCGTAATCCTGTTTTTGGTCCCGTCGCGATAGCTCCGGTCTCCGTCACCACACCTCTCAATCGTCCGTCGCGAGCGCACCGGACGGCCCGCGAGACCGACCGCTCAACCCGTCCGGCACCCTGCGCACGTAACCGCAAACGTGGCCATAACTTATGAGGATTCCCGGGCTCACCAAGCGGCCCCTTACCTGAAAACGCGGCCGAACGACGATTCACTTGTCCCAGAGGCAACCTGAGTTTAATCGCAGGACAGCGGCGGGGTACACCTTCACGATCCATTATCGAATACCCGGTAACGGGGAGGAAGGTTTATATACTCCGACCGATGGAGAACTGAGCATACCACGATGCGTTCCACTCTGAACCGTGCAACCGTGTTCGCACTGTACCAGTTGACCCTGTTCGCCGGCATCCTGCTGCTGCCGCTGGCGCTCGTGATGCGCAAGGCCGGGATCACCCTGCCGGTCCATCGGGCCGTCAGCCGCGCCAACGAGACCTACGAGGAAGTGGAGACGGACACCGCGGGATAGCGCATTTTTCGACCGTCGTCGAGACCACTGTCGTCCAGTGACAGCGCCGTGTCTCGCTCGACCCGGATGGGGGATCGAAAAGGTGGTTTTATCAGCACAGGACTGATACCGAACTACCATGCGCGACCCATCCGCAGGCCCGGAGTTCTCGAACGATCTGCAGCGCCGCGACGCCGGGATCCCCGACCCGACGGAGCCGGAGATCGGTTCGTTCCCCGACGAATCCCCGCAGGGCGACCAGAGCAAGGTCGCCGAGACCGGGACGACGACCATCGGCATCACCGCCGAGGACGGCGTCGTCGTCGCGACGGACATGCGCGCCTCGCTGGGCGGGCGGTTCGTCTCGAACAAGCGCGTCCAGAAGGTCGAGCAGATCCACCCGACGGCCGCGCTGACGCTCGTCGGTTCGGTCGGCGGCGCCCAGTCGTTCATCCGCTCGCTGCGCGCGGAGGTCGACCTCTACGAGGCTCGCAAGAGCGAGGACATGAGCATGACCGCCCTCTCGACGCTCGCCGGTAACTTCGCCCGCGGCGGTCCCTTCTTCGCCATCAACCCCATCCTCGGCGGTATCGACGACGAGGGGAGCCACGTCTACTCCATCGACCCCGCCGGCGGCGTCATGGAGGACGACTACACCGTCACCGGCTCCGGCCTCACCGTCGCCTACGGGACCCTCGAAGACCGCTACGAGGACGGCATGAGCATGGACGAGGCCCGTAGCGCCGCCGTCGCCGGCGTCCGCGCGGCCGCCGAGCGCGACACCGGCTCCGGGAACGGCGTCTACATCGCGGAGGTCACCGACGAGGGCGTCGACATCGAGGACTACCCGGACTTCGACGGCGTCGAGTAACGCCGTAGCCTTCTCCAGCTCTTTCGCGGACGGCCAGCAGCAGCTTCGCGGCGACGAGCGCGGCCGGGTCGGTGCCGCGTCCGCGTGCCACTACGGTTATTGGGCCCCCTCTCGTGGAGCCGATATGAACCTCTTCGGGACCGCGGGCATCCGCGGCGACGTGCAGTCTCGGGTGACGCCGGCGCTGGCGCGCGCCGTCGGTCGGGCGGCCGGTGCCGACGGCGACTCGTTCGTCGTCGGCCGCGACGGGCGAACCACTGGCGAGGGGCTGGCCGCCGCCGTCGAGGCCGGTCTCCTGAGCGCGGGGGCCGACGTGACCAGAGTGGGACAGGTGCCGACGCCGGCGCTGGCCTACGCCGCACAGCAGCGACGCGGCGTGATGGTCACCGCCAGTCACAACCCGCCGACGGACAACGGGCTCAAGCTCTTCGCCGACGGGCAGGAGTACGGCGACGACGCAGAGGCGCGCATCGAGCGTCGCGTCGCCGACGACCCCGACCCCGTCGCGTGGGACGAGTGGGGGTCGAGCGAGCGCGCCGACGTGCTCGGCGCGTACCGCGACGCGGTCGCGGCGTTCGCCCGCGACCACGGCGAGCCGCTCGACGGGCTGTCGGTCGCCGTCGACTGCGGCAACGGGATGGCGAGCGTCGCGACGCCGCAGGTCCTCCGCGACCTGGGGGCGGACGTGACGGCGATCCACGCCAACGTCGACGGGCACTTCCCCGGCCGCGAGAGCAAGCCGACGCCCGAGAGCCTGCGAGACCTGCGCTCGTATCTCGCGGAGGGCGACGCGGACATGGGAATCGGCCACGACGGCGACGCCGACCGGATCGTCGTCGTCGACGCGAGCGGCGAGGTGGTCCACGAGGACACCATCGTCGCCGTCCTCGCGGAGCACTACACGGCCCGGAGCGACGCGGCCGACCCCGTCGTCGTCACGACGCCCAACGCCTCGGCTCGCATCGACGAGCGGGTCCGCGCCGGCGGCGGCCGCGTCGAGCGCGTGCGCCTGGGGGCGCTCCACGAGGGGATCGCCGCCGCCCGCGAGGCCGGCGGCGAGGACACCGAGGTCGTCTTCGCGGCCGAGCCCTGGAAGCACGTCCACACCGGCTTCGGAGGGTGGATCGACGGCGTCGCGAGCGCGGCGGTGCTCGCCCGACTCGTCGCCGGTCCCGGCCTCGCCGTCCTGCGAGACCCGGTGACCGAGCGGCCCTACCGGAAGGTCAGCGTCGAGTGCCCCGACGACGCCAAGGAGCGCGCGATGGCGCTGGTCGAACGGCGACTCCCCGCCGAGTTCCCGGAGGCCGGCGTCGACACGGAGTACGGGGTGCGGCTCGAACGGCCCGACGGCTCGTGGACGCTCGTCCGTCCGAGCGGGACCGAGCCGTACGTCCGCGTCTACGCCGAGAGCGAGGACGTGGCCGACCTGGTCGACGCGGTGACGACCGTCGTCCGCGACGCCGTCGCCGACGCCTGAGGCGGTCGAGGCGACGGCTTAAGTGCTATCCACCGTTCGGTACGTCCATGAACGACTTACTGGACCGCGCTCGGGAGGCGCGCGAGAGCGCGTACGCCCCCTACTCGGAGTACGCGGTCGGCGCGGCGCTGCGGACGGCCGACGGCACCGTCTACACCGGCTGTAACGTCGAGAACGCCAACTACAGCAACAGCCTCCACGCCGAGGAGGTCGCGCTCGGGTCGGCCGTCCGCGACGGCCACCGCGCGTTCGACCGCCTCGCCGTCTCCTCGGCCGCCGAGGACGGCGTGACCCCCTGCGGGATGTGCCGCCAGTCGCTCGCCGAGTTCTGCGAGGCGTCGTTCGTCGTCGTCTGCGAGGGCGAGGGCGGCCCCGTCGAGTACGAACTCGGCGAACTGCTGCCCGAGGCGATCTCGCGGGAGATGGTCGTCGATGAGTGACGGCGGTGGGGCGACCGGCGGAGAGACGCCCGCCAGCGAGGACCCGAACGACGACGAGCAGTACCACCTCGAAGTCTCGGCGGGGGACGTGGCCGACAGCGTCCTCCTGCCGGGCAACCCCGAACGCGTCGAGAAGATCACCGACGGCTGGGACGCCTCGGAGGTGGTCGCCGAACACCGCGAGTACCGCACCGCCACGGGGAGTTACGACGACACCCCGATCTCGGTCACGTCGACGGGGATCGGCTCGCCGTCGGCGGCCATCGCCGTCGAGGAACTCGCCCGCGTCGGCGTCGACACGCTCCTCCGCGTCGGCTCCTGCGGCGCCATCCGCGAGGAGGCCTCGGTGGGGGACCTGGTCATCACCGCCGGCGCCGTCCGCCAGGAGGGCACCAGCGACGAGTACGTCCGCGAGGACTACCCCGCGAGCGCGGACGACCGCGTCGTGGGCGCGCTCGTGACCGCCGCCGAACGGCTGGGCTACGACTACCACGTCGGGGTCACGGCCAGCACGGACAGCTTCTACGCCGGGCAGGGTCGCCCGGGCTTCCGCGGGTTCGAAGCCGCCGGCGCCGACGAACTCGTCGAGGACCTGCGCGAGGCGAACGTTCTCAACTTCGAGATGGAAGCGGCGGCCATCCTGACGCTCGCCAACCTCTACGGGCTCCGGGCGGGCGCCGTCTGTACCGTCTACGCCAACCGCGTCACCGGCGAGTTCCGAACCGAGGGCGAGCGAAAGGCCGCGAAGGTAGCCAGCGAAGCGGTCTCGATCCTCGCTGAGATGGACGCCGCGGCCGACGCGGCCGGCGTCGAGCGGTGGCACCCCGGGCTCGGACTGGGCGAGTAAGGACGCGCTCGCCCGGCGAATTCGACGTGGTCACTCGTCGGCGTCTTCGGCGGTCGGCGAGTCGTGGGGTTCGCCGCCGGCGCCGCTGTCGCCGTCGGCAGCGCCCGCCTCCTCGCTCCCATCGACCGCTCGCGCCACGACCTCGTCGATCCGGGCGCCGTCGACCGCTTCGACGGTGAAGCGGTAGCCGTCGACGGTCACTTCGTCACCGACCTCCGGAGCGCGGCCGAGTCGGTCGAGGACGAGACCGCCGACCGTCCCCACGTCGCCGGACTCGAACTCGGTGTCGAGCGCGCCCTCGACTTCGGTCAGCACGACGGCGCCGTCGATGGCGAAGGTTCCGTCGGCCCGCTCGTCGGTCGTCGGTTCGCGCTCGGCCACGTCGAACTCGTCGCGGATGTCGCCGACGACCTGCTCGACCACGTCCTCGATGGTCGCGACGCCCTCGAAGGACCCCCACTCGTCGATGACGCCGGCCATCTGGCGCTGTTCGGACTGGAACTCCGTGAGGAGGTCGTCGACGGTGCCCGTCTCGGGGACCAGCGGCATCTCTCGGGCCAGGTCCGCGGCGGTCGCGTCGGGGTCCAGCGACTCCTCGGCCCGCAAAACGTCTTTCACGTCGACGAACCCGACGACCTGGTCGGGATCGTCGTCGTCCAGCACCGGGTACCGCGTGTGACCGGCGTCGAGGACCGTCGCCCGGAGGTCCGGGACGGTGGCGTCCGAGGGGACCGTCACGGCGTCGGGGCGGGGGACCATCACCTCGCGGACGGCGGTGTCGTCGAGTTCGAACACCCGCTCTATCATCTCGACCTCGGAGGCGTCGACGTGGCCCTGGGTGCCCGAGCGCGTGAGCACCGTCAGTATCTCCTCCTCGGAGAGGGTCTCCTCGGTCTCGGAGGCCGGCGGGATGCCGATGAGTCGCGTGAAGTAGTTCGCCGTCCCGTTGAGCACGACCAGCCCCGGGACGAAGATGTAGTAGAAGAACTTCATCGGCGGGGAGACGAACAGGGCGATCTGTTCGGCGCGCGCGATGGCGATGGTCTTCGGCGCGAGTTCCCCGAAGACGACGTGCAGGAACGTGATGAACGCGAACCCGATGCCGACGGCGACGAGGTGGATCGCGCTCTCCGGGAGGACCGCCCCCAGGATCGGTTCGATGAGCGACGCGACGGCCGGTTCGCCGATCCAGCCCAGGGAGAGCGAGGCGAGGGTGATCCCCAGTTGGGTCACCGCCAGGTAGTCGTCGAGGTTGTCGAGCGCGTTCCGCAGCATCTCTGCGCCGCTACGGCCCTCCGCGACCATCTGGTCGACCGCGGACGAGCGGACGCGGACGTACGCGAACTCAGAGGCGACGAAGAAGCCGTTCAGCGCGACCAGGAAGAGCGCGGCGAGGAGCCGGCCCGTCGAGAACACCAGATCTACCATCGCGGCCTCCGGACGGCGGGCGAACGAGTCGTCCCTTGCATGGCCGGTCTAAGATCGGGAGCCGATTTAATCGTGGTGGCCCATCGCCACGAGCCCCGCCCGGCGTTCGCGCCGGGGCGTTCCGCTGGACCCGACGCTCGTCGGCGCCTCGTACGGGGTGCTCTCAGTCGGTGCCACCTCGACCGCCCGTATGCGGGCGGTCGTCGCGGGGACCGGGGCGCGCGATCCGTCTCACTCGGGCCGGCCGCCGTCTTCGAGGGCGACCGCCCCGGCCGTCCCGCTTCCCGGGTGGCCCGTGCCGGCGTCGCCGACTTCGAAGCTCCGCAGCAGCGACTGGAGGCGTTCGGCGCGGTCGCTCAGCGCTCCGAGGTTCGCACTGACCTGCGAGACGGAGGTCGCCTGGTCCTGGGCGGCCGCCGACGCCTGCTCGCTCTCCGCCGCGGTCGACCGGCTGATCTCGGCCACCTCCTCGACCTTCGACACCGCGGTCTCGGTGCTCGCGGCCTGGTCGTCCGTCGTCGCGCTGATCTCCCGGATGCCGCGGTCGGTCTCCTCGGCGTTCTCGGCGACCTGTGCGAACGCGTCGACCACCTCGTCGACCACGTCGACGCTCTCCTGCATGTGACGCTCGGCACGCCGCGCCTCCTCGACCGTCGCCGTCGTCTGCTCCTGGGTCTCTCCGATGAGCTGTTCGATCTCCGTCGCCGACTCCCGGGTCTCCTCGGCCAGCTGTTTGACCTCGTCCGCGACGACGGCGAACCCGTCCCCGCCCGCGCCCCCGCCGCTCGCGCGGGCGGCCTCGATGTTCGCGTTCAGCGCCAGCATGTTCGTCTGCTCCGCGATGTCGCCGATGAGATCGACGATCTCGCCGATCTCGGCCATCCGGTCGTCGAGCGCTTCGACGCGGTCGGCCGTCTCGTCGATCGCCGTCCGACTCTCCCGGGTGTTCTCGATGGCCGTCCGCGCGGTCGTCTCCCCGTCCTCGGCGATCTCGGCGGTCTCGCGGGAGGTCTCGGCGACCGTCTGGGCCGACGCGGCCACCTCCTCGACCGTCGCCGACAGGTCGCTCATCTCCCCGGAGACCTCGTCGAGTCGGTCGGACTGTTCGCCCGCGCCCTCGGAGATCGCCTCGATCGACTCGCGGACCGCCTCGCTGGCCGCTTCGACCGACGTGGCCTCGTCGTCGGCCTCGGCGCTGGCCTCGCCCACCTCGGCGGCGAACCCCTGGATCTCCGCCATCGCCGACTCCGTCTCGGCGATCATGTCGTTGAACGCTTCGGCGATCCGCGTCATCGCCTCGCTCTCGCTCTCGGCGTCGAGTCGGACGTGCAACGCGCCGTCCGCGGCTCGCGACATCGTCGCGCTGTAGTCGTCGGCCTTGGCCTGGAGGTGGTCGTTCAGGCGCTCGACTTCCCGTCTGCGCTGTTCGGCCTGCTCCTGGGCCGCCTCCGCCTCCGACTTCGCCGCCTCGATCTCCGCCCGCTGCTCCTCGAGATCCGTCACCTGCTGGGTCTTCTCCTCGGCCTCCCGGAGCCGCTCGCGCGCTTCCGCCCGGGAGCGCTCCGTCGAGTACCAGTGCGACATCAGCGCGGTGGCCAGCGCGAGGACGAACACCCCGTGGATCAGCCCCCAGGCCCACGGATTGGCGATGGCGGCCTCGTGGTTGTACACCCGGCTCGGGTTGATCATCCCGAAGACGCCGTGCGTGAGGACGACGTACCCGATCCCCAGCGCGAACGGCACCCAGTCCTCGTAGACGGCGACGACGGCCATCCCGACGAAGAAGTGGAAGTGCGCCTCGATGAACCCCCCCGAGAAGTGAACGAGCACGACCGAACACGAGAGCATCCCCAGCGTCCCCAGTGCGGTGCGCGCCCGCCTGGGCAACCGGGACAGGCTCGCGGCGCCGACGAGCGCGACCAGCACACCGAGTTCCAGCACGACGGTCGACAGGGGGATTGCGGGGATAGTCGCCCCCGAGAACGTCGTCTCGGTCCCCTCGAAGACCCCCAGCAGAAACAGCAGCGGGACGTGAGCGAGCACGACGAGGAGGATGTTGCGGTGGCGACGCCGCCACGCCTCGTCGGGGATCGTGTCCCCGCTCGGCGTGTACTCCACGAACGATTCGAGCCTGTCCCCCAGTCCTCCGCCTGGTGCGCCCCCACCGGCGACTCCGTCAGTTGGCATACCAACGTCCGGGGGCCAGCTCGGCAAAAGCACATCGGCCCGAGTATCACCCGCTGAAATCCCGGATCTGACGACCTCACGGACCGATGTCACCACGCCGGCACTCGCCGGCGGTCAGGCGGTCGCGGCTCGCTTCAGGATCTGCGGCGTGACGAGCAGGTCGGCCAGGGCAACCGCGTAGGCGACGAGTTGAGTCGTCCCGTCGAGGAAGAGGTACGCGACGACGGCGATCACCAGCGCGCCGGACGCGCCGATACCGTATCTGATAGCGGGGTTAGCCAGGGGGTTCTGTGACATCGCGTCGAGAGATGACGACGCACCCACATATTCGTTGCGACCGTCGGCGAGCGTCGGCGCTTCGTCGCCGTTCGAGGTCGGGACAGGCCGGAGACGTTTCGACCACTCGTTCCCGCACTCGTGACATTCGAAGCGCTGTACGACTTCCCTGCCGGCGGTCGTTTTCTCTATCCGTTCTCCGAGCCAGTGCGAACACGCCGGACAGGTTGTGATCGGCATGGTTTGGTGAGGAACGCGTGGTTACTCTGTGTACTCCCCACGACGACCGCGCGAAGAGAACACAGATCCACGAACCCGACGGGCGAGTCGGTCCGAGCGGCCCTTCCATGATCGAGGCTCGGACAGGCAGTGCGTAATTGCCGTTCCGTCACGCGGTTTCGAGGACCGCACGGGTAACGACCTCGTTCACCCGAGAAGTGACACGACGGGGAGAGAACGGGCGGGCGACCGGTCGCCCTGGTGGCCTACATGTCGGGCCAGGCGTCGATCGCGTTGCCGACGGAGGAGACGTCGGCGATCCAGCGGGCCGCGATGCCCTTCTTGAGGATCTCGGCGGGCTTGCCGCCGAAGGTGGAGATGGGGAGGAACTTCACGTCGTGGGCGACGGCCTCCTCGCCGACGGAGACGACGGTGCCCTTGTCGTCGTAGGTCCACTCGGTGAGCGGCTGGCCCTTGACGCGCCGAGCGAGGTTCTCGCCGGCGACCTCGGCGGCCTGCCAGGCGGCCTGGGCGGTCGGCGGCGCGGGGTCGTCGCCGGGCTGGTCGACGATGGCGGCGTCGCCGATGGCGAACACGCGGTCGTCGTCGGTCTCGAAGGTCATCTCGGAGAAGATGCGGTTCGACCGGTCGTCCTTGTCGACGTTGGCGTCGGCGACGGCGTCTCGGCCGGTGATCCCGCCGGTCCAGATCAGCACGTCGTAGTCCATCTCGGTGTCGTCACCGATGTAGACGGTCTCCTCGTCGACCTCGCCGATGAACTCGCCGGTGTGGATGTTCACGTCGGCGGCTTCGAGGCGCTTGCGGAGCGCGCCCTGCAGTTCGGGGTCGCTGTTGGGGAGCACCCGGTCCAGGCCCTCGACGAGTTCGATGTCGATGCTGGCGCCGTAGTCGTCGCGGTACTCGGCGATCTCGCCCGCGGTCTGGATGCCCGAGAGGCCGGCGCCGCCGACGACGACGGTCGCGGGGTCGTCGCGCGTGGCGGCCGCGGCGGCCTCCGAGACCGCGTCGTGGATCGAGAGGGCGTCGTCGAGGCTCTTGAGGGTGAGCGCGTGCTCGCGCAGGCCGTCGATGCCGAAGAAGGCCGTCCGCGAGCCGATGCCGACCAGCAGGTAGTCGTACGAGACGTCCTCGCCGTCTTCGAGTTCGACGACGCGCTCGTCGGTGTCGACGCCTTCGACCGTGTCCTGGCGGAAGGTCGTCGACGGGGACTTGACCTCCTCGACGGGGATCGTGACCTTCTCGCGGACGCTCGGGTCGCGGATGCAACGGTGGGACTCGTGGAGCACGAGGTGGTAGTCCACGTCGGAGATCCAGGTGACGTTGGCCCGACCGTCGAGATGGGATTCGAGGCTCTTGACCGCACCCGCGCCCGCGTAACCGGACCCGAGCACGACGACGTTGTCGCTCATGCGGCCCACTCTGTAGCCGGGTGATACAAAGCCTACGAATCCGTCCCGAGGATCCGACGGTTCGACCGCTTTCCATCATGAATATCGAGGAGCGACGGGCGAGATCGAGTCAGCGGGAGAGAACGACAGACAGTCGACGGGGGCGAGCGTCGCGACGATGCCGCGGCGACGCCCCGGCCGCGTCAGTGTTCGGGTTCGCCGGCCGGCGCGCGCATGTCGTCGATCGTGAGGATCAGCTTGTTGTTCGTGTCGTCTTTGCCCTCGAGCGAGCCGATGATCTGGAGCTTCGAGAGCGGCGTCGGGCCGACGGTGATGGTGTCGCCCTCGTGGAAGTCGGCGATCGACCCCTGGAGCTTGATCTCGGCGCGACACTCCTCGGGGTGGTGGACGCTGGTGAGGTCGATCTCCTCGACGTTCGCGTCCTCGATGTCGGAGCCGTTGTGTGCGAGCGGCACGTCGGCGGCCTGATCCATATCCTGGATCTGGAGGGCGTCGTAGGCCGTCGCCGTCGGCTTGTACCCGCCCTTCGGACCGGGGACGCCTTCGACCAGCTGGAGGGCCTTGAGACTCTGCATCTGGTTGCGGATCGTGCCCGGGTTCCGGTCGACCTTCTCGGCGATATCCTCCCCTTTTACCGCGCTTTCGGACTCCCGATAGAGGTTGACGAGCTCCTGCAGGATATTTTTCTGGCTGGGCGTCAGTTCGATTGATGACATACACACGTATTGGTCATAGATTTTATTAAACCCGGCGGTGGCCGTCCGCGTGCGTGGCGAATTTCTGCGTCTCCGGGACCAGAGTCTCGACAGTCAGTCCCTCGCACACCGGATCCGTTCGCGGTCCGACGGTAATGGGACGATTTATTGCGCTCGGAGTGACATCTCCTCGCATGAACGGCAAACGGGTACTCGTGACGGGCGGTGCGGGATTCATCGGGTCGAACCTGGCGAACCACCTCGCGGCGGACAACGAGGTGGTCGCGCTGGACGACTGCTACCTGGGGACCCCGGAGAACCTCGACGACAGCGTCGAGTTCGTCGAGGGGTCGGTACTGGACGAGGACCTGCCGACGGACGTGGACGCCGTGTTCCACATCGCGGCGCTGTCGTCGTACGCGATGCACGAGGACGACCCCACGCGAGGGGCGCGAGTCAACGTCGAGGGGTTCGTCAACACGGTCGACCAGGCCCGCCAGGACGGCTGTGAGACAGTCGTCTACGCCTCGACGTCGTCGATCTACGGCGACCGGACCGACCCCTCCCCCGAAGACATGCCCGTCACCGTCAACACGGGCTACGAGGCCTCCAAACTGGCCCGCGAGAAATACGCCGAGTACTTCGCCAACCACTACGACATGTCGATGGCCGGCATGCGTTTCTTCTCGGTCTACCAGGGCATGGAGGACGGCGCGGAGGAACACAAGGGCGAGTACGCCAACCTCATCGCGCAGTTCGCCGACGACATCGCCAACGGCCGCAATCCCGAGATCTGGGGCGACGGCTCCCAGACCCGGGACTTCACGCACGTCGACGACATCGTCCGCGGCCTCGAACTCGCCGCCGACCACGAACTCACCGGCGTCTACAACCTCGGGACCGGCGAGCAGTACAGCTTCGACCACCTCGTCTCCGTCCTCAACGACGAGCTGGGCACCGACGTCGACCCCGTCTACGAGGACAATCCGATCCCCGAGGATGTCTACGTCCACGACACCATGGCCGACGCGACGAAGATGCGCGAGGCCACGGGCTGGGAACCCGAGATCGCCTTCGAGGAGGGCGTCCGTCGGGTCTGCAGCCAGTACGACTGAGCCGCCGGGCGCGCCGCGGTCAACCGCGCGGGCCCCGGTCGGTCGTGCGGTCCCACCGCTCCGTTTCCCCGACGGTTTTGCCCCTCGCCCCCCTTCCGACCGTATGAACCGACCAGTACGCGTCTTCGGCGTCCCCATGGACCTGGGGGCGGACAGGCGCGGCGTCGACATGGGACCGTCGGCTATCCGCTACGCCGGCCTCGCGGCGGAGCTGACCTCGGTGGGGATCGACTGCGACGACGGCGGGAACGTCGCCGTTCCGAGCCCCGAACGGACCGAACCGGACGCCGGCCGCCCGGCCGAGGGGCGAGCGAAGTACCTCGCGGCGACCGAGCGGGTCTGTCGCGCTCTCGCCGACGAGGTGGCCGGCGCGGTCGAAGACGGCGCGGTCCCGCTCGTTCTCGGCGGCGACCACTCGATCGCCATCGGCACCGTCGGCGGCGTCGCCCGCGACCGCGACCTCGGAATCGTCTGGTTCGACGCCCACGGCGACTTCAACACGCCCACGACCACGCCCAGCGGCAACGTCCACGGGATGTCTCTGGCGGCGATCCTCGGCCGCGGCTCGTTCGCAGACAGCGACTGGGCGGCCTCGCCGACCGTCGACCCCGAGAACGTCGCCGTGGTCGGACTCCGCGATCTGGACGACCGCGAGCGCGAGGCGGTCCGGGAGAGCGACGTGACGGCGTTCTCGATGACCGACATCGACCAGCGCGGGCTCCCCGAGGTGACGCGCGAAGCCGTCGACGTCGCCACTGACGGCACCGACGGCGTCCACGTCAGCCTCGACATGGACTTCCTCGACCCGACCGAGGCGCCGGGCGTCGGCACGCCGGTCCGCGGCGGGGCCTCCTACCGCGAGGGCCACACCGCGATGGAGCTCGTCTCGCGGACCGCCGGCTCGGACCTCGCGTCGCTGGAGATCGTCGAAGTGAACCCGATCCTCGACGACCACAACAGAACCGCCGAACTCGCCGTCGAACTCGCCGCGAGCGCGCTCGGGAAACGGATCCTGTGAGCCACGCCGGCGGTGGCTCGGCCTACTCCCGCCTGGAGAGCGCCACCGCACCGAACAGAGCGATCGCGACCACCACGGCGGACAGCCCGAATCCGGGACCGGATCCGTCGGTCCCGCCGTCGGTGACCGGTACGGTCCCGTTCGGGGCGACGGTGCCGTTCGCGACGGTCCCGTTCGCGACGGTCCCGCTCGGTGCGGTCGTCCCGGCGGGCGTCGCCGTCGGCGTGTCCGTCCCGCGCAGCGTCGGCGGCGGGAGTTCCGTCGTCCCGACCGCTCCGTCCGAATCCGTCGCGGTCGGCGTCGGCGACGGCGTCGCGGTCGCCGTCGGTTCGTCCGTCGGCGTCGCCGTCGGCACTGGCGTCCCCGTTATCTCCGCGGCGGGCGGGAGCGTGACGCCGAGATACTGCGGGTCTCTGGGCGGCGTCGACCCGTCGCCGGCGAGCAGCACCCGACCCACTCCGTAGACGGGGTCGCCGCCGATCCGGTAGGGGCTGTCGTCGGCCGGGTAGTCGAAGCGACCGTCGCCGTCGTCGTCGCGGTGGGCCACCAGGACGACGTTCGCGCTGTCGGTCAGCGGCCGGTCGAGCGAGACCGTCGGGTCGTGGACCCCGGGCTGGAGGTAGCCGGAGCGGCCGATCAGGTTGTCGCGGGTCACCTGCTCGTCGGGGGGTACGAGGTAGACCGCCAGGAAGCCGCCGTCTTCGAGGGCGACGCGGGCGTTCTCGAGACTGGCGGCCTCGCTCGAACTCGGCGACTCGTACTGTTCGAACAGGACGGCCGTCGCCTCGGCCGACCCCGTCGTCAGCAGCGTCTGCGAGTTCGCGATCTGGGCGATCGAGGCGGTGAACCGACTCTCGTTCGGCGCCTCGCTCAGGTCGACGTCGACGGCGAACGCCCCGTCCGCGCCGACGGTCGTCCGCGCGCTCGTGTCGTAGTCGCCGTCGAGCCCGGTGACGTCGATCGTCAGGTTCGTCCCCGGCGCCAGGTTCGTCTCGCCGGCGACCCGCTGTCCGGGTCCGGCCGACCGGACGAGGATGCCGTCGTCGGCGTCGTACTCGTACCGCCGGTCGGCGACCGCGTAGTCCACCGCCGTCGTCGCGTTCGAGTCGACGACGTGGGTCCCGCCGGCGAAGGCGTAGGTCGCGCGTCCCGGCCCGCGGAACCCGCGTTCGAGGCCCTGCTGGACGGCGACTCGCCGGAGGTCGGCGGTCACGTACAGCGTCTCGTTGGACGGGTCCGGGATCACGCGGGCGGTCCCGTCGCCGACGCTCCCCGCCACGTCGACGGCCGACTCGCAGTCGCCCGACGAGGTGATCGACAGGTCGAACGCGCCGCCGTCGCCCGTCGCCGTCAGGAAGTTCGCCTCGCTGGTCGCGCCGCCCTGCGCGGCCATGAGGCCGTAGAAGCCGCTGGCGTTCAGCCGGTAGACCATCGTGTCACCGAGCGCCGCTTCCGGCCCGTCGCCGGTCATCGGCGGCTCGGAGATCAGCCCGGCCGCCCGCGCCGCGACGACGTCCTCGTCGGTGTCCAACTCGCCGAACCGGTCGCCGGGCGCGCGCAGGAGCGTCAGATTACCGACCGCGGGCTCGTCGACGACCAGTCGCTGTGTGGTCGTCCCTGCGGTCGTCTCGACGGTCACGTCGTAGGCGCCGACCGGCATCGGCTCGCCGGTGACCGATTCCCTGTCCGCGACCGCCACGCGGTCGTTGTCACCGGCGGTGTACGCGAGGTTCGCGACCGCCGTCTCGTTGCCCGCGAGATAGGTGTTGACGTACAGTGTCGCCGGTTTGCGCCCGTCGTTGTTCGCGAACGTCAGCGAGACGTTGAACTCCCCGCCGACCGACTCGATCCGGACGGTCCCGGTTCTGCCGTTGGGGATCCCGGTCTCGATGGCCGCGATATCGCCGCGCGCCACGTCCATCTGGGGCGCCTCCGGATAGCTCGCCAGGGAGTGCCCGCTCGCGGTCCCGGCGGCGGCCGGACCGTCCCCCGCGTCCGACCCGGCGGATCCCGCCGCCGCGGCGCCGGCGGGCGGACACTGCAGTCCGTCCGCGCTCGCCACTGCCTGTGTGTCCCCTGTCTCCGGTCCCGCGGCCGCGAACGCCGGCACGACCGCGGTACCGGCGACCGCCACAGCCAGGACGAACAGTACTCCGAGCGCCGAACCTGCGCGTCTGTCGAGCATCGTGATCGTGGGTTCCCCCGTCGCTGTCCGGGAGTCCGCCCGACTCCGGGAAAGTTCTTGTGCCTGTTCACGGGCGAGCGTCGCGCTCGACGGTGAGAACGGCGAAAAGAGATCGGGCCAGCGAGCGGTGCTACCGCTCGTCCGCGCCCTCGCCGTCGCCGTCCTCCTCGACGGATTCGGGCACCACGTCGACGCTCGCGACGCTGTCGCCGTCTTCCAGTTTCATGACGACCACGCCTTTCGTGTTCCGGCCGACCTCGCTCACGTCGCCGGCGCGGATGCGCATGATCTGGCCGCGCTCGCTCATGATCATCAGGTGGTCCTCGGCGCGGACGGCCTTGACCGTGCTGACGGGACCGTTGCGCTCGTCGGTCTTGATGTCGATGAGCCCCTTGCCGTAGCGGGACTGCCGTCGGTACTCCGTGAGGCGGGTGCGCTTGCCGTAGCCGTTGCGGGTGACCGTCAGCAGACACCGGTCGTCGTCCCCGTCGGTGGCGACCATGCCGGCGACGCGGTCGTCGCCCTGGAGGTCGATCCCGCCGACGCCGCGGGCGTTGCGCCCCATCTCCCGGGCCTCGCTCTCGTCGAAGCGGATGGTCATGCCCTGCTCGGTAGCGATGACGAGATCCTTCGTGTGGTCGGTCACCTCCACGTCGACGAGCTCGTCGCCCTCTTCCAGGTCGGCGGCGATGATCCCCGTCGAGAGGATGTTCTCGAACTCCTCGGCGTTGGTCCGCTTGACGTAGCCGTTGCGCGTGACCATCGCGATGGACTCCTCGGGCTCGAAGTCGTCCGTGTTGACGACGGCGGTGATCTCCTCGCCGTCGTCGAGGTCGATGAGGTTCACGGCCGATTTGCCCCGCGCCGTCCGGCTCATCTCCGGGATCTCGTAGGTCTTGAGCTTGTATACCTGCCCCTGGTTGGTAAAGGAGAGCAGGTAGTCGTGGGTGTTGGCCCGGAACACCTTCGAGACCCGATCCCCTTCCTTGGGGTCGGCGCCGATGATGCCCTTGCCGCCGCGACCCTGGGGGTCGAAGCGGTCGACCGGCATCCGCTTGATGTAGTCGTCCTCGGTGATGACGACGACCACGTCCTCCTCGGGGATCAGGTCCTCGTTGGTGATCTCGTCGCTCTCGACGAAGTTCGTCCGCCGCTCGTCGTCGTACTCGGCTTTCATCGCCTGGAGCTCCTCTTTGATGACCGCGAGGAGCTCGCTCTCGTCTTCGAGGATGGTCTCCAGGCGCTCGATCTCGGCCTGCAGGTCCTCGTACTCGTCCTCGATCTCCGCCGACTCCATGGAGGTGAGCGAGCCGAGCTGCATCCGGACGATGTGGTCGGCCTGGTCGCCCGAGAAGTCGAAGGCCGTCTGGGCGTCGAGGTGCTCGAACTCAGCGTCCAGCTCGCCCAGGTCGACCTCGCCCCGCAGCGCCTGCTTCGCCTGGTCGCGGTCCTCGGAGTTGCGGATGAGGTCGACGACCGCGTCGACCTGATCGAGGGCCTTCAGCCGGCCTTCGAGGATGTGTGCCCGGTCCTCGGCCTCGGCGAGTTCGTACTGCGAACGGCGCCGGACGACCTCCTTGCGGTGGGAGAGGTACTCGTCGAGGGTCTCCTTGAGCGTCAGGACCTGGGGCTGGCCGTCGACCAGCGCGAGGTTGATGACGCCGAAGGTGGACTCGAAGTGGTGTTTCTTCAGCTGGTTCTCGACCACGTCGATGTTTGCGCCGCGTTTGAGGTCGATGACGACGCGGACGCCGTTGCGGTCCGATTCGTCGCGCAGGTCCGAGACGCCCTCGATCTTCCCCTCGTTGACGTCCTCGGCGATGCGCTCGACCATCCGCGCCTTGTTCTCCTGGAAGGGGATCTCCGTGAGGACGATCCGGCCCTCCTCGCGCTGGAGCTCGTACTTCGCGCGGACCGTCACGCGACCGCGGCCGGTGGCGTAGGCGGAGTAGACCGCTTCGCGACCGACGATCGTGCCGCCGGTCGGGAAGTCGGGCCCCTTGATCGGGCCGGCGGTGCCGTTGCCGCGGCTGTCGCGCGTGTCGACCAAGTCGTCCACGTCGCAGTCGGGCTCGTCGATTATCTTGACGACGGCGTCGACGACTTCACCGAAGTTGTGCGGCGGGATGTTCGTCGACATGCCGACCGCGATCCCGGAGGAGCCGTTTATCAGGAGGTTCGGCACCTTCGCGGGCAGGACCTCCGGCTCGGTCAGGCGGTCGTCGTAGTTGGACTGGAAGTCGACGGTGTCCTTCTCGATGTCCGCGAGCATCTCCTCGGCGATGGGCGCCATCCGGGCCTCCGTGTAGCGCATGGCCGCCGCGGGGTCGCCGTCCATCGAACCGAAGTTGCCCTGGCCGTCGACCAGCGGGTAGCGCATCGAGAAGTCCTGGGCCATCCGGACGAGCGTGTCGTAGATTGGGCTGTCGCCGTGGGGGTGGTAGTCACCCATCGTCTCGCCGACGATCGAGGAACACTTCCGGTGGGAGGTGTTGCTCGTCACGCCCATCTCGTGCATCGCGTAGAGGATGCGCCGGTGGACGGGCTTGAGCCCGTCGCGCACGTCCGGCAGCGCCCGGCCCGCGATGACGCTCATCGCGTAGTCGATGTAGCTCTGCTCCATCTCGTTCTCGACGCGGACGCGGTCGACCTCGGCGGCGGGCGTCACGTCGGAGTCGGGTACGTCGGAACTCATCGTCTCACCTCGCGGTCCGCTGTCGCGCCGCTCGCCTCGCTCCGGGTCATATGTCCACCCACTCGGCCTCGGGCGCGTGGTCCTTGATGAACTGCTTGCGGGGTTCGACGGCGTCGCCCATCAGCACGGAGAACATCTTGTCGGCCGCGGCGGCGTCCTCGATGGTGATCTGTTTGAGGATGCGCTGTTGGGGGTCCATCGTCGTGTCCCAGAGCTGCTGGGGGTTCATCTCTCCCAGCCCCTTGAACCGCTGGACCTGGGTGGGGTTGCCGTCGCACTTCTCCTCGACGATGCGGTCGCGCTCGGCGTCGGTCATCGCGTCGTACGTGTTCCCGCGGTAGCGGACGCGGTAGAGAGGGGGCTGAGCGGCGTAGACGTATCCGGCCTCCAGCAGCGGCCGCATGTGCCGGTAAAAGAACGTCAACAGCAGCGTCCGGATGTGCGCGCCGTCGACGTCGGCGTCCGTCATCAGGATGATCTTCTCGTAGCGGGACTCCTCGATGTCGAACTCGTCGCCGATGCCCGTGCCGATGGCCGTGATCATCGCGCGGATCTCGTTGTTCTCGAGGATGCGGTCCAGGCGGTGTTTCTCGACGTTCAGGATCTTCCCGCGGATGGGGAGGATGGCCTGGAACTCGGGGTTGCGACCCTGTTTGGCCGACCCGCCCGCGGAGTCGCCCTCCGTGATGAACAGCTCGGCGTCCTCGGGGTCGCGCGTCTGGCAGTCCGAGAGCTTCCCCGGGAGCGCCGTCGAGTCGAGCGCTGACTTGCGCCGGGTCAGCTCCTTGGCCTTCTTGGCTGCCTTGCGCGCCTTGGCCGCCTCGACGGCCTTCTGGACGATGACCTCGGCGGTGTCGGGGTGCTCCTCGAAGTAGGTCCCGAGCCCGTCGTGGACGGCCGACTCGACGATGCCCCGGACCTCGCTGTTGCCGAGTTTCGTCTTGGTCTGGCCCTCGAACTGCGGGTCGGGGTGTTTGACCGAGATGACGGCGGTCAGCCCCTCGCGGATGTCGTCGCCCTTGAGGGTGCCGTCGATCTCGCCGAGGAGGCCGTGCTCCTCGGCGTAGTCGTTGACGATGCGGGTCAGCGCGGTCTTGAAACCGGTGAGGTGGGTGCCGCCCTCGCGGGTGTTGATGTTGTTCGCGAAGGCGTGGATCGACCCCTGGAGCTCGCTGGTGCCCTGCATCGCCACCTCGACGTGGATGTCCTGCTCCTCGTCCTCGAAGTAGACGACCTCACCGTGGAGCGGCTCTTTCGTCTCGTTGAGGTACTCGACGAACTCGCGGATGCCGCCCTCGTAGCGGAAGGTGTCCGCGGTGCCGTCGCGCTCGTCGGTCAGCGTGATCTCGACGCCGGAGTTGAGGAAGGCCAGTTCGCGCAGGCGCGATTCGAGCGTGGAGTAGTCGTACTCGTCGGCCTCGAAGATCCCCGTGTCCGGCCAGAAGCGGATGGTGGTGCCTGTCCCCTCGTCTGCGTCCATGTCGCGGACGCGTTCGAGGCCGTCCTGTGGGGCGCCCTTCTCGAAGGACTCGCGGTAGACGCCGCCGTCGCGCCTGACCTCCACGTCGAGGCGCTCGGAGAGGGCGTTGACGACGGAGACGCCGACGCCGTGGAGCCCGCCCGACACCTGGTAGGACTTGTTGTCGAACTTCCCGCCCGCGTGGAGGATGGTCATCACCACCTCGACGGCGGGCTTGTCGTACTTCTCGTGGGTGTCGACCGGGATCCCCCGGCCGTCGTCGGAGACGGAGACGGACCCGTCGTCGTGGATGGTGACCGAGATGCTGTCGCAGTATCCGGCCAGCGCCTCGTCGATGGAGTTGTCCACGACCTCGTAGACCAGATGGTGCAAGCCCCTGTCGTCCGTGGACCCGATGTACATCGCCGGGCGTTTGCGCACGGCCTCCAGCCCCTCCAGGGCCTGGATCTGCTGTGCGCCGTACTCCTCAGGCTCCCGTGACATAGAATCTGTCTCCCCGTAGTACACCGGCTCCCTTAAAGCTCTCGCACGCGCGCTCGCGCGAGACTCGCGGCGTAGCGATCCGCTCGCCCGCGAAATCGCGCGCCGGCGTCGACCGGAGGCGACTGACCGCGACCGGGCCGGGTCCCGGCCGCCCGGAGCGACCGGTTTCACTTTCACCCCGCCGGCGAACGCCTTTTAAGCCGTCCGGCAGTAGGGGGTCGCACGGATGACATCGTATCAGTCGCAACTCGGCGAGGGTGAGGGGATCGCCGAGGAGCTGGCCGAGAGCCAGCGGTCGATCTCCATCGCCGAGTTCTTCGAGAAGAACAAGCACATGCTCGGGTTCGACAGCGGGGCCCGGGGGCTCGTGACCGCCGTGAAAGAGGCGGTCGACAACGCGCTGGACGCCTGCGAAGAGGCGGGTATCGCCCCCGACATCTACGTCGAGATCCAGGAGGCCGGGGACTACTACCGGCTCATCGTCGAGGACAACGGCCCCGGGATCACCAAAGAGCAGATCCCCAAGGTCTTCGGGAAACTGCTGTACGGGTCGCGCTTTCACGCCCGCGAGCAGTCGCGCGGCCAGCAGGGGATCGGGATCTCCGCGGCGGTGCTCTACTCGCAACTGACCTCCGGCAAGCCCGCGAAGATCACCTCCCGAACCAAGGGCGGCGTCGACGCCGAGTACTTCGAGCTCATCATCGACACGGACACCAACGAGCCCGAGATCGACGTCGAGGAGACGACCACGTGGGAACGGCCCCACGGCACGCGCATCGAGATGGAGATGGAGGCGAACATGCGCGCCCGCAACCAGCTCCACGACTACATCAAACACACCGCCGTCGTCAACCCCCACGCTCGCATCGAACTGCGCGAGCCGAGCGAGCACATGAAATACGAGCGGGTCACCGACCAGCTCCCCGCCGAGACCGAGGAGATCCGCCCCCACCCCCACGGGGTGGAACTCGGGACGCTCATCAAGATGCTCGACGCCACCGACTCCTACTCGGTGTCGGGCTTCCTCCAGAACGAGTTCACTCGCGTCGGCGGGAAGACCTCCGACTCGGTGATCGACAACTTCCGCGACCGCCACTTCGGCCGCGAGATGTCGTGGACGCCACCGAAATCCCACGAGCCCGCGGACGTGGCCCGCGCGCTCGACGCGGCCGTCGCGAACAAGGGCGCCGAGGCGACCGCCGAGTTCGCCGACCGCGTCGCCGACGCGCTGGACGGCTACGACCGGGTCGCCCACCACGAGCTGTGCGACCTGGTCGACGACGTGGCCGACGACATCGAGGACAAACACGACGTGACGTTCGGCTCGACGGTCCGCGAGAACGCCTGCGAGGCGGGCTGGGCCGCCATCGTCGGGGCGGGCGACGGCGTCGCCGTCGACGACGACGCCGACGAGTACGAACAGCTCCGCTCGGATCTGTACGCCGTCGTCGACGAGGTGACGACCACCCAGAAGGACGACGCGACGATCCAGGGCATCGCCGACCGGCTCGCCCCGAAGTTCGGGGACAGCGACGACGCCCGGCACCGCTTGACCCGCGACGAGGTCCGCGAGTTCGTCCGCCGGGCGGCCGACGCCACCGAGGAGTACGACGACGCGACGTTCGGGGAGACGGCCCGGGAGAACGTCGTCGAGGCGGTCTGGGAGCGGGCGCGGCGCGTCCCCGACGACCCGCCGAACGTGACGGAGATCGCCGGCGACCGCGACGCGTCGAGCGAACTGCTGGAGGCGATGCGCGAGACCGACATCATCGCGCCGCCGACGGACTGCCTCTCGCCCATCGAGTCCGACCTCATCGAGGAGGGGCTGCGCAAGGAGTACGACGCGGACTTCTACGCCGCCTCGACCCGTGACGCCTCCGTCCACGGCGGCGACCCGTTCATCGTCGAGGCCGGCCTGGCCTACGGCGGCGACGTGGAAGCGGAGGGCAAAGCCGAAGTGATGCGCTTCGCCAACCGCGTTCCCCTGGTCTACCAGCGCGGGGCCTGTGCCACCACCGACGTGGTCAAGCAGATCAACTGGCGCAACTACAACTTAGACCAGCCCGGCGGCTCGGGCATCCCGAACGGTCCGGTCGTCATCATGGTTCACGTCGCCTCGACGAACGTCCCGTTCACCAGCGAGTCCAAGGACGCGGTCGCGAACGTGCCCGAACTGGAGTCGGAGATCGAGCTCGCGATGCGGGAGGCGGCACGCGAGCTGAAGTCGTTCCTGAAGAAACGGCGCTCGATGCAACAGCGCCGGGAGAAGCAGGACAAGCTGGCGACGATCCTGCCGGAGATGGCCGAGAAGCTCTCGGCGGTCACCGACAACGACGATCTCGACATCGACGACACGCTCGCGCGGATCATGAACAACGTCCTGGTCGAGCGTCAGCGCGACGGCGACACCGTCCGGCTGGTGGTCGAGAACAACTCCGACCGGGCGGCCGACGTGGAGATCACCGACATCGTCGCCGGCAGCGAGCCGGTGCTGGCCAACGGCGACGCCAGCGTCGTCGAGATGGACGGCGAGTGGTTCGTCAAGTGGTCGACCTCGGTGTCGGCCGGCGACGAGGCCACGCTGGAGTACGACGCGGGCGCCGACGCGGAGTTCGACATCTCCGTCGAGGGCCTGGAAGACGAGCGGGTCACTATCGACGCGTAACAGTGAGCGCACACACCGACACACACCAATGAGCACGGACACAGACGCGGACGCGAGAGCACAGCTGATCGACCTCGCCGAGGAGTTCTACGAGCAGTTCGAGGGCGGCGACGTGCCGAAGATGCGGATCCCGACCCGGACGAAGTCCAACATCGAGTACGACGAGGACAAGAACGTCTGGGTGTACGGCGACCGCGAGAGCACGCGGACCGCCAAGACCATCTCCGGCGCTGAGAAGCTGCTGAAGGCCACCTACACCATCGACTTCCTGGCGCGCCAGCTCGACGAGGACCGCTCGTCGACCCTGCGTGAACTGTACTACCTCAGCGAGTCGTGGGACGTGGACGAGGCGCAGTTCAACTCCCAGGACGAGTCGAACAACCTCATCGAGGACCTGGAGATCGTCTCGGAGGTCAAGCGAGAGGACTTCCACATGCGCCCGGAGGAGTCGGGCGCGAAGGTGATGGGGCCGCTCCTGCTCCGCGAGCAGACCAACCGCGGCGACCGCGAGATCCACTGCCAGGACGACGTAGGGCAGGGCGGCTACCAGATCCCGAACAACCCCGACACCATCGAGTTCCTCGACAACGACGCGGAGTTCGTCCTCTGCGTCGAGACCGGTGGGATGCGCGACCGCCTCGTCGAGAACGGTTTCGACGACGAACACGACGCGCTGGTCGTCCACCTCGGCGGCCAGCCCGCGCGGGCGACCCGCCGGCTGACCAAGCGGCTGCACGACGAACTCGACCTGCCGGTCACGGTCTTCACCGACGGTGACCCGTGGTCGTACCGCATCTTCGGCTCGGTCTCCTACGGCTCCATCAAGAGCGCGCACCTCTCGGAGTACCTCGCGACGCCGGAGGCGCAGTTCATCGGCGTCCAGCCCGAGGACATCGTCGAGTACGACCTGCCGACCGACCCCCTCTCCGATTCGGACGTGAACGCCCTGGAGAGCGAACTGGAGGACCCCCGCTTCCAGACCGACTACTGGAGAGAACAGATCGAACTGCAACTGGAGATCGACAAGAAGTCCGAACAGCAGAGCCTGGCCTCCTACGGCCTGGACTTCGTGACCGATACGTATCTGCCGGAGCGACTGGACGAGATGGGCGTGCTCTGATCGGTCGAGGATACGGTTCCGACGGCGGTCAGTGCTCGTCCAGCACGACCGGAACGCCGCGTTTGGCCACGTCCTCGGCGAAGGCACCGCTGTCGGCCTCCAGGGCTTCGAAGGTGTTGTAGTGGATCGGCAGCACCAGGTCCGGATCCATCGCCTCGGCCAGACCCGCGGCGTCGTGGCGGTCCATCGTGAACGACTGGGCGATCGAGGGGACGAACAGCGACACGTCGAGCGCCTCGTGACCGTCCAGCGCGTCCGAATCGCCGGTCCAGAAGACGTTGGTGTCGTCGACGGTGACGACGAACCCACAGCCGATCCCCTTCGGGTGGATCGGCTCGCCGTCCTCGTCGACGTTCTTCCCGTCGGGGTCGTTGTAGGCGGGGACGGTCGCGATCGGCACGTCCGCGGCGACCAGTTCGTCCTCCATCCCGACCTCGACGACCTCGTAGGGCAGCTCGTCGACCGGCGTCAGCTCGCGGTCGGTGTCTGTCACGTCGATGCCTTCGAAGGCGACGACGGTCGTGTCCTCGTTCGAGACGCGCTCGACGCCGTCGCTGTCGTAGTGGTGGACGTGCGTGACACAGACCACGTCGGCGTCCTCGGCGCGGTAGTCCCGGCCGGGCGGGTGGCCGACGCCGGGCGTGTCGGGCTCCCACTCGCCGGTCAGCGTGCCGTAGCGGCCGGGGTCGAGGTAGACGACGGCGTCGTCGCTCTCGATGCGCAGCGTCGCGTACCCGAGCCAGTCGACGGTCAGGCCGTCGTGTCGGACTGTCATACTCCCGAATTCCGCCGAGACGCGGTTAAGGGTTCGGCTTCGGGTGGGGCCTTCCGCCTCTCGGCGCCGCCGGTCACTGCATCTCGGCCAGCCGCTCGACGCGCTCCAGCGAGTCGGCGTCGGCGGGGTCGATATCGTCGCGGACGCCGAGAAACCGCGGGAACCGCAAGGCGTAGCCCGCGGCGTAGGTGGGCGAAGTCTGGATCTCCTCGTATCCCACCTCGAAGACGACCGCCGGGTCGAGGTCCACGTCGGCGCCGTCCTCGTGCAGGACGTGGGGGTCGAGCAGGTCGGTCAGATCGGCGAGTTCCTCGTCGGTGATGCCGGTCGCGACCTTCCCGAGCGGGGCGAACCCGTCGCCGGTGCGGGCCGATATCTCGAAGGTTCCCAGTAGCTCGGCCCGGCGGCCTTCCCCCCACTCGGCGCCGGTGACGACCAGATCGAGCGTCTCCACGTCGGGCTTGCGCTTGAGCCACTGTCTCCCGCGTCGCCCCGGTGTGTAGGCCGACTCGGGGTTCTTCAGCATGATCCCCTCGTGGTCCGCGTCGAGCGAGTCGGCCTCGATAGCGGCGATCTCGTCGGGGTCCTCGGAGACGGTGAGTTCGGACAGCGCCGCGGCGCCCGCCTCGCCCAGCACCGCTTCGAGGCGCTCGTGGCGCTCGGTCAGTGGCTCGTCGAGCAGGTCGTCGCCGTCGGCGTGGAGGCAGTCGAACGCCCGGAACTCGACGGTCACGTCCTCGCGGGCCTTCGCCACGTCGTGCTTCCGGCGGAACCGCCGGAGCACCTCCTGGAACCGCAGGGGCGACCCGTCGTCGGCGACGGCGACGACCTCGCCGTCCAGTATCGCGGGGGCGTCGAGCGCGTCCGCGACGAACTCGACGACCTCCGGGAGCGGGTCGGTCACGTCCTCCATGTTCCGGGAGAAGAGCCGCGTTCGCGGACCGTCGTCCGCCCCACCGCCGTCCGGGTCGTGGTGGACCTGCACTCTGGCGCCGTCGTACTTCGTCTCGACCGCGGCGGCGTCCCAGTCGGCCAGCGCGTCGGTGACGGTGCCTGCCTGGGCGAGCATCGCGCCGACCGGCCGGCCGACTTCGAGCCCGAGCGATTCGAGACCCGCGAGTCCCTCGTCGCGGGCGACGACCGCCACTTCGCCGTGGTCGTTGGTGACCTGCAGGGCGCGCTCGACGTCCTCGACCGGCACCTCGAACGCGTCGGCGACCGCGTCCCTGACGGCCCCGTCGCCGACGCCGATGCGCATCTCCGAGAGCACGAGCCGAGCGAGGTACCGGGCCTCGTCGCCCTCGGTGCGGTTGAACAGCCCGAAGAGGATGTCCCGCTTGGTGTCCCGGCTCCCCGACCCCTCGGTCGCGGCGAGGTCGCGCAACTCGGCGTCGACCGCGGCGACCGTCAGCCCGTCGCCCCCGTCGCCGGTTCCGTCGGCGCTCGCGCCGCCGGCGCCGAACGCGGACAGCCCCTGCTGGCCGCCGAAGTCGTAGCTCGCCGCCACCTCGCCCACGTCGCCCACGTCGGCGACCCGGTCCTCCACGTCGTCGGCGCCGACGTTCCGGCCGGCGGCCTTCGCGATGGCCTCGTAGCACAGCGCCGGGCCGATGTCCAGTTTCGTCGAGTCGTGGGCCGGGAACACCCGTCCCTGGACGTACCGAGCGACGACGGGCAGGTCCGCGCCCGCCGCCCCCAACAGGTCGGTCACGCGCTCGCGCACGTCGGTGTCGGCGCTCTCGGCTTCGATCGCCCGGGCCCGCTCGGCGAAGGCGGCCAGCTCCATCGCCTCGTCGGTAGGTCCCCCGCCGGTCTAAAAGGTGCCGACCCCGGGCGGGACCGCCCGGATCGGCCGTCGGAGCGACCGTGTCCCGTCCGACCGCTGGACCTGCGCCACGTCGTAGATCCGCGTGCGCTCGCTGGGGTAGGTCCGGTCGACGGAGCCGCCCGTGTAGCCGAAGCGCTCGTCGCCGTCCGTGTCGAGATGGGGCACCGCGTACAGCTCCATCTCCTCGCTGTAGGTCGATCCGAGGCGTATGCGGAGGTCCTCGTGGGAGCCGGCGGCGAGGTACTCGCTGTGGCCGACGATCGCGCCGTCGGCCGTCCTGGCGCGGACGGTGACGTAGCCCCCTTCCGAGAGCGAGACGGAGTCGACGGTGACGGTCTCGCCGGTCATCGTCTGGTCGTCGAAGGTGACCTGTGCGACCGGGGAGGACAGGATCAGGAAGGCGCCGTAGGCGACGGCGAGCATGATCGCCGCGTGTTTGGCGCCGTGTTTGAGCGACCCCTCGCCGAGCTGGCCGGCGATGAACCCCGAGAGGACCGCCTGGACGATGGCCGTGTGGAAGAACACGAGCGTGTAGGCGGCCTTGTTCACCTGACCGAAGCGGGCGAACGACTCGACGTTGACCGCGAGCCGGTTGCTGTTCTCGGGCGTCGGGACGTTGTTCGGGAGGCTCGGCACGAGCACCTCCTGGACGGCGACGATGATGACGAGGAAGACGAGGAAGGAGATGTAGATGACGACGAGGTAGGTGAACATTTGCTGGCGGCGCTTGCGCTGGAGTTTGAGTTCGGACGACGCCTGTTCCCCGGCGATCCGCAGGACGGGCGCGAGGTTCCCGCTCGCTCGGAGCGCGTTCGTGAGGAGGGTGACGACGCGGGTCGTCGCCGTCGTGCGGACGCGGAGCCCGAACCGGCGGAGCGCGTCGTCGACGTTCGCCCCGTAGGTCAGGTCCCGGCAGATCCGGTCGACCTCGACCGAGAGGACGCCCAGGTCGCTCTCGCGGACGCGCTCGAACCCCTCGACGACGGACATCCCCGCGTCGTTGAGGCTCGCGAGCCGTTCGAGCAGTTCCGGAAGCGCCGCCTCCATCCGGCGGATCCGCCGGCTGTAGATCTCCCAGACGACCGCGAACGAACCGATCACCAGCAGCGCCGCCTGTATCAGCACGTCGTCGAGGGCGCGGGCCTGAACGCCGTTGGCAGTGATCGCGCCCGGCGCCCGGAGGGCGACCGACAGCATCGCCAGCGGGACGGTGACGTAGAGGACCGCCGTCGGCCGACGCATGAGCCCGCGAAGCGGTCGGTCGACCAGCGCCCGGAGGCGACGCAGCGAGTCGTACACCGCGAGCTGCTCGCGGAGGCTCGCCGACGCCGTGTAGCCGCCGTCGGCCACGGGTGCGTCCGCGCGCTCGCCGGTGGTCGTCCCGTCGATCGCCGCGCTGTCGGCCGCCTCCGAGTCCGCCCCGGGAACGCCCGAGCGGCCCCGCATCGATTCGGCGAGCGCACCCGTCTCGCTGCCGCTCGCGACGCCCAGCAGGTCGAGCTTCCCCGCGAGGTAGACCATGAACAGGACGTTGGCCAGCGGGATCATCACGTAGGCCAGCAGGCGCAGGAAGTTGATCGTCTGGGTTGTCGTCAGCCCGAAGACGAGCAGGATCGTCATCAAAAACAGCGTCCCCGCGACGAGGACGGTGACGTAGGCCTCGGCGATGGTCGCCAGCAGTTCCAGGATGTCCTCCTGGCGGTCGACGGCCTCGTCCCGGTAGCGCTCGTACTGGTCGCGCAGGAACTCGGGGAGGTTCTGTCCGCTCTGGAGGACGCTCGCGAGGTTCTCGCTGAACGTCTTGAACTGCTCGCTGGGCGTGCGTTTGGAGACGTTGCGGACGGCGGTGATGATGTCGCGGCCGAAGAGGTCCATCTCGCGGACGGCGACGGAGATCTCGTCGGCCCCGTGGCCGTACACGTCGCGGTTGTCCGCCAGCGTCCGCATCACGCCCGGCGTCGACATGCCGCCCCGCGAGAGGGCGTAGACGAACGCGACCGTCCGCGGCAGTCCCTCGTTGATGCCGCGGCGGCGGACCTCGGCGTGGCTCCGCGGGCTCTCCCAGCGGTACCAGTAGGTGAACCCGGCCACGACGAGCCCCGAGAACGCACCGCCGGCGGTCACCACGGCGAACACCTGATTCGGAGTCAGTTCGGGTTCGAGCTCCGGCCGGCCGAGCGTGTTGGCGATGGCGTTGGGCAACGTCTGGATGAACTCGCCGACCGCCGGGAGCACGAGCAAGATTCCACCGAAGACGTAGACGCCGACGATGGCACCCGCCAGCGCCGCGACGACCGTCGCGAGGTAGGTCTCGGCGGCGTAGGCGCGGTAGGTCTTGTCGACGTACGCCTCCTTGAGCCGGTTCCGACGCTCGGGCGCCTCCTCGGGGACGTATCGACCGAAGTAACGCCGCGCCGTCCGAGTGGCCCAGGTCTCGAGAGGCGGACTGACCGACGAGAACGGAATCAGCGCCGCCAGCGCCAGCGCGACGAGCAGCGGCGCGAGCCCGAGGACCGAACTCATGGCTGGTCGCCGACAGCCGGGTCGGCCTCTTCGTCGGCCGCCGGGTCGACCCCGTCACCGACGACCGAATCGGACCCGTCGCCGACGGTCACGTCGGCGTCGTCGATCATGGCGACGACCTCCTCGGGGTCGGCGTAGTACTTGTTGACCATCGCCGTGAACCGGCGGAAGTCGGTGATGTCGTTCTCCTGGAGGTAGGTGAGAAAGCGCCGCCGGTTGCGCAGTTCGCGGAGCAACTCGGCGCGGGTCCAGCCCTGTTCCTCGCGGATCTCCTCCAGGAGTTCGCTGTTGTTGCGGGTGAAGGAGTCGCCGGTCCCGTCCCAGCTGTAGGTGTTCGAGTAGTCGAGTTCGCCCGTCCGCTGGTCGATGCCCTCGATCTCGGCGATGGTCCGGGCCCGGCGCACCCGTTCGCCGCCCGACCGCGTCAGGACCTGGACGCTCAGCACGTCGAGCGACTGCACCATCGGCCGCGGAACGTTGATCGGCTCGTTCTCCAGGCGGTTGATGACCGTCTGGACGGAGTCGGCGTGCAGCGTCGAGAACGTCGTGTGGCCGGTGTTCATCGCCTGGAAGAGGGTGATCGCCTCCTCGCCGCGGACCTCGCCGACGACGATGTACTCGGGGCGGTGGCGCAGCGACGACCGCAGGAGGTCGTACATCGAGATGTCGCCGTCGCCCATCCGCTCGCGCGTGACCGAGGAGAGCCAGTTCTCGTGATACAGCGACAGCTCGCGAGTGTCCTCGATGGTGATGACCTTCGACCGGGGCGGGATGAACATCGAGACGGCGTTCATCGAGGTGGTCTTGCCCGCCGCGGTGCCCCCGGCGAAGACGAGGCTCTTGTTGTTCTCGATGCAGAGCCAGAGGAAGGCGAGCATCCGGTCGTCGTAGGTGCCGTAGTTCAGCAGGTCGACCGGCGTGAACGGCTCCTCGGCGTACTTCCGGATAGTGAACGCGGAGCCGCGCGGGGTCACCTCCTCGCCGAGCGCGAGTTCGATGCGCGAGCCGTCGGGCAGGGTCGTCGAGACGACGGGGTCGGAGACGCTGACGTGGCGGCCCGACCGCTGGGCGAGCTGGATGACGTAGTCGTCGAGTTCGTCGCGCTCGAAGACGACCGTCGACTCCACGTCGGTGTAGTCCTCGTGGTAGACGAACACCGGGAGCCCGGCGCCGTCGCAGGAGATGTCCTCGACGCCGGGGTCGTGCATGACTGGGTCGAGCTTGCCGTATCCCAGAAACGAGCGATGGAGGTAGTAGTAGAGGCGGTAGAACGTCTCGGTCGCCACGTCGACGCCGTACTCTTCGAGGCGCTGGCGGAGCTCCTCGCGGAGGGCGTCGGCGGGGTCGTCGCTCACGTCGTCGCGATAGAGGAGCGGGTCACGGATGTCGTCGAACACCCGGTGGAGGAGTTCGCGCTCGGTCTCGTCGAGCGTCGGTTCGACGACGCGGTAGCGGTGTTCGTTCTCCTCGTCGTCGTAGACGATGGAGACGTAGGCGAAGGGGGCGTTGAGCCAGTAGCGGTCGACCTCGCGGCCGCCGGCCGGCGGGTCGTCGGCGACGAGCCGGCCGTGCCGGGCGGGGTCGTAGTTCGGGACGTGGATGCGCGAGCCCGTGAGCGCGCCGGCGGCCCGCGAGAGCCACTGCTGGAACGAACCCAGCCCACCGCTATCCGTTTCCTCGCCTGCCATGTGTCTCACTCGGCCGTCGCGGCCTGTCGTTGGACCCAGTTCCCGACCCACGTATTTAAACTCGAACCCTCAGGAATCATCGCTGAAATTCGCTCTGCGTCCCACGGTTGTCGGCGGGTTCGTCATCGCCTCCACTGCCCGCGAGGGGTTGCAGGCGGGCGTACGCACCGATGCCCTCCAGACGCCCGTCCTGTTGCCCCTTCTGACGGTCGGATCCGGCGCCGCGATCCGCGCTGAGGGATGACGGTACTCTACACGAGACGGTCGTCGCGTCCTTGCACATCGAGACACCGATCACTGCGAGGAGTCGGTCACGCCGTCCGTCGTCTCCGGGTCGAGATCCTGCGGACGAACCGTGTGGCGCCCGGTACACAGGTGTGAACCGAACGTAAACTCGTGTACGACCTCGTGCAGTCGAATGAACGATCGCCACCGCTTTCGATCGGAGTTTCCTCTGGGGTTTCCCGACAGGGTCCAGAACGTTCCCAGAAACCGCACCTACGGACCCTATAACCTCCACGCGTCTCGATCGCCCGATTCGAACCAGATCCGCCGCCGACCGGGTTCTCGACGGTCTGGAACCGACAATAATTATAAATAGTATTAGTTTGATGTTCGAGCCATGCCAGACTCAGACAGGCACGGGAATCGGATAGGCGTGTGGACTGGCACCGGATCGAGTGGGCCCGGATCGCGGGCGTCGTGGCGTCTGACGGCGGGTGAGTGCCATGGTTGACGCGACGCTGGTGGCGATGGCGCTCGCGCCGCTGGTCGCGATCACGGTCCTGATGGTCATCCTCTACCAGCCCGCGACGCGGACGATGCCCGTCGCGTGGGTGATCGCCGTCGCCGTCGGCTACGTCGGCTGGGACATGGGACCGGAGCTGATCGGCGCAGCGACGATCGCGGGCGTGTTCACGGCGACGGAGATCCTGTGGATCGTCTTCGGTGCGATCCTGTTGCTGTACACGCTGAAACAGTCCGGCGCGTTCGACGTCATCAACGACGGGTTCTCGTCGATCAGCGACGACCGGCGCGTCCAGGTCGTCCTGCTCGTGTTCCTCATGGGCTCGTTCATCGAGGGCGCCGCCGGGTTCGGGACGCCGGCGGCCATCGTCGGCCCGTTGCTCGTCGGGCTGGGCTTCCCGCCGATGGCGGCCGTCGTCGTCGCGCTCACCGGGAACCTGATGGCGATCACGTTCGGCGCCGTCGGGACCCCGCTCATCATCGGCCTCGAAGAGGTGTTCAGCCAGAACGCGGCGATCGAGTCCGGGATCCAGGCGCAGGGGCTGACGGTCACGGAGTACGTCGCCGACGTGGCCCTCTGGGCGGCGTCGATCCACGCCGTCGTCGGCGTCGTGTTGCCGTTCATCGGTGTCGCGATGATGACCCGCTTTTTCGGCGAGGAACGGTCGATCCGGCCGGCACTGGAGGTGCTCCCGCTCACGACGTTCGCGTGGGCGGCCTTCGCCATCCCGTACTGGCTGACCGCGTACTTCCTGGGGCCGACGTTCCCGGCGCTGCTCGGGGCGATGATCGGGCTGTTCGTCACCGCCGCCGTCCTGCGAGCCGGCTACCTGCTCCCCGACGAGGAGTGGGACTTCGGACCGCGCGCGGGCTGGCCGGACCACTGGGTCGGCGACATCGAACCCGGCGAGAGCACGTCGGGCGGGCGGACGGTCGCGGCCGACGGCGGCACCGCACAGGCGACCCCCGAACGCGATATGTCGCTCGGGATGGCGTGGCTGCCGTACATCCTGACGGCCGGCTTGCTCGTCGTCACGCGGGTCTGGAGCCCCCTCCAGACGTTCCTGCAGTCGAACCTCATCATCGCGTGGAACGACATCCTCGGGGTCCAGGGCCTCTCCGGCTCGTTCCGGACGCTGTATCTACCGGGTGCTATCTTCGTGGTCGTCAGCGTGCTCACCTACGGACTCCACGGGATGGACCGCGAGGAGATCACCGAGTCCTGGACGGAGACGTTCCGGAAGATCCTGCCGGCCGTCATCGCGCTGTGGTTCGCGGTCGCGACCGTCCAGATCATGATAAACTCCGGGCGCGCCGGCGACCTCGACAGTATGCTCGTCATCCTGTCGGACCTGACGGCCAACGTCGCCGGCGGGGCGTACCCGTTCTTCGCCTCGATGGTCGGCGCGTTCGGCGCGTTCATCGCCGGGTCGAACACGGTCAGCGACATCCTGTTCGGCACCTTCCAGTTCAACGCCGCACAGAACATCGGCGTCCCGACCCAGATCGTCGTCGGCGCCCAGGCGGTCGGGGGTGCCATCGGTAACCTCGTCGCCATCCACAACGTCGTCGCCGCGCTGGCGGTCGTCGGTCTCGTCGGTGAGGAGGGCAGAGTGATCCGGCTCGAACTGATACCACTGGCCTACTACGCGACGGCGACCGGGATACTCACCCTGCTGTTCGGGTACGTCGTCGCACCGGGGGCGTTCTGACACTCGAACACGATGGCCCGGAACTCACCACAGCCCCCGACCGACGCCGACCCGGCGATGGACCCGCGCGCTGACTACGACCACGCCGGTGACGGCTCCGAGCGGCCCACCCTGGTGAGCGCACTGGAGAGTCGCGTGGACGGGGACGTCAAGTTCGACACGTACAGCAGACAGCTCTACGCGACCGACGCCAGCGTCTACCAGCAACTGCCCATCGGCGTCGTCGCACCCGCCTCGACGGAGGACGTCGCCGCGGTGATGCGCTACTGTGCCGACCACGAGATCCCCGTGTTACCCCGCGGCGGCGGCACCTCGCTGGCTGGACAGGCCGTCAACGAGGCCGTGGTCCTCGACTTCAAACGCCACATGGACGCGTTCCTCGAGGTCGACCCCGAGGCGCGGACCGCCCGCGCGCAGGCCGGCATCACGCTGGCGACCCTCAACGACACCCTGCGCCCCCACGGGCTGAAATACGCCCCGGACCCGGCGTGGGGCGACAAGAGCGTCCTCGGCGGGTGCATCGGGAACAACTCCACCGGCGCCCACTCGCTGAAATACGAGAAGGCGGACGGCTACGTCGAGTCCGTCGACGCCGTCCTCGCGGACGGCACCGTCACCACGTTCGGCTGGGTCGACGTCGACGAACTCGACGACCTGGCGGCGGGCGCCGCAAGCGGCGGAGACAGCCCCGGTGACGACCCCGACCTCGAAGCCCGGATCTACGCCGAGGTGCGGCGGATCCTCGAGGAGGACGCCGACGAGATCGAAGCCCGCTATCCCGACCTGACGCGGAACGTCTCGGGGTACAACCTGGACCGGCTCGTCGCCGACGCACGCGAGCGGGGGGCGGTCAACGTCGGTCGGCTCCTCGCCGGGAGCGAGGGCACCCTCGCCATCGTCACGGCGGCCGAGATCTCGCTCGAACCGGTCCCGGAGACGACGTCGGTCGTCATGCTGACCTACGACGGCGTGCTCCCCGCGATGCGCGACGTAGCGCCCATCCTCGAACACGACCCGTCCGCGGTGGAGGTCATGGACGACGTGTTCCTCGACCTCGCACGCGACACGGGCGAGTTCGCACACCTCGTCGAGACCCTTCCCGAGGGGACCGACTCGACGCTGCTCGTCGAGTTCTACGCGGAGTCCGAGCGGCAGGCCAGACGGAAGGTCGCGGACCTGTTGGCCGACCGTCTCCCGAGCTACGAAGCGGCCGAGAACCCACACGAGGGGGCGGCCGAGACGACCGACGAACCGGTCAACGCCGTCGATGCCCTGGAGGCCTACGACGCCGACCGGCAGGCGGAGTTCTGGAAGATGCGCAAGGCCGGCCTGCCGATCTTGCTCTCGCGGACCGGCGACGAGAAACACTGGCCGTTCGTCGAGGACACGGCTGTTCCGGCGTCGAACCTCCCGGAGTACGTCGCCGACATCCAGGCGATCCTCGACGACTACGACACGTTCGCGGCCTACTACGCCCACGCCGGCCCCGGGGTGTTGCACATCCGCCCGCTCCTGAATCTCAAGACCGAGCGCGGCGTCGAGCAGATGGACGAACTCGCCGAGCGCATCACCGACCTCGTCGTCGAGTACGGCGGGTCCGTCTCCGGCGAGCACGGCGACGGCAACGCCCGGACGAAGTGGAACCGCAAGCTCTACGGCGAGGACCTCTGGCAGCGGTTCCGCGACCTGAAGACGGCGTTCGACCCGGACTGGCTGCTCAACCCCGGCAACGTCTGCGGCGAGGTCGAACCCACGGAGAACCTGCGATACGATCCCGACTACGCGTTCGACGCCGACTTCGACCCGGTCCTCGAGTGGGACAACGAGAACGGGTTCCAGGGCATGGTCGAACTCTGTCACGGCTGTGCGGGCTGTACGGGTCACCAGGAGACCACCGGCGGGGTGATGTGTCCGACCTACCGGGCCGCCGAGGAGGAGGTGACGAGCACGCGGGGCCGGGCGAACATGCTCCGGGGGGCCATGAGCGGCGACCTCCCGGAGGACGTGTTCAGCGAGGAGTTCGCCGCCGAGGTGATGGACCTGTGTATCGGCTGCAAGGGCTGTCGCAACGACTGCCCCAGCGGCGTCGACATGGCCAAGCTCAAAGCCGAGGTCGGCCACGAGTACCACCAGCGCGAGGGCGTCTCGCTGCGCGACCGCGTGTTCGCGAACGTCGAGACCATGCTGAGCCTCGGGAGCGCGTTCGCGCCTCTCTCCAACTGGGCGACTGGCCTCCCGGGGGCCGACTGGCTCGCCGAGAAGACGCTGGGCATCGCACGCGAACCGGACCTCCCGGCGTTCCACCGCGACACGTTCCGCGAGCGGGTCGCCGACCGGACGCCCGCCGTCGATGCGGGCGAGGCCGAGCGGAAGGCGCTGCTCGTGGCGGACCCGTACACGAACTACAGTCACCCGGCGGTGGGCGTGGCCGCGATGGAGGTCCTCGAAGCGGCCGGCGTCCACGTCCGGGTCCCGAACGAGGTCGGCGACAGCGGTCGGCCGGCGTTCTCGAAGGCCATGCTCGACCGCGCCCGCTCGACGGCCGAGGGGAACGTCGACGCGCTCGCCCCGCGGGTCGAAGCGGGGTGGGACGTCGTGACCGTCGAACCATCGGACGCCGTGATGTACCAGCTCGATTACCCCGACCTGCTCGGCGGCACCGACGTCGAGACGGTCGCCGCGAACACTTACGGGGTCTGTGAGTACCTCGACGTCCACGGGCTCGACCGCGGCGTGGGGTTCGACGCACCCGGGGAGTCGCTGGCCTATCACGGCCACTGCCAGCAGAAGGCCACCCGGAAAGACCACCACGCCGTCGGCGTCCTCCGGCGGGCCGGCTACGAGGTCGATCCGCTCGATTCGGGCTGCTGTGGCATGGCCGGCTCCTTCGGCTACGAGGCCGAGCACCGTTCGATGAGCGAGTCGATCGCTGGCGTTCTGTTCGACCAGCTGGACGACTCGCCGGCCGACCGTCCGGTCGCGCCCGGCGCGTCCTGTCGTTCACAGCTCGTCCCCTACGGCGACGGCGAGACCGAGCCACCGCACCCGGTGGAGATGCTCGCCGCGGCGCTGTAGCAGCTGGCTGTCGCGGCAAGGGGCCACACGGACCTGCCCGGTCACCGTCCGGCCACGAACCGTCGGAGGCTCGCGACGGGGCTGTACCCGATCTTCGCGCGGCGCTCGACGTCGAACCCGCGGCGGTCTCCGAGCGATTCGAGCGCACTCCCGAGACCGTCGACGTCGACCGGGGCGTGGATCCGGTAGGCGTACGGCGGCCCGGAGTCCGTGACGACCGCCAGTTTCGGACGGCCGACCCTGCTGTGATAGAGCCGGACGGCCGCGACTTCGTCGTGGGGCAGTCGGTGAACTCGCTCCGCCAGGTCCACGAGCCCCGCGACTCCTGCGTCGCGGTACCGGCCGCGAGCGCGCTCGCCGGCGGCGTCGACGCCCGAGCGGGCGATCCCGAACAGCGGCGTGAGCAGCTCGTACTCGGGGATCACGACGGCCTGGTCGGTGAACAGGAGGTCGGCCACGCGGAGCGGGAACGCACCGGTCACCGCGAGGTGGACGTGCACGTGGACGGCGACGTCTCTGCCGTCGGGGAGGTCTGCTCCGTCGGGCGGTGACGCGTCGGAATCAGCGTCGGCGGACGAACTCGACATGGGTTCAGCCGAGCAACCCCCGTGCGTCGTCGGCGCCGGGAACGGTGTCGCCGGCGGCGAGCTTTCCACGCGCGGAGAGGACGACGACCACCGCCTGGACGCCCCCCACGCCGGCGAACAGCAGGTACCCGCCGGGTCCGCTCCCGAGAACGCCGAGTTCGGTCGCGAAGGTCGGGTCCACGACGCGCAGCCAGTCGCCCACGAGCAGCGCGCTGAAGTAGCCGAAGAAGGCGGTCGCCCACCACAGCGCCACCAGCCGGGGCCACCCCGGCTGGGTGTGTTCCGGGAGTCGCGTCGTGTTGACGACCGTCAGGAGCGCGGTGTAGGGCCACATCAACAGCCCGGAGAGGGTCGCGCCCGCGACGAGCAGGCCGAAGGGCCGTTCGAGCGAGTACGGGAGCGGGAGCGCGAGGATGGCGATCCCCCAGAGGACGAACGCCGTGAGGACGGTCCAGAAGATCCGCGGGAGGCTCCAGCCCGCCCGGCGGCCGTGGAGTTCGTAGACGACGTCGGCGCTGTTGCGGACGACCGACTCGACGATGCCGTACTCCGTCGTCAACAGCGCGGCGAACAGCGCGACGAACAGCAGGACACTGGGAAGCGCGCCGAGCTGCGGGACGACGTTTTCCGTCCACATGACGACGGCGTCGTCGGTCGTCCCCGGCGCGTGGGCGGCGGCCAGCGCCATCAACATCGTGCCGGTCACCGCGAGTCCGAGGACGAACGTCAGCAGGTGTTCGAGCTGGACGAGCCGCCACCAGCCGCGCCACCGGCGGAGGTTCACCGCCGTCGGGGGGAACGTGAAGCCGTCGCGCTGGACCGGTTCGGAGTCGTCGCCGACGACCGGGTTCTTCACCCGCCCCTGGTAGCGGCCCATCCCGTAGCCCTTCTCGCGCACCCAGAGACTCTGGGAGAGGTTGAGATAGCCGCCGGCACCGGCGAAGGCGATCCCGCCCAGCACGAGCGCGACGTCGCTGCCGGCCGGGAGGCTGGCCCCGCCCGCGACGGCACCCGGAACGGCCGCGAGTTCGCCGGCCGACCCCGTGACGAGAAAGAGGACGACCGCGACGACGACCGAGAGTGAAACCAGCAGCAACTGGACCCGCTCGACGACGTTGTACATGACCGGCGTCACCTGATAGGAGAGCCAGATGAGCGCCAGTAGCCCGATCCCGGCGACTCTCCAGGTCGCGAGTTCGAGGCCGGCGACGCCGACGGCGTCGGCCTCGATGCCGAGACCGATGCTCCCGATGCGCGCCGCGCTGGCGGCCCAGCCCGGCCAGCCGAGGCTGACGAACCCGCCGACGAGGAAGGCCAGCGGCCATCCCCTCCCGACGCGTTCGAACGCCCTGAACACGGATTCGCCGGTCGCCACGGTCCAGCGCTGTATCTCGGTGTTGATGAAAAACTGCGTGAGGACGCCGACGACGAACAGCCAGTAGATACCCCACCCGCTGGTGGCCACGAGCAGGGGCCAGAACAGCGTCTCGCCGCTGCCCAGCGACGCGCCCAGCAAGATCGCGCTCGGACCGACGACGTGGGAGAGCTTCGGGACGCGAGGCAGATCGAGCACTCTGAACCCGGCGTCGCTGTCGCCGCGGTCGTCCGGTCGCCCGCGGTCCGGGTAGCCGTCGGTCTCCGGTGCGAGGTCGAGGTTGTCGTAGGCCGTCGGCATGTAGGAACTGCCGTAGTAGCTCCGCCCCTCCTCGCGGGTGGTGTAGACGTCCCCGTCGGGCACCTCGCGCGTGTCCTCGCTCATACCAGCGGACGCATTCGAGTGCAGTCTGTCATGTGGGTGAACGCCGCCAGGTCGTCTGCGCTGTCCCACGGACGTTCCGACCAAAAGTGTTTGTGCGCCGGGCCGTCCACCGACGCCGCGACCCGCCGGACGGCGCGCTGGCGGTCACCCGCCCAGGAAGTGCCAGATGTGGCCGCGCTCTTCCGGCGGGTCGACGCCGGGGAGGTCCGCGAGCGCCGGCTGGAGGGCGTTCCACCACCCTTCGGCCGTCTCGAACCCCGCCGGATGTTCGGGGTAGACCTCCTGGAGGAAGTCGGACTTTTTCGCCTCGGGGTACTCCTGGAGGTGCTCGTAGGCGGCGACCAGCGCCGCCTCTCGCGCCTTGAGCGTCTTGCCGGTCCCCGGGAGGTCGACGCCCTCGAGGAGGTCCGCTCGGTCGGGTTCGACCCGCACGCCTTCGTCCTCGGCCTCGATCGGGACCCACCACACGCGACTGCGCGACCCGACTTTCCGCGTCCTGAGAACGTCGCGTTCGACGAGTTCGTTCAGTTTGTTGTGGGCCGTCCGTCGCGAACAGCCGACGGCGTTCATGATGTCGCTGGCCGTCAGCGGGCGGGCCCGGTCCTCGCGCCGGCGGAACACCTCGTGGACCTCCCGAACCGGCACCCGTGACTCCCGCGTGGATTCGACGTCCGAGTCCGGGCCCTGTGTCATCGCTATCGGACGTTTGCGAACGATGGCTAAAAGCGTTGTGCGGTGGGCCGACACGTCCCCGATCCGGAGCAAGCCACCTCCACCGGAGCCGACTCGTCTGCACTCCCGTCCACCCGAATGTACACGTCTGTACTCCCCTCCCGCTCGCGACCGCCGCGTCGTCGAACAGTCGTTCCGCCACACGGGAAGGTGTCCGGCACCTGAACCGGCCGACGAACCGGTTTCGATACCGGGCGACGCCGTCGGTGATCGTCGCGTGGGGAAGACATAAGTCGATGCCGAGGTGATTCTAGATCCATGCCAGTACGGGCAGAGATCGATGCGGTCGACGAACCGCAACCTCGGACACAGCGGGGGGCTCAGTGAATGCGACCACACCGCCCAGCGAGCGGCACCGATGACAGTCGCGAGTGAGGGGACGTACGACGAGTTCGCGGCCGCAGTTGGCGAGTACGACGTCGAACTGACGCGGGTCGCTCCCGATACCGCGACCGCGGTCATCGCGGACCTCGTCGAGGGGCCCGCCGTCGGCGCCCCGCTCCCGTGGGAAGACGCCACACTCCCGGACGGTGTGACGACAGACCCGACGCCCGCCGAACTGGACGCGGCCGTGACGGGCGTGACGGGCGCGACGCTGGCCGTCGCCGACTACGGGAGCGTCTTCCTCCCGGGGAGCCCGGACGGCGCCGAGCCCGCGAGCCTGTTCCCGGACCTGCACGTCGTCGTCCTCCGCGAGCGGGACATCGTTCCGGACATGGCGACGGCCTTCGACCGCCTCGGTGACCGTCTCCGCGCGGGGGAATCGGGCGTCCTGGCGACCGGCCCCTCCGCGACGGCCGACATGGGGGAACTCGTCCGCGGTGCCCACGGCCCCAGAGACGTTCACGGAGTGGTCCTCCGATGAGTCTCGACTCCCGCGAGGCGAAGGCCGCGCGGATCAGACACCTCCTCGAGACAGAGGGGTCTGCCATCGCCGAGAACACGCGCGGGTTCAACCAGGGCCGCTACGACGCAGTCGCGGATCTGGAAGATTACCAGGAACTGCGCGAGGAGGCTCGCGCCATCAAGGAAGACGCCATCGAGCGACTGCCCGAACTGATAGACGAACTCACCGAGCGCGTCGAGGAGAACGGCGGGACCGTCTACGTCGCCGAGGACGCCGCCGACGCCAACCGGTACGTCGCCGAGGTCTGTGAGGACGCCGACGCCGAGCGCGCGGTCAAGAGCAAGTCGATGACCTCCGAGGAGATCGAGGTCAACGAGCACCTCGAATCCCGCGGCGTCGACGTCGTCGAGACCGACCTCGGCGAGTGGGTGCTCCAGGTCGCGGACGAGACGCCGAGTCACATCGTCGCGCCCGCCATCCACCGCTCGCGCGAGTCCATCGCCGAGCTGTTCGACGAGCGATTCGACCCCGAGGAGCCGCTGGAAACGGCGGAAGAACTCACGATGTTCGCCCGCGAGAGACTCCTGGAACAGATCAAGGGCGCAGACGTCGGCGTGACGGGCGCGAACTTCCTCACCGCGGACTCGGGCTCGATGCTGCTCGTCACCAGCGAGGGCAACGCCCGCAAGACGGTGACCGTCCCGGACACGCACGTCGCCGTCGCGGGCGTCGAGAAGGTCGTCCCCAGCGTCGAGGACCTCCAGCCGTTCGTCGAACTCATCGGACGCTCGGGGACCGGCCAGGACGTCACCAGCTACATCTCCCTCCTGACGCCGCCGGTCGACTCGCCGACCGTCGACTTCGACGACCCCGACACGCCGGTCACCGAGGGCGAGGTCGACCGGGAGTTCCACCTCGTCCTCGTCGACAACGGCCGCATGGCCATGCGCGAGGACGACGACCTGCGCGAGACGCTGTACTGCATCCGGTGTTCGGCCTGTTCGAACACCTGCGCGAACTTCCAGTCGGTCGGTGGCCACGCCTTCGGCGGCGAGACCTACTCGGGGGGGATCGCGACCGGGTGGGAGGCCGGCATCGAGGGCCTCGACATCGCGGCGGAGTTCAACGACCTCTGTACGGGGTGTTCGCGCTGTGTCGAGGCCTGTCCGGTCGAGATCGACATCCCGTGGATCAACACCGTCGTTCGGGACCGGATCAACCGCGAGGGCGACGACGGAGACCTGGAGTTCCTGGTCGACGGACTCTCTCCGGACGCCGAAGGCGGCACCGACGGCACCGGCGGCGACGGGACTCCGGACCGCCAGAAGCGACTGTTCGGCAACTACGAGACGCTGGCGAAACTCGGGAGCGCGACGGCGCCGGTCTCGAACTGGGCGGCCAACGCCGCTCCGTCGAAGTGGTTCCTCGAACGGGTTGCAGGCGTCGACGCCCGTCGCGAGTTGCCGCCCTTCCGGCGCCAGACGCTGGTCGACTGGTTCCGGGCCCGCGAGGCGGAGGGACCCAGAGATCCCGACCGTCGGGTCGTCCTCTACCCCGATCTCTACACCAACTACACGCTCGTCGAACGGGGGAAGGCCGCCGTGCGAACCCTGGAAGCGCTCGGCATCGGCGTCGAGGTGCCGGCGATGCCCGGAACCGGCCGGCCGCCTCTCTCACAGGGGATGATCGCGACGGCCCGCGAGAAAGCCGAGTCGCTCACCGACGCGCTGGCCCCCTATCTCGACGCGAACTACGACGTCGTCGTGATAGAGCCCAGCGACCTCGCGATGTTCCGCGAGGACTACGCGAACCTCCTGCCCGACGACGGCCACGAGCCCCTCGCCGACGCCAGCTACGAACTGCTGGAGTACGTCTACGGCCTGCTGGAGAACGGCGCCGACGTCGAGGCGCTCTCGACCGCCACCGGAGACGCCGCCAGTGGCGACGGCCGGGTGGCCTACCACAGTCACTGCCAGCAGCGCACGATGCGCCTGGAAGAACACACGCTGGCCGTCCTCGACGAACTGGGCTACGACGTCACCACGAGCGACGTCGAGTGTTGCGGGATGGCGGGGAGTTTCGGCTACAAGGAGCAGTACTACGACCTCTCGATGGACGTCGGGGAGAACCTCGGGGCGCAGTTACGGGAGGCGGACGCCGAGCACGTCCTCGCCAGCGGGACCTCCTGTACGGAACAGATCGGCGACCTGCTCGGCGACGAACCCGTCCACCCCGTCGAACTCATCGCGCCCGGCGAGTGAGCCCCCGTCGAGGAAACGAGCGGCTTAGACGGTGAAGAGGTGCCCCTCCTCGGGCACGTCGAACAGCCCGATCCGGGCGCCGGCGTCGAGCCAGGCGTGGCCGTAGGAGAACGAGGCGAGCGCGTTGACGGGGTCGTCCGCCTCGCGGAAGTGGCGGCCGTCCTCCAGGTACGAGCGGGCCATCTCCTCGCACTCGGCGGCGGCGTCGGCCATCGGCGTTCCGTCGGGCGGTGCGACCTCGGCGGCGTCGAGCGCCTCGGCGAGCAGTCCCTCGTAGCGGTCGGTCTTCTCTTCGAGGTCGGCGGGCATATCCGAGGAGAGCGAGGGCGCGACCCTAAGCGTTCGGACCCGCGCCCGGCCGGTTCGGACGGGTCCGACGGGAGCGAGCCGCGGTCGGCCAGAACGGTCCGTTCGGGGGCTGGCGGGCGAGCGCAATCTACATACGCCATCCTCCACTACCGGTGAGCAATGAGTTCAGAGAGGGCCGACCACCGACGGCTGATCATCGCGGGTTCGGGCATCGCGGGGCTGACCGCCGCCATCTACGCGGCGCGGTCGAACCTCGACCCGCTCGTGCTGGAGGGCGACGAGCCCGGCGGGCAGCTCACGCTGACGACCGACGTGGAGAACTACCCCGGCTTCCCCGACGGCGTCGGCGGCACCGAGCTGGTCAACGACATGAAAGCGCAGGCCAAGCAGTTCGGCGCCGAGATCACCCACGGGATCGTCACCGACGTCGACGACGAGGTGCGCCCGTTCGAGGTCGAACTGAACACGGGCGACACCTACACGGCCGACGCGTTCATCGCCGCCAGCGGCGCGAGCGCACGCACCCTCGGGGTCCCCGGCGAGGACGACCTGATGGGCTTCGGCGTCTCGACGTGTGCGACCTGCGACGGCGCGTTCTTCCGCGGCGAGGACATGGTCGTCGTCGGCGGCGGCGACGCCGCCTTCGAGGAAGCCGACTTCCTCACCCGCTTCGCCGACACCGTCTACCTGGTTCACCGCCGCGAGGAGTTCCGCGCCGAGGACTACTGGGTCGACCGCCTGATGGAGAAAGTCGACGACGGCGACGTGGAGATCATGAAAAACACCGAGCTGCTGGAGGTCCACGGCTCCCAGGAGGCGGGCGTCGACCACGTCACCCTCGCCGAGAACGAGTCGGGCCACCCCTCCGAGAAGCTCGACGACCCCGAGACGGAGACGTTCGACTTCGACGTGGGCGCCGTGTTCGTCGCCATCGGTCACACGCCCAACACAGACTACCTGCGGGACACCGGCGTCGAACTCGACGACGAGGGGTACGTGAACACGCGGGGCAGCCGCGGCGGCGGCGAGGGCGGGAACCAGACCGCGACCGGCGTCGAGGGGCTGTTCGCGGCGGGCGACGTGGTCGACCACCACTACCAGCAGGCGATCACCGCCGGCGGCATGGGCTGCAAGGCCGCGATCGACGCCGACGACTACCTCGAACGCGAGGTGCCCGCCGAGAGCGAGGCGGAGGCGGCCGCCGAAGCCGACGACTGAGCGAGTCGGTGCGTTTTCGCCGCGTTCCCGCGCTGAGCGCACGCTTCCACCAGACCCATAAGGAGCGTCTGCCTACGGAGTCCATGGCAGAATCAGAGACGGTCACGCTGACGCTCGAAACCGACGAGACCACCGACGAACTCGAAGTCCCGACGACCCTGATCGAGATGCTCGCCGAGGGCGACGAGTCGCCGCCCGAAGTCGTCGGCGACATCGCCATGTTCGGCCTCGCCCAGCGCATCCACAGCGCCACCCACCACAGCGAGGGCGAGGTGAGCGACGAGGTCGCCGAGACGGAGGAACTGACCCTGGACCTGTTCGAGGAGCGGTTCGGCAGCAGCTTCGCGGAACTGACCGGTCACAGTCACTGACTCCCTTCTGACGGCGCCGCGTCCGCCGTCGACGCTCGTTCCGACCGCTCAGGGCACGTCCCAGCGGATCAGGACGCCGTCGTCGACCCGTTGCACGTCCCGCAGCGACAGCTCCGGGAAGTCGCCGACGAAGCCGTCCCCGTCGGCCAGGGTGGGCGCTTTCCACCCGCCGATGACGGCGGGGCCGACGAACGTCGAGAGCTCGTCGACCATGTCGGCCGCGAACAGCGAGAAGATGAGTTCGCCGCCGCCCTCGACCATCAGGCGGTCGATACCCCTGTCTTCGAGTTCCGCGAGTGCTTCGGGAAGGTCGACCTGCTGGTCGCCGGCGGAGACGACCTCGGCGCCGGCCTCGGTGATCTCGGCGACGAAGTCCTGCGGGGCGGCCTCGCTGGTCAGGAGGAACGTCTCGGCGCGGTCGTCGAGGACGCGGGCGTCGGTAGGTGTGCGGACCCGGGAGTCGGCGACGATACGGGCCGGGTTTTCGGGTTTACCGGCGTCGCGACGGCGCTCGCGGCGGGCGTCGTCGTCGACGGTCAGCGAGGGGTCGTCGGCCAGCACCGTGCCGACGCCGACCATGACGGCGTCGCTCTCGGCGCGCAGCGCGTCGACCCGGTCGAAGTCGGCGGGGCCGCTGATCGCGACCTGTTCGCGCTCCCGCGTCGAGAGCTTCCCGTCGGCGCTCATGGCCGCGTTGACGACGACGTACATACCCCGTAGCTACGCCCTCGTCGGAAAACCGCTTTCGGTGTGGGTCGCGTCGCGCTCCCGCCGGCCCGGTGACCGCTCCGCTTGACCGCGCGGTCAGTCCGGTCGCTCGGTCAGCCTCCCCGCCTCGAGGCGCTTGGCGCCGTCGATGCCGGCGGCGCGGAAGCCGACGGCGTCGCCGTCGGTCCACAGCGCCTCGATGTCGAAGACGTACTCGTCGGTCCAGCTCCGCAGCCGCGCCTCGCCGGCCTCGTCGATCTCCAGGAAGGTTCGCGGCGTCTCCTGGGTGGCGATCTCCCATTCGTCGTCGCCCATGTCGAACGACTCGCTCTCGGTGTCCGCCCAGGCGAAGACACAGCGGTACTGCCGGCGCGGCTGGTCGGAACGCCCGTGGTCGACGCGCTTGTCGGTCTCGAAGTCGATGCCCCTCGCCGAACACCACTCGCGGAGGTGCGCCTCGTCGAACCGCTTCGGCGCGTCCGTACCCGCCCCCGACCGCCGCCAGAGCACGTGCGACTCGGACGGCTTCCCCCGGAAGGTCGGAGGTTGCATACCCGCCCATCGGCGACCGGTCGGTAAATAGCTACCTCGACCGTCGCCACCGGTGACAGATACGACACGCCCCCGAACGACCGCCGTTCTCGCGCCGCGGCGCTCGCGGCTTCACCCGACGGGAACGATTTTTACCGGGGCCAGCCGAAGGTCCGGTGATGAGCTTAGACGACCATGCCGAGGAGCTCGCCTCCGACCTCGGCGTCGACAAAACGGAGGTCAAACGCGACCTGGAGAACCTCGTGGAGTACAGCGTGCCCGTCGAGGAGGCCAAAGACAGCCTCCGGCGTAAGTACGGCGACGGCGGTGGCGGCGGGGGCGGCCCCACGACGAAGTCCATCGCCGAGATCACCACCGGCGACTCGAACGTGACCGTCACCGGGACGGTCCTCACCGTGGGCAAACGCTCGATCCGCTACCAGGGCAACGACAACGTCATCTTCGAGGGGGAGATCGCCGACGAGACCGGCAAGATCTCCTACACCGCGTGGGACGACTTCGGCCTCCAGGCCGGCCAGACGATCACCGCCGGCAACGCGGGCATCCGCGAGTGGGAGGGCGACCCCGAACTCAACCTCGGCGAGAGCACGACTATCGGACTCGCCGACGAGGACCTCGACGTTGACCACCCGGTCGGCGGCGATTCCGGCCTCGCCGAACTCGAACCCGGCGACCGCGGCCGCAACGTCGAAGTCACCGTGCTGGAGGTCGAGACCAAGACCATCGACGGCCGCGACGGCGAGACCGACATTCTCAGCGGCATCCTCGCCGACGAGACCACGCGGCTCCCCTTCACGGACTGGGAGCCCCACGAGGCGATCACCGAGGGCGCCTCGATCCGCCTGGAAGACGTGTTCGTCCGCGAGTTCCGCGGCGCGCCCTCCGTGAACGTCTCGGAGTTCACGACCGTCACGGCGCTCGACCGCACGGTCGAGGCGACCGACGAGGCCCCGAGGCTGGCGGTCCGCGACGCCATCGAATCGGGCGGGCTGTTCGACGTGGAACTGGTCGGCAACGTCATCGCGGTGCGGGACGGCTCCGGCCTCATCGAGCGCTGTCCGGAGTGCGGCCGCGTCGTTCAAAACGGCCAGTGCCGGACCCACGGCGCCGTCGACGGCGTCGACGACCTTCGGATCAAGGCGATCCTCGACGACGGTACCGGGACCGTCACGGCGATCCTCGACGACGAACTCACCGAGACGATCTACGGCGGCGACATCGAGGACGCGAAGGACCACGCTCGCGAGGAGATGGACCAGGAGGCCGTCGCCGACGACATCCGCGAGACGCTCGTCGGCCGCGAGTTCCGCGTCCGCGGGTCGCTGTCGGTCGACGAGTACGGCGCAAATCTCAACGCCCGGTCGTTCGACGAGACCGACGACGACCCCGCGAGTCGCGCCAGCGACCTGCTGACGGAGGTCCGCGGATGAGCGGATCGGAAGACCAGGGCGGCGCGGGACGGCGCGAGGTCGCCTATCGGCTGTTCGCCGCGGAGTTCGACGACGCCGACTTCTCCTACTCCGAGAGCGACGAGGAGCGCGCCCCCAACTACGTCGTCTCGCCGACGGGCGGCCGCGTCAACCGGCTGTTCGTCGTCGGCGTCCTCACGGAGGTCGAGAACGCCAGCGAGGACGTGCTCCGCGCCCGGATCGTCGACCCGACGGGCGCGTTCGTCGTCTACGCCGGCCAGTACCAGCCCGAGGCGCAGGCCTTCTTCGACCAGGCCCAGCCGCCGATGTTCGTCGCGGTCACCGGGAAGGCCCGCACCTTCCAGCCAGACGATTCGGACGTGACCTACACGTCGATCCGACCGGAGAACGTCAACGAGGTCGACGCCGAGACGCGCGACCGCTGGACGGTCGGCACGGCCCGGCAGACGCTCGACCGCCTGCGGACGATGGCCGCCGCACTCCAGCGCCCGGAGCGGGGCGACGAACTCCGCGGCGCGCTGGAGGCCGAGGGCATCGATACAGGACTGGCGGCGGGGATCCCGCTCGCCATCGACCACTACGGCACGACCGCGGCGTACCTCGACGCGGTACGGTCGACCGCCGTCCAGGCCCTGGAGGTCGTCGCGGGGGAGCGCGAGGAGGTCGACACCCACTCCGCCTCGCCAGACGCGCCCGGCGACGCCGACCCGGCGACGCTGGCCGCCCTCGACGTGGCCGCGAGCGTCGGCGGCGAGACCACCGACCTCGGCGGCGGGATCGACGAGCCCGCGACGGCGAGCGACGAGACCGCGGCCTCCGACACTGCCACCGCGACCGCCGACACCGACACGTCCGGGACCGCGGCCGACAGTGCAACGACCGCCGACGCGAGCCCCGACTCGGCGACCGCGTCCGAGCCCGAATCCGAACCGACGACGGGGTCGAGCGAACCTGAATCCACGGAGTCGAGCGAACCCGAACCCGCGGAGGCGGGTGAATCGGAGCCCACAGAGCCCGAGCCCGCCACCGCGGAGCCGGCGACCGAATCTGACGACGAGCCGGCGGAACCCGCGTCGACCGAGCCCGCTGGCACCGAGACCGAACCCGTCGCGACCGCCGGCGAAGGCGGTACCGAGACGGGCGCTCCCGACGCCGGTGCCGACTCGCCCGACGCGGGCGCCGACTCGCTCGACGCAGGCGCCGACGCAACGAGCACGGACGACCTCGACGACTTCGACCCCGGGGAGTTCGAGCTCGACGACGAGGAGCGCGAGGAGATCGAGGAGGAGTACGGGACCGGCTTCCAGAGCGGCAACGAGGTCGACGAGCCCGGCGAGGCCGACATCGAGACGCCCGACCCCGAGGAACTGGCCGAGGCGGAGGCCGGAGCCGGCGGTTCCGCGGCAGCGGCGACGGAGGCCGGGAGCGAAGCGGGCGAACCAGAACCGGAGACGGCCGAGCAGCCGACAGATTCCGGAGCGGACGCCGGATCGACCGCGGCCGAGTCGGCATCGGCGGACGAGCCCGAGCCCACCGACGACGAGCCGGTCGACGACGCCGAGCCGGCCGAGGACGTGGACGTCGAGGACGCGGTGATGGACGCGATGGCCGAGCACGACGACGGCGACGGCGCCCACGCCGACGATATCGTCGACGCGGTGACCGCTCGGACCGGCGCCGCCGACGAGGAAGTCCGGGAGGCCATCCAGGACGCGCTGATGGGCGGCCGCTGCTACGAGCCCGAGGACGACGTGTACAAGCCGATCTGATGGGCGTCGAACCGATCCCCGGCGAGCCCGCGGCGGTCGCGACGTGCGACGGCGAGCGCGCGCTCGTCGTCGCCGACTTCCACGCCGGTATCGAGGCCGGCCTGCGCCGCGACGGCGTCGAACTCCCCGACCACGCGCCCGACCGTCGCGAGTCGCTGCGCGCGCTCGTCGAGGGGGAACGACCGGACCGGCTCGTCTTCCTCGGCGACCTCGGCCACGCCATCGGCGACCCCGGCCGCGAGGAGCGCGAGGAGATGCTGGCGCTGTTCGACGCGCTCCCGGACCTGCCGGTCACGCTCGTCAAGGGGAACCACGACGGCGACACCGAGGCGGTCCTGGAACGGGTCGACCAGCCCGTCGCGATTACCCCCGGCCACGGCGTCCGCCTCGGCGAGGTCGGCTTCGCTCACGGTCACACGTGGCCGAGCCCGGACGTGCTCGGCGCCGATATCGTCTGCGTCGCCCACGAACACCCCGTCGTTCGCCTCGAAGACGAGGTCGGCGGCGCCCGCGTCGAGCGCGTGTGGCTCCGCGGGGACCTCGATCCCGCGCCCTTCCGCGAGTTCCACGACGCCGATATCGAGTGCGGCGGCGAACTCGTCGTCTGTCCGGGGTTCAACGATCTGTCCGGCGGGACCTGGGTCAACGTCGACGGCCAGGACTTCCTCGCCCCCTTCCTCCCGGAGGGGCTGGTCGACGGCGAGGCGTACCTCCTCGACGGCACCCGACTGGGCGACTACCGGCGGGTCTGATCCCCGGAAGCGAACCCATCGACGGCCGACCGGTCGGAATGGTCGGCCAGAAGACCTTTTCCGCGCCGGGGCGAAGCCTCGGCCATGTCGCGAACCGTCGACCTCTCGGTCCCCCGCTGGGTTCGCATCCTGTTCGTGTTCTTCCTGCTCGGCGGCGCGTTCGTCACGGGTGCGGCCGCGCTGCTGGACATCGCCGTTCGGGCGCTGGGCCTCGCCGAGAACGCCTACGTGCCGAGTCTCGGGCTCGCCGTGTTCGCCTACCTCGTCGTGTGTGGCGTCTGGTTCGCGCGGACGACCGACTCGGACGGCGATTCGGTGTGGTCGGCGATCCCCGACTCGCAGTACACCGGCCAGCACGCCGAGAGCGGCGGTATCGCCCGGAAGGAACAGGAGGACGCGATCCGTGAGTTGCAGGAGCGCGAGGAGTAGCCGACCGCTCCGTATCCGCCGCTCACGGACCGTTCGCGGCAAAACGCGGTGGGACGGGGGTTCGAACCACGGAAAGAAGGTTCTGCTCGGTCGCTTGCGCTCCCTGCGCGGACTGCGACCTTCCTGATTCGAATCTCGACGCCGAGTTCACCGCTCACGCTGGCGAGCACACGGGGTGCTCGCCGGTCTGTTCGCGGCAGAAGACGGTGGGACGGGGATTCGAACCCCGGAGTCCGTGAGGACAACTGCTCTCAAGGCAGTCGCGTTAGGCCACTTCGCTATCCCACCGCAGTCCGGGATTCTCGCCGTTCGCCCTAAGTCCTGTCGGTCAGTCGCGCGCGACGGCAAGCCCGTTCTCTGTCGCCGACGCGACCAGGCCGAGGTCCGCGACGACCGCGGCGGTGCGGGACGGCACCCACAGGTCGGCCCGCTGTCGCGCACGGAGCTGTGAGACCAGCGTCGCGAAGCCGCCCGGCGTCTCGGCGACGGGGAGCATCTCCAGGAAGTCCACGTCGAAGCCGGCGTCCCGGCCGCGGTCGGTCAGCGTCTCGACCGCCGGCTGGGCGAAGGCGTCCTCGAAGTCGACCGGTTCGGTAAAGGCCGCGTAGGAGACCCGGCCGTCCGTTCCCGGGCCGAGGACGACCTCCGACCCGCGGAGTTTCATCGCGGCGCTGTCGACGAGGCGGCGCTGGAGCATCGCGGCGGCGGGCCGTGCGACGGCGGCGCTCTGGACGCCCTCGCGGTCGAGCAGGTGGGTGATCGTGTTGCCGACGCGGGCCGACAGCGACGACCCGACCTGCACCTCGTAGCGGGGGTCGTCGGGGTCGTCGAGGGCGGGCGCGAGCAGCGAGCGCACCGCCTCCAGCGACGCCTCGTCCTCGGCGGGTTCGGTCGGGTCGTCGGCCTCGACGGGGCGGTAGTTGACGAGCAGGTCGGCCCCGCTGGCCTGGACGGCGACGGCCAGGTCGCGGGCCATCGCCGCGTAGAGGTCGACCGCTTCCTCGGCGGTCACCGCGCCGGCGTCGACGAGGGGTTCGAGGACGGTGCCGGGCTCGGCGGGCCGGACGAGCAGGGCGACTGTGGTCATACTCGAAGGGCGGGCCGACTGCACCTTGAAAGCGCCGTTCCGACCCGATCGGAGCGCGCGAACCCGGCATGAGGGGGCGCGGCGTCAGGACGCCGTCCGATTGTCCCCGCCGTTTGCCGGCGTCGCGGTCGCGTTCCCGACGGTGGCGTTCTCGGTGTGGCCTTCGAACACGGGCGTCGCGTACGGGTCGGTCGGGTCGGTCCCGAGGCGCAGTTCCGTGCCGTCGTCGACGCCGTCGGCGTCGGTGTCCGCGGCGAAGGGGTGGGTCCCGTTCGCGCGCTCGGCGGCGGCGGACAGCCCGTCACCGTCGGCGTCGAACTCGCCGTCCGGGACGGTGTAGGCGTAGGGCGACCCGGGCGGGGTGACCGGTGCGCCGCCGCGGACGTGGTCGTCCAGCCATTCCCGGTGGGACTCGCCGCTGACGTTCGCGACGACCGAGGCGAACACGTCGTAGGTGACCAGCCCGTCGTGACCGTTCAGTCGGCGGAAGACGGTCTGGAGCGACCGGTTGCCGCCGGTGTCGTTCCGTATGCGGCCGTCGAGGGCGGCGAGGACTCGGGTCCCCTTCGCGTAGGGGACGTACGTCGTCGACCACGACGAGCGGTCGGTGAGCGTCGCGTTCGCGCCGCGCTCGTTCCCGAGCGTCTCCCGGAGCCGTTCGAACTCGCCGGGCCGGTTCGGGGGGACCCGCACGGAGACGACGGCCGCGTAGTAGCTCGCGCTCGCCTCGCGGAACCAGGCCATCTCCGAGCCCAGGACGAACGACTGGCGGGTGTGGACGTACTCGTGGATCCAGGTGTTGGGCGGCGTGCCCGCGCCGGAGCCGGCCGACACCCAGAAGTCCTGGCGGTCGCCGTTCCCGAGGGCGGCGGTCCCGCCGTGGCGGAGCGGCCGCGGTCCCGCGAAGGCGTTGACCACCGAGTCGCGGGCGCCGACGCGGAGCTGGTCCGAGGCGACCGACAGCACCCGGAGCACGCGCTCGGGGTCGTCCGCCAGCTCGGCGGCCGTCGGGCGGACGAGCCTGATCCGCTGGGCGGTCGCGTTGGTCGCCGACGCCTCGAACCCACCGAGGTAGACGATCGACGGACCGGCGAACCCGCGGTCGTCGGTCCCGACGCGAGTCCGACGGTCGACCCGCGCGTTCGCCTGCCAGGAGTAGACCCACCGGTCGAGGCCAGCGTCGCGGTAGGCGAAGTCGGTCCGCGGATTGGCGAGCGCCCAGTCGCCGGTGTCGACCCAGCGGAGACCGCCGAACCGCCGACTCGTCCGGTTGACCGCGACCCGGAGGGTCACCGACGGGTCGGTCGTGTTCCCGTCCCAGGTCCAGCGACCGTTCTGTCGAGCCGCGAACCCGGTCGCGTCGACCACTCGCCCCCGAGTGTAGTTGTAGACGACCAGCGCCGAGACGTTCTCCCGGACCCGGTAGCGCTGGGTCGCCAGGATCGTCCCCGACGCGTTCGGCGTCCGCCGGTAGGTCACGGTCTGGACGACCGCCGGCGCGGTCTCGTTACCCGTCACCGAACCCGCGAGCCCCGGCCCGACCGACCGGCGCGCGTCGCCGAACTCGGCGCTCGCTCGAACGCCGCCGACCGGTCCCGGGAGGACGCTCGCGACGGCGAGCACGAGCGCGACGGCGGCGACCGATCGGGAGAGTGACACACTAGCGGTGTGTGCCAGGCTGTCGCATAAGTCTGCTGGCGGCAGGACCCGGGAGCGGGTCGCCGGTCGAACGCGCCCGCCTCAGGCGCCGAACTCCGATTCCGTCACGCGTTCGACGACCGTCTCCTCGACGTCTCGGAGGTCGTAGTCGGGGACGTCCCCGCCCGTCCGCGTGACGTACATCGGCTCGACGAGACGCTTCGCTCCGGCGGGGTCGCCGGCGTCGTCGCCCGCCGGTGCGCCGCCGCGTTTGGCTCCGTCGGGGTCGGGTCCGTCGGCGTCGTCGGCGCTCGCGGGTTCGAGGCCGTAGATCTTCAGGAAACGGGCGACCTCGTCGGGGCCGACGGCGTCGTCGCGGACCGCGGTCGCCAGCTCGCGGGAGAGCCACTCGCTCTCGCTGACGCTCGGTTCGAGCACCATCGCCCCGTCGACGAACCGGACGAGGTACCAGTTGAGGTCGTTCAGCAGCGCGACCGCGGCGCCGAGGCTCACGGTCTCCAGTCCGACGGCGTTCTCGAACGGCTCCCGCAGGTCGTAGGTGGCCAGGGCGTCCCGAGCCGTCTCGCGGGAGAGCAACTCGTATCGGAGGTTCACGTCGTCGGCGCCGACCAGGCACACCCGCGTCATGGTGACTGGGAGACGCGGGCGGCCCTAAGCGGTTTCGCCTTCCGCGGGACCGCCGGCGTCGCCGTCGACGACTTCGAGGCGGTCGGCGACCGCGCGGGCGCGCTCCGCCAGGCCGTCTGGCTCCCGTTCCTCGATCGCGCCCAGTCGGCCGCGAGTCTCGGGGTAGTCGGGTGCGAGCCGGTCACAGCCCGCCGGGATCGTCGACTCGCCGAACGTCCCGATCTCGTCCGCCCGCGCCGTGATGTCCGTCTTGTCGACGGTCAACAGCGGCCGGTGGACGGGGAGGTCGACGGCGGCGCTCGTGACTGCGAGGTTAGCCGTCGTCTGACTGGACTTCTGGCCGACGGCCTCGCCGGTGACGACGCCGACGGCGTCGCGCTCGTCGGCGACGGCCGCGGCGACGCGGAGCATGAACCGGCGGAGGACGAGCATCCGTCCCACGTCGACGGTCTCGGCGATCGCCGCGACCGCCTCGCCCGCCGGTGCGATTCGGAGGCGCATGTCCCGGTCCGGAGCGTACCGAGCGAGGGTCTCCGTCGTCGAGACGGCGCGCGCCCTGTGGTCGACGCCGCCGTAGTCCCCCAGGTCGACGTACAGCGGGATCACGGGCGCGCCGCGTTTCATCAGTTCCCACGCCGCGACGGGCGAGTCGATCCCGCCGCTCATCAGCGCGACCACGGGGTCCTGGGTCCCGAGCGGCAGTCCCCCCGGACCGGCCCGCTTCTCCAGGAAGACGAGCGCGTCGTCCTCGCGGCAGTCGACGAAGAACTCGGTGTCCGGGTCGTCGAGGTCGACCTCGGGCTCGACTCCCGTCTCCTCGGCGGCGTCCCAGACGGCGCTGCCCCCCTCGCGCTCGATGTCGGTGCTGGAGAACGGGTGGGCGGACTCCACGCCCGCGCGGCGGGCCGAGACGGCGAAGCTCCCGCTGTCGTACCCCTCGCGGGCCGCGGCGGTCAGGGCCTCACAGACGGCCTCGATCGTCGGTTCGACGCGGACGGCCGGACTGGCCGAGACGACGCCGAAGGTGTCCGCGGCCGCGGCGGTCGCCGCCTCGGGCTCGTCGGTGTGAAGCCGGAGCCGGAAGCGACGCTGTTCGATCTCCGCGTCGACGCCGCGGTCGGCGAGGACGGCGGCGAGGTTCTCGCGGAGTCGACGCTCCATCTTCGCGCCGACGTGCTCGCTCTTGGTCCCGATCTCGCCGTGGCGGACCACGACCACGTCGGCGCCCGGCGGGTGCATGGCTACCCGTTGACGACCCCTCGTATAAACAGGCTTCGTACGGCGGTCGGCCGCCCCGTGCGACGGTGGCCGGCTCGATCGACCCCGGACGGCCGAGTCACGGCAGATTCGGTCCGATCAGAACGTCGAGAGTTCGCCGTCGATGACTCGCCGGGTGATGTCGGTCACGTTCGACAGCTCCTCGTCGATGGCGGCGGCGACCTCGTCCTCGATGTCGGCGACGGAGACGCCGTCCTCGGTGACCAGCGTCGCGTCGGCGACGTGCGGCTCGTCGATGGGGCTGCCGATCTGGCTGAGCAGGCGCAGCTGGAGCTGGCGGATGCCGTCGACGTCGGCGACGACAGAGCGAGCGATCTCCGTCGAGAGGAGGTTGTAGATCTTCCCGATGTGGTTGACGGGGTTCTTGCCGCTAGTGGCTTCCATGCTCATCGGTCGGTTGGGCGTGATGAGACCGTTGGCGCGGTTGCCTCGCCCCACCGAGCCGTCGTCGCCCTGTTCGGCGGAGGTGCCGGTGGTCGTGAGGTAGATCGCGCCGTCGTCGTAGTCGTCGGCGGTGTTGACGTGGACCGTCACCTCGCGGTCGGTGTACTCGTCGGCGACCTCGCCGACGAACTCCCGGACGCCGGCGACGACCTCGCGGTACTCGTCCAGGCCACCGACGTGGGCGTCGACCGCGGCCGCGGCGACGGTCACGTCGATCCGGTCGCCCTCGCGTTTGCCCATGACCTTGATGTCCTGGCCGACCGCGGGGTGCTCGTCGCTGTGCTCGCCGTTGAGCCGACGTTCGACGTTCAGGACGATCTGCTCCGTCTCCGTCAGTGGAGCGTGGCCGACGCCGTAACTCGTGTCGTTGGCCATCGGGACCGCCCCCTCCTCGCCGAAGACCGTCTGGAGGTCGCCGCTGCCTTCGCCGAGGCGAACGTCGACGATCACGTCAGTCCCCACGTCGAGATGCGGGAAGTTCGCCTGCAGGTAGTCGCGGGCGGCCTCCAGCGCGATGGTCTCGGCGGGGATCTTCGTCCCGTCGTACTCCTTGGTCGCGCGGCCGACGATGAGCAGATAGATGGGCTCCTGGACCTCGCCGCCGCCGAACGCGGGCGCCGCGTTGCCCGCGACCAGCTGGGTCTCGTCGGTGTTGTAGTGCAGCACTTTCCCCACGCGGTCGAGATAGGTCTGCGCGAGCGCCTGGGAGACGGCCTCGGCGATCCCGTCGCAGATCGAGTCGGGATGACCGAGCCCCTTCCGCTCGACGACCTCCACTTCCTGGTCCTCGACGGCCCGCCCGGCCGCCGGCTGGACGCGAACGTTCCTGTTCGTCATTGTCTCCGCGTTGGATACCCCCACTCGTATAACTTGCGGAAACCGAAACGCCCGATCTCATTACTCGCTCGCATCATCCGCGAGCAGCAGGCCCAGATAGGAGGTTCGGATCTGGCCGTCGGGGTCGAGTCCGAGGTCGTCGAGGACGGCGCGGGCCCCCTCGCGAGCGGCCTCGATGTCGTCGTCGTCCGTTTCGGTCTCGACCTCGACGAACTCGCCGAGGCCGTCGACGCTGTCGAGCGTGACGGTGTAGCCGTCGAGGCGGTAGTAGGCCCGTTCTTTCCGGACGGTCGCGGCCGGTTCGAAGCCGAGCCCGTCGAAGATCCCCGCGACCGCCTCGCCGTCGGCGACAGCCGTCTCGTGTTCCTCCCGGGACTTCGACTCGGCCTCCAGTAGCGGCCCCTTGTAGGTGATCTTCGTCGTCTCGGCGCCGTCTCCGGCCCCGGCGTCACCCGTATGCAGGTCCCGCTCCCGACGGACCCGGAGCGCCTCGTCGGTCTCGGCGAACTCTCGGTAGGGCGCGTCGTAGTAAGTGTCCGCCTGGACGACGCTGTCGACGAACGCCGCGCCCGCGGCGTCGAGCGCCGACTCGACGGTGTCGTGGTCCGCACGGACCTTGACCTCGACCTCGTACATGGACGAGTCGACTCGTCTCGGCGGCAAAAGCGCGCCGCTCTCCGCCCGGCCGCCGCGCTCGCGGGTCCGATCAGCCGTCCAGCGCCTCGTCGACCCGGCTCGCGAGCCCGTCGGCGATGGACTCCATCCCGGCGTCGCCCGGGTGGAGCAGGTCCGTCGTCAGGCCGTCGGCCGGCGACAGTTCGCGTCCGTCGACGACCGAGACGGTCTCCGAATCGCGGTCCGTGACGACGGATTCGAGCGCCTCGCGGTAGGCCCGCGCGCGCTCGCGGTCGCCGCTCTCGCGGAGGTCGGCGTGGTAGGGGAACAGCGTCGCGCAGACGATCGGCCGGTCGGGGTTCGCCCCGGCCACCGTCCCGACGAGGTACTCGGCTCGCTCGCGGAACTGTTCGACCGTGAACCCGCGGTTGGCCATGTTGACCGACAGGGCGAGCGTCGCCACGTCCCAGTCGTCTCGTTCCGCCATGTAGTCGGCGACCGCCGGCTCGCAGTAGGCCGCTCCCGACATCCCGAGGTTGACCGGGTCCAGATCGAGATCCCTGGCCACGCGCGCGACGTAGTTCAGGTGCGTCGCCGAGGCGGCCGCGCCCTCCGTGATCGAGGTGCCGTAGGCGAGATATCGGCGGTCCGGCGCCTCCGCGTCGGTCGGCGGGCGGCACTCGCCGGCCACGTCGTGGAGGGCGACCGGTGCCCAGGGTTCGAACCGCAGTCGGCAGACCCACGGGTCGAACGCGGTCGCCGCTTCGGCCGCGGCGTCGGGGCTCAGGTCGGTCAGCGGTTCGGGGACCGACAGCTCGAACGCCGTGGGTTCCGGACCGAGTTCGAGGACGTCCTCGCCCTGGAAGCTCCCCCAGAACGGGCGGGCCACGGTCTCCGCGGCCGCCGAGAGCGTCACGCGGACGCTCTCGCCGCCCCGGGGGACGAACCGTATCTCGCACCCGGCGGGGTGGCGGATCCGCTCGCGAGCGGCCACGTTGAGGTTCGACGCGACCCCGCTCGGCACGCGTCGGAGTTCGTCGCCCGAGTCGGTCCAGTCGGGGTCGGCCAGTTCGGCCACGTCGTGGAGTCCCAGCGACGGGTAGTCCTCTCCCGGAGTCATCGTGAATACGCCACCTGTCGCCAGCAGGGCCGAAACCGTTCCGGTCGCGGCGCGCCGTGCCGGGAGTCGGCGCGATACCGCCGCCTCCCGTCGTCTCGCGGACCGGTCGGATAGCCAACGGAAATCGGTTTCAGATTAGCCTCAAGGCGGTTGCGTCCGTGCCCTCTGTTGCATGTCGAACTACGAACTCGACCCGCTACCGTACGAGTCCGACGCGCTGGAACCGCACGTGAGCGAACAGGTGCTCACCTGGCACCACGACACCCACCACCAGGGCTACGTCGACGGCTGGAACGCCGCCGAGGACACCCTCGCCGGCAACCGCGAGGACGGCGACACCGACGGCTCGGCCGCGGCCATCCGCTCGGTCACGCACAACTCCTCGGGGCACATCCTGCACTCGCTGTTCTGGCAGAACATGAGCCCCGAGGGCGGCGACGAACCGTCGGGCGACCTCCGCGAGCGCATCGAGGCGGACTTCGGCTCCTACGAGGCCTGGAAAGCCGAGTTCGAGGCCGCCGCCTCGGACGCCTCGGGCTGGGCGCTGCTGGTCTACGACAGCTTCAGCGAGCGCCTGCGCAACGTCGTCGTCGACAAGCACGACCAGGGCGCGATCTGGGGCGGCCACCCGATCCTCGCGCTGGACGTGTGGGAACACTCCTACTACTACGACTACGGCCCCGCCCGCGGCGACTTCGTCGACGCCTTCTTCGAGGTCGTCGACTGGGAGGAGCCGTCCGACCGCTACGCCGAGGCCGTCGAACGCTTCGAGTGAGACCGTAGCCGCACCGCCCCCGACAGCGGACTGAGCGCGGGTCCACAGACCGCTCCCGCCCTCACGAGCTACCCCGACCCCGGCCGGATCGGTGGGCATCGATCCCCGGCCGCTCGTGTTCTGTCGCGTTCGTCCGAACCGATCGCCGACGAACCACCGAAGTCCCCGAAAACGGGTAGCGTCGCCGTTCACGCCCGTCGGTCGAGCAGTCGTCCGCCGACGGCGAGCGGCGCGACGACCCAGAGTCCCAGCCCGACCGCGAGCGCGGCCTTCGGGACGGCCGTGGTCGCGAGGGCGGCGCCGACGCCGCCACCGCTCGTCGGGACCAGCGAGAGGACGACCAGCCTGAGCACGTCCGCCGGGTTGGCGACGACGAGCGTCGAGAGGAGCCAGCCCGGCGGGTCGAGGGCGACGACGACGCCCAGCGCGGCCAGGTCGGAGACGAGGACGAACCAGACCCACGCGAGCAGCGCACCGCCGAGCGCGCGGGCGCTCTCGGTCGTCGCGGAGATGCAGACGCCCAGCGCCAGGAAGGCGCCGCCCACGACCACCGCGGTCAGCAGGTAGTGCAGGTACGCCGGCAGGACCGCCGAACCGAACCGGACGAGGACGACGACCGCCCCCGCGCCGAGCCCGAGCGCCGTCCCGACGGCGAGCGTCGCCGCGCGGCCGAACAGCCGGCGACCGCATCGCCGGCGAGGGCGGCACCCGTGACCCGTAACAACTGCCGTCTGGATGGATCGATACTGGTCATCGACATCCGGTACTGGACACCTCGCATCCATATACCGTCGAGCGCGTTCCCGACCCGCCGGAACCGCCGCGAATCGATTCGGCCGACCCGGATAAACCCCCTATGCCCCGTCCCCACCGCTGTGCGACAGACACCACCACACCGGCCGGAGAGAGACGAGTTTTTATACCCCGAGTCCAATCTCCCGAGTACGACGCGAACGCGTCGTGGGCTCCGTTGGTGTAGTCCGGCCAATCATTTCGGCCTTTCGAGCCGATGACCTGGGTTCAAATCCCAGACGGAGCACTACAGCGAACGAAGTGAGCGAAGCGCGCACGGATGAGATTTGAACTACGGCAGAGCGAGCGCGTGGTTCGAACGAAGTGAGAACCACGATGTGAACGGCGAAGCCGTGAGCGCAGCGAGGTCTGGCATCGAGTTCAAATCCCAGACGGAGCACTACCACCGTTTTCCCGAGTGGGTTTCCTCGCGAGCCTTCGGCTCCCTGTGGGGACTGCGTGGCGGCGAAGCCGACACGACATTCGGTCGCGGGCCGCCGGCCCGCGACCCGCCCATCCGCCAAACACATGGGTGGTACGAACAGAAGGTCCTCAGGGATTATCCCGCGTTCAACGCGTTCCAGACCGGCTGTGAGGAGCACGGCATCTCGGTCGAGATTCAGTCGATCACGCAGGGTCCCTCTACGCCCGAGGACTCGGTGCCGTACGGGTTGACGGAGCGACAATACGAGGCGCTGTCACTCGCGCTGTCGCGTGGCTACTACGAACAGCCGCGCCAGACGACGGCGCAAGAGCTTGCAGACGAGCTGGGGATCTCTCAGCCATCGGTGTTGGACCTTCTCAACCGCGCCGAGAGCCGGCTCATCTCTGCAACACTCGGCCCTTCCCCCCGCCTGGAGCCCCTCGCGCAGTAGCGAGCGATTCATCAGGCCGAGCGTCTGAATGCCGGTATATAAATAGGCTTTCTTGATAGCATCGGACCTATGCGCTTCAGCCTCCGGACTTAGAACGAATTCAAACGATGAAGGCAGCAACCTATCACGGGCCAGGCGACATTCGTATCGAAGAGAGAGCCGGCCCGGAGGTCGAGCAGTCGACCGACGCGATCGTTCGCATCACACACACCGAGATCTGCGGTTCGGATCTGTGGCCCTCCCGCGGCGCGGACGAATACGACGACGGCACTCCAGTCGGTCACGAACCGATGGGCATCGGAGAGGAGATCGGCGCCGATATCTCCCAAAACCTCTCGACGTTGATGAGTACGACGACACAGAAGCAGTTCAAAGATTTCTAGTCACGACAGAAACTGAGAGATCCACGGCACGCGAGGAAGCCGTAGACTCGGCTCGGAGCTGGCTGCTCGTCGCGCTGGGCGTCTGTATGCTCACCACTATCTGGGGGACGCTCTTCACCTTCACCGTCTACGCGAGTCGGCTCTCCGCAGCGTTCGGCCTCTCCGGGTTGCAGGGCTCGTCTCTGTTCTCGATCACGACTGCGGTGTTCCTGATCTCGGGTGGTGTCTTCGGCGTGGTCGCGGCGCGGTTCCCGCTCCGGCCGGTCGTCGCGGCGGCCGGCGTCGGACTGGCGGCCGTCGCCGCTGGGTTCCAGGTCGTCAGCTCGTACGTCGGTGTCCTCGCCGTGTTCGCGCTCCTCGGGATGGCCGCCGGCACCGTGTTCATCGTCGTTGTCTCGGTCGTACCCCAGTGGTTCGACGCCTACGAGGGAAGCGCGACGTGTTCGCGGCGTGTGTCGTCCTTGCTGCCGCGTGCGTCGTCGTGCTCCCCGTCATCGGGTCGCGTCTGCCGCTCTACGTCGTCCTCGTGGGGTTCGGGATCGGTAACAGGACGCTGGCCGCTCTTTGGTCACCGATCGTCCTCGACCGCTTCGGGACGGAGAACGCGACCGCGACGGTCGGGCTCCTCAACACCGCTATCGCTGGATCGGCCTTCCTGGCACCGCTCGCCGTCAGCGCACTCCGCGGCATCACAGGCAGTTACACCAGTCCGCTCGCCGCTCTGGGTGTCGTCACCGTCGCAGGGGTCGCCCTCTTCTACTGGGGCACTGCTTCGGAACAGAGTGGGAGTGTTTAAACGACCTTTCAAGATAGCATCGGACTCGAGCAACTTCCCGTCCTCGATTAGATCCGAACCATGGACGTTACCAACATTCCGGCCGCGGACAGGGAAGAATCGGACCACCCCGTGCAGATCGGATCACCACTGGTTGCCGATGACGCCGAGAGTGCCTTCGACGGGGTCACCGCCCGCTCGGCCGAAGTCACGTTCCGCCCGGGCGAGCGAACCAGGTTCCACGCTCACGCCGGCGTGCGGATCCGCTATGTCACGGAAGGGCCCGGGATGGTTGGCAACCGCGATGAGGGACAGGAAGTGTCAGAGGGCGACCTGGTCGTCTTCGAACCCGACGAGGAACAGTGGCACGGGACGAGTGAGGACGCCGATTCGGAGTTCAGTGACGTCTACTCTCTCGCCGAACCGGACGACGGCGAACTGACAATCCAGGAGACTCCCTGACTGGAATACGCGACGCTCGGGTCAGCCGAAACAGAATAGAGCGAGATTTACACTGGTCAGTCTTTCAAATTAAGGACTGGAACCCCCTGCATTGTGTCCAGAGGAAACACGTATCACTCACAGCGACAACCTAACCGGTATGTCTGGCGAAGAGCTTCAGGGAGTTGGTGACGTTTCGCTTGCGATATGGGTTGCGATGGGAATGACACTCGGAACCGGCCTCGGAACGGCACTCGGCGCCGTTCTCGGTAATATCGCGATCGGCGTCGCATTGGGGGGTGCGGTGGGAATGGGAGTAGGCGTTGCGTTGGGCGTGGCGTTCGGCGCGACATTCGACGGCGAGTGAGGGGAACTGGATTGTTCGGTTCGCAACTCGACCCTATCGCTGAGAGTCTCGGAGGATGAGCGGGCCGATGGCGAGGGTTCGCTTGGCGACGACCGCGACCCGGGCGATGTAGACGACGAGCAACAGGAAGGGGACGAGCGAGACGGTGAACCCGGCGCCGACGACCAGGAGGACGTTCTCGACGCCGAGTGTGCGCCCGGGGATCGGCCCGCTTCCGACGAACGAGAGCAGCGAGCCGGTGACGACCAGCGCGGGGACCGACGCGTAGAGGATGTACTGCGAGAGGTCGACGAGCGCCCACTGGAAGTACAGCGTCTTGATGTGTTCGCGCGCGGGCCCGAACATCGTCAGCGTCGTCCGGAGGTCGGTCAGCCGGTCGTCGATCTCGTCGTCGATCGCCGCGGCGTGGTCGGAGCCGATGCGTTCGACCTGGAAGATCTTCCAGGCGTAGTTGAAGTTCAGCGCGGCGAACAGCACGTCGAAGGTGCCGAAGGTCGCGCCGTCGAGCTGGTCGCGGACCGCGTCGGCGTTGCCGATCACGCTGTCGGTGAACTCGTCGACCTCGGTGCGGAGGTCGTCGTCGGCGTTCCCCGAGACGGCCTCGCGCAACGCCTTCGTCCGACGCTTGACTTCGCCGACGTGCCGGCGCAGGAACGCCGAGGGGTCGACCGGCGTCGGTTCGTCGTACATCTCTCCCACGTAGTCGCGGAAGTCCATCGTGTTGCTCATGCGCTGGTGCTGGTCGCCCAGCGGCCCGTTCTCCTGGGAGATGACGAGCTGCGTGATCGTCACGACCAGCGTCGTCCCGGTGATGATCGCCCCGAGCATCGTCGAGAACAGCGTCCCCTTCGTATCACCGCTCTGGAGCGTCGCGACGAAGCCGTCGACGGCGCTCCCGACGCCCACGAACGTGAGAAAGACCACGACGGCGAGCGCGCCCGCGACGTGGAGGCGGTTCGCCTTCAACAGCAGCCACAGTTTCAGCCGGCTCTCGTCGGCGCGCTCGCGCATGGTGTCCGCGGTCGAGATGTCCGCCTCGGCCGACGCGTCGATATCGGTGTCGGACTCGGCTGGGTCCGTCCCGGAACCGTCGCCCGCCGCCTCCGGGTCGCCGCTCATGACCGGTCGAGCGGGCGCTTGAAGACGAGTAGCTTCGTCCCGCCGCCGACGTAGTCGATGGTCTCGACGAACTCCCACCCCTCCGCACCGAGGTCGTTCAGCTGGGACGTCGGGTCCGTGGCTTCCTTCTTGGTCTCGCCTCTGGGCGGTTCGAGCGTCTCGTACTCCCACGCGTCCGGATCCGCGGCCATACGCCACCGTCGAACGGCCGACCCAAAAGCCCCGGCCCTGCAACCGCTCGTCGGTCGCCGCGCCGAGCGAGAGTCACCCTCGGGAGTCGTCAGGAGTCGCGGCCCCACTCCACTTCGGTCACGTCGTCGGTCTCCCGGAGGATGAACGGGCCGATCGAGAGCGTGTGCTGGGCCACCGTCGCGATCCGCATGACGTACGAGAGCAGGACGAGAAACGGGACGACGGCGACGGTGGCCGCGACCGCCATGACGAGCGCCAGCGTCTCGACGCCGAAGACGGTCGCGCTGTAGGTGGCGTCGTTGAAGAAGATGATCATGACCGACGAGACCAGGAGCGCCGGGACCGCGGTCACGAGGATCTGCCGGGAGAGGTTGATCAGCTCCCACTGAAAGTACAGCGTCTTGAAGTGCTCGCGCGCGGGTCCGAACAGCTGCAACACCTCGGTCAGCCGTTCGAGCGCCTCGACGCCGTCCGCGTCGAGTTCCTCGCCGTACTGTTCGCGGATGCGGCGAGCGGTGAAGATCTTCCACGAGTAGTTGAAGTTCAGCGCCGAGGAGATCACGTCGAACTCGCCGAATTGAGCGTCGTCCAGCCCCGACGAGACGCTGTCGGCGTTGCCGAGGAGGCTGTCGGTCAGGTCGTCGACCTCGGCGCGGAGGTCCTCGTCGTCGGACTCGGAGACGGCATCGCGCAGGTCCTCGGCCCGCTCGCCGGACATCTGCACGAGCGCGCGGAGGAACTGCGCGGGTCGCGAGGGGCTGACCGCCGCCTCGATGACGTCTGCCACGTCCTCGCGGAACTCCATGGCGCCGTCCATGCGCTCGCGCTGGTCCTTGACGGCGCCCAGCTCCTGGGAGAGGACGAGCTGGTTGAGCGTCAACACGAGCGTGACGCCGGTGATCGTGGCGGTGAGAAAGCCCTGGAACAGCGTGTCGACGGAGTCGCTCGTTCGGATGGCGTTCTCCGCCGTCGGGTAGAGATACCCCGCGCCGGCCAGCACGACAAAGACGAGCGCGACGAGGATGCCGGCCACGAGCCAGCGGTCGGCCTCGAGGAGGACCCACAGTTTCCACCGGCTCTGGTCGGCTCGTTCGCGCAACCTGTCGCTCGGCGCGTCCCCGCTCCCCGACATGGAACCGGATACTCGCGCGGGTCGGGAAAAGACACCGGTCGCCCCGGGACCGCGTCACGGCCCGGCGCGGAGCGGTCGCGTCCGGCTTTCAGGCGTGTTCGAGGCGGTAGGGCCAGTAGTCGGCCTCGCGCAGCCCGGCGCCGACGGCCTTGTGGAAGTCGGGGAAGTCCTCGAACTCCTCCTGGTCGACGTGCTCGAAGACCTCCGAGACGCTGACGACGGTCTCGTAGTCGATGCGGATCGGCTCGTCGCCGTGTTCCGAGACGAACTCCGATTGGGAGAGCGGGAAGTCCTCGCCCTCGTCGATCTTCTTGGCGAGCACCGCTTGCCCGTACTTGCGGCGCCCCTCGCTGCCCTCGTCCCCGTCGGGGTCGTGCGGCCAGTCCATACCCGAACCTGTGGCCGAATCGGCCAAAAGGATTTCTCTCTCCGCGCGAGCGGCGTCCTATCGACGGGAAGACATTTACCGGGGACCGACGATGCGTCTCTCATGCGCCCGGCCGCCGTCTACGGCGTCCTCGCTCTCCTGCTCGTCGCGACGGGGGTCGTGTTGCCGGCGGCGCTCCCCGACTGCCGATACGAGTACGAGGTCGAGTCCGGGTTCGCCGATCCCGCGGCCGCGACCCACGAGCACGACCCCGTCTCGTACCGGACCCTCTCGGCCGACGAACGAGCGGTCTTCGACGCAGCGCTCGACGGTGACGAACCGGTCACCGGACCCGAACCGCCGAGCGGCAACCGCCTCGTGGCCGCGACAGACGAGGGCGGCTACGGAAACAGGCTCACGGCCGTCGTCTATCGCGGCGAGAACTACACGGTCGACGGAACCGCGGTTCGACCGTTCTTCGCGATCCAGTACTGGGGCCGGCCGCTGCTCGTGAGTCTCGGCGTTCTGGTCGGAACGCTCACCGTCTTCGTGGTCGCAGTCGGTCGGGCGCGCGACCTGTTCGGCTGAGACCGGGTCACGCGGAGGGAGAAAACAGATACCTCCGGCCGTCGTGGCGCCGGTCATGCCAGGTGCACGCATCGCCGGCGGCGACCGCGTCACGCTCCGGACCGTCGAGGAAGAAGACGTCCCGTTCCTCCAGCGGGCCGGCGCGAACCCCGAACTCCGGTACCCGCTCGGGAACCCGCTCCGGACCCGCGACGATTTCGATCTCGCCGACGACGACGGCACGGACCGCTTCCTCGTCTGTCTCGACGGCGAGGACGCTGGCCCGGGAGGACCCGACGCGGACGACGTGCGACGAATCGGCGCCGTGACCGCCGAGTCGGTGGACTACCGCCGCCCCGAACTCGGCTACTGGCTGATACCGGCGGTCCACGGCCGGGGCTACGGGACGGAGGCCGTCGGCCTCGTCGTCGACTACCTGTTCCGCTCGTACGACACACCGGCCGTCGGCGCCGGAGCCTTCGACCACAACGACGCCTCCCGCAGGTTGCTGGAGTCGCTCGGATTCGTCGAGGAGGGCCGCCGTCGAAAGTTCATGTTCGTCGACGGCGAGAACCGCGATATGGTCCAGTACGGCCTGCTCCGCGAGGACTGGGAAGACGACTGAGGCGCCGGGCCTGATGGAGTCCTGACCCCGGGCGATTGTCCTGCGACAACCCCCAATTTAATCGATCGAGCGCTCCAAGCGGATCTATGGACTCGATCCCGGTCTCGTGGCTCCCACTGGTGGGGCTGCTCGCGATCCCGTCGGCGCTGGCGTTCGCCCTCGGACTCGAACCGGTCGCGGTGCTGGCGATACTCAACACCGTCCTCATCGTGGTCGCCGTGCGGATCATGTTCGGGTCGGCCGACGAGCAGTACCTCCCGGCGCGACTGACCGGTCGGTGATGGCGCCGCTCCAGGCCGCTGCCACGGCCGGCGGCGAGGCGGGCCTCGCCGTCTTCGCGCTCGTCGGCCTGCTCGGCGGCGCCCACTGCCTGGGCATGTGCGGGCCGCTGGTGACGCTGTACGCCGACCGGATGGGCGGCGACGGACCCGTCGGGTTCTCGGAGATCCGCCAGCACCTGCTGTTCAACCTCGGTCGGACGGCGAGTTACGCGCTGATCGGCGCCCTGATGGGCGCGCTGGGGACCGTGCTGTACGACGCCGCCGGCGTCGCGGCCGTCGCCGACGACGTGCGAGCGGTCGCCGGCGTGCTCGTCGGCGGGTTCATCCTCCTGACCGGCGCGAGGTACGCGCTCACCGGCTCGACCGGCGGCGCCCTCGGACACGGCTGGACCCCCTCGGTCTTCGAGCGGGTGAGCGGGGCGCTCATGGAGCGCGTCGACCGCTGGGTCCGCGGTCCGCGGATCGCGGCACTCGGTGCGGTGCACGGGCTACTGCCGTGCCCGCTGCTGTACCCCGCGTTCCTCTACGCCTTCGCCACGGGATCGCCGGCCTACGGCGCCCTCGCGCTCGCGACGCTGGGGCTGGCGACCGTGCCGGCGGTGTTCGCCTACGGCGTCGCGTTCCAGTCCGTCTCACCGCGGGTCCAGGGTCCGCTCCATCGGGCGCTCGGCGTCGCGTTCCTGGTCATGGGCTACCTCCCGCTCGCCCACGGGCTGATGCTGTTTGGCATCCACCTGCCACACCCGCCGCTGCCCGCCTACCAGCCGCTGGGGTGACCATGACCGAGTGTACGCTCTGCGGTCTCCCGACGCCCGACTCACCGCACGTCGCCGACGACGTGGACGGCGCATTCTGCTGTCGCGGCTGTCTGGAGGTCGCCCGCACCCTCGACGAGGCGCCCGACGAGGCCGACCCCGACGCCCTCGACGGCGGCCCGGCGGTCGAGGCGGTCGACGGCGAGCGGGCCTACCTCGACGTGACGGGGATGCACTGCGCCACCTGCGAGTCGTTCCTCGAAGCGACGGCGACGGACGCCCCCGGCGTGCGCGCCGCCGAGGCCAGTTACACCTCCGGGATGATGCGGGTCGTCTACGACGACGACCTGACGGACGAGGCCGCCGTCGCCGACGGCGTCTCCGACTACGGCTACGAGGCCGCCCCGACCGGGAACGAGGGCGACGGCGACGACCAGGAGACGGTCGGTCGCCTGCTGGTCGGGGGCTTCTTCGGGATGATGGTCATGGCGTGGTACGTCCTCTTCCTCTACCCCGTCTACCTGGGCGTCGCGCCCGACTCGCTGCTGGTCGACCTCGACGGGCCGGCGGGCGGGTTCCTCTTCGCGAACGTCTGGGTGATGGCGACGGTCGTCGTCGGCTACACGGGCTACCCCCTGCTCCGGGGCGCCGCCGTGAGTCTGCGGGTTCGCGAGCCGAACATGGACCTGCTCGTCGCCGTCGCGGCGGTCACCGCCTACGCCTACAGCACGCTCGCTTTGGCCGTGGGCCAGACTGACCTCTACTTCGACGTGGCCGTCGTCGTCGTGCTGGCGGTGACCGTCGGCGACTACTACCGCGACCGGGTCCGCAGGCGGGCGACCGGCCGGCTCTCCGAGGCCGCCGAGGAGCGGGCCGAGACGGCCCGACGCCGGACCACCGACGGGACCGAGTCCGTCCCGCGCGACGCGGTCGCGGGCGGGGACGAACTCGTCGTTCGCGAGGGCGAGCGCGTCCCCGTCGACGGCACCGTCGCCGAGGGGACCGCCGCCGTCGACGAGTCGCTCGTCACCGGCGAGTCCCTCCCCGTCTCGAAGGAACCGGACGACGAGGTGGTCGGCGGCGGGACCGTCACTGACGGCGGGCTCGTGGTCCGGGCCGACCCTGACCCGACGAGCACCGCCGACCGCCTCGTCGAGACGCTGTGGGCCGTCCAGAGCGGCTCGCCCGGCGCCCAGCGGCTCGTCGACCGCATCGCCGCCGCGTTCGTCCCGCTGGTCTTCCTGCTGGCCGTCGGCACGACCGGCGTCCACCTCCTGCTCGGCGCCGCCCCGACGGCCGCTCTGCTGACCGGGCTGACCGTCCTCGTCGTCTCCTGTCCGTGCGCGCTCGGACTGGCGACGCCGATGGCCGTCGCGGCCGGCATCCGCGACGCGCTCGCGTCCGGCGTCGTGATCACCGACAGTTCGGCGCTGGAGACCGCACCCGAGGTCGAGACGGTCGCGTTCGACAAGACGGGGACCCTCACCACGGGATCGATGACCGTCCGCGAGGTCGTCGGCCACGACGACGCGCTCGCGCTCGCCGCCGCGGTCGAGCAGTTCGCCACGCACCCGGTCGCCGAGGCGGTCGTCGCGGCCGGGCGGCTCCCCGACGACCCCGTCGCCGACTTCGAGACTCACCCCGGACGGGGGGTCGAGGCGACCGTCGGCGACCGGCGCGTCCTGGTCGGCGACGCCGCGCTGTTCGACGAGCGCGACTGGCCCGTGCCGGCGGCGGTCGCGGCGACCTACGACGACGCGCCGGCCGACGCGGTCCCGAGTTACGTCGGCTGGGACGGCCGCGTCCGCGGGGCGGTCGTCGTCGGCGACGAGGTGCGCGACGACTGGAAAGCGGTCGTCGACGACCTCGCCGCCGAGCGCCGCGTCGTCGTGATCACCGGCGACGACCGGGCGGCGGCGGGCCGATTCGAGGCCCACGACGGCGTCGACGAGGTGTTCGCCGGCGTCCCGCCGGAGGCCAAGGCCGCGGTCGTCGAGCGACTCGCCGCGGACGGCCCGGTAGCGATGGTCGGCGACGGGAGTAACGACGCGCCGGCGCTGGCCGCCGCCGACCTGGGGATCGCGATGGAGCGCGGGACGCGTCTGGCCGTCGACGCCGCCGACGTGGTGGTCACGCGCGACTCGCTCGCGCCGCTGCCCGACGTGTTCGCGACGACCGAGGGGACCCGCCGACGCGTCCGCGAGAACCTCGGCTGGGCGTTCCTGTACAACGCCGTCGCGCTCCCCCTGGCCGTCGCCGGCGTCCTCAATCCCTTGTTCGCGGCCGTCGCGATGGCGACCAGCAGCCTGCTGGTCGTCCTCAACTCGACGCGCCCGGTCGCCGACCGCGAGTGACGCGGCCGCGACACGGGCTCCGGCGACCGGTCAGTCACCGCGACTCGCGCGGCGCTACGATCCCTCGCCGTCCGAATCCCCGGCTCGCCCGGTCTCGACGGGGACACCGACCAGATTGCCCCACTCGGTCCACGACCCGTCGTAGTTGCGGACCGACGGGTAGCCGAGCAGCTCCGAGAGGACGAACCACGTCAGCGACGAGCGCTCGCCGATGCGGCAGTAGACGACGACGCTCCGGTCGGGCGCGACGCCGCGGTCGCGATAGAGCGCTTCGAGTTCGGCTCGCGATTTGAACCGACCGTCCGAAGCGACGTTCGCCGACCAGACGACGTTGACCGCGCCGGGGACGTGGCCGCCGCGCTGGGCGAACTCGTCCATCCCCGGGGGTGCGACGACGGTCCCGTCGAACTCCTCGGGGAGTCGCACGTCGACCAGCGCCGTCCGGTCGTCGATCGCTCGCCGCACGTCGTCGCGGTACGCGCGGACGTGTTCGAAGGGGCCGGCGGGCTCGTAGGTGCGGGCGGTGAAGGACGGCGCCTCGGTCGTGGTCGCTCGGTCCGACTCGACCCAGTGTTCCCGCCCGCCGTCGAGCAGGTACACGTCGTCGTGCCCGTAGTAGGTCAACAGCCAGTAGAAGTGCGCGGCGAACCAGTTGGCGTTGTCGCCGTACGCCACGATCGTCGTCTCCTCGGTGATCCCGTGGGCGCCGAGCAGGTCGGCGAACGCCCGCGCCGACGGCACGTCACGCCGCCGGTCGTGTTGCAGGTCCGACCGCCAGTCGAGGCCGACCGCCCCCGGGAGGTGGCCCTCGTCGTAGAACCCGGTGTTCAGGTCCACCTCGACGAGTCGCAGCGACGGGTCGTCGGATCTGGCCTCCGGCAGGCGCTCGGCGACCCACTCGGGAGAGACGAGCGCGTCCGACCGCTCGGGCCGTGTCGTGCGTCCGGTCATGGTGTTCGACGACCGCCGGTCGGCTCGCGTGCCGACGGTCGCGAGGTGTCACGCCCCGACGAAACTGCCGGTATTAAACGCCAGCTTGTCCCGTGACAACCGTCGCCGCGACCGCCCGCCGGTTGTCCTGTGACAAGGTAGAATACAACCCATAGTAGCCGAAGCCCACCCAGTATGAAGGGTTTTGAAGTCGGGACCGTGCTCGCGGCCGCCGCGGGTGGCGGCTCGCTCCTGGCCGTGACGGTCGTGAGCGCGCTCGTCACCGCGCTCGCCGCGGGCGCCGTGTACTGGTACGGGTGGCGGACGCCACCGGAGCCGTCCCTCGAGGGGGCGCGAAGCGATGCCGCCGCCGCCGGCGAGGGGGCGGCGGTCGTCGGCCGCGGCGGTCCGATGTACGAGTCGGACGTGGCCGAGTCGGAGACCGAGTCGGTCGACCACGACGCGTTCGACCCGGTCGGGACGGCGGCGCTGCTGGCCGTCTACTTCCTGGTCGTCACGCTGACCTGGCTGTTCATGTACTTCGTCGAGTTCCTCGGCAACGGACCGACGGTGGTGGGCTGAGATGCACGTCCACCGGTTCGAACGGATCTGGCTCGTCGCCGCGCTCGGGATGATCGTCCTGTTCGTCGGGACGGTCACGTACGGCGCCGTCGTCGCGGGCTACGGGATGGTCAACGCCGAGGGCGGTCAGGTCGACACGACGGACCCGGCCGCGAGCGAGAGCTTCCGCGACCCCGGCGTCTACAACGGGAGCGAACCCGGTCACTACGACGTGTACGTCGAGACGCGACGGTTCGCGTTCGTCCCCGGGACCGGCGAACCGATCCGCGTCCCGGCCGACAGCACCGTGACGTTCCACGTCGTCAGCGCCGACGTGCTCCACGGCTTCGAAGTCGCGGGCACGAACATCAACACGATGGCGATCCCCGGCCAGAAGGCCGTGGTCACCGCCGAGTTCGACGAGCCCCGCGAGTACGGGCTCGTCTGTAACGAGTACTGCGGCGAGGGTCACCACACCATGGCCGGAACGCTCGAAGTGGTCCCGCAGTCGTCGTTCAACGCGACCGCGGAGGTGCAGTCATAGATGGCCCACGCGCACGACGACCGGACGACCGACGCCGCCGAACAGCCCGAACTGACGACCGGCGAGCGCCTCGCGTTCGTCGATCAGTACCCCTCGGCCGCCCGGATCACCCGCCTGTGTTTCGGCGTCTCGTTCACCGCCCTGCTGATCGGTGCCGTGCTGGGGATCATCCAGGCGCTCCACCGGACGAACGTCTTCCGCGGCGTCATCAGTTCGAGCGACTACTACTCCGTGCTGACCGGCCACGGCGTCCTGCTCGCGCTGTTTTTCACCATCTTCTTCCTCTCCGGGGCGTTCACCTGGGGGACGACCCGCAGTCTCGGGCGCGACCTCGTCGACCCCCGGTTCTCGCTGGGGTGGTTCGGGCTCCAGCTCGGCGGCGCCGTCGCGGTCGCGACGGCCATCTTCGGCGGCTTCGTCGGCGAGATCCCGTTCGAGGCGGACGTGCTCTACACCTTCTACGCGCCGCTGCAGGCCCACCCGCTGTTCTACGCCGGCCTCGCGGCGTGGCTGGTCGGCACGTGGCTCGCCGGGTTCGACTGGATCCGCTCGTATCTGCGCTGGCGCGGCGACAACGCCGGCGAGCGCGTCCCGCTCCAGACGTTCATGGTCCTGACGACGATCCTGATGTGGTACATCTCGACGATCGGCGTCGCCGTCGAGGTGCTCGTCTTCCTGCTGCCGCTGTCGCTCGGGCTGATCGAGAGCGTCGACCCGCTGCTCACCCGGACGCTGTTCTGGTTCTTCGGCCACCCGGTCGTCTACTTCTGGCTGATGCCGGCCTATTTCGCGTGGTACACGATCCTCCCGAAGCTCGCCGGCGGCCGGCTGTTCAGCGACCCGCTCGCCAGGGTCGTGTTCGTCCTGTTCCTGATCCTCTCGACGCCCGTGGGCTTTCACCACCAGTACGCCGACCCCGGCGTCGCGGAGGGCTTCAAGTTCGTCGCGATGACGAACACGATGTTCCTCCTGTTGCCGAGCTTCCTCACCGCCTTCACCGTCGTCGCCAGCATGGAGTACGGCGCCCGAAAGCGGGGCGGCAGCGGTTACTTCGGCTGGATGAAGGCGCTCCCGTGGGCCAACCCCGCCTTCGCGGGGATGGCGCTGGCGGGACTGATGTTCGCCGCCGGCGGGTTCTCGGGCATCGTCAACGCCGGGATGAACATCAACTCGCTGGTCCACAACACGCTCTGGGTGCCCGGCCACTTCCACCTCACCGTCGGCACCGCGAGCGCGCTGACGATGATGGCGCTCAGCTACTGGCTGTACCCCCAGATAACCGGTAAGCGACTCCAGCTGTACGGCTTCGCGCAGGTCCAGCCCTACGTCTGGTTCATCGGGATGGCGCTGATGTCCAACGCCATGCACCGCGCCGGGCTCGCGGGCGTCCCGCGCCGGACCGCCGAGCCCCAGTACGACCAGTTCACCTTCGAGGCGGCGCTGGGGTCGATCCCCGAGATGCGCCTGCAGATCGCCGCCGGCGGCGCGCTGTTGACGCTGGGGGCGGTGCTGTTCGGCGCGGTGATGCTGGCGACCTGGTTCGCCGACCGCGGCCGCGGGCGCCTCCGCGTCGACAGCCACCTCCCGGAACCGATCTCGGGTCCGGAGGACAGCCCGCGCGTCCTCGACAACTTCAAGCTGTGGGCGGTCGTCGCGGTCGTCCTCGTCGCCATCGCCTACGGCTTCCCGATCTTCTCGATGGTCGCCGACGGGCCGCTCGACCCCGCCGCGCCGCCCGTCCCGGTCGGCGTCGTCGACACGGCTCTCGGGGTCGTCCTCGGCTGAGCCGCTCGGTTTCGTCTGCGCCGTCGCCGCGTGGCTCCGTCCGCGACGGCCGGTTTCAGGTGGTCGAGAGGAATCCGGCCACGACCTCCGCTTCGGCGCGCCTGAGCCGGTAGGAGACGGTCGAACGCGGGCAGTCCAGCTCCGCCGCGAGGTCGTCGAGCGTCGTCTCCCGCGGCGTCTCGTAGTACCCCATCTCGGCGGCCAACTCGAGCACCTGCCGCTGTTCCGGGCGCAGCGACAGCGACGCGAACGGGTTCGACGGCGGCTCGGTCGCGTCCTCGAGATGCTCGAACCGATAGGTGATCCCCTCCCTGAGCGTTCCCCCGAGCGTGTCGTAGAGCATCCCGACGTTCTCGTCGCTCTCAGTCAGGATCCGCCACCGCTCCTCGGACTCGCGGCGGGTCACCTCCGCGAGGACGCCACCGGTGAGGTATCGCCTGGCGATCAGCGAGACGGCGTCGCAACGGGTCGCTTCGGAGACGCGAGTGTACACGACGGCTCGGCGCGCAGACGCCGAGAGCACGTCGCTGTGTCGGTGCCCCGCACAGCCGCGGGCACTGACCGAGATCAGGTCCCGCCCCTCGTCCGCGATCAGGGCCGCCGCCCGTTCGACCGTCTCGGACGGTCCCGTGACCCTGTCGAGCCGCCAGACCTCCGACTCGGAGACCGGACAGACGAGCGCCGTCGACCGCGCTTCCGGCGCGGCCGCGAAGGCGTCCATCAGCGGGTCGACCCCCGTCTCGTACGTCAGCGTGAAGACGAACTCCCGCATCTACCCCGAAGTCGTTCGGCCAGTAGCCAGTCAGTTTCGGTCGCGGCGCCCGACAGGCACCGAAGCCTGCTCGACTCCGACCCCCGCGACGCTTGTCGCACGACAACGGTGGGTTGAGGGAAGCGGCACCGCTAGGGGGGCTATGAGCGATACGCCCGCAGCCGACGAGTCGATGCCGTGGTTCCTGAAAGCGATCATCTTCGTCGCGGTCCTCGTGGTGCTGTTCATCGTCGGCGTGGATCTCTTGACGTTCGCGCAGTCGCTCTGAGCGTCCCGTTCCTGCCGCCAGCGCCCCTCAGACTACGTCCAGGACGACGAGCGACAGCGCGACCTGGCCGAGCCCGGCGACGATCATCACGACGGCCGCCGCCCGTTCGAGCGCGCCGGCGTAGCGCCCGAGCGACCGCCAGGCGTCGACGCCCGCGCTCGCGAGCAGCGTCACGCCGACCAGCGGGGCCGTCGCCGCGCCCGCGTACGCGGCCAGCACGGCCGTCGCGCCCGCCGGCGGGAGCGCGAGCGCCTGCGCGACGACGCCGAGGAAGACCGGAACCACGCAGCCGGCCGCCGCGAGCGCGTACGCGCCGCCGAAGAGGCCGAACCCGACGACCGAGTCGGGCCGGCTCGGAAGTGCGACGGTCGCCGACCCCCGGCCGAGAAGCGTCGCGGCGCCGAACGCGACCAGCGCGACGCCCACCAGCGGCTCGAAGGCCGGCAGGACCGACGTGAGTCGCCGACCGAGCGCGTAGGCCGCCCCCGCGACCAGCGCGAACGCACCGAGCGAGCCGAGCGCGGCCGCCGCGGCCGCCGCGCCGGGCGAGTCGTCGCCGCCGCGTTCGAGGAAGTAGCCGACGTAGCCGGGCAAGAGCGGGAACGCGCAGGGCGCGAAGAACGTCGCGACGCCGGCGCCGACGGCGAACCCCACCGCACCGCCGAGCGGCCCCGTCACGTTTCCAGCACCGCCTCGAAGGCCGACCGCAGGCGCTCGCGCGAGGCGACCCCCGAGTGGTCCCACTGGACGGTCCCGCGACCGTCCGTCAGCGCCAGGTACGGGAGCCCGTCGGCGCCGATCGCCGACATGACCGCGCTCTCGGGGTCGACCGCGACGGGCCAGCGGCCCTCGCGGCGCTCCCACCAGTCGGCGACGTCCGCTCGCGAGAGGCCGCCGCCGACGCGCTCGTTCGTCACCGAGACGAACCCGATCCGGTCCTCGTACTCCGGGTACAGCGCCGTCAACGTCTCCATCTGGCGGTCGCAGGGCCCACACCACGTCGCGAAGCAGTCGACCAGCGTCGGCCGGCCCCGGCTGGGCACCCGGAGCCGACCGGCTTCGGACCCGGGCGCGTCGATCGCCTCGACGCGAACCGGCAGTCCGTCACCGTCGCCCAGCGGGCCCGCGCCGCCCAACACGAGGGCACTCCCGCCGGTGAGGCCCGCGCCCGCGATCGCCGCGATCGCCGTCCGGCGGTTCATGTCTCTCGAACCGCCGCCAGGTCGTCGATCAACCGCTCACTGTCGGGCGACTTCGTCCGGTAGGCGCGTTCGACGTAGCCGTCGGCGTTGACGAGCGTCGTCATCGCCGTGTGGGTGAACATGTAGCCGTCCATCTCCGCCGGCTCCGTCCGCTGGAACGCGACGCCGAACTGCTCCTGGACGACCCGCTGGGCCCGCTCGGCGGAGGTCGGACGGAGGAACTGCCAGTTGCCCGCTTCGAGCGCGACGTTGCGCTCGTCGGCGTACCCGCGGAGGCGGTCGGCGTCGTCGCGAGCGGGGTCAAAGGTAACCGGGTAGAACCGCACCGCGTCGCCGTATCCCTCGTTCAGCGCGTGCGTCTGGACGTTCCGGAGCGTCCCGACGAGCACCGGACAGACCGTCTTGCAGTGGCTGTAGAAGAAGGTTAGCAGCGCCGGGCGGTCGACCTCGCGGAGTCGGACCTCGCTCTCGGTGTGGACGGCCGGGAGGGTCACGTCGGGGACTCGCTCGCCCCACGCCGGGTACGGCAGGTCGGCGCTGTCGAACTCGCGGTCCGGTTCCGACAGGGCCACGTCGGGGTTCCCGTCGCCGCCGGGACAGCCCGCGACTCCCGCGGCCACCGCCGTCGACAGTCCGGCGAGGTAGCTGCGTCGCTTCATGGATCGGCGAGAGGAGCGGGACACCAATGAATGGGCTGTTGTAGTACTCCAACTACGGCACAATACTCCGCGGGTGACGCCCCGATCTCCCGCCGGCGAGGCGCTCAGCGCCCGCCGGGTGACCACGCGCCCAGCGCGGCGACGGTGAGGCCGACGGCGAACCAGCCGACGAAGCCGACGACGCTGGCGGCGACGTTCGCGGCGGGCGGACCGGTCGAGACGACCCCGCCGGTCGCCGTCGACAGGACCAGCCCGCGGAACGCGCCGGTCGGACTGAGGCCGAGCGCGACGCCGAGCGTGTCGGCGCTCAGAACCCCCTGGACGAGGCCGAGAACGACCAGCGCGTCGACGCCGACGACGGCCACGAGCGCGACCAGCGCGGCGGCCGCGACGCCCGCACGGCGCGAGCGGGCGAGCGACGAGACGGCCATCGCGAGCGCGAGCGCGACCAGCGCGTACGCGGCGGTCAGCGCGACGAACCGCGCGAGGAAGGTCGGCGAGTCGACCGTCGCGTGGGAGACGAACACGGCCGTCGACGGCTCCCGGAGGAAGGGGACCGAGAGGCCCAGGGCCACGAACGGCGCGAGGACCGCCGCGAGCACTCCCACCGCCCGGCCGGCGAACGTCCCGAGGACGTACGTCCAGCGGTCGACCGGGTAGGTCCGTATCACCTCGAGCTCCCCGCTCTGGGCGTCCGCGAGGACGCTCCAGGTGCCGAACCCGAAGGCCACCAGCGGGACGAGCACCTCCACCGGCGTCGACAGGTCGAGCACGAGCGGGAGGAAGCCGCCGACGCCGCTCGCCAGCGGGAGCGCGACGACGACGAACGCGTAGGCGACCGCCAGCGCGAGGTAGGCGCGCGTTCGGACCACGGTGTCGAACTCCCGCTGGGCGACCGCCCGGAGCGCTCGCACCCTGTCTCGGGGCGTCCGCCCGGCGGCGCCTCGATCAACGGCGTCCCGATCGGGGGTGTCCCGCTCGGCGGCGTCGCCGTCCGGCGAGGGTTCGGTCCCAGCGCGCTCACTCATCGTCGCCCTCCCAGGTCCCGGCGCGGACCGTCAGGTCGCCGCCCTCGCCGTGGATGTACTGGTTGACGGCGTGGGTGAGCGTCTCCGACCCGGTCTCCCGGCGCAGTGCGTCGGGCGCGGCGGCGACCTGGATCGCCCCGTCGTCGAGGACGAGGACGGTGTCGCCGACGCGGTCGACGGTGCCGAGTTCGTGCGTCGCGAGCAGGACCGTCCGTCCCTCGTCGGCCAGGTCGCGGACGACAGACCCGACGTGTTCGGTCATCGTCGGGTCGAGCCCGCTGGAGGGTTCGTCGAGGACGAGCACCGGCGGGTCGCCGACGGTCGCCTGGGCGATGCCGAACAGGCGCGTCATCCCGCCCGAGAGCGCCCCGACCCGCCGGTCGGCGACCGCTTCGAGCCCGACTCGCTCCAGCACCGCGCCCGGGTCGACGTCGACGCCGGCGAGGTCGCCGTAGAACCGCAGCGTCTCGGCGAGCGTGAACTGCGGGCGGAACGCCGGCGTCTGGGCCAGGTAGCCGACCGTGCGGTCGCCCGAGTCGGGGAGCGAGACCGACCCGGCGTCCGGCGCGAGCAGGCCGGCGACCACCCGCAGGAGGGTCGTCTTCCCGGAGCCGTTGGGGCCGACGAGACAGGCGACGGTCCCGCGCTCGGCCGCGAACGACACGTCCGAGAGAACGCTCACGTCGCCGAACGACCGGGCGACGCCGTCGACGACGAGCGCGTCGGCGTCGGCCCCGCGACCACCGCCGTCGTCGGTTCCCGACGTTCCCGCCCCCTCAGCGGTTCGCTCGGGCGCCTCCTCGTCACTTCGCTCGTTCGACCCGTCGTCGCTCGATGCCGCCTCCGTCGTCGTCGATGGGTCCTGGTCACGCATACGTCCGGTTTCGCACCTCCCGCAGTCGGTCCGGGCGAACGGGATCGGTCCGCGGGGCGGTGTCGATCGCACCGCCCTCGCGGAGGCCGGGGACGCTCCCGGCGACCGCCCGGAGGAGTCCCAGCGCCGGCGCCCGCGAGAGCGTCGGTCCCCCCGGCGCGCGACTCGCCACCACGTCGACGCGGCCGGTCGGGCGGAACGGGCTGTCGACGGTCCCGTCGCCGTCGCGGTCGAGCCCCGGGACCGGCCCCCAGTAGTTGCCGCGCCCCTCGCTCGTCCAGACGTTGACGGGACCGCTCGACGCGACCGCGGGCCGGTCGTTGCCGACCACGTCGTTGCCGACCACGTCGTTGGTCGCCAGCAGCGTCACCGAGCGGATCCCGATCCCGTTGTCGGCGACGGTGTTGTCGGTGACGAGCGAGCGAGTCGACCCGAGGTCGAGCCCGATCCGGTTGCGCGCGAGCACGTTGTCCGCGAACAGCGACGTGTCGCCGACCGCGACGATCCCCGCCCGGTTGTCGACGGCGCGGTTGTCCACGACGGCGTTGCTCGTCGGCCGCGTCATGAGGACGACCGCGCCCTCCGTCTCTCGGATCGAGTTGTTCGCAACGAGCAGGTCAGACGTGAACATCTCGTGGACGCCGTAGCGGCCGCCGACCATGCGGTTGTCCCGGATCACGCTACCGTGGGCGCGGTGGACGTAGACGCCGTCGCGGCCGTTCCGGGTGTCGGTGTCCTCGACGACGACCCGCGAGGAGATGGGCAACACCCCCATCGACCCCTCGCCGATGGTGTCGGCCCCCCGGACGGTGAGGTTCCGGACGACCGACCGGTCGCTCCGGCGGAGGCTGACCCCCGTCGACGCGGTGTCGATGCGAACGTCGGCGACGAGCGACTCGTTCGCGTCCAGCAGGGCGATCCCCGCGTCGCTCCGGGCGTAGACGAGGGTGGTCCCGAGGGGGCCCGTGGCGTCCTCGGGCGGTGGACGGGACCCGACCGGACCGACGCCGGTGATCGACAGCGACGTGACCGCGACCCGGTCGGCACCGACCCGCAGGACGGTGCCGTTCCCGCCGCCGTCGAGGACCGTCTCCGGTCCCGACCCGCGGATCGTCACCGGTTTGTCGACGGTCAGGTTCGCGTCGTAGGTGCCCGGCGGGAGTTCGACCGTCGTGTTCGGCGGCGCGGCCGCGACGGCGGCCGACAGGGTCGGGGCGTCCTCGCCGACGACGACCGAGACCCGACGCTCGCGGAGGGTCTGCCGGGCGTCGACGGTCCGGTCGGCCCACGCCGAGCGGTTCTCGACGGCCTCGCGAAACGCCGCCGCGGTGGCGCGGCCGGCCGGTTCGACAGCGCCCGGGAGCGCCGCCCACGACACCAGCCGGCCGCCGTTCGCCTCGGCGAAGGCGCGCGCGTCCGCCCGGTCGGAGAACGGGACCGCGGTAGGGCCGGCCGGCGTGCGCGCCCCGCTGTCGACGACGTAGACCGCCTCGTCGGCCCGCACCCACCCCACCGCCGGGTCGGTGCGCAGGTCGACGTAGCCGCCGTCGACCAGCGAGGGACCGGCTCCGGAGAAGTCGGTCACGAAGACCGCCAGCGGATCGCCGAACTGGCGGCGGGCGGTCCCGCTCTCCAGTTGCGAGACGAGCGACTCGACGCCGTAGTAGCCGACGACGTACTCGTACTGCCCGTAGAACACCTGCGCCCGCGGGAGGTCGTAGCCCCGGGCCTCGGCCGTCCGCACGTCGACCCCGGTCATCCCGACGCGAAGCGTCTCGTCGAAACTGACCGGTCGGATCTCCTCGGCGCCCGACCCGACCAGGAACGCGCCGCCGCTCACCAGCGCGACCGCGAGCACGAGTCCCCCGACGATCCGCACGTCCATCGTCAGGCGCGACCGAGCTGTGCGATCGTCTCGCGGCTCACGTCGCCGAACCCGGCGAGCGACCCGCCGTACTCGTCGGCGAACGATTCGGCGTCGCTCTCGGTCGAGAAGGCGATCAGGTCCTTGCCCATGGCGCCTTTGACGTCCGACCCGACGACGAACGTGACCGTCTCCGCGTCGGCGAACGCCTCGGCCTCGGGGTGGGTGGAGATGACCTGGTCCCCGCCCTCCTCGGTGACCGAGTAGTCGACCGTGGAGTAGTCGGTGACGTAGAACGCCTCGCGGCTCCAGCCCCTGTCCCGTCGCTCGAAGTCGTACTGGAACGCCTCCCAGGTGCTGTCGAACCGCGCCGGGTTGTCGTGACCCGAGGGCCGTTCGTCCGCGTAGAATATCTCGGCGCTCGGGCCGGGGTGGTTCGGGATCACCATCCCGCACACCTCACACCGGTCCTCGGTCGTCAGTCCGACCGCTTCGGGCGCCGCGCTCGAGTCCGAACTCCCACAGCCCGCGAGCGCGGCGAGCGTCGCCGCGCCGCCGGCGAGCAGCGTCCGCCGACGGAGCGGAGCGACCGCAGTCGTCTCACCGCGGTCCGGCTCCGCCGCCTGGCGGGCGCCCGGTCCGCGGGCTCGCTCCTCTTCCGTCCGGTGAATGTGTTCACACATGTGGCTCCGAGCGGCCTCTCGTTCCGTACTTCGGGCCGGCTCCCGTTAACACCTCTCCGGTTCTCCCGGGGACCGACAATCACCGAAAGCTTGATATTTCGTAGATTTCCCAATGGCGGAAAAGACAACCGGTCGGCACGGCCGTCGGTCGGCGTCGAGATCGGCGCCCTTAATCGGTTCAAACCCGTAGCCCGGGCGATGACAGACGCCGGAGCTACCGGTGACGCGGGGCCCCTCGACGAGGCTGGGGCGGGCAGTGTCGACGGGGGCGACCCGGAGTCGGGCGACCCGTCGGCGTTCGCGGCGCTGGGGTCGGAGGTGCGCGAGGCCCTGTCCGAGCGCGGGTTCACGACGCCGACGGAGCCACAGCGCGAGGCCGTCCCGCCGCTGGTCGACGGCGAGAACGTCCTCGTCGTCGCGCCCACCGGGACCGGCAAGACCGAGACGGCGATGCTCCCGGTGCTGGACGCGCTGGCGGGTGCAGACGAGCCGCGCTTCGGCATCGGCGCCCTCTACATCACGCCGCTGCGGGCGCTCAACCGAGATATGCGCGAACGCCTGGAGTGGTGGGGCGACCGGCTGGATCTCGACGTGCAGGTCCGCCACGGCGACACCACCGACTACCAGCGCCAGAAGCAGGCCAACGACCCGCCGGACGTGCTCGTGACGACGCCGGAGACCCTGCAGGCGATGCTCACCGGGTCGAAGCTCCGCACCGCGCTCGCGGACGTGGACCACGTCGTCGTCGACGAGGTCCACGAGTTGGCGGTCTCCAAACGCGGCGCGCAGATGACCGTCGGCCTCGAACGGCTGGTCGAGTTGGCCGACGACTTCCAGCGGATCGGCCTCTCGGCGACGGTCGGTGACCCTCGCGAGGTCGGCCGCTTTCTCACCGGCGACCGGGGCTGCTCGGTCGTCGAGATCGACGTGGGTAGTCGCCTCGACGTGCGCGTCCGCTCGCCCGAGATAACCGACGAGGACGAGCGGCTGGCCGGCGAGCTGATGACCGAGCCCGAGTTCGCGAGTCACGTCCGGTACATCCGCGACATGGTCGCGGAGTACGAGTCGTCGCTGATCTTCGTCAACACCCGCCAGCTCGCCGAGGCGCTGGGCTCGCGGTTCAAGGAACTCGACGCGAACGTCGGCGTCCACCACGGCTCGCTCGCCAAGGAGTCGCGCATCGAGGTGGAGGACGACTTCAAGGCGGGCGAACTGGACGGCCTGCTCTGTACCTCCTCGATGGAGTTGGGCATCGACGTGGGCCACGTCGACCACGTGATCCAGTACAACAGCCCGCGGCAGGTGACGCGACTGCTCCAGCGCGTCGGCCGCGCGGGCCACCGCCGCGACCAGGTGTCGCGCGGCACCGTCGTCACGACCCACCCCGACGACACGCTGGAGGCGCTCGCCATCGCCCGCAAGGCCCGCTCGGGGGAGGTCGAGTCGGCCGACATCCACGACGGCAGTCTCGACACCGTCGCCAACCAGATCGCCGGGCTCGTCATGGACTTCGGCGATATCCGGGCGATGCGCGCCTACGAGATCCTCACCCGAGCCTACCCGTTCCGGGACCTCTCGGAGGCCGAGTTCAAGTCGGTCGTCCGCGAACTCGCGGGCAACAAGGTCGTCTGGCTTGAGGAGGGCGTCGACGAGATCCAGAAGCGCCGCGGCACCTGGCAGTACTTCTACCACAACCTCTCGATGATCCCCGACGAGGCGACCTACAGCGTCGAGGACGTGGCCAGCGGCCGCGACGTGGGCACCCTCGACGAGCGGTTCGTCGTCAACTTCGCGACGCCCGGGGAGATATTCATCCAGCGCGGCGAGATGTGGCGCATCACCGAGATCGACGAGGACGAGGAAGTGGTGACCGTTTCGCCGGTCGAAGACCCCGGCGGCGAGGTGCCCTCGTGGACCGGCCAGGAGATCCCCGTCCCCTACGCGGTCGCCCAGGAGGTCGGCGAGATGCGCGGGATCGCGGGCCGCCAACTGGCGTCGGGCGCACCCGTCGAGTCGGTCGCCCGGGAGTTCACCGCCCGCTACGACGGCGACGCCGACACCATCGCCGTCGGTCTCGAACAGCTCGCCGACCACGACCCCGACCATCCGATCCCCACCGACGACACCGTCCTGATCGAGTTCCGCGGGCGCGAACTCGTCGTCAACGCCGCGTTCGGCCACAAGGTCAACGAGACGCTCGGGCGCCTCCTCTCGGCGCTGCTCGGGCAGGCCACCGGCTCGTCGGTCGGGATGGAGATCGACCCCTACCGGATCGAACTGGAGGTGCCGCGCACCGCCTCGGCGACCGACGCGCTCGACGTGCTGGAGGACACCGACCCCGACCACGTCGCCGAACTCGTCGAACTCTCCCTGAAGAACGCCGACTCGCTGAAGTTCAAGGTCGCGCAGGTCGCGACGAAGTTCGGCGCGCTCAAGCGCTGGCGCGGTCGGGGGTCCGGTAACCGCTTCGGCCGCGACCGCCTGATGGACGCCCTGGAGGACACGCCGGTGTACGACGAGGCCGTCCGGGAGATCCTCCACGAGGAACTCGACGTGGAGGGGGCGAGCGAGGTCCTCGAACGGGTCCAGTCGGGCGACCTCACCGTCGAACTCCTCGGCGACCGGACTCCCATCGGTCTCGGCGGGCGCAGCGCCGGTCAGGAGTTGCTCTCGCCGGACCACGCCGACGCGAGCGTCATCCAGACGGTCAGGGAGCGGATTCAGAGCGACCGGATGATCCTCTTTTGCCTCCACTGCCAGGACTGGAAGCGCAAGAAGCCGGTCAAACGGATTCGCGACCAACCGGAGTGCCCGGAGTGCGGGTCGACCCGGATCGCCGCGCTCAATCCCTGGGCCGACGAGGTCGTCTCGGCGGTGAAGGCCCCCGAGAAGGACGACGAGCAGGAGAAACAGACCGAGCGGGCGTACAAATCGGCGAGTCTCGTCCAGAGCCACGGCAAGCGGGCGGTGATCGCGCTCGCGGCGCGGGGTGTCGGCCCGCGCAACGCCGCCCGGATCATCAACAAGCTCCGCGAGGACGAAGACGAGTTCTATCGCGACATCCTCCGCCGCGAACGGGAGTACGCACGCACGCGGAGCTTCTGGGACTGACGCGGGGACGACTTCGAGCGGCGACGCTCGTCGGCCGAGGCCGCTCGCGGTCGCGACCGGCTCCATCAGTCGCGGAACAAGCGGCGAATCTGTGGCGGACCGGCCCCTTTTTCCACCGGGATCGCTAACAGGCGCGACAGTCAACCGTGAGCACAGATCAAGCGATCGATTCGGAGTACATCGAGAAACACCGGGAGGAACTGGACCATCCGCTCTTGCAGCTGTTCCAGCGGTTCGGCCACGGCCACCGGCGCTGGTTCGTGGTCGGCGTGCTTGCGAGCATCGGGTCGCGCTTCTTCTCGCTGGTGCCGCCGGTGTTGCTGGGCGTCGCCATCGACGCGCTGTTCAACGAGGAGGCGCAGTTCACCCTCCCCTACGTCCCGCAGTCGTGGCTGCCGACGACGGAGATGGGGCAGTTCTGGTTCGTCGTCGGCGGGATGGCCGTCGCCATGATCGGACAGGCGGCCCTCATCTTCGTGCGGGCGTCCTCGCTCAACCTCTTCTCCCATCGGGTGAAACACGAGGCCCGGACGGCGACCTACCAGCAGATGCAACGGCTGGACATGAACTTCTTCAACGAGGTCCAGACCGGCGAACTCATCTCCATCCTCTCGAACGACGTCAACCGGCTGGAGCAGTTCCTCGACTCGATGATGGGCGAGCTGATCCAGCTGATCGTCCTCATGCTCGGGACGGCCGCGTTCCTCGTCGCGCTGAACCCGCAGCTGGCGGCCGTCACGATGGTCGTCGCGCCGCTGTCGGCCGTGTTCACCTACTGGTACATGCAGCTGGCCGAGGAGCGCTACGCCGACATCCGCGAGTCGGTCGGCGACCTCAACAGCCGCCTGGAGAACAACCTCGGCGGCATCCAGGTGATCAAGTCGTCGAACACCGAGGAGTACGAGGACCAGCGCGTCGAGGACCACTCCTACCGCTACTTCAAGCTCGACTGGCTGGCGCTCCGACTCTCCTTCGTCTACCGGCCCGGCCTGCGCGTGCTCACCTCGCTCTCCTTCATCGCGACGTTCATCGTCGGCGGGATCTGGATCATCCAGGGACCGCCCGGCCCGTTCTCGGGTGAACTCACCGCCGGGACGCTCGTGACCTTCCTCCTGCTCACCCAGCGGCTCGTCAACCCGCTCGCCCAGATGGGCAACATCGTCGAGCGCTACGAGGACGCCAAGGCCTCGACCAAGCGCATCCTCGGCCTGATGAGCCTCCCGGTCCGCATCCAGGACGAGCCCGACGCGGTCGACCTGGAGACCGTCGAGGGGCACGTCGAGTACGACGACGTGACCTTCAGCTACGACGGCGACGAGACGGTGCTGAACGACGTGGACATCGACGTCAAGCCGGGCGAGACCGTCGGTCTCGTCGGGCCCACGGGCGCCGGGAAGACGACCATCGTCAAGCTGCTCCTGCGCCTGTACGACGTGGACGAGGGCAGCGTCCGCGTCGACGGCCACGACGTGCGCGACGTGACGCTCGCCAGCCTGCGCGGGTCGATGGGGTACGTCGGCCAGGACAACTTCCTGTTCGACGGCACCATCGCCGAGAACGTCAAGTACGGCCAGTTCGACGCCACCCGCGAGGAGGTGGTCCGGGCGTGCAAGCGCGCCGAGGCCCACGAGTTCATCGAGAACCTTCCCGACGGCTACGACACCGACATCGGCGAGCGCGGCGTGAAGCTCTCGGGCGGCCAGCGCCAGCGCGTCGCCGTCGCGCGGACCATCCTCCAGTACCCGGCGATCATGATCTTCGACGAGGCGACCTCGGCGGTCGACACCGAGACGGAGATGCTCATCCAGCGCTCGATCGACGAACTCGCCGCCGACCGCACCACCTTCATCATCGCCCACCGGCTCTCGACGGTCCGCGACGCCGACACCATCCTCGTCATCGACGACGGCGAGATCGTCGAGCGGGGTACCCACGAGGACCTCCTGGGCGGCGACGGCCTCTACGCGAACCTCTGGCGGGTCCAGGCCGGAGAGATCGAGGACCTCCCCGAGGAGTTCGTCGAACAGGCCAGCGAACGCGTCGCCCAGCAGGCCCTCGACGCCGCCGAAGAGGACTGACGGTCGCCGTCGGACACCGCCGGTACTGTATCTGAGACGTGTTTTAGAGTCTATCGTTCCGGCGTCGGTCGAAATTTCGGTCAGAGGTCGCCCAGTAGCGGTGGGTTCCGTCCGCTCCCTGCAGTTCGATCGTGTCGTTGAAAAGTCCAGAAAGCGGTAGCATCTTACCTGCTTATAATCATCGGTAAACAAGATAGAGCGACGCCGGCCCGGGCGACGCGACGCGGTGCGGTCGCGGATGACCCCCGGCCTCGACAGGACCTACTCAACTATGATCGGCACTGATCCCTTCTGTCCGAAGAGCGGCGCCCCCCTCTCGCGAGACAGACACTACGACGAAGCCGGCCGGGGGAAACGAGCGGTGACAGCCACTGACCGTTCCTCGGCGAGGGGGACGGTCGGGGAACTGACCAACGGCGCCGTGCGGTCGGCGCGGACGGCGCTGCTCACCTACTTCAAGCGCTGTCATCGGCGACACGCCGAGGCGGACGACGAGCTGTATCGCCGCGGCTCCGTGGCTCTCAGACGGCTAAAATCCGCCGCCAGCGGGCGCCAGGAGTGGGACGTTCACGTCTGGTTCGCGCTCAAACACCGGCTCGCGTCGGCGGGGCACGAGGTCGAGTGGATGAACGACCACGCGACGCTTCGGTGTCCCGCGTGTGCCGGTCGCCTCAGGTACCGGCGGACCCCGGGAGACGTGGTCGCCACGTGCGGCACCGACTGCGATGACTCCGGCGGTGACGCGCTGGCCGGGATCCGGGAGGTCGTCGCGTCGCTGTACGCGAGCGCGTTCGCCGCCGATCCGCCCGACACGGACGAGATATTGCAGTTCTGATCCCCGCGAGCGCGCGCCGGCTTCGGCCGGGAACAGACCGACCGAACCGGCGCGAGACGTTCGGTCGCCGGTCGTCGGACCCGCCGTCGCAGCGGCAGGGCGTGGCGGTCGTGGAGCCGACCCATTCGACATGACAGACAGGAACGACTCGGGCGATGCGTCCGCCGGGCAGGACCGAACCGGCCTGGACGACTCGCTCCAGATAGGTGCACAGGACGACCTCGAACGGGCGTTCGTGGTCGACGACGATATGCGGGCCGTCGAGGTGCTCGTGATGGACCCCGACACTTTCCAACAGGTCGTCGGGGTGCTCCGGAAGTTCGACCTCGACTACGTGGTCACGGACAGGACCGACGGCGACGGGACGGCGGTGATCCGCTTCCCGCTCCCGGCCCAGACCGTCGAACACGTCCAGGACCGCTTCGAGGCGATGGGCATCGACGACAGCCTCTACACCATCATCGTCGACCCGGAGGTGATCATCTCCGACCGGTTCGACGGCGCGACCGAACCCTACCACGAGGTGAAGGGGCTGGGCTACCAGGGCATCTCCCGGACGGAACTGCAGGGCAAGACCGCGGATCTCCTCCCGGACCTGAGCATCTACGTCCTGCTGACGGTGATCAGTTCGCTCGTCGCGACGGCGGGGGTCCTGCTCAACTCCGTCGGCGTGCTCATCGGGTCGATGGTCATCGCGCCGCTGATCGGCCCCATCGTCGCCACGGCGGTCAGCACCGTCGTCAACGACGACCGGCTGTTCGCCAAGAGCGTCAAGTACCAGGCCGTCGGGACCGGTGCCGGCCTCGCCAGCGCGGTCGTCTTCGCGACGATGGTCCGGTTCAGCTCGCTGGTCTCGCCCGACTTCGAGATAAGCGCGCTGCTCAGACTCAGCAGCCACACCGCGCCGAACCTCCTGTTGCTGGTCGTCGCCCTTGGCGCCGGGTTCGCCGGCGCCCTGAGCCTCTCGACCGGCGGGACTATCGACCTCGTCGGCGTGATGATCGCCGCCGCGATCATGCCCCCGATCGGGATCGCCGGCGTCGCCGTCGCCTGGTGGGCCAGCGGGATCGTCGTCGGCTCGCTGGCGGTCGTCTCGATGAACCTCTTCGCCGTCACCCTCGCGGCGGTGATCAGTCTCTGGTACCTCGGCTACCACCCCGAGAGCCTCGAGGAACTGCGCCGGGCGCGCCGGGTGATGCTGACACGAGTGGTCGTCCTCGGGACCGCGATCGCCGCCTCGGCCACGATCCTGGCTCACGTCTCCGGCGCGGAACTCCCGATTCTGGCGGTGGTCGCGTGACCCCCGACGAGGACGAGCGCCCGACCGACGAGGACGGACGGCCGGCCGACGACCCCCAACCGGACGCCGATAGCTCGACAGCGTCGGCGGACGGGCGCCATCCGGTCGTCCGCGCCGCGGCGCTTTCGGTTCGGTTGCTGTGGTTCGCGGCCAGGGTCGCGGTCGCCGGCGGCGTCGTCGCCGCGAAACTCGCCACCGATCCCGCCCGGCGCGCCCGCTTGCGGCGCTGGCTCCTGCTGTCGGGCGACCGCTGGCGGATCGCCGCGCTGATGGTCGGTACCGTCGGCCTCGGGACCTTCCTCTTGAGTCTCGTCGACGCAGTCGGCGTCGCCGAGGGGTCGTTCGTGGCGACGGTCTTCGGGGCGGTCATCTCGGGGCTGTTCTCGTTCGTGCCGATCGTCGTCGCCGTCAACCAGCTCACCGTCGCGCGGCTGTTCGGGTCGCCCGAGCAGGTCCGCGAGCAGGTCGACGACGTGGCCACGTTCCGCCGCGAGTTCGAACGGGACCACCCCGAGGTGTCCGTGAGCCCGACCGAGCCCGCGCCGTTCCTCGGCGTCGCCGTCGAGGTGGTCGCCGGCCAGGCCGACGCGCTCGCCGCCGCCGCCGACTCGCTGGAGGGGCGCCCGCGGGCGGCCGTCGACGCCTACGTCGGCGTCGTCCGCGCGCAGGTCGCGGACGTGCGGGCCCACCTCGACGGGAGCCACCAGCGACTCATCGAGATCCTGCCGCCGATGATGGGCGACAGCTACTCACGGAACGTCAACGACGCCCGCCGGATCCGCGAGCGCTTCTCGGAGGAGCTGCCCGGGGCCGCCCGCGACCAGCTGGCCGAGCTGGAGGAGTCGTTCGTCGCGCTCGACGTGCTGCGCCAGTACTTCAAGGCGCTGTACCTCACCCAGGAGCTGTCGTATCTCTCCCGGTTCATCGGCTACACCGGCGTCGGCGCCTTCCTCGTCGCGACGCTGGTCATCATGGCGTTCGCCAACGGCCAGCCGATGGGGGGCCACCCCGTCCTGCTCGACGGGCTGCTCAGTCTCGCGTTCGCGGCCGTGTTCGTCCCCTTCGCGGTGCTGCTCTCCTTTCTCCTCCGGGTCGCCACCATCGCCAAGCGAACCGCGGCACCGGGGACGTTCACGCCCCACCGCGAGACGCCCGACTACGCGACCCACCGGGACGGGGACGGCCGGATCACCGAGGGCTGACCGACGACCACCGGTCTCCAGATCCATGACAAGACACACCCCCAGCTGCGAGTCGAACGTGCCGACCGCTGTCGCGCGCCGAACCGCCGGCGCCTGGCTCGACAGGCCGCCGCCGGACCGTCCGACGCACGACCGCACCGCGAGCCGACCGCACCCGAAGTCGACCGCCGCTCTCGGACCGCGCTCACGCGGTCCGCCCACCCCGGTGGGGCCGCGACCGCCCCGTCGACCATCTCACCCATGTCAACGCACGCACGACTCCGACAGTACCGAGACCGACTCACCGACGCACTGGCGCTCGAGGAGCTACCGCCGGCCCCGGTCGGCGTGACCCTCGTCTCGCTGGCCCTCTGGACCGCCCTGCTGGGCGGCTGGCTCCCGATGCCGTCGCTGCCGGGGCCGATGACCGCACCGGGCGTCTTCGAGGCCGGGGGGACCTCCAACGGTATCACCGGCGCCCTCACCTACCTCCTCGTGTGGGGGACGATGATGTCCGCGATGATGTACCCGGCCATGCTCCCGCTGGTCCGCCGCTACACCCGGGCCTCAGAGACCGACGGTCGGGGCACCGGCGTCGGGGTCACCGCGCTGTTGCTCGCCTACAGCTCGGTCTGGACAGCCGCCGGAATCGTCCCCCTGTTCGTCGACGCCGTCGTCGGCATCCGCGGGCTGACGGGCGCCCACGGCCCGCTGCTGGTCGGTGGCCTCGGGCTGTTCGTCGCCTGGTACCAGCGGACCGACCGCAAGCGCTCGGCGCTCCGGGAGTGCTGTGGCTCGGTCTCCTTCGACGGCGACGCCCTCTCGCTCGAACAGGGCGCTCGCAAGGGGCTCGAACACGGGGTCGAGTGCGTCCGCGCCACGTGGCCGCTGTTCGCGCTGATGGTCGTCGCCGGTTCGATGAACCCCGTCGTCATGCTCGGCCTGACCCTCGTCGTCACCGCCGAACGGCTCCCGGCGTGGGGCGAGGAGATGGCGACCGCGGTCGGCGTCGCCGCCGGCGTCGGCGGGCTGGCCGTCCTCCTGTTCCCGGGACTGCTGCCCTGAGATGGACCCGGACCGACTCACTCGACGGCGGTTCCTCGCCGCCGGGGCGACCGCGACGGCGGCCGTCGGCCTCGCGGGCTGTGGCAACCGGACCGTCCCACACGGCTGGCTCGACGTCGGCGCGCCGGTCGGCGGCGCGCTCCGCGACGTGACCCTCACGACCGCCGGCCCCCACGCCGTCGGCGAGGGCGGTGCCGTCGTCGCACGGCAGGGCGACGCCTGGGAGACCGTCGTCGAGAACGGCCCGGCGGGACAGGGAAACGGCCTGCACGGCGTCGCCGTCACCGACGACGGTCGGCGGGTCTGGCTGGCCGGCGAGAGCGGCGCCGCGGGCGCCTACGACCCCGTCTCGGGGACGCTGACGGACGTGTCCGGGCCGGCCGGCCACACCAGCACCTGGACCGACGTGGCCGTCGCCGGCCGCGCCGGCTCCGAGCGGGTCGCCCTGCTCAACGGCTCCGGCGAGTTGCTCCCCGGCCGGGCCCGCCAGGGTACCGTCCGCTGGGGCGAACTCACGAAGCCGACCGGCGGCGAGCCCGGCACGGCGGTCGACGCCGTGGACCGGACGACGGTCGTCACCGACGCCGCCGGCGGGGTCTACGGCCACACCGGCCCGGTCGACCCGACCGAGCGCGACGAGGCCGGCTGGACGACCATGGGCCTGCGCGGCGTCGAGTCGGCGATCCGCGACGTGTCCGCGATGGAGCCCGACCTAGTGACCGTCGTCACCGCCGACGGCGCCGCCTTCGACTACGACGGCTACGGCTGGTTCCGGACGCCGGTCGCCGAGGCGGCGCTCCACGCGGTCGACCGACGCGGCGACGACGCGCTGACCGCCGGCGTCGACGGCGCCGTCTACGAGCTCGCCGACCACGCCTGGCAGCGGGCCGACACGCCGACCTCGGCGACGCTCCACGGCTGCGCGCTCGGGACCGACTCCTACGCCGACGTGGCCGTCGGCGCGAACGGGACCGTCCTCGAACGGTTCGGCTGAGGCGAGACCGCGCCGGCCGCCGTCCGACCGGGCGACGCTCCCGACCGCGGGAGCGCCTCGCCCCCTTACGTGGGCGCCGGCGCTACCCGGGGTGCGATGCCCGAACACACCATCGCCGTCGACGGAATGACCTGTGCGAACTGCGAGCGGACGGTCACTTCGGCCGTCACCTGCGTCGCCGGCGTCCAGTCGGTCGAGGCCGACGCCGACGCGGGGACGGTCACGGTCGAGTGTCCCGAGGACATCTGTCCCACCGTCCGCGACTGCATCGCCGGGATCGGCTTCGACGTGCCCGACGAGGACTGAGGCGCCGAATCGGACGACAGAACTCACACGACCCGACCGCCGGCCGACGGCCACCGCGGCCGCTCGCTGCCGGTGGTCGAACCGCCGTTCACCCTTCGCGGTCGCCGGCGTCCCCGGCCGACCGCTCCCCTTTCACATGTCGCTCACCGACGCAACACTCAGAGCCGCCCGCCTGATCGCGGAGATGACCTGGGACACCTGGTGGGCGCTGGTCCTGGGGTTCACGCTCTCGGGCGCCGTCGAGGCGTTCGTCAGCGAGGACCGCATGACCCGCGCCCTCGGCGGCGACGGCTGGCGCGAGGTCGGTCTCGGCGCCGCTCTCGGCGCCGCCTCCTCGTCGTGTTCGTACTCCGCGGTCGGCACGACGAAGACGCTGTTCAAGAAGGGCGGCTCCGGCGTCGCCACGCTCGGCGCGTTCATGTTCGCCAGCACCGACCTGGTGGTCGAACTCGGGTTCGTCCTCTGGGTCCTGCTCGGCTGGCAGTTCGTCGTCGGCGAGTACCTCGGCGGCGTCGTCGCCGTCCTCGTCATCGCCCTCCTCTTCCGCCGCGTGATCCCCGACGCGTGGATCGAGGACGCCCGCGAGCACGTCCGCGCGACCGACGGCGCCGTCTGCCCGACCTGCTCGGCGAGCGTCGACCCCACCGACCCCGACGCCGTCGCCGTCGAGACCGACGCCGGCGTCGAGTTCTGTTGCTGCGGCGGTTGCCGCCGCGTCTACGAGGCCAGGTCGGACGACGACTCGGCTCGGCTCCGTGACCGACTCCGCTCGCGGGCGGGCTGGGCGAGCGCCGCCCGCGCGACGATGAAAGACTGGGAGATGGTGTGGCGGGACGTGGCGCTCGGATTCGTCGTCGCCGGCCTCGTCGGCGGGTTCGTCCCCGACGCCTGGTGGGCGACGGTCGTCCCCGAGGGGGCGGGACTGACCGCCGTCACCCTGGCGACGGTCGTCGCGGTGGCGATCGGCGCGGCGACGTTCATGTGCTCGGTCGGGAACGTCCCGTTCGCGCTCGTGCTCTGGACCAACGGCGTCCCCTACGGCGCCGTCCTGTCGTTCGTCTACGCTGACCTCCTGATCCCGCCGCTCGTCCGCCTCTACCGGGAGTACTACGGGACGCGGATGGCCGCGACGCTCACCGCCGCGCTCGCGGTCGCCGCCGTCGTCGCCGGCGTCGTCGTCCACTACGTCGCCGGCGGCCTCGGCCTGATACCGCCCGCCGGCGAGGTCGGCGGCACCGTCCCCGGGAGCTACACGCTCGCGCTGAACGCCCTCGCGACGCCCGTCGTCGTCGCCCAGGTGACCGTCACCTACGGCCTCGACGCCGTCCGCGCGCGGACCGCCGCCGCGATCCGGGACGCCGACGGACGGATGCGGGCCGCGCTCCGCGTCGCCGGCGGCGGGACCGCACTGATCGCGGCACTCGTCGCCGCGCTCGTCGGCGCCGGTCTCGACGCCGCGGCGGGCCGGGCGGACCGCGGCGCCGCGTCGGACGGGTCGGACGCCGACGGCCGGGAGCCGCGCTGGCGCGACCGGGGTCTCGCCGCCGTCGGCACGCTCGCCGGGGTCGGGACGGCCGTCGATCGCCTCCTGGCCGCCACGGCCCATCGGCTCGCCGCCGCAGTCGACACGCCCGCCCCACCGGGCGACACCGACGCGGACGCCCAAGACGCGGACACCGAGCGATCCGAGGACACACAGCCATGACAGACCGACCAGATCGACCGGACGAGCGCGACCCGAACGGGCCCGACCGACCGGACCGACCGGATCGGCCGGACGGGCGCGCCGACGACAGGACAGCCCCGGACCCGGTCGCGGACCGCCTCGCCGACACCGTCGACGAGGCCGATCTCGACGAGACGGTCGCTCGCGTTCGGTCCGACCTCGACGGGACCGCGACGCGAGTGAAAGACGCGCTCGCGGCGGGCGACCCCCGCGTCGTCGCCGCCGGTGCGCTCGGATTCGACGGCCTCGCGTACGCCGCCAGCCGCTACGCGCCGGAGTACCTGGGCGTCCTCGGCGGCTCGCCGCTCGTCGTCGGACTGTTCGGAACGGTCGCGATGGCGGTCGCCGCGGTCGCGAGCGGGGTCGACCTCGGGACCGACGGCCGGTCGGTCGCCCCGGTACTCGCCGCCGTCGCCGGTCTGGTCACCTGGCTGCTCGCACCCGGGCTCGCCGCGGCGACCGGCGTCCCGGGCTGGGTCTGGGTCGTCATCGGCGTCGTCCCGCTGGGCGCGACCGCGGCGACCGCCGACGGGACGAGCGTCGCACCGACCACCGACCCGTTCGGCGTCGCGCCCCGGGGCGGCGACTGGCGCGGCGCCGCGGCCGGTGGCGCCGGCGTCGCGGTGGCCGTCGCCCTGCTGAGCATCGCAGGCTCCCTCGGCGCGGCCCTCGGAACGCTGCTCGCGCTCGGAGCCGTCCTCGGGATCGCCGTCGCCGCGCTGCGAGCCGTCGACGATACGTCCGCGGCGGTCCGCGACGACCGCGACGCCGCCGTCGAGCGACGGACGCTCCCCGCGTCGAGCGACGACAGTTCGCGGCCGAGCGTCCGGCCGCTCGCCCGCGCGGTTCGGTCGGCCCCGACGACCGCGCGGTCGCTGCTGGTCGGCGAGGCGCTCGTCGGCGTCGCCGTCGGGCTCGTCTCGGTGTTCGTCGTCCTCGTCGTGACGAGCGTCCTCGGCCTCCGGGCGACGCTCCTGGGCGTGCGGCTCGGCCCGAGCGGGACCTTCGGCGCGCTGGTCGTCGTTGAACTCGTCCTCGGGGCCGCGGGCGACGCGGTCGGACGGCGCGCCGACGGGCACCGCCCCGCGACGGCCGCGCTCGTCGGGGGGGCGGCGCTCGCCGCCGGGTTCCCGCTGCTGTTCGTCGGCCTCCCGCCGGTCACGGCCGTCGTCGCGGCGCTGTTCGGGCTGTTCGGCCTGCGCGCCGCGGCCGCCGGCGCCCGCGACGATGCGGTCGCCGAAGCGGTCGGTCGATCGGCGGCCACCCCCGACGACTACCGGACCGCACGCGCGCTCGCGGTGGCGCCCGCACCGCTGGTCGGCGGCGTCCTCTACAGCCTCGACCCGACGGTCGCGTTCGGCGCGGCGACGGCGGTCGGCGTCGTCGGCGTCTGGGAGCTCCGCCGGTTCGCCCGGCGGACCGCGACGGAGCGATAGTGCCCCCGCTCCCCCTCGCCGAGACCGTCCGGTCGGCCGCCGAGACCGCCCGTTCGGTCGCGGCGGCCGGCCG